>Ga0190269_10001216_pt1 | contig 12438 bp, 8 predicted proteins | sample Popmic249IS_FD_133749 | JGI IMG/M metagenome (GOLD analysis project Ga0190269, IMG submission 133749) | Populus adjacent soil microbial communities from riparian zone of Blue River, Arizona, USA - 249 IS | ecosystem: Environmental > Terrestrial > Soil > Riparian zone | place: USA: Arizona...
AACCGTCGTGTTGGAGCAGAAGTTCGCCGCCCACTACGACCTGCCCGCGGACGGTCCCGTCCGAGTCGGCGGCACCACGGCGCGGTATGTCGGCCAGGGCATGTCGCCGGAGTACTTCTTCGTCGTCACCGAAGAAGGCGGCTTCTTCGCCGAGGCGAACTTCGCGGTCGTCTTCACCTCGCTCGAGACCGCGCAGCAGCTCTCCGGCCGCGCCGGTCGCGTCAACGACCTCGTGGTGCGGCTCTCCCCAGGCGTCGACCACGCCGACGCGCGCCGCGCCGTCTCCGACGTGTTCACCGACAGCGGCCTCGCCGTCACGGTCATGGAGCCACGAGACGAGGACGCCTACCGCGTCCTCTACGACGACATCTCCAGTGACCAGAAGTTCTGGAACGTCTTCGCAGCACTGATCCTCGCCGGCGCCACCTTCGGCGCCTTCAACCTGGCCAGCCGCATGGTCGAAGCGCAGCGGCGAGAGGTGGGGATCGGCATGGCCCTCGGCTTCACCCGCCGGCGGCTCATGTTCCGGCCGCTGCTCGTCGGCGTCGAGATCGCCGTGCTCGGCGTCGTGTTCGGCGTCGGCGTCGGACTCGCCGTCGACGCCGCCCTCCGCCCTGTCTTCACCGGCATGCTCCCGCTGCCCGTCTGGCACACCGCGTTCCAGCCCGCGACCTTCGCCCGCGGCGCCGCCATCGGCTTCGTGCTGCCGGTCGTCGCCACCGCGTGGCCGGTGTGGCGGGCGATCCGGGTGCAGCCTGTCGACGCCATCGCCACCACCCACCGCGCCGCTCGCGGGGGGCTGTCCCGGCTCCTGAGGCGGCTGCCATGGCCGCGCAGCACCTACAGCCGCATGCCCGTCGGCGACGTGCTCCGCACCCCCCGCCGGACCGCCCTCACCGCGATGGGCATCGCCGCCGCGCTCGCCGCGCTCATCGTCACCCTCGGGATGATCGACTCGTTCCTCGGCACCATGGACCGCCACGACCGCGAGGTCATCCAGAGCCACCCCGATCGGCTCGCCATCGCGCTCCAGGGCTTCCACGCGCCCGACTCCCCCGCCGTGACCGCCATCGGCGACCAACCCGAAGTGGGTGACGTGCAACCGGTGCTCCGCTTCGGCGGACAGCTCACCGCGCCTGGCACCGAGGCCATCGACGTGCTGGTCGACGTCACGCCGCTCGATGGGAGCGTCTGGCATCCGACCGTCGGGACCGACACCGACGCGGCCACCAGCGGGCTCGTGATCGCCCGGGAAGCAGCACGGGACCTCGGCGTGCACGTCGGTGACACGGTCACCCTGCAGCACCCCACGCTGACCAGCAGCGGCGGGCTGCGACTGGTCGACACGCCGATGGTCGTCACCGGGGTGCACCCGAGCCCGTTCCGGTTCGCCGCCTACCTCGATCGCTCACAGCTGCCGCAGCTCGGGCTACCCGACGTCGTCAACCAGCTCTACGCGCTCCCAACCGCGGGATCCACGACAGCGGACGCGCAACGGGCGCTCTTCGGCCAACCGAACGTCGCGTCGACCCAACCGATCACCGCGGCCAGCAAGGTCATCCGAGCCAGCATGGACGAGTTCGTCGCCATCTTCCGGGTGCTCGAGCTGTTCATCCTGCTCCTGGCGCTGCTCATCGCCTACAACGCCGCCAGCATCAACACCGACGAGCGCCGCCGCGACCACGCCACGCTGTTCGCCTTCGGGCTGCCGCTGCGGCGGGTCGTCCGCATGGACATCGCCGAAGGCCTCATCCTCGGAGTCCTCGGCACCGGCATCGGGGTGGCGCTCGGCCGAGCGGTGCTCGGCTGGATGACCACCGACCTCATCGGCAACACCATGCCCGAGCTCGGTCTCGATGTCTCCATCTCGGTCGCGACGTTGGCGACCGCGGTCGCGCTCGGCGTGATCGCCGTCGCCGCAGCGCCCCTCTTCACCATCCGCCGCCTCCGCCGCATGGACATCCCGGGCACGCTCCGAGTCGTGGAGTGAGCGCTCAGCGCCGGCACCGCCGATGCGGCAGCGACGAGGGGGTCACGAGACCTCGTGCACAGATGGCCCGGTGCCATCACCGAGCAGCGCCGGCGCGATCCCATGGTCGATCGCGAGCTCGTCGGTGAGGGCGATGTTGAGCTGGAATCCGGCGTCCGCTTCCTGCACGACTCGAAGCTTGTGGTCGTCGGTGAGCGGAAGCGCGTCGAGCTTGGCATGGAAGTCGGCGAAGAACGGTCGGATCTCCCCGACGGCTGCGTAGTCCGTGAAGGCGAGACCGCGCTCGTCGCCTTCGGCGGCGCCGATGCTGGTGGCAACCAGGCGGCGGAGGACCTCACGGCCACCGACGTTGCCCATGTAGCGGAGCCAGGCGTGCGCGATGAGGAGCGTCGGGAGCGCGCCGGCGGCTTCGATGCGTTCGACATAGGCGCGCGTCGCGGCGCTGAGGTGATCCTTGTGGCGCCAGTCGCCATCGGTGAGGTGGTCGAGGTCGGCTTCGATGCGTTCGGTGCGGTAGAGCTCGACCGGCACCAGCCCGTGCTCGGGCGCGGCCGATGGGAGGGAGTCGAGCCCGGCTTCGAGCGTCCGATAGAGATGCCATTGCCGTGCCAGCCATCCGATGTACGCGTGGCGGGGAAGCCTGCCAGCGAAGAAGGCCTGCATGAACGGGCGCGCCTCCGCTTCCTTGTGCACCGCGCTGGTCCCGGACCGCAGGAGCGTCGAAAGGCCTTCGCTGTCGCCGGAGGGGCGGGGGTGGGGCATCAGGCGACCTGAGGTTCCATCTCGATGTTGCGGTGGCGAGCGACGAGGGCGTCGTTGAGAGCGATGTTGCACTGATAGGCGACGAGCGCCTCCTGGATGAGGGCGATCGCGGTCGCGACATCGAGATCGAGCACGTTGAGGAGCTGTCGATAGGCGTTCTTCCAGGCCTTGGGGTCGACGCCGGCCGGGAGATCGAACGTGTAGAGCCAGCGGCCGTCTTGTTCGAGGCCATACGCCTCGGTGATGGCCTTGTCGATGACCAGTCCACCGGAGAGGTCGGCGAGGTAGCGGGTGTAGCCGTGTGCGATCCAGGCGATCGGATCGCCGCTGGCAAGGGTCTGGATCCGGGCGACGTAGAGCTCGGTCTCGGGCAGCAGGTCGATGCGCTCGGGCCAGTCGGGGCCCCAGTAGTACCTGAGGTCGCGTTCTACGTGTGCCGAGCGGAACACCTCCGGCCGAACGAACGGGCCCGCGATCGGGTCGGTGGCCATGCTGGGGGCGATGGTCTCGATCGCTTGGTAGACGGCCAGTGACTGTGCGAGCAGGTCGGCGTACACCTCGGACCGGAGCCGGCCGTCTGCGAGCGCGGCCTCGAGCGGGCCGCTCTCGACCTCCTCGTGGGCGCCCCAGGTGGCTTGGCGCAGCACGGTCGACAGGGGGTCGGCAGCGAGACGGCGCTCGATGTCGTAGGGCAACCGTGCTGCCGCTCGCTCCAGGATCTCCTCCACCGCGCTGTCACCTCGTCCGAAGAGTCTGAGTTAGGTCACCCTAACGATAAGGGCGTAGTATGCCGCATATGTCTGATCATGTGCCACCGGCGGTGCTGCAACGCCTCGAGGGTCACCAGCGAACGGTGGCCATCGTGGTGGCGGTCGCTGCTCTGATCGTTGCCACCATCGGGATCCGGTCGGTCACCCGCGACGACGGCGACCCGAGCCGGGTCCGTGCTGGCGAGACCGACCAGCTGACCGCCGGCAACGGTGACGCGGCGGCCAGCGCGAGCGGCGATGCCTCGACAGCGGACGGCGACCTTGGCGGTGCGACGACGTCCGTGGGTGCGGCGGGCGCCAGCGGCGGCACAGCCACAGCAGAAGGCGCGAGCGACCCAGCGACGGCTGGCGGTGCGGCGACGCCGCTGCCGGGCGTGACTGACCGGGAGATCACCGTCGTCTACTACTGGAAGGGCGACCGCACCCGGACCTCGCCGTACCTGGCGGGCAGCGGTGCCGAGGCGAACGTCGACGAGGCGGAGGCGTTCCGCAAGCTGGTCGACTACATCAACCAGCACGCGGACGGCGGCGCCACGTTGATGGGACATCCGATCAACCTGCACGGTCGCCGCATCCGCCCGGTGGTGGTCGAAGCCGGTCAAGATCCCGAGGCCTACGCCGCCGCCGCACAGCGCATCACCGGCGAGATCCGCCCGATGGCTGCCGTCGCGGCGCACGGGTCGATCTCGGCGTACCTGTGCCCGGCCCTGGCGGCCGCCGGGATCCACAACCTCGCCACCTACGACGTCGCGGGTGGCCTCACCGAGTCGACCGGAGGGCACTGCCTGCCGTCAGGCATGACCTGGGAACAGCAGGTCGAGCTGACCGAGGCGTACCTGCTCCGCCACCAACGCGAGAACCCGGGCCGCGTCTACGGGGTGGTGTACGCCGAGTACCCGGGGCTGGTCGACAGCGCACCACGGATGGTGCAGCGGTTCCGCCGCGCCGGTGTCAACATCGCCGAGGTCGCATCGGTCAGCGCGTCGCTCACCACGGCGCAGCAGCAGGCACCGAACGTCGTCGGGCGCATGCGCGGCAAGGGCGTGAACACGATCGTGATGCCCGACGCCGGCGCGCCGCTCAACTTCACCCACGCCGCCGCGGCCAGCGGTTACGACCCCGACTACTTCGTCTGGCCGTGCTCGGGCCAGGACACCATGGGCATGGCCCGCCTGTTCAACCCGTCCCAGTGGGCACGCGCGTCGGGCCTGACCTGTTACGACCAGGCGTTCGGCTCGGACCTGACCAACAACGAGGCGATGCGGAGCACCGAGTGGTACGAGGCGTATCGCTCGCAGTCGAGCGCCGAACCCCCCGCGCCGACCCCGTTCGTGTACGCGGCGTTGCTCCCGTTGGTCGTCGGCATCGAGGGCGCCGGTCCGGACCTCACCGTCGAGTCGTTCCGCGGCTCGCTGGACCGTGTCCAGCCGTACCGCTATGACGCCGTCGACGGACGCACCGACGACGCCACCAACATGCTGCTCGGATCGGGCACCGCAGGACGCGGTCTCCTCGGGGATGCGATCGCGCTGCGCTACAACGCGACGCGAACCGAGCGGGGCAGCAGCACCCCGGGCGCCTATGACTTCCCCGAGCGGCGCCGGTACGCGACCCGCGACGACTTCCGGTAGTCGAAGTGGAGGCCGGGTTCGTCGCGCTTGGGCTGGTCCAGGGAGCACTGGCGGGCCTGAACGCGCTCGGCCTCACCCTCCTGTGGCGCACCACCCGGGTCGTCAACCTCGCGCAGCCGGCGATGGGTCTCGTGGGGGGCGTGCTCACCGGGATGCTCGTCGCTGGCACGGGTTGGAGCTTCTGGTGGGCGGCGCTGCTCGGCGTCGCCACCGGCGCACTGCTCGGCTTCGCGTCCGAGCGGCTCGTGCTGGCCCGGCTCGCCTCGAGTCCCCGCACGGTGCCGATGGTGGCCACCATCGGGCTGGCCGGGTTGTTCGTGGCCTTGCAGAGCGGCATCCCGTTCTTCTTCGGCGGGCGCCTCCCTTCCTACGACGTCGACATCGGCATCGAGGTGTTCGTGTTCCCGGTGCTGCTCAAGGGGCCGCACCTCCTGGCCCTCGCGGCTCTGCCGGTCGCGGTCGGTGCGCTGTGGTGGTTCACACACCGAACCCGCATCGGCACTGCCGCAGTCGCCGCCGGCCAAGATCTCGAGCGCGCCCAGACGCTCGGCGTGCAGGCCGGGTTCGTGCGAGCCGTCGCCTGGACGACCGCCGGGGCGCTGTCCGGCATCGCCGGCGTGCTCTCCATCCCAGTCCTCGGCTTCTCCCTCGGTGACGGGGTCGCCGGCACCGTCGTCCTCCTCGCGCTGGCGCCTGCGGTGCTGGCCGGGCTGCGGAGCTTGCCGGCCACCGCTGTTGCGTCGCTCGCGGTGGGCGTCGGCTACCAGGTCGCTCTCGTCCGAGCGCCGACGGCAGGGGCGGCCGAGGTGCTCCTCGCCGTCGTGCTCGTGGTTGCCCTGGTGCTCCACCGTCGTCCACTCGCCCGCGAGGCCCGGGCAGCCCGCGCGTCGTCATGGGCTGCCGAAGCCACACCGCCACCGGTGCCTCGGGCGCTGCATCGTGACCGGCGATGGCGCCGCCTCGCGGTCGTCGGCGCCGTGGCCGCTGCAGTGGCGTTTGCCGCGCCGCCGGCATGGCTCGCGCCGTCGGCGGAGGTCCGCTACGCCACCAGCGCCGCCTTCGTCATCGCCGCTGTCGCCGTCGCTGCGGCATGGCTGTTCAGCGGTGAGATCGCCCTCGGGCACTGGGGCATCGCCGCTCTCGGCGCCACCGTCGCCCACGCCACCCCCGGACCGCTGGTCATCCGGATGCTGCTGGGCGTCGCCGTCGGCGCCGTCGCTGGGGTCGTGCTCGCGATGGTGGCGCACCGGCGCGGCGAGCTCGCCGCGGCGGTGGCCGGACTCGCGGTCGCTGTTGCCGCTCCCTACTGGCTCGTGCGCACCGGCACGCCGTCGCTCGGACTGGATCGTCCGCAGCTGGTGGCATCGGCGGCGGGACTGGCGGCAGCCGTCGCGGCCTTCGGCGTCGCATGGCTGCGCGGCCGCCCGCTGGGTGTGCGGCTGGTAGCTGCTCGTGACGAGGCGCGGCGGGCCGCCGCTCTCGGCGTGTCGGCCGGACGAGCCCTCGCCATCGGCATGTCGCTGTCCGGAGCGCTCGCGGCTCTGGCCGGCGTCGTCTACCTGGCCGCCGTCCCCTCGGGGGTGCCGCCCAGCGCGTTCGACGCCGCCCGCTCGTTCGACGTGGTCGCGTTCGCCGTTGTCGGCGGCCTCGGATCTCCCATCGGCGCCGCGCTCGGCGCGGCGGCGCTCCTGGCGGCCCGGGTGCTGCTCCCGGCGCCGTGGGCAGCGATCGCCACGGGCGCAGGCGTGGTGTGGGTCGTGCTGTTCGCTCCGGCCGGTGTCAGCACCGCCCTCAGCCGACTGCGCGACCTGGCCGCCCGCTGCATCCGCCCCGACCTCACCCCACGACGAGCGCACGATGGCGCGGGAGATCGCGACACCGACCTCGAGGAGACCGTCGACGACGAGCCAGTGCAGGTGGTCGCAGGCGCCGACACCCGCGACGCGCTGGCGACACCGACCGTCCGAGCCGCCGCGGCGGCGGCTTGGTGCACCGCCGCGCCGGCGACAGCGGCGTTGTTCGGAGCGCCGCTCGTGCTCGCCGACCACCTCGACGCCGAGCTGGGCGCGCTGGCGCCTTGGTTCGTCCTTGTCTCCGGCGCGATCGCGGCGGCAGTGGGACTCGACCGATGGCGTAGGTGGAAGCTCGGTGTGGGCGTGCCGGCTGACGCGCTCGTCGTCGGCCTCCTCGCGGCTGCACTGGCCGCGTTCGCCGCCACCGACGACCGCCAGGTCGTCGGCCTGTTGGTCGTGGTGGCGCCGGCCGCTGGCGCGTACGTGCTGGTGGGCACGGCGCGGCTCGCGGCGAGCGTGGTCGTGCCTCGTACCCGCGCCGCCGCCGCTGGTCTCGTGGTGGCGAGCGGCACGGCCGGTCTGGCAGGTGCCGCGCACCTGGCCGCGGTGGCCCGCGGGAGCTCGCTGCTCGAGGCGGCGCGCTGGGCGGTGGTGTACCTGGCAGCGGGAACCGTTGCTCTCGCCGCCGCGCACACCCGTGCACCGGGGGATCGCCGTCGCACCCGAGAGCGCATGGCGGCGCCAGCGCGCCCGAGCAGCCGGCGCCGTTGGGCACCGCTGCGCGTCGAGGCGCTGACGGTGGACTTCGGCAGGCACCGCATCCTCGACGCGGTGGACCTCGAGGTGACGAGCGGGGAGCTCGTCGCCCTGGTCGGTGGCAACGGCGCCGGCAAGTCCACCCTGCTGCGCGCCGTCGCCGGTCTCGTCCCGATCACCGCCGGGAGGATCGACGTCGCCGGCGAGGAGCTCACCGCACTGCGCCCCGACGAGCGGGCGGCAGCGGGCCTCGCCTTCGTGAGCGGGGCCCGGCCGGTGTTCCCCGACCTGACCGTGCGCGAGAACCTACGAGTCGGCGGCTACCTCACACACCGGCCACAGAGGTCGTTCGGCTCGGCCCTGGACCACGTGCTCGCGATGGTGCCGTCGCTGGCCGATCGTGTCGACACACGAGCGGGGCTCCTGTCGGGCGGCGAGCAGCGGCAGCTCGCCGTCGCACAGACGCTGTTCCGGCGGCCCACGCTGCTGCTCGCCGACGAGCTCGCACTCGGCCTCGACATCACCGCCCAGGCCGCCGTCCTGCGGTTGCTTCGGACGTTGGCCGACGACGGCATCGGCGTCGTCGTGGTCGACCATGACCTGGACGCCCTCACCGCCGTCGCCGACCGCGTGATCGTGGTGCGCCACGGCAAGCTCGAGGGCTTCGCGGACACGGCCGGCTTCGATGCGGCCCGCCGCGAGCTGCTGCCAGCCCGGTTTCTCGCCGGAGCCGCACGATGACCGCGCTCGTCACCAACGACCAGGCCGTCCCCACACCAGCCGATCGACCCGTCGTTCGGCTCCGTGACGTCACCGTCCGACTCGGCGACATCGCTGCTCTCTCCAACGTCGACCTCGACCTCGACGCAGGCGAGATCGTCGCGGTGGTCGGATCGAACGGCGCCGGCAAGACGACCCTGCTCGACGTGGTGTCCGGCGACGTTCCCGCCGCGGGAGCGATCAGCGCACCGCCCCCGCGGCGAATCGCCCGCGTCTTCCAAGGCTCACCGCTGCCCGACACGCTCACCGTCGGCGAGCTGATCGACCTGGTCACAGCGGGTGGCGCCGCCACCGACGAGCTCGCCGAGGACTTCGGGTTGAGCGAACACCTCGACACCCGCGTCGCCCACCTGTCGACCGGCATGCGGCGGATCGTCGATCTGGCGGTGAGCACCGTCGGCGACCACGACCTCCTTCTGCTCGACGAGCCAGCCTCGGGGCTGGCGGACGCCGAGATCGAGCACCTGGCCGACCTCATCGACGCCCACCGGACCCGCCGCGGCGTCGCCGTCCTCCTCGTGGAGCACAACCGGCGGCTCGTCGAGCGCATCGCCGACCGGGCCGTCGTGCTCGACCGCGGCCGCGTCGTCGCCCATCCACACGCGGTCTCGAACGTTGTCGAGCAGCCCGCGAGCCCGCCGCTGCGGGACAGGCTCGCTCGCATCGCGGACAGCGGCCTCGTACCGCCGCCGCCAGCTCGTCACGAGGTGTCCACCTGGACGAAGCTCCGGCTCGGCCTGCGCGAGTTCGCCGCCGGCATGACGTCGGTGCTCATCCTCGGGGTGCTCAACCGGGTGATGAAGGTCGAGCTCGGCATCAGCCTGTTGGTCGTGGCGACGGTGCTCGCCTCCTACAACCTCGCCGCGCCCGCCGCGCTCGCGATCGGTCACCGCTCCGACCAGCGGCCCGTCCTCGGCCGCCACCGCGCCCCCTACATCGTCGGCGGTGCCGGCCTCACAGCGCTGGTGCTCGCCGCTGCCCCACATCTCGCTGACCTCGTCGCCCGCGGCGTCAACCCGCTGTCGGTCGGCGTGATGCTGCTCGCGTTCGTCGTGATGGGCGTCGGCATGTACGGCGCCGGCACCGTGTACTTCGCGTTGATCGCCGACATCACGCCCCGCGAGGAGCGCGGACACGCCGCCTCTGTCGTGTACCTGATGCTGATGGCCGGCATCGTCTGCGGAGCGGCCCTCTCGGCCAGCCTCCTCGACGACGACGCGTCCGGCCGGCACTCGCTCTTCGCCATCGCGGCCCTGCTCGTCGTCGCCCTCAACGTGGCCGCCGTCTGGGGTCTCGATCCCGGCGAGGTGGACGGTGACGAGCTGCCTGAGCGCACCAGGACCTGGTCGGCGGTGCGGGAGGTCATGGCCATCGGCGCGGCACGTCGGTTCTTCGCCTTCACGCTCGTCGCCACCGTGTTCCTGTTCCTGCAGCAAGCGGTGCTCGAGCCCTTCGGCGGCGACGTGCTCGGGTTGTCGGTGCGCGCTACCAGCGGGTTCAACGCGGTGCAGACCATCGGCGTGCTCGTCGGGATGCTCATCACCGGCCGCGGCATCGCCGATCGCGCCGGGCACAAGCGCACCGCCACCATCGGCCTCGTCGGCTCGGCCGTCGCGTTCGCAGCGCTGGCCGCCGCCGCGTGGAGCGGTTCGGTCGAGGCGAGCTGGCTCGCGGTCCTCCTCGTCGGCCTCACCACGGGGTTGTTCAACGTGGCCGTGCTGGCGCTGATGATGGCCATGTCCGTGCCCGAGCGAGTCGCGCTGTTCATGGGGGCGTGGACCGTCTCTCATGCGCTCGCCGACGGCCTCGCCACCGCCGGCGGTGGGATCCTGCACGACCTCGCGCTTCGCGTCGCGTCGACAGAGGCCGCGTACGCCGCAGTCTTCGCGCTCGAGGCCTTCGGCCTCGCGGTGTGCATCCCGCTGCTCCGGCGCATCGACATCGACACCTTCGCCAAGGAGGTGGCCGCCGAATCGGCGCGTCGCAGTGCAGCCGCCATGGGATGGCAGCTGCCGGAACCGACTGCACGGCCCACCCCCTAGGCACGCCAACACGAACCAAGGTCAGCGGTCGGCGACGGCCGTCGGGGCACCGGCACCGACCGTGCTCGAGATCGGTCAGCCGCCCGGTCTCAGCGCCCCTTGCGGTCGGTGTTAGGGCACCCTAAGATCTGCGTTGATGTTGGGCCGACCTACTGGCGGGGCGTCGAGCCATGGAAAGAGCGGGACGCTCGGCGCGGCGCCGCTCAGCCTGCTGGCCGCCCGCTATGGCTTCCGGCGGATCGAGAGCGTCCACCTCCGCGTCGGCGACCGCACCAGCACCGCGACGGTCACCGGCATCGCCCACCGCTACCCGTGTTCGGTTCGGGTGCCCCTGAGCGTCGCTCACCGCCTGGTGGCCGCGGGCGCCCGGCTGACCATCGAGCGCCTCACCCCGTCCGAGCCCACGGTGCAGGTCTGATCATGTACGTGTGCGCCTGCAAGGCGGTCACCGATCGCACCATCGGCGCGGCGATCGCGTCGGGTGCGGGCAACGTCGACGACGTTGCCCGCCGGTGCGGCGCCGGTAGCGGCTGCGGTGGCTGCTGGCCCGAGCTCGAACGGCTCCTTGCCGAGCACGCCGAGCGGCTCACCGAAGGCCACGGCCGCATCGCGGTGTGAGCTCGGGTCATAGGCTCGCTCCGGGAGGTAGCCATGCATGGACACGAGGACATCATCGAGCTGCTCAACGAGGTGCTCACCGCCGAGCTCACCTCGATCAACCAGTACTTCGTCGACGCGAAGATGTTCGACAGCTGGGGCTACGGGCGCCTCGGCAAGCACTTCCGCGACGAGTCCATCGATGAGATGAGAGACGCCGACGCCCTCATCGAACGGATCCTCTACCTCGAAGGCGTCCCCAACCTCCAGCGCCTCGGGACGGTGCGCGTCGGCGAGACGGCCACGGAGAAGCTCCAGCTCGCGCTCGAGCTCGAGCGCGAGGCGATCGATCGTCTCAACCGCGGCATCGCGCTCGCCGTCGAGCACGGCGACAACGGCACCCGCGAGCTCCAGGAATCGATCCTGGAGGGCGAAGAGGAGCACGCCGACTGGCTCGAGACCCAGCTCGAGACCATCCGCCAGATCGGCGCCGAGCTCTACCTCTCCCGGCAGCTGGGAGACTGACGCGCACCGACCCGCGGCTGTAGACGGTCGCGCTGTGCGGCGGTTCTCGGCCACGAGGGAGCGCCCAGGCCGGTGAGGGCCATCAGCGATCGGCGACGGCTGACCGCCGGGGTGAGCGCAGCACCCGGTCAGCAGTGCGTGTCGCGATGGCCTGGATGGTGAGGCTCGGGTTCACGGCTCCGACGGTCGGAAGAACCGACCCGTCGCAGATCCAGAGGTTCGGCACGTCGTGGCTCCGGCAGTCCGGGTCGACGACGGAGGTGGCGGGGTCCGTACCCATGCGGCAGGTCCCGAGGACGTGGTGGGTCCCCTGGTTGACGAGGACCTGCTGCGCGCCGGCCGCTTCCATGATCCGCTCTCCGTCGATGCGCATTGCGTCGATCAGGGCGCGGTCGTTGTCGCCGTAGGAGAAGGTCACTCGGGCGACCGGGATGCCGTTGTCGTCGGTCTCGTCCGCGATCGTGACCCGGTTGTCGGGACTCGGGAGGACCTCGCCAAGCCCGGCGATGAGACCCCAGTGGGCGTAGTGGTCGAGGACCTCGACCAGGGCATCCCCCCACAGATCGGGGTTGCCGTGGGCGATCGACTGGGCGAAGTTGATCGGGAACTGGGCGTAGGTGTTGAACAGCCAGCCTCTGGCGAACCCGCGGCCGGCGGGGTCCGACCGGTACGGATCGCGCGTGTGGATGCCCACGGGCGGGGTGATGAAGCTGTTCACGGGTCGGTCGAAGCGCCCGTAGACAACGGGGCCGGAGTGAACCATGAGGTTGCGGCCGACCTGGTCCGACGAGT
>Ga0190269_10001217_pt1 | contig 12438 bp, 7 predicted proteins | sample Popmic249IS_FD_133749 | JGI IMG/M metagenome (GOLD analysis project Ga0190269, IMG submission 133749) | Populus adjacent soil microbial communities from riparian zone of Blue River, Arizona, USA - 249 IS | ecosystem: Environmental > Terrestrial > Soil > Riparian zone | place: USA: Arizona...
CCTCACCACCTTCAGCGTGACACGACGCGCACGCGATGCCGCCACCAGCGTCACGATGGAAGATGTCGTGGCCGCTGTCGCGCGCGCTCTCGCCACCCAGATCGAACTGCTGGATGTCGCTGCGCGTGAAGTCCGGTCGCGTCGGGAGCACGATCAGCCGTGCGGGCTCTCGGCTCTGCACGACCCAGCCTGCGGGGGCGGTCACACTGCCCGAGCTCGGACGCCGCGCGATCGCCGTCGACTGCCCAGGCACGAACAGCGCTTGACCGAACTTGCACGGACTTGCCGGCTCGCCCATGTCGAACAGCGTCACCATCGTGCCGGAGCCATTCGCGCTGCCGCCGAAGAACGAGGGCGCGCTGCTCGATGCCGTCGGTGTCTCGGCGAAAAACCCGTCGTGGTCGAAGAACGTCTGGCGCTGCGGTGCGTCCAGATCGCCCGAGCCCGCTTGCACGACGGCGAGCAGGTTCTGATCCGCGGCGAACGCCATGTCGATGCTGAGCACGCCGCTCGACGCAGCCATTGTGGTCACCCGGCCGTTCGAGTCGATCTTCGTAAGCGCTGGCGTGACGATGCCGCTGCACGCGCCCGCACCACCATACGGGCTGTCCTCGCCCTCTGCAGGCTCATCGATCGCGACCTCGCCGTCGCTTTCCGCCTGGTGCAGGACGAACATGTTGCCGGCGCCATCCGCAAGGCTGCGGTACGCGACGCGCGGCTGCATGCGGTCCCCGGTGTCACGCTGGCTCGGGCTCGGATCGAAGGCACCGAAGTCGACGGGGGCAAAGCTGTTCGGCGCGAACCGCTGCTGCACTTGGCCATCGTCCGCGACGCGCAACAGCTCTGCACGCTTGAACGTGCTCACCCAAAGCTGATCGCCCTGCATGATCACGTCGCGCAGATCGAGCTCGACGCGCACGTCCTTCGCGACCTCGAGCGATGACCCTGGCGCCGCGCGCAGGCTGAGGAGCCGACCTTCCATGCACGCCACGTGCAGGAGGCCTTGCACCGCGTCGTACGCCATCCCGCGCGGGCCAGCACAAGCCGGCATGCGCTCGGCGAGACTGGCGCCGACGAGATCGATCACAGCGAGCGCACCGGCACGACGCAGCGCGACGAACGCTCGACCTGCATGATCGAGCACCACGCGGCCCGGCTCGTCGCCCTTTTCCAGCGCGACGTGGCGGACGATGCCCGTGTCGAGGTTGACGATCGACACGCGGTCACGATCCGGATCAGCCGCGACCGCCATGAGACCATCCGCGCTCACCGCCAACGTGCCACCGCTGATCGGTGCCGGCGGTGCAGCTGTGAGCAGCGCAGGTCGATCATCGACTGGAATGATCTCGACGCTGCCTTTGGGGCCCGGTGCATCCAGCGCGTTGCACGCGCTGATGCTCGCGATGAAGACCAGCAACGTTGCTCTCGAAAGCGCGCGCATGTGACCCCCTCAACGTGACGGCTTGGATTGTGTCCCTGTTCCCCTGCGCTCCAGAGTTAGCACGCAGCGCCGAACCGCTCAAACGTACACGACCTGAACCTCGTAATCATACGCGCATTCAGCACGACTCAGCTATGCTCGCGACCCCATGCCAGCACGCAATCTTCGACCTCGTGCCGTGCCCGTCTCGACGCCACTCTCCACGTCAGGAGGGTGGGCGATTGTCTCCTTTTCGTGTCTTTTGGCCAGCTCGTTGGCGCTGCCCGCAGCCGCGCAACCCACCCAGCCACCCACCAACGAGCCGTCGGTCCAAGCTGCCCCCGCCGCAGGCGGCGGCACAGCACCAAGCGGCAACACGAGCGACCACGCGATCGCACGCCTGGTAGCGCGTCAGCACGATCCGTTCGGCCGAAGCTGTCAGCTGCAGCACGTGGCGGGCGACGGCCCGCTGCGCTTTCTTGCCTGCGGGGCGGCGGGGCTTTGGATCGTGCGCTTGTCGGGCGACGAAGCAGCGCTGATCGAGACGCGCGACCTGGGCGGCCGCGTGGGACCGTTCTTCCAAGCCAACGGCCGGCTGTGGGTCGAAGTCACGAGCGTGCGCGCGCAAGAGGTGAGCGGCGTGACGCCTAGTGAATCGCCGCTGCCAGCGGCAAGGGTCAGTGGCCCGGCACCGCCAGCCGCTGACAGCGGCAGCTCGCCGCGGCCGACCGCAAGCCTCACCCCCGAGCCCGCGGGCGCTGGTCGGGTCGTGGAGCGCTCCAACGAGATGCTGCTGGTCGAGCTACCGGGCGGACGCGTCAAGCCAGGCACGCACGTCGCTTTGGTCAGCGGTGGTGATGAAGAACAAGTGTACGCCGTGGGTCGCGTCATCCGGAGCATGGTCGGCCGCGCGCGCGTCGCGATCGGCACGAATGAAGAGGTGCCCGACGGCGCGCTCGCGAGTCTCACGAACGCGGGCGTGACGGCAGGCATCTTCTCACCACCGCGCGCGAGCGGCGTCTGGGAGCTGAGCTTTCTCGCGCGCCCGTTCGTCGTGCTGGACGATCTCGGTACGGGCATCGTGCTCGACGCACATGCGGGCTACCACTTTCGCGCGCCGCTCTATGTCGAAGCCGGTCTCATTCCATTGGCCATCGGCAGCGCACGTGCGGGCGCTGCGGGTGCAGTGGGCGCGTTTGTGTCAGGTGCCTTTGACTCACACTTGTTCGAAGTCGGTCTCGGCTTGGGCGCACAGACTGTCAACGATCCGGACTTCGCGCTCGATCCCGGCAGCGGCCTCTTGATCGCGCAGCGCTTGCGTCTCGGCGCGCGCGACGGCGCCCACCTCAAGTTTCTCTCTTACGTCACGCTGTTCCACAGCAGCTTCCAATTCTCGAGCTTGCGCATCGAAGGTCAGATTCCTGTCGGGTCGCGCACGTGGTTGCGCCTCGCGGGTGGCGGTGGCTCAATCGGCGTCAACTTCGGCGAAGTTGGACTGCGCGTCTTGATGTCAGGCAATGGCGGCGCGGGATCGTTCTTCCTCACCACGACGATCGGCTGGGCCTACCTGTTCCGCCATTGCAACGATGTACCGCTGACGCCCAGCGGCGCTGCAGCCGACAGCTGCACGGCGATCGAGCACAGCGGACCGATGCTTGGCGCAGGCGGTGAGTTTCGACTGTGAGGCGTGTTAGTCGCAGCGCTCTCCCGCCCTCGCGACTTGTGCAAAAGTTCTCTCCCTCGACCCTACCCGGGCGCGGCTTTCCGCCTGGATTCGCAGAAAGAGCGCAATTTCCGCTCACCGGCCTTTGTGGCAACCAGCCGAAAACAACTAACCGGAGGTTTCTCACCTTCCATCAGGAGAATCTCGGACCTACGCTGCGCGCTGTGAGTCCATCCACGGCTACTGACAGCCCCCTCTCGCACGTCCAAGTAAACAAGAAGCCCCAAGGATCCCACTCCCACGGATCACTGGTGAGTCTGGCGTTCGGTGCGCTCGGGGTGGTGTTCGGTGACATCGGCACGAGCCCGCTGTACACGTTGCGCGAGTGCATGAACGCCGTGGCTCCTAACGGCACTGCGACAACTGCCGATCTGTTCGGCATCCTGTCGCTGATCTTCTGGTCGCTGACGCTGGTGGTCACGGTGAAGTACCTCGGCTTCATCATGCGTGCGGACAACCACGGCGAAGGTGGCATCTTCGCGCTGCTCGCGGTGCTGCCGCCCGAGCTCCGCATGCACCCGTTCTCGAAGCCGGTGACCCGCCAAGCCACAAAGCCTGGCGCTGTCGGGCTCAAAGGGATGACTTGGGTGTCGACCTTGGTCGTGATCGGTGCGGCCATGCTGTACGGCGACGGCGCGATCACGCCGGCCGTTTCGGTGCTGTCAGCGATCGAGGGCATCACGATCGTGCAGCCTTCGCTCGCGCCGCTCGTCGTCCCGATCACGTGCGGGATCATCGCGGGCATCTTCCTCTTGCAGCGGCGCGGCACAGGCACAGTCGGCAAGTTGTTCGGGCCGGTCATGCTGATCTGGTTTCTCACGATCGCGGCGCTCGGGCTGCGTCAGGTCGTGCAACGCCCCGACGTGCTGCGCGCGCTCTGGCCGGGCTACGCGCTCAGCTTCTTCGCTGACCACGGTTTCCACGGCTTTCTGGTGCTCGGCTCCGTCGTCTTGGCGGTGACAGGCGGCGAGGCGCTCTACGCCGACATGGGCCACTTCGGCGCGCGACCGATCCGCTGGGCGTGGCTGACGTTCGTAACGCCCGCGCTGACCATCTGCTACTTCGGCCAAGGCGCTCTGATCCTGCGTGATCCGAAGACCGTCTCGCAGCCCTTCTACGCGCTCGTACCGGAAGGTCCAGCCACGTGGGCGCTGATCGGCCTCGCGAGCTTGGCGACGATCATCGCGTCGCAGGCGCTGATCTCAGGCGCGTTCTCGCTCACGCGTCAGGCCATGCAGCTCGGCTACTTCCCGCGCATGACCATCAAGCACACCGCCTTTACGATGGAAGGCCAGATCTACGTGCCCGAGATCAACTGGATCTTGGCGTTCACGTGCATGCTGCTCGTGCTCGGATTCCGCAGCTCGGAGGCGCTCGCCGGCGCGTACGGCGTCGCGGTCACCGGCACGATGACGATCACATCGATCGTGTACTACGTGGTGCTGCGTCACGTCTTCAACTGGGGCATCTGGCGCGCCCGCATCCTGCTCGTGTTGTTCCTCGTCACCGACGTTCCGTTCCTCGCAGCGAATGCCTTCAAGCTGTTCGATGGCGGCTGGGTGCCGATGCTGATCGGCATTGGCTGCGTCGCATCGATGTTGATCTGGAGCAAAGGCCGCACGCAGTTAGTACGTGAGTACATGGGGCGCTTCCCGAGCTACGAGCAAGCCCTGCCCATGATCGAGCGCGAGCTGTACACGCGCGTCCCCGGTGCCGCCGTGTTCATGGCATCGAGCACCGCACACATGCCGCCTTCGCTCATGCACTTCGTACGGCGCGTGCGCGTGTTGCCCGAGACGATCGTGCTCTTGACCGTGGTCACCGAAACGGTACCGAGCGTTCCACCTAGCAAGCGCTATCGCGTGGAGACGCTCGGACACGGCATGCACCGCTTGATCGTGCACTTCGGCTTCATGGACACGCAGTCGATCCCTGCTGTGCTGGCGCAAGCTGCCAGCGAACAAGGCCTGCCCGTGGATCCGGCGCAAGTGACTTATTACTTGGGCCGCGACTCGTTCGTGACCAACGCGGACAATCCGTTCGAGCGCATCGCGGAAGCTTTGTTTGCTTTCCTCTCGCGCAACGCTGTCACCGCCGATCGCCACTTCCACATACCGACGCACCAGGTCGTGGAGATCGGGCTGCAGACCGACCTGTAGCTGTACGAAATCGCCCCAGCGGCAATTCGTCACGCACAGTGCTCAAGTTCGCTCTGGCAAACGCCGACTAGGTTTCGGTGGAATCAGCTGGGGGCGGAACGCGAGATGACGCAGGTATGAGCGCGGCGGACAGCGGGGGACAAAAACGCAGGCGTTTCTCGATCACACAGAAACTCTTGATGCTTTTCGGCGCTGCCACCGTCGGCTTGGTGGTCGTGCTCTCCGGCTTCTTCCTGCGCCAGCAGATCAGCGACTCGCGTGCTGCGCTGCAGCGCAAAGCTGCAGCGTACGGCGCACTATCTGCGCGCCAAGTCGCGCCAGCGGTGGCCTTCGACGATCGCCAAACTGCGCGCGAAGTGTTCGATGCCGTCGCGCTCGACAACGACATCGAGAGCATGACGCTGCTCAACGCTGCGGGCGAAGTGCTGCACGCGCGCGGCGCAGCGGGCTCGTGGATCTCCGCAGCCAAGGGCGGCGTTCGTGAGCAGCGCATCGTCGAGCTCGCGGACAAGATCGCAGTGGTGAGCCCTGTGGTCTCGGCCGAGGGCCCGCGCGGTACCTTGGTGATCGAGCTCTCGACTCGGCAGCTGGAAGCGGCGGTCATGAGCATGACGCTGACCGCAGTCGCGGTCGGCTTGTTTGCGATCGCGGTAGGCATGCTGGTCGCGTACGTGATCGCGAGCTCGCTCGGCCGGCGCATCGGTGCGGTCGCGCGCGCGGCCGTGGCCGTGTCGGACGGCGACCTGGACCAACCTGCCATCGCGGTCAAAGGCAGCGACGAAGTCAGCGATCTCGCGCAAGGCTTCAACGTGATGATGCGGCAGATCCAGCGCCTGTTTAGCCAAGCGCGCGAGACCGCGGCCACGGAGAAGTCTCGGCTCGAGCACCTCGTCCAGGAGCGTACGAGTGAGCTGGACCGTCGTACTGCGGACATGCGCCTCGTGCTCGACAATGTCAGCCAAGGCTTTCTGACAGTCGGCTTGGATGGCACGATGTCGCGTGAGCGCTCGGCCATCATCGACACGTGGCTCGGCGTGCCGCGCGAAGGCGAGAGCTTGTTCGAGTACATCGACCGCGCGCTGCCCGGCAAAGGCGACTACATGCGCGTGGGCTGGGAAGCATTGAACGACGACTGGATGCCGCTCGAGATGCGCCTCGGTCAGCTGCCGGCGGAGTTTCGCACTGACAAGCTGCACCTCGGTTTTGCGTACCAGCCGATCCAAGACGGCGACGCGCAGCACAAGCTGCTCGTGATCGTGACTGACATGGCGCCGCTCGCTGAGCGCGCGCGCGCCGAATCCGAAGAGCGCGAGCTCGTGCAAGTCGTGCGCAAGCTGCTCGGCGATCACAGCGGCTTCCGCGAGTACATCGACGAGGCGTCCGCGTTGATCACGGACATCGTCGGTCCGGATCCGGATCGCTCGCGCCGTCAGCGTCTTTTGCACACGCTCAAGGGCAACTCGGCGATCTTCGGCTTCGACAGCATGGTGCGCCTGTGCCACGAGCTCGAAGAGAACGTGCAGCATGGCGCGGCCGAGCTGTCCCCCGAGGATAGCCAGCGGCTCACGCAGGCTTGGGATCGCTTGCGAACCAAGGTCGCCGCGCTGATGGGTGGTCGCTCGACGGAGCTTATCGAGGTGAGTCGCGCCGACGTGCAGCACGTGGTGGCGAACTTGAACGCAGGGGCGCGCGCGTCGCTGATCACGCGCTTGATCCGCTCCTGGGAGCTGGAGCCTGCAGAGTCGCGCCTCTCGCGTTTGTCTGAGTACACGCGTTCGCTCGCCGGACGCCTGGAAAAAGCGCCGATCTCGGTGGAGATCGAGCCGAACGACGTGCGCTTGCACCCGACTGCATGGGTCGGTTTCTGGCAGGCCATGGTGCACGTCGTGCGCAACGCCGTGGACCACGGCCTCGAGGGTCCGGACGCGCGGCGCGCAGCGGGCAAGCCCGAGGCGGGGCACATCCGCCTGCGCACGCGGCTCGAGGCCGGTCGCTTCCAGGTGTTCGTGTCGGACGACGGCTGCGGCATCGACTGGAGCAAGATCGCGCGCCTGGCGCAGAAGCGCCGCTTGCCGACGGACAATCATCAGCAGCTAGTGGCGGCGTTGCTTTCAGACGGTATGACGACGCGCGAGCAGGCCAGCCAGACCTCGGGTCGCGGCGTAGGCCTGTCTGCGATGCGCGACGCGTGCGCAGCCATCGGCGGCACGATCAACGTGCAGACCGAGCTCGGCAAGGGCACGACGTTTTGCTTTACATTCCAGGTCGACGCGCAGGGGCAGCCCGTAGTGCCTGCCCCGCGCCTGTCCGACTCTCGTCAGCTTGCCGCCGTTGGCGGCATGGCCTTCGCAACCCGGGTGGAGGAATGAAGTGCGTAGTGGAGTAGTACTGGCTGCGGTTCTGAGTGTCTCTACATTGGCCTGTTCGAAGAGTAACCCCGAGAAAGTGGATCTCGGCCCCGCCGCACTGGGAGCGGCCACTGCGTCGCTCGATCGGGCGGCGCATACCAGTGAGTTCAATCCTCGCCTTTTGCGCCGCTTCAAGCCGGTGCGCGAGAACTTGAACGACACGACACCCGGAAGCGCAGAGCAAGTCGCGCTCGGCCGCATGCTGTACTTCGACAAGCGTCTCTCGAAGAACGGGACGCAGGCGTGCAACAGCTGCCACCCGCTCGACAACTGGGGCGCGGATGGCCGCAGCACGAGCCCAGGCGCGGAAGGTGCGCTCGGCTCACGCAACTCGCCGACCGTGTACCACGCAGCAGGTTACTTCGCGCAGTTCTGGGATGGCCGCGCGCTGAACGTCGAAGAGCAAGCCAAGGGTCCGCTGACCAATCCGGTCGAGATGGGCCTCAAAGACGGCGCGCACGTCGAGAGCATCCTGCGCGGTATTCCTGGGTACAAGCCGCTGTTCGCGGCAGCGTTTCCTGGTGAACCCGATCCCATCAGCTACGACAACGTGGGCAAAGCTATCGGCATGTTCGAGCGTGGCCTCGTGACTCCGTCGCGCTGGGACGCTTATCTGAAGGGCGACAAGAACGCGCTCAATGCCAAGGAAGTCGAAGGCCTGCGCGTGTTCACCAACGTCGGCTGCATGGTCTGCCACACGGGCGAGTTCGTCGGCGGCACGATGTACGAGAAGGTTGGCGCGGTCGAGCCGTGGCCGAACCAAGCGGACCAGGGTCGCTTCGCGGTCACCAAGAACGAGACCGATCGCATGGTGTTCAAGGTCCCCACGCTGCGCAACATCGGCAAGACGGCTCCCTACTTCCATGACGGCTCGGCCAAGACGCTCGGACAAGCGGTGCAGATGATGGGCCGTCACCAGCTCGGCCTCGAGCTCTCAGAGGAGGAAGTCAGCTCGATCAGCGCGTGGCTCGACGCGCTCACAGGAGAGCTCCCGCGCGAGTACATCAAGGAGCCTGTGCTGCCATGATTCGCCGCGCTTCCATCGCAGGAATGTTGGCGCTGGCGGCGGGCGCGTGCGGATCCACCGCTCGCTCCGCCGATGCAGCGCCCGCTCAGCAGACGCCGCCGCCATCAGCGGCTTCGACGAGCTGCGGCGGCAAGTCTCAGCCGGATTGCCCGCTGCAAAGCTGGATGAAGTCCACCCTGCAAACCTACCAGCGCGAGAAGGACTACACGCGGCTAGCGAGCTCCCTTGAAAAGCTCGCGAATCACGCGCCAGCTGGTTATGGCAACTGGAAAGAGCTCGCCCTCGCCGGGGCCAAGGCCGCCGAACAACACGACGACACAGCCATCAGCAAAAACTGCAAAGGCTGCCACAACGAACACCGCACCCGGTTCCGCAAAGAACAACGCGCGACCCCTATGTTTTGAGGCTCTCCCCGCAGCGATCTTACAGGTCGATCTGTAGGCCGATCTCTACGACTTGGACTGGGGGGAGTCGGAAGTAGGCTGTCGCGGGGAGCGCGTTTCGCGAGATGGTTCGGAAGAGCCGCTCTAAGAAGGGGCTCATGTTGCCACCTCGGTCTGCTACGAAGCTCTCCAGGCCGAGGTAGTAGGTGACTTCGCGGGGTGACAGCGTCCATTGCAACTGCGTCAATGCGGCCTCTACCACCGGCGGGATCTCCGGATGTTGCATGAAGCCGTAGCGCGCGACGACGCGGTGGAAACCTTGTCCGAGATTCGTGATCTCCGCGATCCGTAGCTCGGCGGGAACGTGTGGCACACGCTCGAAACTAACTGTCAGGATGAGTGCGCGCCCTGGTACCGCGCGCATGCGCTCGGCCTGATGGAGCACCATGACCGGCACACCACGCGCGTCGGACGCCATGAAGATGCCAACCGTATTCGGCCGCAGTATCTCATCTTGCTGGAGCCGCAGCGAGAACGCGTCCCAGCTCTCCGTGCGTTTTGCGTAGTACTGCGCGAGGTTCGAGCGCCCGATGCTCCACGTGATCATGATGAGCGAGATCGCGACGCCGATGATCACAGGCACGTACCCACCGTGCATGAACTTCAGAAGATTCGCGGCGAGAAACCCCAGGTCGAACAGCAAAAATAGACTCACGAGCGGCACCACGGAGGTGAGTGACCAGCTCCAGCGCACGCGCGAGACGAGACCGAACATGATCGAGGTGATCGCCATCGTGCCGCAGACTGCGATGCCGTACGCCGCCGCGAGGCCAGCGGATGAACGAAACTGTAAGACGAGCGCGATGCTTCCGACTGCCAGCGCTGCGTTGATGCCAGGCAAGTAGATCTGACCTTCCGCGGTCGCAGACGTGTGCCGGATCTCGACGCGTGGGAAGAGCCCGAGCTGCACGGCTTGATGCGTGAGTGAATACGCGCCCGAGATCAGCGCCTGTGAGGCGATCACAGCCGCAAACGTCGCGAGCCCGACCAGCGCCATCATCGGCCAACCCGGTGGCACGAGCGCGTAGAAGGGGTTCTCCGCAGCTTCCGGATGCGCGATCACGTTGGCCCCTTGCCCGAAGTACACGAGCAAGAGTGAAGGCATCACGACGAAGAGCCAAGCATGCCGAATCGGGCGGACGCCAAAGTGCCCGAGGTCCGCGTACAACGCCTCACCGCCCGTCACGCACAAGACCACTGAGCCGAGCACGGCGAAGCCCATGAAGCCGTGGCTCGCGAGGAAGGTGACCGCGTAGTGCGGCGAGAGCGCCGCGAGCACCGCAGGGTGCTGTGCGATGTGGTAGACGCCGAGGGCTGCAAGCACGAAGAACCACGTCAGCATGATCGGCGCGAACAACGCGCCCACGCGTGCGGTGCCAAAGCGCTGGAGCGAGAACAGCGCGAACAAGATCACGCAAGCGATCGGAACCACATACGCATCCAGCGCGTGGGTTCCGACGCCCAGCCCTTCCACGGCGGACAGCACGGAGATCGCAGGCGTAATCACGCCGTCCCCGTAGAGAAGAGCTGCGCCGAACACCACCATGGCCGTGACGCCAGTCACGCGCCCGGGCGCCGCTCGCCGTAAGCGCTCGGGGCAGAGCGCGAGCAGTGCAAGGATGCCGCCCTGCCCGCGGTTCGTCGCGCGACTGATGAACACCAGGTATTTCACCGTGACGACCATGATGAGTGACCAGCTCATCAGCGAAAGCAGACCGAAGACGTTCGCCTGCGAAGGCGCGAGGCCGTAGTGATGGGACAGGCACTCCTTCAGCGCGTACAGCGGGCTCGTACCGATGTCGCCGTACACCACACCGATCGCAGCGAGCGTCAGGGCTCCGAGCGGCCCGTGCGCGACAGCCCCCTCAGTGTCATGGAAGTGTTCGAGCGAAGCGGTGAGCCGCTGCGTGTCAGACGTGCTGATGGGAGATTGTTTCGGATCTGTCAAACTGCACCTGATCGATTGAAGCAGGGCCACATACCTCGCGCCCGCATCGCCCGCAACGTCTCAAGGTGCACGGTCGCGCAAACGATAGCCTACGCCGGGCTCTGTGATAAGCAGCTGCGGGCGTGCGGGATCCACTTCTACCTTCTTGCGAAGCTCAGCCATCTGCACGCGCACGTAATGTGACTGCGAGGTGTACGCCGGGCCCCAGACCTCTTTCAGAATTTGTCTGTGTGTCAGCACTTTGCCTGCGTGCTGGATGAGCAGTGTAAGCAGCTTGTACTCGGTGGGCGTGAGATGCACGGGCATACCAGCGCGCGACACTTCGCGGCGTTCCAGATCGACGTGCAGCGCTCCGAAGTCGTAGCTCTGCGGCTGCTCCTCGCGCTCGGAGGCGCGCGCATGTCGTTGGGCGACGCGCATGCGCGCCAAGAGCTCGTTCACACCGAATGGCTTGGTCAGATAGTCGTCGGCGCCAGCGTCCAAGGCCATGACCTTGTCTTCTTCACGGCCGCGCGCTGATAGCACGATGATCGGAACACGGGAGACTTCGCGGATTTGTGTCGTCAGCTCGATGCCATCGCCGTCGGGCAGGCCGAGATCGAGCAAGATCAGCGCAGGGTTGTGCGAGTACAGGAGCGGAAGCGCCTCACTGACGCGTTCAGCTTCGAGCAATCGATAGCCGTGCGACGCCAAAGATGCCCGTATGAACTTGCGCATTGGCGGCTCGTCTTCGACGAGCAACACGAGCGCGGGCTGCGCTGTCATGAGATCTCTGATCGGTCTGCAGCAAGCTTGGTGGGCCTTCGCCCAGCGGCAAGCTTAGCGAAAAGATAGCACCCCCATCGGGGTGGTTGCGCGCGCGGATCTCGCCGCCGTGAGCTTCAGCGATGCCGCGGCAAATGGGCAATCCGAGCCCAGCGCCCGAAGCAGCCGCGTGGGTGCCGCGATAGAATTTGTCGAATACCTTCTCTTCAGCGCCGGGCGGAAGACCTGGCCCGTGGTCGCGAAGCTCGATGAGCGCGCGCCCCCCTGCCCCAGCGCGCGGAGCTCGAGCGTGCTGCCCTGTGGCGTGTACTTGAGGGCGTTCTCCAGCAGATTGATCAGCAGCTGCTCGATCAACACAGCATCGACGCGCAGCAGCGGCAAGTCGGCTGGCAGGCTCAGCGCGATCTCGCGCTCCGCGAGCCGTCCCTCCAGCCGCGTCAACGCAGAGCCGACCATCTCCTCGAGCGGCACCCAGTCGCGCTTGAGTGTGATCGCCCCGGAGTCGAGCCGTGTCATGTCGAGCAAGTTGCTCACCAAGCGCTCGA
>Ga0190269_10001218_pt1 | contig 12437 bp, 10 predicted proteins | sample Popmic249IS_FD_133749 | JGI IMG/M metagenome (GOLD analysis project Ga0190269, IMG submission 133749) | Populus adjacent soil microbial communities from riparian zone of Blue River, Arizona, USA - 249 IS | ecosystem: Environmental > Terrestrial > Soil > Riparian zone | place: USA: Arizona...
CGATGTTGCGCGTGGAGAGGTCGAGGCCGCCCGCCCCACCGTTGTGACACGAGCATCCCGCCGCGATGATCCCTGTGTAGATGTCGCTGAAGCTGACGGCGGCTGGCGTCGAGCCGCCGGCGCCGGCGCTATGTCCAGCAGCTCCAGTGGTTCCCGCGTGGCCGGCGTGACCAGTGTGACCAGCTTGGCCGGCGTGACCAGTGTGACCAGCTTGGCCGCCGCTACCAGCTGCAAAGCCGCCGCCCGCTCCAGCGTTGCCTTCTCCATCTACGCCAGCGTCTTCGGCATCGCCCGCGTCGAGCGCGCCTGCGTCGCGTGGCTGAGCGCCGCTACCAGCGGCAGTGTGCCCTGGCGCAGCGGTGCCCGCGCGCGAGCCTTCAGCGGATCTGCCAGCGTTATCCGCGGGCTCGTCCTCTGCTGCATCCCGCACGCTCGCGTCGCGCGCCAGGTTGAAGAACGGCTCGCCGTACGACTCCAGGTCGATTCCGCAAGCGGCCAGCGCACTTGCCGCTACGAGCGGCATGATGGCGCGAGAAATCTGAAAATACTGCCTGGCGTTCATCTGTGTGTGCTCAGATGATCCTAGGCATGTCTGAATCAGGGCACGTACGCAAGGCGACGTACCCTGTGCGCTGGACACGCTATTGCGGCAAAATCAGGTTGATCATCGGCAGGTACTCGTAACGAAAGCCGCGCTCCGCCTTGATCGCAGGATCAGCAGCGCCAAATGCTTGTACGTCCGCCAAGTCGCGCGCGCGTACGAGGCCAAAGCCCCATGGACCAGCAGGATCACCGACCGGGCCAAACGCGATCACCTGGCCAGCGTTCATGCGCTCGGTCCAATACCCGAAGTGCTCTTGCATCAGCGCGCGCTCGGCGTCGTTCATATCGAGCGCGAACGTCGGCCGCGGTGCGATCAAGCGCACCAAGAACGCGCTGCTGGGGGCGGGCTCCTTCTTCGCTTCCACGAAGCTGGTGAGCCAGCTCAGCACGTCGATCCAACCTGCGCCGTGGCTGCGGCACGACTCATGGCGATCTCCGAAGCCGTCGTGACGCACGACCAAGCGCGTGCCGGTCGCGGTGGGCTCGAGCGTGTAGCACAGCGTCGAGCTCTCGCCGCCGTCCCACTCGGGCTTCCAAGTTTGCACGAGCTTACGCGGGGGATCGATCTCGATGAACTCGCCCTCCACGCTGAACGGCACGCCGTCTGCGCCTTTGCCTTCTGCGCGCCAGCGACCATTTACGCGCAGGTCGCTGTCCCACTTCGTCGTGGTGTACACCTGCTCGGAGCCCCACCAGCGCACGATCTCCGCGGGTGAGGTGATGGCCTGGAACACGCGTTCCGGCTTCGCGGCGATTTCGACGCTGGCCAAGATGGTTCCGCTGTTTACGTCAGCGATTGCACGGGCGCGGGATGTCGTCATTTGTCCTCCAGGTAACGTTTCAGTGAATCCAAGTTCGATTGCCAAAAACTTCGATAACCCTCGAGCCAGCCGAGCGCGCGCTGCAAAGGTGCGGCGTGCAGCTGGTAGAGGCGCTCGCGACCTGCGCGTTGCTCCGTCACGAGCCGCGCATCGCGCAAGACGCGTAGATGCTTCGAGATCGCGGGTCGACTCTGCTCGAACTCAGCTGCTAGCTCGTTCACCGGGGTAGGTCCGGCGCGCAGGCGGTCGAGGATCGCGCGGCGCGTAGGATCGGCGATGGCGCGGAACACGTCGCTGTCAGCTCGGGCTCGGTGCATGCGTGACTAATAGGTTACCCATTCGAGCGCGTCAAGCAGGTTCAGCGACGTACCCGCGAGGACACCGGGCACAATGCGAAACCATTAGGTAACTCGTTGCGGCCGTTGCGTCAGCCGCCGCCGGCCCGGGTCGGCGCTCGGCTCACAACCGCCTTTTTGCGTGCAGGGATGAATTCCTCGCGCACCGCTTGGTCGAGCAAGCTCGGCGGCAGCATGCCCTGCGCGAGCAGGAAGTCATTGAAGGCCCTGCGATCGAACTTGTCGCCCAGCATCAGCTCGGTCTCTGCGCGCAGCGCCTGCAGCCGGCTGTAGCCGTAGAAGTAGCTCGTGGCCTGGCCCGGCATGTCGAACGTGTAGCGGTCGAGCTCTTGGCGCGTCATCGCAGCCGAAAGCACGACGTCGTCGAGCAGCACTCTGCCGGCTTGCTCGCGATCGATCAGGCCGAGGTTGAGCATGGGATCGAGCATCGCGCGCGCGGCTCTCAGGAGCCGAAACTGCAGCGCGATCAGCTGCGCTTCGAGCGGCTCGAACGGCACCATCTCGGCTTCGGCGTACAGGGCCCAGCCCTCGACGTTGACCGAGTTGAACGAGAAGTAGCTGCGCGTCATCGAGACACCGTTGTCGATCAACGCGGAGTGCTGCAGCTCGTGACCAGGTCGGCCCTCGTGAGCGCTCAAGGTCCAGCGCACCGCGTCGTAGTTGAAGTCGTCGAAGCGCTCCTCCGGTCGACCGCCGGGCATGCCCGTGGTCAGCACGAACTCACCTTGTTCCCCGGTGTTTTCGTGCTGCGGGGGCGGGAAGAAGTGCGGTGCAGGCGTCGCGGCGTTCTCCGCGGGCGTCGCGAGACGCATCACCATCGGACGCTTCGGCAACGTCACGATCTGCTCGCGCGTCACGATCTGCTCGATCTGCTGGCTCACCTCGCGGTACGCGGCTTCGACGTTCTCTTGCGCGATCGGCTGCGCTTTGAGCGCGCGGATGATCGCGCGGTAGTCCGCGCTCTTCTGCCCGCGTTCGTGCGCGATGCGCTGGGCGAGCAGCTGCATGGCCGAGCGCACTTCGACGAACTCGAGCTGCGCGCTCTTCAGCAACGTCCGCGGATCGACGTCCACGCCCACGTTCTCGAGGAGCACCGCGTACAGCTCGGCTGGCAAGATGGTCTGTGCGCGCGCTGCGGGCAGCACGGTCGAGCGTATCCAGCTGATGTACGCGTCCAGCTGCAGATCGAGCGCGGCGAGCGCCTTTTCCGCGTTGGCGATCTTGTACTCTGCAAAGAGCGCGTGCACGCCTTGCTTGAGCGCGTCGGCGCTCTCCAGCACGCGCTCCACTTCGAGCTTGCTCGGTCGGAGCAGCGCCGCATTTGCCGCTCGCTGCTCCCAGTGCTCGCGCGCCAGCTCGGCGAGCGGCCGCTGACCTTGCGCGAGACCGACGTAGCGCGCGAGCCGCGGCAGCGCGTTTTGGCGCCGCTTCGTCGCGACTTGCTTCGAGAGCAGACCCTGCACGCCGTAGAAGATCTGCTTCGGCACATCGTAGAACGGCATCAGCGTGCGCTCGCGCAGGGCGCTCGAGCGCACGCTGCGGTCTGCTGCTTGGATCAGCAGCAGAAGATCCTGGCGTACACGCGCATCCTGCTCGGTCTTTAGCCGTTCTTCCAGCTCGCGCTTGGCCGCTTCATTCGCCGCGCGCCAGCGCTGCTCACGATCGAGCGACAAGTCCGTGGACAGCGGGTCGTATTCGCTCAAGCCGTAGTCTGAAAAGTCCTCTGGGACAAAGGGCGCTTGCGCGCGCACCAAGATCTGCGCGAGCTGATTGCTGCGCGTGACCCAGGGATGTTTCGCCGTCGCCGCTTGCTTGCTGGATTGCGCCTGCAGCTGTGACGACGCGCAGGCTGGCGCCGCCAGGACCAGGCACAGCGCGCCACGCAGCAGCGCTTCGAATCGAACGGGCAAACAGGGCATCGGCTCTCCTCGGATAGAGCCGAACCGTAACAACAATCGTTAGGGAACGCCCATCAGCCCGAGGCTCAGCACCGCGACGAGAAAATAGGGCACGAGGCCCGCAGCGCCAGCGTAGTCCTTCGCCATGCGCTGGCCGAAGAACAGCATCAGGAGCGCGACCATCGACAACAGCGCGCCGAGCGCGGCGATCACGCGGCTGCCGTTCACCAGGAGGAGGATCGCCCCGACGGCCGAGAGCGCGCCCGCGGCCAGCTCGACCAAGGTCAGCACGCCGAGCATCGGCACGACCAGACGCGCGAGCGGTGACTTCGAGAAGTGCCCAGTCAACCAGGAGACATTGCCCGCGCGGTCGACGATCTTGTCGATGCCGGACTGCAGAAACAAAATGGCGTGGAACACGCTCACCCCGATGCGCATCAGGTCCAAGGTGGTGAGCGCACCATCGAGACAGGGCGGGGCCAAACAAACTAGCGAATCCAACGGGTCACCTCCGCGTCACGGTAAGACCGAGCCTTGCGCGCGGTCAACGCAGCTGATCGCCCGGGAGATGATTGGCCGCGCAGAGGCAATGGGCTCAGGTCCCCTTCTTACGACCAGCTGTTTTGCGCCCGTGGCGGGCGACGACCTCCAAGGGAGGGCGTGGCAGCTTGCGCTGCGCTTCGAGGTCCTTGGGGACGGCAGTCACCGGCGGGCCCCAGTCACCCGCGAGCAAAACCCGCCGGAGCTCGGACAGCGCACGCGTCCCGAGCCGCGCTTCGATCGCGGCGTCGATGCGCTCGAGCGCCAGCATGGTCACGCGCCCGAGCGCTTCGCCGCGCGGGTTGTAGCGAACGACCTTCGCGCGCGCGTCGTCAGCATCGGGCTTCAGGACGATCAGCTTGCGCTCTTGCATGTCCGCCAACAGCTGCTGGACGGCTTGACGGCTGATGCCGAGTCGCCGAGCCAGCTCCGCAGGCCGCGTCACGCCGCAGGAGATGTTAGTCATGATCATGGACTGGGTGCGCGTGACCTCGGGCAAGCCCGCTGCGCGTAGGTGGTTCTGCAAGCCTTCGTCCATCCAGTAGAAGGCCTGTAGCAACCCAGCCATCAGGAAGTAGCGGGACAGATCTGCGTCCGTTGTGTCCTGCGCCGCCTTGGGAAGTGAACGCGAGCGCTGCTTCGGAGTGTTGTTAGGGGATCGTCGCTGTGACTTGTCCAAGCTGTGCCTTCCGCTGGACGTTAGTAGTGCGTCGCGCGGGTGATTTCCACCGTTTCGGCCTTGTGGGTGACGGTGGCAGGACGGCGTACCGCGCGCTGCCAAAGCGGCGCGCCGCCTTGACGCGCAGCGATCCCGGCCCGTAGCTTACCCGTGGGTAAGCAAACGACTGCTTGGTAGAACACAGCCCGAAGCCACACGAGGCGACCATGACAGAAGCGATGATCTACGACGCCGTGCGTACACCGCGCGGCAAAGGCAAAGCGGACGGCTCGCTGCACGAAGTGAAGCCCGTCTCGCTCGTGACCTGCCTCATCCACGCGCTGCTCGAGCGCAACCCCAAGCTCGAGCCGAGCGCGATCGACGACGTCGTGCTCGGTTGCGTGACGCCGGTCGGCGATCAAGGCGCTGACATCGCGAAGACTGCCGCGATCGTCGCGGGTCTGCCCGATACGGTCGCGGGCGTGCAGATCAATCGCTTCTGCGCGTCGGGTCTGGAGGCGGTGAACCTCGGCGCTCAGAAGGTGCGCTCGGGCTTCGAAGACTTTGTGCTCGCCGGCGGCGTCGAGTCCATGTCGCGCGTACCGATGGGTTCCGATGGTGGCGCGTGGGCGATGGATCCGCTGACAAACTTCGAGACCAGCTTCGTGCCGCAGGGCATCGGCGCGGACTTGATCGCGACCATCGACAACGTCTCGCGCGAGGACGTGGACAGGTTCGCGCTGCAATCGCAGAAGCGCGCGGCGGCGGCGCGCGCAGAAGGCCGGTTCGCCCGCAGCGTGATCCCAGTGCGCGATCGCAACGGCATGACGATCTTGAGCGAGGACGAGTTCATCAAGCCGAACAGCACGCTCGAAGGCCTAGCCAAGCTGCAGCCGTCGTTCCAGATGATCGGTGAGGTGGGCGGCTTCGACGCTGTCGCGCTGCAGAAATACCACTACCTCGAGGCGATCCGGCACGTCCACACGGCGGGCAATTCCTCGGGCATCGTCGATGGCGCAGCGCTCGTGTTGATCGGCTCGGACAAGGCGGGTCAGCGCGCTGGGCTCACGCCGCGTGGACGCATCGTGTCGACCGCGCTGTCCGGCGCGGATCCGACCATCATGCTTACGGGGCCTGCGCCAGCCGCGCGCAAGGCCCTCTCGAAAGCGGGCCTGAAGAAAGAGCAGATCGATCTGTGGGAGATCAACGAAGCGTTTGCGGTGGTGCCGCTGCGCTTCATGCGCGACCTCGACATCTCGCCCGAGATCACCAACGTGAACGGAGGCGCGATCGCGATGGGGCACCCGCTCGGCGCGACCGGCGCGATGATTCTCGGCACGATCCTCGATGAGCTCGAGCGGCGCAAGCTGCGCTACGGGCTTTGTACCTTGTGCGTCGGCGGCGGCATGGGCATCGCAACCATCGTGGAGCGTCTGTCATGAGCACTGAGAAAACAGCGATCGCGTGGGAGCAGGCAGAGGGCATCGTCACGCTGACGTTGGACGATCCCGACGCCAGCTCGAACACCATGAATGATCTCTATAGGCGCTCGATGGCGACTGTGATCGCCCGGCTCGAAGCGGAGAAGGCAGCCATGCGCGGCGTGGTCGTGACCTCGGCGAAGAAGACGTTCTTCGCGGGTGGCAACTTGAACGAGCTGAAGCAGGCGCAGCCCGAGCACGCGCAAGGGATGTGGCAGACCGTGCGGGAGATGACCTCGCAGCTGCGTAAGCTGGAGACGCTCGGCGTACCCGTCGTCGCAGCCATCAACGGCGCAGCGCTCGGCGGCGGCCTCGAGATCGCGCTCGCGTGCCATTACCGCATCGTGCTCGATGACAAGAAGATCGAGCTGGGCTTGCCGGAGGTGACACTGGGGTTGATGCCCGGTGGCAACGGCGTCGTCCGCACCGTGCGCTTGCTCGGTCTGCAGAAAGCGCTGATGGAGGTGCTCTTGCCGGGCACGCGCATGCGTCCAGACCAAGCTAAGAACGTCGGCATCATCGACGAGCTCGTGAGCACGCGCGAAGAGCTCGTCTCGCGCGCACACGAGTGGATCGCAGCGAACCCGGGCGCGAAGCAGGTTTGGGATCGTGATGGCTACAAGATGCCTGGTGGTGTCCCGTCCAGTCCGCAGCTCGCGATGCAGCTACCTGCGTTCCCGGCGAACCTGCGCAAGCAGCTGAAGGGCGCGAACATGCCAGGGCCGAAGCTCATCTTGGCTGCAGCCGTCGAAGGCGCGCAGACCGACTTCGCGAACGCAGCAAAGATCGAGACGCGCTACTTCGTGGAGCTCGCGACGGGCAGGGTGGCGAAGAACTTGATCCAAGCGTTCTTCTTCGACCTTCAGAAGATCAACCAAGGCGAGAGTCGGCCGAAGCAGGTTGCGCCGTGGAAGCCGAGCAAGGTGGGCATCCTGGGCGGTGGCATGATGGGCAGCGGCATCGCGTACGTGACTGCGAAAGCAGGCATCCCGTGCGTGATCAAAGACGTGTCCCAAGAGCGCGCCGAGCACGGCAAAGACTACTCGCGCAAGCTGATCGAGAAGGCCGTCGCGCGTGGTAGCACCACTGCGGAAGCTGGCCAGGCGCTCTTGGGGCTGATCGGAACCACAGGTGACGCGGCGGACCTCGCGGGCTGCGACATGGTGATCGAGGCGGTCTTCGAGAAGCGCGAGCTCAAGGCGACTGTCACGCGCGAAGCTGAAGCACATACGGCGCCGAACGCGCTGATCTGCTCGAACACCTCGACCTTGCCGATCACCGGTCTCGCGACAGCCGCGAAAGATGCGCGGCGCTTCATCGGCCTGCACTTCTTCTCGCCGGTCGACAAGATGCCGCTGGTCGAGATCATCCGCGGCAAAGAGACGGGTGACGAAGCGCTCGCGCAGGCGTTCGACTTCGTGCAGCGCATCAAGAAGACGCCGATCGTGGTGAACGACAGCCGCGGCTTTTATACCTCGCGCGTGTTCGGCACGTTCGTGAACGAAGGCGTCACCATGCTCGCGGAAGGTTGGAGCCCAGCCAGCATCGAGCAAGCCGCCTTGCAGAACGGCAGTCCGGTCGGACCGCTCGCGGTGAACGACGAAGTGTCGCTGGAGCTCGCGCGCGCCGTGCGCTTGCAAACAGCGCGCGATCTGGAAGCAGAAGGCAGAACATTCGAGCCGACGCCGACCGACAAAGTCGTCGAGCGCATGGTCGTGGAGTTTGGACGCAAAGGCAAAGCAGCCGGCGCGGGCTTCTACGAGTATCCCGGTGACGGGAAGAAGTTCCTCTGGCCTGGACTCACGCAGCACTTCGTGCGGCCTGAGCGCAGCGTGCCTTCGCCAGCGGAGTTTCAGGCGCTGCAAGATCGCCTGCTTTACATCACCTCGATCGAATCGATCCGCTGCCTGGAGGAGAACGTCGTGCGCTCGACCGCCGAGGCCAACATCGGCTCCATCATGGGCATCGGGGCACCTCCCTGGACCGGAGGCACCTTACAGTTCGTGAACTACGTTGGCACGCGCGAGTTTGCCGCGCGCGCACGACAGCTCGCCGAAACCTACGGACCACGCTTCGCACCGCCGAAGCTTCTGCTCGAGAAAGCCGAGAAAAACGAGCCGTTCGAATGATGGCTTAGCCGACGGCTCCCGCCGCTACCAGCTGCTCGATTGTGGGTTCCGCCAACCCCCAGTCGAGCAGTACCTCGCGTGTGTCTGCGCCGAGTGCAGCTGGTGGCGGCGTAATGTTAGCGGCCGTGCGCTCGAAGCGCGGGGCGGGCGAGGGTTGCGTGATCCCGAACTGCGTCTGGAACACTTCGCGCGCGGTGTTGTACGGGTGCTGTTGCGCTTCGCGTAGCGAGAGCACCGGCGCGACGCAGGCATCGCTCGCTGCAAAGAGCTCCGCCCATTCGTCGCGGGTCTTCGTTGCGATCAGCGCTTCGAGCTTGGCCTCGTATTCGGGCCAGCGTGTGCGGTCCGCTTGACTGAGACCGGCGGCTTCGGGGCCGAGCAAGGTGATGAGCTCCTGGAAGAACTTCGCTTCGAGCGGGCCGACTGCGATGCTCTGCTGGTCTTTGGTCTGATATGCGCGGTAGAAATAACACCCGCCATCTAACAGGTTCGATTGTCTCTGATCGTTCCATGCACCCACGGCGAGTAGGCCGTGAAACATCGCGCTGAGCACCGCAGCACCATCCACCATTGCTGCGTCGACCACCTGGCCTTTGCCGCTCCTGTGCGCCTCGTACAGGGCGGCGAGTACGCCGCTCACGAGGAACATCGACCCACCCGCGTAGTCGGCGATCAGGTTGAGCGGAACGGTGGGTGGTCGATCTCGCTCGCCGATCGCGTGCAGGGTGCCCGAGATCGCGAGGTAGTTGATGTCGTGGCCGGCGCGCTGCGCGAGCGGGCCCGTCTGCCCCCAGCCGGTCAAGCGCCCATACACGAGCGCGGGGTTCTGCGCGAGCACTGGCTCCGGGCCCAGGCCGAGGCGCTCCATCACGCCCGGACGAAAGCCCTCGATCAGCACGTCCGCGCTGCGGCACAAGGCGAGCGCCGCTTCGGTGCCTCGAGGATGCTTGAGATCGATCACCACCGAGCGCTTGCCCCGAGAGATCACATCGTGGTCGGTCGGCAGTCCGAGCGGCTGCGCTGCCGTGCTCGAGCGATCGACGCGCACGACGTCAGCGCCCAGGTCGGCGAGCAACATGCCTGCGAATGGGCAAGGACCGAGCCCGGTCATCTCCAGCACGCGCAGCCCGCGGAGCGGTCCTGTTTTCTTGGCCGTCATGTCACCCTCAGCTCAGTGCATGACGCGCGAGCAAGCTGCGCGCGATCTGCGAAACTTGGATCTCGTCAGTGCCTGCATAGATCTGCAGCACCTTTGCGTCGCGACACAGCTGCTCGACGCGGTACTCCGCCATGTAGCCGTTGCCTCCGAACAGCTGCACCGCTTCGAGCGCGCACTGCATCGCGACTTGCGCCGAATACAGCTTGCACGCAGACGCTTCCGCGATGTCGATGCGCCGGCCTGCGGCGGCCAGCTCGATCTGCCGAAAGACCAGGTTCTGCACGTTCATTCGCGCGACCTCCATGTTCGCGAGCTTGAGCTGGATCAGCTGAAACTGTGAGATCGGTTTCCCGAACTGCACGCGCCGCTGCGAGTAGTCCAAGCACAACGACTGACATTCTTCGATGATCCCGAGCGCCATCGCAGCGACGCCGGTGCGCTCCGCGGTGAAGGTGTCTTTCGCGCCCGAGCTCGCGGGCGCTTCTTCGGTCTCGCCGATCAGGCGGTCGCGCGGCACGCGCACATCGTCGAGAAACAGCTGACCCGTGGGCGAGCCATGCAAGCCCATCTTGCGCAGCGGCTTCGAGGCCGTGAGCCCTTTCATGTCGCGATCCAAGATGAAGCTGACCACGCGTCGCTCGGCGGGCGGCCTGCCATCGTCGAGCTTACAGATGAAGATGATCGTATCGGCGTAAGGACCGTTGGTGATGAACGTCTTGCTGCCGTTCAAGATGTAGTGATCGCCATCGCGCCGCGCGCTCGACTTCATGCTGCCAAACGCGTCCGATCCCGAATCGGGCTCCGTGATCGCCCAGGCGCCGATCTTCTCCATGCTGAGCAGGTCAGGAACGAAGCGTTCTTTCTGCGCGAGCGTGCCGCGACTCATGATCGCGCCAGCCGTCAGACTGACGCTCACGCCCCACGCTGTGATGATGCCCAAGCTGTAGCGGCACAGCTCGGTGACCATGACCGCTTGCAGCGCGACGCGCTCCGCGGCTTCAGGGGATGGGCCGCGCCGCTTGGCTGGCTCCCGATCCGCAGCGGACCCGCGCTTTTCGCGCTCCAAACTGTGGCGGAGCTCTGCGATCGCGAGCTCGCCGAGGCCGAAGCTCTTGGTCATCTTGCGCAGCACGTCGTACGGCGGCTCGCCATGATGCTCGATGGCTTCGAGCTTGGGCTTGATCTCGGCTTCGATGAAACGCCTGACCATGTCGCGAAAAGCCAGCTGGGTTTCGCTCCACTCGATCATGATGAGCCTCCGATTTAGGTTGTTTGCTCCGAATCAGTGCGCGGGCCGAGGCCCACCATCAACGTGCTGACTACGTTGCTCGCAACTTCGCGCGGGGATAGCCGGCCGCCGGGCTTGTACCAGTGCCCGACCCAGCTCAAAGCGCCCGCGATCGTGAACACCGCGACGCGTGGGTTGCAGGGTGCGATCGAGCCGTCGGCCACGCCTTGCTCGAGCAGCTGACGGATGCGACGCGCCACTGAAGTCTTGGCCGTGTGCAGCTCCGCTCCTGCCTTGGGATCGAGATCTTGCTCAGCGATGCGCACGAGACACATGCCAAACACCGTGGTCATGTTCTCGGCGTACCAAGTCATGAAGTGAACCAGCCGATCCCTGCCCGTGCCCGGGAGCTGAGATGCCGTCTTGAACTCGCTCTCGGTCGCCGCCAAGCTCTCGCGCACGCACGCTTGCAAGATCTCATCCTTGCTCGCGAAGTAGTGGTAGAGCGCAGGCTTTGTGATGTGCAGCTGACGCGCGATGTCCGTCAGCGTGGTGTTGTGAAAGCCCTGCAGGCAGAACAGCTGCGCCGCTGTCTTGAGCACAGCCTCGCGCTTCTGGTCGCGCGAGCGGGAGCGCTGCTCCTGCGGGAGCCAGGGTGAAGTAGGCTCTGCGGCGCTCAGCTTTGTGCGCGCTTTGCCGGTGAGCTTACCCATGGGTAAACAATAGACCCCACGGTAGTGCGCAGTCAATGCGCCCGTGGTGCCCGTGGCTGCCCTCGGCTCTCCTCGGTAGTATGCTCCGCTCGCCATGAAGCGACTTACGTTGGCAGCCTGCGCTCTTCTTGCCTGCGATGCCGAGGCGAGCCCGACCTCGAGCAGGGACGCGGGAATGGTGAGCGCAGCGCTCGCACGTCCCGCCTTTTGCGAGCGACCTGACGTGCGCGCCCGCGCCACGGCCATCGACAGCTTGTTCTGCAGCGAGCGCCCGCCCGTGATCTCGAGCCTGCGCGAGCTGCAAGAGTCGCTGGAACTTACCCCGTTCGCGACAGAGATGGACGGCATCGTTCGACGCCGCAACGAGGTGGTGATGCTCGGCCACTCGACTTCGCTGCCGGGGCACCTGGTTTCGCCGATCAATCCGCGCGCGTTTATCCTCGGAAAGCGCAGCATGCTCGCGTACGTGCGCGGCGCGCAGGAAGTGGAGCTGATGAGCCGTGCCAGCGACGGCTCTGAACAGCCGGTCTTCTATCTGTTGCGCTACCAGCAGGTTTGCAACCACATGCAGGGTGGCTGCACGAACAGCGATCTGTACACGCCCGCTACCGAATCGAGTTGGACGGCGCTGCGCGTGCAGGATGATCGCGAGCTCGAAAACACGCCGTTCGATTGTCGCGCCTGCCATGCGCGCGGCGGCGAGGCAGCGGGCTTGCTGATGCGTGAGGTAGATGGCCCTTGGACGCATTTCTTCGACACCTTGAACCCGGCTGATAGCGGCGGCGATGCAAGTCCCGAGGTGAAAGGCTACGACTTGCTGCAGGATTATCTTGCAGCCAAGGGCGGCGAAC
>Ga0190269_10001219_pt1 | contig 12433 bp, 13 predicted proteins | sample Popmic249IS_FD_133749 | JGI IMG/M metagenome (GOLD analysis project Ga0190269, IMG submission 133749) | Populus adjacent soil microbial communities from riparian zone of Blue River, Arizona, USA - 249 IS | ecosystem: Environmental > Terrestrial > Soil > Riparian zone | place: USA: Arizona...
ACGAGGGCACGATCATCGTGTCCGGCACCCTCGCGGAGCTGAGGACCCTGCTCCCGTCCGCGAAGGTGGAGTACGTCGAACGGCAACCCACCCTGGAGGAGATCTTCCTGGCGATCGTCGGCGGCGGCGCTCGCGAGACCGCGAAGGAGCCCCGATGAACCACGCACGTCCTCAGCGACACGGGAGTGATGCTCGGCCGCTCCATGCGCCACGTGATCCGCAGCCTCGACACGATCATCACGGTGACGGTCATGCCGATCGCGTTCCTGCTGCTGTTCCGCTACGTCTTCGGCGGCGCCATCCAGGCCCGCACCGACAACTACGTCAACTACCTGCTGCCCGGCATCCTGCTCATCGCGATCGCCAGCGGCGTGGCCTACACGGCGTACCGGCTCTTCACCGACCTGCAGGGCGGCATCTTCGAACGCTTCCACTCCATGCCGATCGCCCGGTCGTCGGTGCTGTGGGGGCACGTGCTGACCTCGGTGGTCGCCAACGCCGTCTCGGTGCTGATCATCATCGGCGTCGGCCTGCTCATGGGCTTCCGCTCGTCGGCGGGAATCCCGGCCTGGCTCGCGGTGACGGGCGTCCTCGTGCTCTTCACGCTCGCGCTCACCTGGTTGGCGGTGATCGCCGGACTGTCGGCGTCCACCCCGGACGGGGCCGGCGCGTTCTCGTACCCGATCATCTTCCTGCCGTTCGTGAGCTCGGCCTTCGTCCCCACCGACACGATGCCGGGGCCGGTGCGGGCGTTCGCGGAGAACCAGCCGGTCACCGCCATCGTCAACTCGATCCGGGCGCTGCTCGCCGAGCAGCCGGTCGGCGGGGAGATCTGGGCCGCCGTCGGGTGGTGCGCCGGGCTGCTGGTCGTGGCGTACGCGCTCGCGATGGCCACCTACCGGCGCAAGATCGCCTGACGGGCGGTTCCGGAACCCGCTGGCCGTTCGGCTGATTTCCTTATGGAACGCTCACTTGCTGTTTGAGCGTCGTGACGCATTGCCATTTCCCGGGTCTTTCGTGCGGAACGTCACATCATCCGTGATTCCCCTGAGGACGGTGGCTGACCAGCCCATTTAGACGGCCTTCACGGCCCGATAGCCGTTCCGCGCGCCGGGCGTCATTCGGTTCTGCGCCATGGACGGTGTTAGATTCGGCGCCGTGAATGCGGGCGGGCAATTTCCGCCGCTACCCTCCCTCGCCTTCGGCGTCGATGGATGCTGCGCCGAATCCACTCCGGAGTGATGCGGATGAATGGCAATTCGAGAGTGCGCCGGGTCTGCCTGACCGTCCCGACCAACCGGGAGTGCGCCGCCACGCTGGCCGAGGTCGTCGCCGAGGCCGCGTACGCCGAGAAGCACTTCGACGTCGAGGTCGTCCTGCTGGTCCTCGACTCGTCGGCGCACTTCGACGAGCACGCGCGGGTGCTCGGCGCCGCCGACCGGGTGTGGCACCTGGACGAGGCGGCCCAGCGGGAGTTCCTGCGGCGGGTCATCCGGCGCTCCGGCGTGGCCCGGCCGGACCTGATGCTCGACCTGATGCTGCCCGACGGCCTGTCGTACGGCGCCTGCACCAACCGGGCGTTCCTCCTCGCCGTCGCGCTGGGCTGCGAGTCGGTGCATCGCCGGGACTCCGACTGCTACTTCCAGGCGTACGAGGGGGAGAAGGTCTTCCCGATCCACGCCGAGCTCCTGGCCGTCGGCAGGCGCGCGGGTGCGGCCGTGGCCACCGAGGACCGGCTCGACCCGGCGCTGCGGGAGCTGCCGGTGGCCGTGGTGGGCGGCGCGTTCGTCGGCGCGATGTCGGTGGATCTCGAGGACGTCCGCGACCACGAGGCCTACTACGACCTGGTCAGCCTCTGGGCCCGGGAGGGCGCCTCGGAGCGGGAGAAGCGGGAGCTGGTCGAGGAGTCGTTCACCGGCGGGGAGCCGTACGACGGGGAGCGGTCCGTGCTCGCCGTGGTCGACCCGATGCGCGTGGACATGCACAACATCGCCTTCCACGGGCTGCACGAGCGGGTGCCGCTGTTGCCGGCGAGGGACACGATCGGCAGCGACTACTTCCTCATTCACGTCGCCGACAAGGCGCGGCTGCCGGGCGTCATGCACAACCGCCACATCGTCAATTTCCACACCGCGGAGCGCAAGACGGACGCCGGTTTCCTGGCGTACCACATGAGGTTCGCGAAGTTCATTCTCTCCATGTACTACCTGCACTTCATCTACGAGCGGATGACCAGCGACGACCCCGCGGCCATCGCCGCGATCGTGCGGGAGAGCAGCTGGCGGTCCCGGGAGCCGAACGAGGCGACGATCGAGCGCCTGGAACGGGCGTACCGGCGCCTCGGCGGCCGCTTCACCGGGGTCGCCGACGAGGTCGCGCGGCGCCGGGAACACCTGCTCGCCGAGGCCCGCCGCGACATGGACGACTTCGCGCTGCTCATCGAGACCTGGGCGCCGCTGGTCGAGGCCGCACGCTGCGAAGCCGTCCGGCCCGAGGCCGCCGATGCGTGACCGGCCGCATGTCCGGGCCGCCCTCGCCGGGGCCGCGGACGACCGGATCGTGTACGACCTGACCGGCATCGAGCACCAGTACGACGTCCTGCGCGGGGAGCTGCCCGGGGTGGCCGTGCGGTTCGCGATGAAGGCGTGCCCGGTGGACGAGGTGCTCGCCTGCCTGGCCGACCGCGGCGCCGGGTTCGACGCCGCCAGCCCGGGCGAGATCCGTCTCGCGCTGCGGGCCGGGGCCCCGCCGGAGCGCATCCACTACGGCAACACGGTGAAGTCCGACCGGGACATCGCCGCCGCGCACCGGCTCGGCATCACGACGTTCGCCACCGACTGCGCCGAGGACGTGCGCGCGATCGCCCGCCACGCGCCCGGCGCCCGCGTCTTCTGCCGCCTCACCACGAGCGGAGAGGGCGCGGTGTGGGGCCTCACCGGCAAGTGCGGCGCCGCCGACCCCGTCGCCGTCCTGACCGAGGCGCGCAGCCTGGGCCTGGTCCCGGCCGGTCTGTCGGTCCATGTCGGGTCACAGCAGATGACCGTACGGGGGTGGCAGCAGGCCCTCGACATCCTCGCCTCCACCGTGGCGGACCTGCGCTCGCACGGCATCCGGCCCGACCACGTCAACCTCGGCGGCGGCCTGCCCGCGCAGGGCTACCTGGACCGCGACGGCGAACCGCTGAACCCGCCGGCCGCCCGGATCTTCGCCGCCATCCGCGCCGGCATGCAGCGCCTGCGGGAGGCCTCGCACCCGGATCTGGCCTTCGTCATCGAGCCCGGGCGCTATCTGGTCGCGGACCACGGCACGATCCGCGCTCACGTCGCCCGGCTGACCGTACGCCGTGAGCCCTGGCTGTATCTGAGCTGCGGCCGCTTCAACGGCCTGTACGAGGCCGATCAGATCCGTTATCCCCTCGAGTTCCCCGACCGCGCCGGGACCGCGACCGTGCCGGCGGTCATCGCCGGCCCCACCTGCGACAGCGACGACACCCTCGGCGGCGCGCCGGTGGCCGTGCCGGCCGATCTGGCGTCGGGCGATCCGGTGTGGATCCACTCGGCGGGCGCCTACGCCGCCAGTTACACCACGTCCGGCTTCAACGGCTACGACCCGCTGCCGTGCGTGACGGTCCGCGCCGAACAGGTCCGGCCCATCACCGCGGACGACTGGAGCGCCATCGCCGCGCTCGAAGCGGACACGTACGCCGCCAGCGGGCTCTCCGAGGGCCGGGCGGCGCTGGAGTCGCGAGGGCGCAGCTCCCCGGAGACGTCGTTCGTGCTGGACACGGGTGAGCACATCGGCGGCTATCTGCTCGCTCTTCCGTACCCGTGGCGTCGTTTCCCGCATCTCGACCGCCCGGAGCGGACCGCCTTCCGGTCGTCCAACCTGCACCTGCACGACGTCGTCATCGGCGCCGGGCTGCGCGGCCGGGGATGGGCGCGGCGCCTGCTGCGCCACCTCACCGGCGCCGCCCAATCCCTGCGGTACGAGCGCATCTCGCTGGTCGCCGTCGGCGGGACGGCCGGCTTCTGGTCGGCGCAGGGGTTCGACGCCCAGCCGCGGGTCGCCCTGCCCGGCGGGTACGGCCCCGGAGCCGTCTACATGTCCCGCGTGATCACCGAGGAAAGCTGAGAACCGCATGCCCTCGTTCCGCCGTTCTCAGCTCTCCGTTGCCGCGCTGTTCTGCTTCCTCGGTTTCCAGTACTCGACGTGGGCCGCGCGCATCCCCGCGCTCACCGACCGCCTCGACCTGACCGCCGGCGAGGTCGGGGTGCTCCTGCTCGCCGCCGGGGCCGGTGCCGCGGTCTCGTTCCCCCTCGTCGCGAAGCTCATGGCGACGCTCGGATCGCGGCGGCTCGCGATCGGCTCCGCGCTCGTGCTGCTCGCGGCCCTCGCCGGGATCGGCGCCGCGCCCTCCTACCCCCTCGCGCTGGCCGTGCTGCTCGTCGACGGCGTGGCGGTCGGCTGTCTCAACGTGGCGATGAACGCCCAGGGCGCCGCCCTCGAGGCCGCCTTCCAGCGCACCACGATGGCGAAGCTGCACGCGTTGTTCAGCGGCGGCATCTTCGGCGCCGCGCTGCTCGCCTCCGGCATCACCGTGCTCACCGAGTCCGTCGCGGCGCACTTCGCGATCGCCGGCGCTGTGCTGCTGCTGCTCGTCCTCGCGGCCTGGCCGGCGCTGCTGGAAGCGGACCTTCCCGCCGCCGAGAAGCCGGCCGGGCGCCGCTGGGCCCGGCCCTCGGCCGTCACCGCCTGGCTCGGCCTCGCCATGGCGCTCGCGACCATCACCGAGGGGGCGATGACCGACTGGTCGGCGCTGTACCTGAAAGACGTCGCCGGGGCCGCCCCGCACCTGCTGCCGCTCGGCATCGCGGTCACCTCGGCCATGATGGTGACCGCCCGGCTGTTCGCCGACGGCTGGCGCGACCGGTGGGGCGACAAGCGGGTGGTCCTCACCGGCGGCGTCCTGGCCGGCGCGGGCCTCGCGACCGCCGTGCTGACCGGCGGGGTCGTGCCCGCCCTGCTGGGCTTCGCCTGCGTCGGCTTCGGCATGGCGGCGGCCAGCCCGTGCCTGTACGTGGCGGCGGCCCGCGAGGGCGCCTCGACGCTCACCATGGTCTCCGCGATGAGCACCACCGGGCTGCTCGCGGGACCGCCGGTCATCGGCTTCATCGCCGAGGGCACCAGCCTCGCGTGGGGCATGGGCACGGTCGCGGTCACCGCGTGGCTCACCGTGCTGTGCGTGCTGCCGGTGCGCTGGACGCGTACGCCCGCCGCGCCGGACCGGGTTAGCGGCGCGCTGTCCGGGTAGTCGGCGGGCATGGCGGCTTGTGAGGTCTGCGGCAACGACTACCGGCTGAGCTTCGAGGTGCACGCGGCGGGAGCCGTGCATGTCTTCGACTCCTTCGAATGTGCCATCCACCGGCTGGCGCCCATCTGCGAGCACTGCGGCGTCAAGGTGGTGGGCCACGGCGTGGAGGCGGACGGCGTCTTCTACTGCTGCGCCCATTGCGCCCGGCACGGCGGCCAGGACAGCGCGGCCGAGCTCGCGGACCACGCGGGCCGGGCACCCGGCGAGTAACCCCGCCGACGGCCGCCGTGTACGGTGCCTGGGCGACGTTGTGCATCGATGGGGGTGGCGCGCTTGCCCAGGACCGAGATCGACGTACCCGGATTGACCAGGGTCGGGGACGCGGTCACCGACGTGGCTGCCCGGATGGCCGCGACCGCCCGCGACATCGAGGGCTGGAGCTACCAGGGCCAGGGCGCGTTCGAGGGATCGCTGGTCTGCGCCTCCAACCTCAGCCACACCGCCCACACCTGGGCGCTGGAGATCCGCGAGATGTCGGGCGCCGTCCGCAAGCTCGGCGAGGACCTGAAACGGACCGCTGCCGACTACCAGGCGTACGACCAGCTGACCGCCCAGCAGTTGCGGCAGATCTACTGATGGACATCACTCTCCAGGGGCTCATGGCGGCCGATCCCGGTGTCCTGCGAGGTGTCGCCGACCGGTGGCTGACCGTTGTCGACGCCATCGACGACGCGGTCGGGGATCTCGGCGCCGGGACGGGCGACATCCCGTACTACTGGACCGGGGACGACTCCGTCGCGGCCCAGGAACGCGTGGCGAAGCTGCGTACCCAAATCGGCAACGCGCATCTGAAATGCGCCCGCATCGCCGACGCGGTGCGCAAATTCGCCGACGACGTCGAGCACTACCAGCGCTCGCTGCGCGGGGTCGTCGACGACGCACGCGCCGGCGGCCTCACCATCGACCTGCATTCCGGTACGGTCACCGCGCCGCTCACCACGCTCGTGGCCGACTCCCAGGCAAGCGTCGACGCGTACGCGGCCCGAATCTCCGACATCCTCCAGCAGGCCGCCGACGCCGACACGCGGACACGCAAGGCGCTGGACGCCGGCCTGGAAGGCATCGGCGAGTGGGACTCCCTGCCGTCGGAGCTGCACTACAGCGAGAAGCTCGACGGTGTCCGCCAGGAGGCCTTCCCGACGAAGATCGGCTACAGCCAGGCGGGCATCTGGCACTACGCGCACCCTCTCGAGAAAGAACGGCTCATCGCCGAACAACCCGAGGTGTACGGAGCCGCGGAGGGCCTGCCGAGCGAGGACCGGGACGCAGCCAACCGCATCCTGCTGGCGCGCGAGAAAGCCGCCCTCATCGACCAGCAGACGCTGCTCTCCGCCGGCGCCGCATCGCCACCCGACGCGAGCGGCGGGCGCAGCGTGGCGCAACCGGACCTGACCGCGGTGACCAACCGGCTGGCCGCCATCGAACGCCTCGAGAACCGCATGAACGACACGAGCAAACCGAAGCGCTACCTCGTCGACTACAAACCGGGCGACGAGGAGAACACCACACTGAGCGCGCCGGCCTCGGAGTACGACGACGCCTGGGCGGGAGCGGACGCCACCCGCCGGAACTGACCGGCTCGCATCACCCTGTGCTCACGCTGCAGACCTTCCAACCGGCCAGGCCGGTCAGCTCGAAGCGGTACGACCGGGTGGTCCGGGCCGCGGCCTCGCCGCCGGTGACCATCGTCGCGGCGATCGTCATAACTCAATCGGGTGCATCGGCCTGACTTGATCTTTGGGGTTAGCCGTTGCCGGTCACATGAGGAAGCGCGATCCCCAGCCCTGGCTGGTCGCCGGCCGGTCGATGACCGCAAAGTCTTGTGCGGCATCTTGTCCGTCCGGCTTCGGGTGCGGCATGACCTGCTGGCGGCGGGTACGACCACGACAAGCACCGAGCCCTGGTGCGCGAACTCGGCGTCACGCCGGTCATCGCCCGCCGGGGCACTGAGCACGGCTCCGGGCTGGCAAGCTGCGCTGGGTCGTCGAGCAGAGCTTCGCGCTGCTGCACTGGTTCCGGCGGCTGCGCATCCGCTGGGAAATCCACGCCGACAGCCACGAAGCCCTGCTCAAACTCGGCTGCGCCCTGATCTGCTGACGCCGCCTCCACCCCTCACGGCGGGATCGAGGCGACGTCGTCCATGCGGAAGGCTGATTGCGATGTTGCGCAGCGCGGTGGTCTGCGCTCCGGCAAGACGGTCAGCTTCGTACCCAGCGGGTGCCACCGTCGAATCGGTAGCGGCGTGTCTCTTTGGTGCCGTCGGGTTTGCGAACGGTGGTCACGATCGTGCCTTGTTCGATGGTGTAGGAGATGAACGTCATCCGGGTGTCCGGCCCGGTCGGCGTGTCGGCCTCGATGGTTCCGAGGGCGTTGCGGGCCTGATCGTGGCCCAGTTGGACCGGGACGAGCGCCTGTTGCATACCGTCACTGCCGCACTCGATGAGGATGAGGGCGTCCTCGGTGGCCGGGCTGTTCGCCGGCTCCTCAGTGAGGAACTGCGCGTAGGCGGGCCGAGCGCCGCCGGGCAGCATCGTGCAGTGGTTCGCTCCGGACGACGCCGTGCCGTCGCGGAATCGGGTGTCGCCCAGGTCCATGAGGTCCAAGCCCATCAGATTGACGTTGGGCCAGTCGGTCCTCCGGATGGCACTGGTCTGTCCGGCGGTTCTCGAATGCTGGGTCGTCGCCGGGCGAGGTGAGGTGGTGGCAGGGCGAGCCGAGGCCGAGGTCGGGGTCGAGGCAGTCGGTGAGGGGGCCGTCAGGGAGCTGGGAGCGGTCGGTGCCGTGGCTCCCGCCGGAACGGTCGTCGACAGGGCGCCCGCCGGTCGAGCCTCTCCCGCCACACGCTGCGGATCGTTGCTGCAGCCGGTGGCAGCAGCAAGGCTGAGAGCAGTGATCACCACGGGCAGAACACGCATCGGGGGTTGTCCTTTCATCACAGCAACGTTCAGGTCAGTTGTTGTGATGCCGGTTCTGGCCTTCTGGTTCGGGATCCGGGCACCATTTTTGTCCGTCCGGGACCACCGTATCGAGCGCCACGGTGTTCCGGCGTCGCGCGCAGCGCCAGGGCAAGCCCTGGTGCGCGAACTCGGCGTCACGCCGGTCATCGCCCGCCGGGGCACTGAGCACGGCTCCGGGCTGGGCAAGCTGCGCTGGGTCGTCGAGCAGAGCTTCGCGCTGCTGCACTGGCTCCGGCGGCTGCGCAGCCGCTGGGAGATCCGCGACGACATCCACGAAGCCCTGCTCAAAGTGGGCTGCGCCCTGATCTGCCGGCGCCGCCTCCACACCCTCAAAGAGGAGCCCGCTATGGCGGGAAAGGGCGGTCGGCGGCGCCGGCAGCGGCGAGGAGCCGAGGGCTGCCGGCGTCCGGTTCGCCGTGCAGCCGCAGACTGTTGCGGCCGAGCTCGAACGCCACTCGCACCGGTTGTCCTAACGCGATGCCCTGGTAGAAGGCGCCGGCGAAGCGGATCGCTGCGCTGTCCGAAACCTGGTTGCGCATGCCGACAACACAGGGCACGTACGTGGCGATCGCCTGTGCCTGCTGCTCGGTGTAGCAGGCGTTGAGGACCACGCACCGCACATGCTGGCTGACGATGCGGAACAGGTCGAGCAGCGCGTGCGGGAGCACCGGGCGGGCGCGGCCGCTGTCGTCGAGCACGAGGATGCCCTGCGAGGCCGAGCCGTGGCCGCTGAAGTGGGCCACCACAGGGCGGTGCCGGACCAGCGCGGGCTGCAACTCGTCGAGCCGGACGGCGTCGGCGGTGCGGACCTCCAGACGGTCACCAGCCGGGCTCACCGCCCGGTCGATCGCGCGACGCTCCTCGTCCAGGCGCAGCAGCTGCTGATCAACAGGGTTGGCGCTCATCACCACGATGGTTCGGGGCCGCTTGCGGCTCGGGCGCCCCTCCCCGATGATCTTGTCGCCTTCCACGTGGTCGCCGCCGTACTTGTTGCCGCCGACGTCGTCACCCATGACGACCTTCCACCGGCCGCCGCCCGGCGGCGTCCAGCCCTCGTCAGCCGGGCCGACGTCCCGGAACGCTCTTCTCATGCTCGTTTCTGACGGACGCCCGTCCGTCAGCAACAGGTGTGCGAGTCAAACACGAGTTCGTCGATTTCCGGATCAGCCGGCGGATCCTGTGGGTCGGCATGCAGGCATACCCCCTGCAGCAGGTGACGCGTGTGCAGCCGATCGAGGTCAAGCCGCGTCGTGGCCGGATAGTGCTGAGATATGGCCGCCGCGCCGGCGCCACCCTCGGACTCGGACTCGTCGCCCTGGTGTTCCTGGGCTGCCTCGGCGACGCTGTCCCGCGCGCAGCATCCGTGGTGGCCGGCCTCCTGGTGCTTGCCGCCCTCGTCTTTCACACCGTGTGGCTGATCCGCGCTCTCATCCGGCCGCCGCTGCACATCCTCAGCGTCGCGACCGCGGGCAGCGCGAAGGCGGCTCTGGTGAGCACCGACCGGCAGCTGATCCACAACCTGACGTTCCGGGTCGTGGACGCGATCGACAACCCCGCCGCCGAGTATCAGATCCAAGTTGAGCACCTCGAGTTCGTCGGAGGCGACAAGGTCGCCGGGAACAAGTACGGCGGCGACCACGTGGAGCAGGACAAGATCGTCGAAGGCTGGAGCTGATCCCCGTGGTCGAGCAGCTCATGCAGTCCGTGCTGAACGCGGTCCTCGCCTTGGTGATGAGCGCAGCTTCGGTGCTGCTGCCCCCGACGCTCCTGCTTCTCCTGCTGAAAGCGTTTGTGCCCGCGATCGGCGCGCCGCTCCTGCAGGCGTGGGGCCAGCTCCTCGCGTGGCTGGTTCTGGCTCCGGTCCGGCTGGTCCAATTCCTGGCCCGCGAAGCCTCCGGCCGGCGTCGCCGCTGACGTGGTTTCACCCGGTGCGGCGGCGGACAGCCGGCCGGCAGCAGCCAAGGCCGGCGGTCGGCGGCGGCCGGGCGGTCACGACGATGGGAAAGCCAAGTCAGTGGTCAGGGGAGCCGGGTGGGGCCATGATGCGCAGGGCGTTGGGGTCGACGCTGATGCGGATCGGGGTCTCGCCGCACGGTTCGCCGTCGACCTCGACCCTGGCCGGGCGGTCCGTCTCCAGCAGCAGCTCGCCCACCGCGATGAACGGGTCGTCGCGCAGGGTGCGGCGGTGGCCGGTTGCGGTGTTGCGGGCCGTTTCGCGCAGCAGGCCGCGCCGGGTCTCGTCGCCGACCGGGTACGCCGCGAGCAGCCGGTCGTCCGCGTTGGCGTCGGCCGTGATCGGGCGGCCGGCGTGGAAGCCGCCGTTGGCCACGTACATCTGGTGGGTGCGGAACTCGTGCTCGCGGCCGCCTGCGCTGAGCCGGGCGTGCAGCGGGCGGTGGCGGGCCAGCAGGGCCAGGGCCGTCATCGGGTACGCGTACCGCCCGGCGAGACGCTTCAGGCGGCGCGGGGCGTTGAGCATGACGTCCGCGGAGAGGCCGACCCCGACGTGGTTGGTGAACGGCATGCCGCCCGCGACGCCCAGGTCGACGTCGATGACCGTGCCCTCGGTGAGCGTGGTGACCGCCTCGTCGAGGGTGAGCGGGACGCCCACCGTACGCGCGAAGTTGTTGGTGGTGCCCAGCGGCAGCAGGCCGAGCGCGATGTCCCGGTGCGCCAGCAGGCGCGCCGCCGTGCTGATCGTGCCGTCGCCGCCGCCGGCGACGAGCAGGTCCGGCCCGAGGGCGATCGCGGCCTCGAGGTTCTTCTCCAGCTCGCCGGGCCGGTCGGTGGGATAGTCGCCGAGCAGGGTGAACCCGGCGGCGAGCAGCCGCGCGCGGGCGTCGTGGTGAAGTTTGCCGCCGCGCCGTGAGCGGGCGTTGACCACGAGGGCCGCCCGCCGGCCGGTCCGGATGTCCTCGGTGAGCTGCCGCTTGGTTCGCATCGCCGCCGAGGGTACCGGTCGCCGGTGACAACAGCGCGCCGCCGCCACCGGGCCCGCTGATCTTCACCGGGCGTGGCCGGCCGACCGCGGACAACGCCGGCTGCGGACAACGCCGGCTGCGGATAACGCCGGCTGCGGACAACGCCGGACGCCCGCGCCGAAGAGCGGCACCCGATGCGCGCCGAGAGCGCGCATCCGAGGGCGCAAGCCCCCGTGCGCGCTCCCGAGAGCGCCGTTGCTCAGCGAAGCAGCTCGCGCGCGTGCGCAAGGGTGTGTGCCGCGACGTCCTTGCCGAGCCGGATGCCCGCCTCGTCGGCGCTGCGGGTGTGGATCCCCGACCACACCCGGGCGTCGACGTTCTCGACGCTCGGCCGGCGCCAGTCGGTGTAGGTGCGGGTCACCCCGGGCGCCGAAGGACTGCCGATCGTGTACGGAGCCCGCGCCCGAGGCCCGGTCAGCGCGGTGAGGACCTGCTCGGCCGCCCCGGAGTACGTGTTGTGGCCGCTCGGGTAGTCGGGATGCGCGGGTGTGGTGTGCAGCGGGAGCCACTCGGGGTCGCCGTCCACGTCGGAGCGGATGGCCGTGACGGGGCGCCAGCGCTGGTACGCGTACTTGGCGTCGGACGTGGCGATCTGCGTGTCGACCAGCGACACGTGGAACAGCGCGACCAGCCGGGTGAGCTGCGGCAGCGAGGCCGGCCACTGCTCGGCCGCGGCGCGCAGGATCGGCGTGTAGAGGGTCAGCGACGAGCCCAGCCAGAACGTCGCCGTGTCGGTCTGCGCCTGGGTGCGCACGGTGCTGTTCGCGGCGCCGTACGCCCGGACCTCGGCGAGGTCGGCCCGGTAGCGTGCCGAGCCCAGCGCGGGCGGCGGGCCCGGCCGGAACTGGCCGGCGCTGCGGAGCAGGAAGGGGCGGGCGGTGCGGTTGCCGTACTGGGTGGCGGGCTGGAACGCCGGGGGAGTGGGCTGCCAGATGCCGGGAGCGGCGGCCGGGAGCGGGAAGGGCGTGTTGACCGACGCCGGGTCGAGACCGTCGCCGGCGCGCTCGGCGATCAGCCGGTCCACGGCGGCGCGGCCCGCGTCGAGGCCGCTGGTGCGCGGGGGACCGGCCGGGATGGTGGCGAGGTCGGCGGCGAGCACGCCGTCGGCCGCGGCGGCCTGCGAG
>Ga0190269_10001220_pt1 | contig 12433 bp, 8 predicted proteins | sample Popmic249IS_FD_133749 | JGI IMG/M metagenome (GOLD analysis project Ga0190269, IMG submission 133749) | Populus adjacent soil microbial communities from riparian zone of Blue River, Arizona, USA - 249 IS | ecosystem: Environmental > Terrestrial > Soil > Riparian zone | place: USA: Arizona...
CCGCATCGCCGACGCCGAGACGGGCATCGCGACCCGGATCGAGACCGTCGCCGGTACCGTGAGTGACAACGCCCGCCGTACGGCCGAGCTGATTGAGCAGGGGGTCGAATCGGCCCGCTCCACCATCACCGAGATGGTCGACCAGAAACTGGGCACCCTCCCCGAGGCGATCACCGCCCGTGCCGACATCACGGCCGACCGGCTCGCGACCCTCAATACCGCGATCAACACCGCTCTGGTCCAGTCCATGGCCGAACTCGAGGCCGGCGCCGACCGGCTCGAGGAAACGATTGCCACCCGCATCGTCAATGCCTCGGCCAATATTTCGACGGAAGTGGCCGAGACCGCCAATCGGATGGACAGCGCCGTCCGCGCCGCGCTTGGGCAGATCCAGGTGGCCGCGCAGAACATCGAGCAGCTGGTCGAGGTTCGCGCCGTCAACGTGGCCGAGGCCATCGGCAACCGCATGGCCGAGGTGAACCGCTCGGTGACCGAGAACACCAATGCCTTCGCGGCGCTGGTGAACGAGAAGTCCGATCAGCTCCAGGGTGCACTGCTCAGCCACGGCAATGTGCTGCGCGACGCGCTGGCCGAGAATGCCCGCGAAGCCGAGGCGATCATGTCGGTCTCGACCTCGCGCATCCTCACCGACGTCACCGCCGCGCTCGGCAAGCTCAACGACAGCAATATCCTGCTGCAGAAGGTGCTCGACGCCTCGACGACCAATCTCGCCAATCTCGAGCACAGCGTGGCCGACCAGACGGCGCTCTACTCCTCGACGGTGCGCGAAGCTATCGGATCGACCGAGCAGGCCGGACGGCTCGTCACCGAGCACGTCAATGCGCTGCAGAACACGATCCGTGGCATGGTCAACGAGTTCGGGGCCCTGCTGGGCCAACTCGACGGCGAAGCCAAGAGCATCGATCAGGCCGCCCAGAACCTCGCCAGCACCAACAGCTTCACGCTCGACACCCTGGAGGCACGCCGCGGGGCCATGGACGCGCTGGCGACCAGCTTCACCGCTCGGGCGGATGATATCGACAATCGCATGCGCGCCTTTGCCCAGTCGATCGCCGACACCGTCAACGAGACCGAGCGCCGCCTGATCTCGGCCCGCAAGGCCATGGAAGACGCGCTGGGCTCGACCTCCATGTCGGTGGCCGACGCCCTCGCCGCGACCACGGATACGGTGAACGATGCGCTGGCCGTGACCACCGGCCGCGTGACCAACGTGCTGACCTCGACCACCGGCACCATCACCAACGCCCTCAACGCCACCACCGGCTCGATCACCGAGGCTCTGAGCTCGACCACGGGTGACGTGGCGGCGCGGCTCGGCGACATCCGCCAGACCGCTGACAGCGAAGGCCAGCGGGCCGGGGAACTGCTGCGCCAGCAGCAGCAGGCGATCGTGACGGAGATGCAGCGGGCGCTCGAAGAAGCGACGCGGCGCTTCAACGAAACGGCGCAGGCCATGCGCGCCACGGCCCGGGAAGTGGGCAGCGAGCTCGAGGCAACGCGCTCGGAACTGGCACGCGGCGTCGTCGAACTGCCCGAAGAAACGCGCGCCAGCGCCGCCGCCATGCGCCGGGTTGTCGCCGAGCAGATCGAGGCACTATCCGAGCTCAATGCCATCGTGCGCTCGCAGGCCGCGACCCACGATCTCAACGACCGGCGCCAGCAGCGGCCGGCGCCCCAGCCCAGCCGGCCGGAGCCGGCCCGGGTCGAGCCGCCGCGCCAGGAGGTGCCGGCGCAGGAGGCCCCGCGGGCGGAGCAGCGCCCGGTGCAGAACCGCGGCTTCAACGAGCAGGCCGGCGGCGACATCGACGCCATCGTGCGCACCATTGCCGACCCGCGCGCGACCGCCCAGGCGCCGCGGCAGAGCTTCCAGCAGCAGCCGCCCGCGGCACCGCAGCCGCGGCCGCAGCAGGCCGCGCCCGCCCCGGCCCGCGAGCGGGAAGAAGGCGGCGGCTGGCTCCGCGACGTGCTGCGCAACGCCACGAGCAACCAGCCCGGAGCGCAGCCGCAGCAGGCGAATCTCTCGGGAATCACCGACGAGATCGTGCGGGCGATGGACCAGAACGCCTTGGCGGAGGCGTGGACGCGGTACCAGAACGGGGAGCAGAACGTCTTCTCGCGCCGCATCTACACGTTGACGGGTCAGGCGACCTATGATGATGTACGCAAGAAGCTGCAGCGCGACCAGGATTTCGCCCGCACGGCCCAGGCCTATATGAGCGAGTTCGAACAGCTCCTGAAGCGCGCCGCGGCGGGCCCGCGCCCCGCGGCCGAGACCCGGGACTACCTGCTCTCGGACCGCGGCAAGGTCTACACCATGCTGGCGCATGCAAGTGGCCGCCTGAGCTAGGATTTCGGGGGACTTCCCCGACTTCTTCACGGATCAAGACACTCCAAAGAGCGTCAAACTCGGCAGGCCCTGCACCTCGGTGCGGGGCCTCTTTGTTTGGCCCGGGCGGCCCCGCGCCAGGCCGGCAGGGCGTGGTCGGACCGCCGGCTTCCGGACCCGGATCCGGGGTCCGGGGCGGCGTCGTGCGCAACAGCTTCCGAGCGCCGGGAGGGGTGCGGCGGACGGCCGGTCCGCGTCGGCGTCCGGAGTCGTCCTCCCCTGCCCGCTGCGGCGGTCGCACGGGTGGCGGAGTAGCAAATCCGTTAACGGAGCGCTAACGCGAAGTACCGGAACAGCCGGAGCCGACCGGCGTTGTGCACCGACACAGCAAGGGTGCCGCCATGACCGACAAGGAACAGGTCCGGCTGGACCGCCAGCTCGACAAGCTCGACGAGAAGCTGCCCGGCCCGGCGAGCGCCTGGCTGACTTGGCTGCGGCGGCCGTCACATCGCTTCGTGCGCTTCCCCCTCGGCATCCTGCTGGTGCTGGGCGGGGTGTTCAGCATCCTCCCCGGACTGGGGATCTGGATGCTGCCGCTCGGCCTCCTGCTCCTGGCCATCGACGTGACCATCCTGCAGCGCCCGGTCAATGCGCTGGTGCTGTGGGCGGAGCGGCAATGGACCCGCTGGAAGCGCTGGCGGCAGGCCAAGGGCAGCAATCCCGGCTGAATGCCGGCCGTCCGGACATATCGAGCCGCGCCTGGCCGGCGACGCGTCGTTGAAGGCTGCGCAGACACCGCGGACCCGTCCTGTGTGGCGGCATGCCGGCGCGGACCTTTGCCGGGCGCGGAGGTGCACTGACACGGGCGGGCCTAGCGGGATTGCCGCAGGAGCCGCCTGGCGGGCATGGCGGAGAGGGCGTCCGCGCCGGAGGCAACGGCCTCCACGGGGCGCGGACACGGCGCCCGCGCGCGCGGCGGCCCCTAGCTGCCGGCGGAGCGGAGGCGGAGCGAAACCACGACGAGGCCGCCGGCGACGAGGGCGAAGAGGGCGGCGACCAGATAGGCCTTCTCGCCCATGAGGGTCACCAGCCAGCCGAAGCCCACCAGGGCGACCACGGACATGACCTGCTGCAGGCCGGCGAACAGGCTCTGGGTCTCGGCGGCGATGTCCTCGCTGGTCCACTTGGCGATGAAATGGACGCAGGCGAGGAAACCCATGGCGAAGGTGACCCCGTGCAGCGCCTGCAGGCCGACGAGCACCAGGACCGGCGGGGAGAAGGCCATGGCGATCCAGCGCAGCCCCGAGACCAGGGCGGAGACCAGGATCACGTAGCGCGGCGAGAAGCGGGCGCCGACCCGCCGCCAAGCGAACATCATCGCCGCCTCGGACAGGGCGCCGAGGGCGACCAGCGGCCCGATCACCGCCTCGTCGATGCCCTGCGCCTTCCACAGCAGCGCCGCGAAGGCGTTGAGGATGTAGTGGGTGCCGAACACCATGCCGAAGCCGATAAGCGGCAGCACGAACCAAGGCTGCAGGGCGGCGCGCAGCCGCGCCGCCGGCGCGATCGCGGCGACCGTCGGCTGATGGTCCGGCGCCCGGAAGCGCGGCAGCTGCAGGGACAGCACGCCGCGCAGCAGGAGCACGCCGGCAAAGAGCGGCACGAAGACCGCCGATCCCCCCCAGGCGGCGACGAAGCCGGTCAGCGCGTTCATGACCATGTAGCCCACGGTGCCCCAGGCGCGGATGACCCCGAAATCCGTGCCGTTGCGCCGGGTGAGGCGCACGGCCGCAGCGTCGACCACCGGGCCCATGGCTCCGCTGGGGAGCGAAAGCAGCGTCCAGACGAGCAGGATGCCCCAGAAGTCGTCGACGAAGAACAGGGCGAGCGGCGCCACCCCGGAGACCAGGGCGCAACCGACGATGACCTGCCGCCAGTCGCCGGCCTTGTCGGCGATGCGCCCGACAAAGAGGTTGAGCACGAGGATGAGGAAGATGGGGACGGCGTTGACGACGCCGATCTGCTCGGGCGACATGCCCTTCTCGGCCAGCCAGATCGGCAGGTAGACCGCCGCCGCGCCCGAGCCCAGGAACATGGTGAGGTAAAAGAAGGTGGTGCGCAGCTCGGGCGAGAGGCTCCGGGCCGGGGCAGGCATGGTCATCGGGAAGCTCCGGATGGAGAATCCATCCGTGTCCCAAACTGCGCCAGCCCGGCGCCGGTGGCAAGGCGGCCCGGCGGCTAAATCGTTCCGCGCTCTTCCAGATGCAGCCCCGGCGCGTGGCCGCGGTGCATGCGGAGCGAGGCAAGGACGCAGCCGGCGGCGAGCACCCCGAAGGCGGCGGCAAAGAGGAAGGCCTTCTCGCCGAAGGCAGCCACCAACCCGCCGAACAGCAGCAGGCCGAGCACCGACATGGCCTGCTGCAGCACGAAGGAAAAGCCCTGGGCTTCGGCGGCGATCTCTTCGCTGGTCCAGTTGGCGATGAAGTGGACCATGCCGAAATAGCCCAGAGCATAGGTCACCGCATGCAGCATCTGCAGCAGGAAGAGGACCTCGACCGGGGGGCCGAGCGCCATGCAGGCCCAGCGCAGCACCGTGGCCAGGGCGGCGGCGAGGATCATCTGCCGGGCCGAGAAGCGGCCACCGAAGCGCTTCCATACGAACATCATCAGCGCCTCGGCCGCGGCACTGACGGCGATCAGCGGCCCGATGACGTCCTCCGAAATGCCCTGCTCCTTCCACACCAGGGCCGCGAAGGCGACGAGGATGGCATGGGTGGCATTGATGAGGGCGAAGGCGACGAGGGGAAGCACGAACCACGGCTTGAGCGCGTCGCGCAGGCGCCCGGCCAGCGGCCGGACCTCGGCCAGGGTCGCTTCGCGGGCCGGCGCGCGGAAGCGCGGCAATTGCAGGGCAAGGCCCGCCCTCAGCAGGGCGACGGCGACGAGGATGGGCATGAAGGCAGCGGCGCCGAACCGGGCGATGAGAATGCCGGTGAGCGCCGTAGCGGCCATGTAGCCCACGGTACCCCAGGCGCGCACATAGCCGAAATCGGTGCCGTTGCGCTGCGTCATGCGGATCGTCGCGGCGTCGATCACCGGCGGGATCGATCCGCCGGGCAGCGACATCAGCGTCCACACGAGCAGGATGCCCCAGAAGCCGTCGACGAAGAACAGGCCGAAAGGCGCGATGCCGGCGACGAGTGCGAGGATGATGATGGTCTGGCGCCAGTCGCTCGCCCTGTCGGCGATGCGGCCGACGAACAGGTTCACCGCCAGCATCAGGAATACGGGCACGGCGTTGATGATGCCGATCTCGTTGGCGGAGATGCCCTTTCCGCTCAGCCAGATGGCGAAGTAGACCGAGGCCACTCCGCCGCTGAGGAAGACCGTGAAGTGGAAGAGCCCGGCCCGGAACTCCGGAGAAATGCGTAGGACGCCGTCATTCACGGCCATGGGCGAACTCCTTTGGGCGGCCGAGGCGAGGCGGCGGCGGGCTAGTGCTCATGGCGCGGGCTCTTGAGCCAGAGCGAAACGACGGTCAACAGGATTCCGAGCACCGCCAGCACCGAGGCGACGTAGAAGGCCGACGCGCCCGCATGGGCGGTGAGATAGCCGAAGCCGGTCAGGGCGAGCACGGTGACAACCTGCCGCAGCACCGAAAAGAAGCTCTGCGCCTCGGCAGCCATGTCCTCGCTGGTCCAGTTGGCGATGAAGTTGACGATCCCGACATAGGCCAGGCCGAAGCTGCCCATGTGGAGGACCTGCAGGAGCACGAGGCCCCAGACATCCGGCTGCAGGCCGAAGCCCCACCAACGCACGGCACCGCACAAGCAGGCGAGGAGGATCAGGTGGCGGGCGGCGAAGCGGCGGCTGATCCGCTCGAAAAAGAACATGGTGAGGACCTCCCCCGCCGGCGCCACCGCCCACAGCATGCCGATGGTCGCGCCGGACAGGCCCTGTTCCTGCCAGACGAGCGCGCCGAACCCCATCTGCATCATGTGGCTGCCATGGAGGAGCGCCGCGCCCAGCAGCGGCAGGAAGAACCAGGGGCGCCAGACATGGCGCAGCCGGGTGGCGACGAGCGGGTTCAGCGGCGCCAGCGACGATCGGGCAGCCCGTTCCTCCTCCCCGCCGCGCAGCAAGGGGAGGCCGAAGGCCGCCACGGCCCGGATGATGCTCGCCGCGACGAGCAGCGGCACGAAGGCCGCGGCACCCATGCCGCCGAGACAGAGGCCGGCAACCACGGTCATGGCGATGAAGCCCAGCGTGCCCCAGACCCGCATGGCGCCGAAGTCGATGCCGCTTCGCCGCGCCATGCGGTAGGTCGCCGCGTCCACCACCGGGCTGATCGCCTGAAAGGGAATGATCACCAGCGCCCAGATGACGAGGATGGCGACATAGCCATCGAGCCAGAACAGGAAGATCGGCACCACGGCCGCGAAGACCGAGCCGGCGATGATGACGCTGCGCCAGTCGCTGGCCTTGTCCGCCAGCCTGCCCACCACCAGGTTGACGACGATCATCAGGAAGATCGGCAAGGCGTTGACGACGCCGATCTGCTCGGCGCCGATCCCCTTGCCGGCGAGCCAGATGGCCAGGAACGGGTTCGACACCGCCTGGGTCATGTAGAGAGTGGTATAGTAGATCGACGTCCGCGCGGCCGGCGTCGCAAGCCGCTCCGCAAGGGGCAAACCCATGGAATCAAGGCTCCGGGGATCAGTAGAGCTTGAGAATCACGCGCCGGCCCGCCCGTCAACCCGAGGCAAGCCCGGATATGCAAATCGATTCGCAAATCGCACGCGGCGAATCGTCCCCGGGGCTGCCGCCGCCTCAGGCGGCCCGGTCGCGCTCACCCATGGCGGGTACGAGGCAGGCGAGGAACTGCTCGGCGCAGCGGGCCCAGGTGAACCGGGCGGCATGGGCGCGCGCCGCCTCCCGAGAAAGGCCGAGGGCCCGGCGCACGGCGCTTGCGAGATCCTCGTCGAGGACGGCGCAGGCGGGATCGGTCAGCACGTCGAGGGGTCCAGTGACGGGATAGGCCGCCACGGGCACGCCGGAGGCCAGGGCCTCGATCATCACGTTGCCGAAGGTATCGGTGCGGCTGGGAAAGACGAAGACGTCGGCGCTGCGATAGCAGGCCGCCAGGGCCTCGCCATGGACCTTGCCGAGGAACACGGCCTCCGGGTAGGCGCGCTTCAGCTCCTCGAGCTGCGGCCCGTCGCCGACCACGATCTTGGTACCGGGCACGTCGAGGCGCAGGAAGGCGCGCACGTTCTTTTCGACGGCGACCCGCCCCACATAGAGCAGGTGCGGCCCGGGAAGGCCGGTGAACTCGCTTTTCGGCCCCGGCGCGAACTGCTCGGCATCGACGCCGCGCGACCAGACGGCGAGGTTGTCGAAGCCCCTGGCGCCGAGATCGCGGGCTACCGACGGGGTGGGCACCAGGGTCGCCTCCGCCGCCGCATGGAACCAGCGCAGATAGGCGTAGCTCCACTCGGTCGGCACCGGAACCCGGGCCGCGACATACTCGGGAAAGCGCGTATGGAAGCTGGTGGTGAACTTGAGGCCGCGCTCGACGCAATGCAGGCGCGCCTGCAAGCCCAGGGGGCCCTCGGTGGCGATGTGGATGTGGTCGGGAGCTTCGGCGGCGATGTAGTCGGCGACGGCGCCGATGGGCGCCAGGGACAGGCGGATCTCCGGATAGGTCGGCATGGGAAGGGTCCAGAACCGCTCCGGCGTGAGGTAGCGGACTTCCAAGCCGCGCATCCGCAATTGCGTGCCGACTGCGTCCAGACATCGGACCACGCCATTGGTCTGAGGGTGCCAGGCGTCGGTCACGATGAGGACGCGTGTCATGCACTCGCCTTTCTGAACCGGGGACGCCGCGGCTCGACCGCCGGCATCTCCGTCCACTTGATGAGCTCGAAGGCCCCATCCTCGGTCTCGGCGATGGCGGTGCAGCTCTCCACCCAGTCGCCGGTATTGATGTAGTGGATGCCCAGGCGCTCATGCATGTCGGCATGGTGGATGTGGCCGCAGATCACCCCGTCGACGCCGCTTTCCCGAGCCTCGAGGGACAGCGCCTCCTCGAACCGGCCGATCACGCTCACGGCGTTCTTGACCTTGTTCTTGGCCCAGGCCGACAGCGACCAGTAGGTCAGCCCCAGGCGCCGGCGGACCCAGTTGATGAGGATGTTGACCCGCAGGGCGAAACGATAGGCCCAGTCGCCGACATAGGCGAGCCATTTGGCATGGCGGACCACCACGTCGAACTGGTCACCATGGATGACCAGGTAGGTCTTGCCCTGGGCCGTGGTGTGGACCGTCCGGTCGACGAACTCCACGTCGCCGAAATAGGTGCCGAGGTATTCGCGCAGGAACTCGTCGTGATTGCCCGGGAGGTAGACGATGCGGGTTCCCGCGGCCGCCTTGTCCAGGAGGATCTGGGTCAGCACGTTGTATTCGCTGGGCCAGTGCCAGGACTTGGCGAGCCGCCAGCCGTCGATGATGTCGCCCACGAGGTAGATCGCGTCGGCATCATGGCGGCGCAGGAATTCGATGAGCTGGACGATGCGGGTCGGCCGCATTCCCAAATGGACGTCGGAAATGAACAACGCCCGGACGCGCCTCATTTCTTTGGGTTCCGTCATCAGCTGATTCTGCCTCTCTGACCGATGGGCGGGACCTTGGCGCGGTCCGGCGACGAACATGTGACAGTCTATAGGCCGTGCCGCCACGCTTGGCCAGCGTCCGCGCGGGCCGCCGCCGGCGCCGGCAAAGCGTGCGAATCGACGGCCCCGGGGACAGCTTGCCGCCCGGGGCCGTGACGGCGGAAGGGCCTTAGGGGAGCTTCTTCTTCAGCGCCAGGATGCGCTCGTAGCTGGCGGCAATGCGCTTGGCGAATTCGGGATCCTTCTCGCCCTCGGTCACGAGGATGTCGAGGATCTCCTTGCCCAGGGATGCCCGGTAGTCGGCGGTATTGGAGAAGAGCAGCACGTCCATGCCGGCGCGCACGGCCCGGGTCACCGTCTGCTCGAGGGTGAAGTGCTCGCGGATGGCGCCCATCTCCAGATCGTCGCTGATCACCACGCCGCCGAAGCCCAGGTCCTTGCGCAGTACCCCGTCGATCCATTCGGGGGACAGGCTCGACGGCGCGCCGGTGCCCGAATAGTCCTCGTGGATGAGATGGCCGACCATGACGAACTCGTCATAGCCCTGGGCGACGAAGCGCTTGTAGGGCTCGAGCTCTTCTTCCTTCCAGGTATTGGTGATGTCGACGAAGCCCTCGTGGCTGTCGGCGGTGCTCGAGCCGTGGCCCGGGAAGTGCTTGAGCGCGGTGAGGAGACCGGCGGCGCGGTGAGCCTTCACGAAGGCATCGGCATAGGCGACGACCGTTTCCGGATCCTTGGAGAAGGACCGGCCGTACTTGGCGATGATCTGGTTGTCGGGGTTGAGGTCGAGGTCGACCACCGGGCCGAAATTGACGGTGAAGCCGAGCTTGGCGACGGAATCGGCCATTTCGCCGTAGATCTTCTCGGCACCGGCCGGATCGTTCTCGGCGGCGATCACCACGGCACGCGGGATCTCCTTGAAGCCCACGGTCTCGGTGAGGCGCTCGACCGCCCCGCCCTCCTGGTCGAGGGTGATGAAGGGCGGCAGGTCCGGCGACGCGGCCTTGAACTGCGCGTTCATGGCGGCCACGGCGTCGAGGCTCTTGACGTTGAGCTTGAGGTACATGACGCCGCCGATCCGGCCGGCGGCGATCTCGTCGCGCAGCGCCGTCACCGATGCGTCCTTCGGCCCGTCGCCCTGGAAGCCGACGATGATCATCTGCCCGGCCATTTCCTCGAGCGTCGCGGCGGAGGCGAGCTGCGGCAGGGCCAGGGTAAGCACGAGGCCGGCGAGCGCCGACCGGATACGGCTGTGGAACACGGAACGTCTCTCCTGGGAATCAGTGACGCGGACCATTTCAGGCCATTGCGGCAAAAAGACCACCGGGGATTTCGCGGACGCCGGCAGGCCGGCGCCGGTCACGGCGTGCCCCAGTGGCCGGAGAGCACGATGAGCGCCAGGAGCTTGATCGTATTGCCGTAATAGTCGGAGGTGCCGACCGGCCGGGCGACGAGCTCGGCCCAGAGGGCGTCGAGCCAGGCCTGGCCGGCCGGATCCAGCATGGCCGAGACCGCCAGCGGCCCGAGAAAGGCGAGCGTGTCGCCGCCCGGCTCGACGAGCGGCGCCCCCGACAGGCCGTAGCCGGCGGCGAGGCGGCGCGGGTCGCCGGCCGCCCGGGCGGAAAAGAAGGCGTTGAGGGGCGCCAGCAGGGCACGGGCGCGGGCATCGCCCTGGGTGAGCGCGTCGGCGGCCACGCGCCAGGGCAGGCGCGCGGCGTTCCAGGCATAGGCGCCGTCGGTCGCCGCCTCGAGAAAATGCGGAGGCGCCGGGGCGGGCGTGCCGTCGAGGGCGACGAGGAAGTCGGGGAGCAGGCCGGCCTCGGGGCTGAACTGCGCCTGGGCGGCGGCCAGTCGCGCGTAGCCCCGGTCCCAGACCGCACCCCAGCGGGGATCGCCGCTGGCCTTGAAGAAGGCCTTGAAATGCGCGGGCATGAAGTCGGAGACGCGGGTGGCGCCGGAGAATGCCGGCTCGGCGCCGGCCCAGTCGCCGAGCAGCGGGTAGTCGCCGGGATCGGCGATCTCGTGGCGGCCGATGGCGGCGATGGCGGCGAGCGCCCGGCCGCGATAGTCGACGGCGCCGGCACTGCCCCAGGCGCGGTCGGCGAGCAGCAGGGCATAGGCGATGTCGAGGTCGCCGTCGGTGGCGGTGGCGGTGCCGCCGTGGCCGGCATCGGCACTGGCGCAGGAGGCGACCTGGTTCCACGCCATGAGCGCCGGGTCGGAGGCGGCGGGATGATCGGCGGCGAAGGCGGCGAGCCCGTCGAAGATGCGCTGCGCGTCCGCGTCGAAGGGCGCCATCATCACCGCGGCCAGCATGCCGTAGCCCTGGGCCTCCGAGACGGTGAGCGTATCGGGCGCGGCGCCGGCGAAGGCGGGCTTGCCGTCGCCGCGCACCGCGACGAAGAAGCGCCCCTCCCCGCAGCCTTGGCGGAGATAGGTCTCCTTCCAGCGGCCGTAGAAACCGGTCAGCGCCGCGTCACGCTCGGCTTCGGGCGCCGAGGGCAGGATCGTGCCCGCATGGTAGGCCGGCGCGGCCGCCGCCAGGGCGAGGCCGAGCGCGAGCAGCAAGGCGGCGCCGGCGAGCCCCGCCCCGCCCCGCATGCTCAGCGGTTCAGCCGGTTGGCGATCAGGTCCTCGACGACGCCGGGATCGGCCAGGGTCGAGATGTCGCCGAGGGCCCCGTAGTCGTTCTCGGCCACCTTGCGCAGGATGCGGCGCATGATCTTGCCCGATCGGGTCTTGGGCAGGCCGGGGGCGAACTGGATGAGGTCGGGCGAGGCGATGGCGCCGATCTCGTTGCGCACCCATTGCCGGAGCTCGCCCTTGAGCTCCTCGGCCGCCGTCTCGCCGGCCATCAGCGTCACGTAGCAATAGATGCCCTGGCCCTTGATCGGATGGGGATAGCCGACCACCGCGGCTTCGGAGACCTTGGGATGGGCGACGAGGGCGCTCTCGATCTCGGCGGTGCCGAGCCGGTGGCCGGAGACGTTGAGCACGTCGTCGACGCGGCCGGTGATCCAGTAGTCGCCGTCCTCGTCGCGGCGACAGCCGTCGCCGGTGAAGTAATAGCCCTTGTAGGTCTCGAAATAGGTGGAGACGAAGCGCTGGTGGTCGCCATAGACGGTGCGCATCTGGCCGGGCCAGCTGTCCTTGATCACCAGCACGCCTTCGGCCTTGGTCTGCTCCTGGAGCCGGCCCTCGGGCGAGAGCACTTCCGGCTGCACCCCGAAGAAGGGCTTGGTGGCCGAGCCGGGCTTGGCCGGGATGGCGCCGGGCAGCGGGGTGATCAGGTGGCCGCCGGTCTCGGTCTGCCACCAGGTATCGACGATGGTGCAGCGGCCGCGCCCCACATGCTGGTGGTACCAGCGCCAAGCCTCCGGATTGATCGGCTCGCCGACGCTGCCGAGGACCCGCA
>Ga0190269_10001221_pt1 | contig 12431 bp, 11 predicted proteins | sample Popmic249IS_FD_133749 | JGI IMG/M metagenome (GOLD analysis project Ga0190269, IMG submission 133749) | Populus adjacent soil microbial communities from riparian zone of Blue River, Arizona, USA - 249 IS | ecosystem: Environmental > Terrestrial > Soil > Riparian zone | place: USA: Arizona...
CCGAAGGCGTAGAGGCCGGTCTCGTCGAAATAGGCGGCGGTGAAGGCGGGATCATAGGCCGGCAGGAAGCGCCAGGGTCCATAGTCGAAGCTCTCGCCGGTGACGTTGATGTTGTCGGTATTGAGCACGCCATGGACGAAGCCGGCGGCGATCCACTGGGCGCCCGTGCGCGCCACGTTCCTGCACACCGCTTCGACGAAGGCGACGGCGCGGTCGCCGCGGTCCTCGCGGGACAGGTCCGGCATATAGGTGCGGATCGTGTGATCGAGCAGGCGCTCCGTGCCCGCCTCGTCCTCGTGGTAGGCCAAACGCTGGAAGCTGCCGATGCGGATGTGGGAATGGCTCAGGCGCACCAGCACCGAGGAGCGCGTCGGCGACGGTTCGTCGCCGCGGTACAGCGCCTCGCCGGTCTCGACGAGAGAGAAGCTCTTGCTGGTGTCGACCCCGAGCGCCTCGAGCATTTCGGTGGCCAGGACCTCGCGTACCCCGCCCTTGAGGGTCAGCCGCCCGTCGCCGCCGCGCGACCAGCGGGTCTTGCCGCTGCCCTTGGTGGCGAGGTCGAGGAGCCGGCCGCTGCGCAGGTCATGGAGCTGGGCGTAGAGGAAGCCGCGCCCGTCGCCCAGGTCGGGATTGTAAACCCGGAACTGATGGCCGTGATAGCGCAGGGCGAGGGGCCGCTCGAAACTGCCCGGCAGGGGCTCGAACCGCCCCAGATGGGCGATCCACTGCTCGTCGGTGAGATCGGCCATGCCGACCCGCTCCGCCCAGCGCTGGTTGCGGTAGCGCAGGATGGTGACCGGAAAGTCGGCGGGCTCGGCGAGGTCGAAGAAGTTCTCGCCGAGCTCGGCATGCCGCGTGGAAGGGCGCATCTGGACCATGGCCCCTTAACGCCGCGCCGGGCCTAACCGATCCGGTTTCCGACCAGAGAATCGGCGATGCCCGCCGGCCGTGCGACCGGCGTTTCGATGCGGATCGCCCGGCCTTCCTCCGAGGAACGCCCGAAGGCTTCCATGACCTCGAGCACGTGCAGGGCGAGATCGCCGCTGGCCCGGTGGGGCCGGCCGTCGAGGATGGCATGGGCCATGTCCGCGACCCCCAGCGAGCGGTAATTGCCATCGGCATAGGGCAGGCTCACCGCCTGTTCTTCCCAGGATCCGCCCAAAGTCTTGAGCTTGACCTCGCCGCCGAAGAAGTTCGGGTCCGGCACCAGCAGACTGCCCGCCGTGCCGTAGATCTCGAGCGGCAGGTGCTGGTGGCCGGCGACGTCGAAGCTCATGCCGATCTGCACCACGGCGCCGTTGGCGAACTCCATGCTGCCGGTCACGTGGGTGGGCACGTGGACCGGCATGATCTGGCCGCGCTTCGGGGCGCTGGTGATCGGGCGCTCGTGCCGCGGGGTGGACACCATGCCCATGACCCGCGCGACCGGGCCGAGAAGGTTGACGAGGTCGGTGATGTAATAGGGTCCCATGTCGAGCATGGGGCCGCCGCCGATGTCGTAGTAGAACGCCGGGTCCGGATGCCAGCTCTCATGGCCCGGGCACATGAAGAAGGCCGTGCCGCCGATCGGCTGGCCGATGGCGCCGGCATCGATGAGCCGGCGGCTTTCCTGGTGGGCGCCGCCCAGGAAGGTGTCGGGGGCCGAGCCGACCCGCAAAGCACGGCTCCGCGCCGCTTCGAGCAGGCGCCGGCCTTCGGCAAAGGCGATGCCCAGCGGCTTTTCGGAATAGACGTGCTTGCCGGCCTCGAGCACGCGCAGGCCCACCTCCACATGGGCCCGGGGGATGGTGAGGTTGACCACGAGCGCGATCTCGGGATCGGCGAGCAGATCGTCGATGCCGGTCGCCTTGAGGCCGAACTCGGCGGCGCGGGCCTCGGCCGCTTCCGGACGCATGTCGGCCAGGCCCCTGATGTCGAGCACCTCGAATTCGCGGGCCGCCTTGAGATAGGCCGTCGAAATATTGCCGCAGCCGATCAGGCCGATTCCCAGACGTCTGGTCATTGTTCCTCCCTGGCGGCGCGCGCCGCGCCACGCTTGATAGGCAATCCGGCCCGGCGACGCCATCCGAAAATGCGGTGCCGGTGCCCGTGCCGGCGTGCTGAAAACCATTCACTCCGCTGTTGCATAGCTGGCGGGCTCCCTTGATCGATGCCTCGAAGCGGGCCAGGGTATCGCGTCTTTTGCTTCAGTCCATGAAAACGATTTTCACAAACGCCAGACCGAGGACGATCCTTTGACCAGCGCCCTTCCCCATGCCTTCGAGCTATCCTCCGTCTATACGCAAGGCGAAGCCCCCACGTACCGGCTGATGCTGACCAATCGCTCGGCGGCGGCGGTGAGCGGCTTCACCCTGGGCTTTTCCGGCCCTGGCCGGGTCAATCCCGAGGCGCCGCTGAGCAACGGGACCATGATCCACCAGGTGTCCAACTGGGTGGAGATCGCCGCGCCCAAGGACCTGGTCCTGGCGCCGGGCGAAACCTGGACGGTCGTCATCCACAAGCTCGATTTCCCCATGCACCACTGGACCGACGGCGCGACGACCGGCATCGTCGCCCTCGCCGACGGCAGCGTGCATCCGGCCCTGACGCGCTCGTCGGCGCTCGCCCATGCCGGCACGACGCGCAAGCGCGGCGTCATGCCCCTGCCCGTGCCGGTGCCGGCACCGGAGCCGGTCGCCATCGTGCCCTGGCCGCAGCAGGTCGAGGTCTCGGGCGCTCGGACGGCGCCGGACGGGCTGGCCATCATCGCCCCGCACGCGGCCGGCCAGGACGCGGCCCAAAGCTTCGCCGATCTGGTCTCCCACCTCTTTCCCGGCGAGGGTCTCGTGCGGCCGCTCGAAGAAGGCGGCTACCGGGTGGACCTGGCGCTCGACACCGGGCTCGGGGCCGAAGCCTACCGGATCGCCTTCGCGGGCGCGGGCGCACGCGTCGCCGCCTCCGGCAGCACGGGCTTCCTCTACGGGCTGATCAGCCTGGGCCAGGCGTTGCGCGGGGCGCGCCTCCATCCCGAGAGCTTCGCCTTCCCCACCGGCGGCACGATTGCGGACGCTCCGAGCCTGGCATGGCGCGGCTGCCATCTCGACGTGGCGCGGCGCTTCTATTCCAGCGGCGAGATCGCCCAGTTCCTGCGCATCCTGGCCTGGAACAAGCTCAACCGCTTCCATTGGCACCTGTCGGACGACGAGGCCTGGCGCGTCGAGATCGATGCCTATCCCGAGCTCACCGCCAAGGGCGCCTGGCGCGGCTACGGCCAGGCGATCCCGCCGCTGCTCGGCTCGGGCCCGGAGCGGAGCGGCGGGTTCTACACCAAGGCGGCCGTGCGCGCGCTCGTGGCCCTGGGACAGGAGCTGGGCATCGAGACGGTGCCGGAAATCGACGTCCCGGGCCATTGCTTCGCCATGCTCGTCGCCATGCCCCAGCTCAAGGATCCCGGCGAGAACGCGCTCTACAATTCGATCCAGGGCTTTCCCAACAATTGCCTCAACCCGGCCTCCGAAGCCGTCTATCCCGTGATCGAGACGATCTTCGAGGAATTGTGCGGGCTCTTCCCGTCCCGCTACTTCCACGTGGGCGCCGACGAGGTCCCGTCCGACGCCTGGTCCGCCTCGCCGGTCGCCAAGGCGCTGGAGGAGACGCTCGGGGCGCCCGGCGCCGCGCCGCTCCAGGCGCATTTCCTGCAGCGCATCCAGGCCTTCCTGTCGGCGAAGGGCAAGATCACCGGCGCCTGGGAGGAGGCGGCCCAGGGCGGAGGCATCGACAAGAGCCAGTGCTATCTCGTGGGCTGGCACACGGTGGCAGCCTCCCAGCGCCTGGCGCGCGATGGCTACGACGTCGTGGTGAGCCCGGGCCAGTCCTATTATCTCGACATGGCCAACGGGCCGGGCTGGGAAGAGCCGGGTGCGGCCTGGGCCGGGTGGTCGAGCCCGGAGAAGACCTATGCCTTCGACCCGAGCGAGGGCTGGAGCGAGGCGGAGCGAGCCAGGCTGCTGGGGGTGCAGGCCTGTATCTGGTCCGAGCCGATGACCGACCGGGCCGTGTTCGACCGGCTGGTCTTCCCGCGCCTCAGCGCCATCGCCGAGACCGGTTGGACAGAGCCGTCCCGTCGCAGCTGGCCGCGCTTCGCCGCGGCGGCGGGGCTGATGCCGAGCCTTTACAATCAGAAGGAGCGGTGAGGGAACGGCGATGCAACCGCTCGGGCGTGGCGGGGTTGATAGAGAGCAACCCGAGGAGATCCAACATGCCCGACGAGAGCGAACTTCGCAAAGCGGCGACCGCCGCCGCGGCAGAAGTGCCCGGCGCGGCCGCCTTCAAGGACGGCAAGAAGCCCGGTCCCAAGGAAGCCGACGTCCAGGTGCGGCCGGCAGGGCCCAACGCCCAGGCCCACAAGCCCAAGGAATGGGACAAGGTCGACGAGGCGGCGGACGAATCCTTCCCGGCCAGTGACCCGCCGGCGACCTACTGACACCGACTGGCCAAGCCGAGGCCCGGTTCGCAGGAACCGGGCTTTTCTTTGCCTTGGAGAAGGACGGCGCCGAAGCGCGCGGGATCAGCGCAGGCCGAAGAAGGACAGGACGGCCAGGATGACGACGATGACGCCGATGAGGTAGAAAATGCCGTTCATGGCCGGATCCTCGGATTGGTGCGATGACGAGGAACCGGCGGCTGGCGGAAGTGTTCCGCCCAAGCTTGATTTGGCGGTCTCCGGGCAGAGAAGCCGGCTGAAAAGCCAGGGGCGGGATTTCTCCCGCCCCCTTTGGTCGCCTCGTGCAAGCGCTCAGAGCTTGTCGGTGATGGCGTGGGTGAAGGCGCCCTCGGGCTCCTTGGTGATGGCGGCGTTCTCGCCGCCCGAGGAAGCCAGCAGCGTATCGACGGTCTGGCGATAGTCGGCCTCGTCGAGCACGCCGGTCGAGCCTTCGGTGAGCTTGTTGACCTCGCCGATCATGTAGAGCTGGTGCTCGAGACTGGCGGCGCCGCTCTCGTCGTTGTCGACGACGATCTGCGCGGCTTCCTCCGGATTGGCGCGGGCATATTCCCAGCCCTTCATGGTGGCGCGCACGAAGCGGACCATCTTGTCGGCGAAGGCCGGGTCGGCCAGCTTGTCCTCGAGGACGTAGAGACCATCCTCGAGCATGCCGACGCCCTGGTCGCGATAGTTGACCACCACCAGGTCCTCTTCGGGGATGCCGGCGTCGAGCACCTGGCCATATTCGTTGTAGGTCATGGTCGAGATGCAGGCGGCCTGCTTCTGGAGCAGCGGGTCGACGTTGAAGTTCTGCTTGAGCACCTCGACGCCGTCGGCGCCGCCTTCGGTGGAATAGCCCAGCTTGGTCATCCAGGCGTAGAAGGGATATTCATTGCCGAAGAACCAGACGCCCAGGGTCTTGCCCTTGAAGTCCGCCGGCGTCTGGACGCCGGATTCCTTGAGGCAGGTCAGCAGCAGGCCGGAGGACTTGAAGGGCTGGGCGATGTTGACCAGCGGCACGCCGCGCTCGCGGGCGGCGAGGCCCGCCGCCATCCAGGTGGTGATCACGTCGGCGCCGCCGCCGGCGATGACCTGCTCGGGGGCGATGTCGGGTCCGCCCGGCTTGATCGTCACGTCGAGGTTTTCCTCGCTGTAGAAGCCCTTGTCCTTGGCCACGTAATAGCCGGCGAACTGGGCCTGGGTGACCCATTTGAGCTGCAGCGTGACCGCATCGGCCGCCAAGGCCTGGGCCGAGCCCAGCGCCATGGCGCCGGCCAGCACTCCTGCTATGAACTTATTCATCCTGAACCGTTCCCTTTTTGACGCCTATCCACCGCGGACAGACGGATGCCAGAAGGTCGCCGCCCTTTCGAGAAGGGCGATCGCCCCGTAGAAGACGGATCCCGCGAGCGCCGCCACCGCGATTTCCGCCCAGACCATGTCGACATTCATGCGGCCGACTTCGGTCGATATCCGGAACCCCATACCCACAATAGGAGTGCCGAAGAACTCAGCTACGATCGCGCCGATCAGGGCCAGAGTCGAGTTGATCTTCAGGGCATTGAAGATGAACGGCCCGGCGGCGGGGAGGCGCAGCTTGAACAGGGTCTGCCAGTAGCCGGCATTGTAGGTGCGCATCAGGTCGCGCTCCATGGCACCGGCGGCCGAAAGCCCGGCCACGGTGTTCACCAGCATGGGGAAGAAGGTCATGACGACCACGACGGCGGCCTTGGACTGCCAGTCGAAGCCGAACCACATGACCATGATCGGCGCGACGCCGATGATCGGCAGCGCCGAGACGAAATTGCCCAGGGGCAGCAGGCCGCGCTTGAGGAATGGCGAGCGGTCGATGGCGATCGCCACGAGGTAGCCGGAAAGGCAGCCGAGCAGGTAGCCGATCAGCACGGCGCGCAGGAAGGTCTGGGCGAAGTCGGCGCCGAGGATCGGCAGGCTCGCCAGGATCCGCGCCCAGATCATCGAGGGCGGCGGCAGCAGGACCGTCGGCACGCCGCCGCCGCGGGTGATGACTTCCCAGGCCAGCAGGATGGCGCCGCCGAACAGCGCCGGGATGAGGAGGCCGAAGAGGCGCCCGTCCACCTGGCGGCGGGCAATGGCCTCGGAGAGCCGTTCGACGAAGAGCCAGGCGAAGGCCCAGGCGGCGGCGAGCGCCAGCCACAGAGCGGCCGGGGCGGGCTGCACGATGCCGAGGGAAAACAAGAGCGCCGCGCCGCCGAGGAGAGCCAGGCCCCCGTCGATCCAGAGCGTGGAAGCCCGCAGGAAACGCAGGAGCGTCAGGCTTCCGCACAGGCCGAAGAGGGTGATCGCGGGCAGGAGGGCCGGCCCGGCCATAAGCGACGCCAGGAGCGTGAGAAGGGCGAGGCCGCCGGCGGCCAGGGCGAGGATCTGCTGGAGGCGGGTCATGCCGGGCGTGCTCCCATGCGGCCGGTCACCAGGCGCTCGACGAGCCCGACGGCGGCGACCAGGGCCGCGGCCAGGGCGGCGGCGGCGAACAGGGCCGACCAGATCTGGATCGTCTGCCCGTAATAGGAGCCGCCCAGCAGGCGCGCGCCCAGTCCGGCCACGGCGCCCGTGGGCAGTTCGCCGACGATGGCGCCGACCAGGCTCGCGGCTACCGCGACCTTCATGGAGGCGAAGAGATAGGGCACGGCCGTGGGCCAGCGCAGCTTCCAGAAGACCTGGCCGGGCGTGGCATTGTAGGTGTGCATGAGGTCGAGCTGGATCGGCTCGGGGGAGCGCAGGCCCTTGACCATGCCGACCACCACCGGGAAGAAGGACAGATAGGTCGAGATCAGTGCCTTGGGCAGCAGGCCCGAGATTCCCACCGCGTTGAGCACCACGATGATCATGGGCGCGATCGCCAGGATCGGCACGGTCTGGCTGGCGATGATCCAGGGCATCATCGAGCGGTCCATGGCGCGGTTGTGGACGATGGCCACGGCGAGGGCGACCCCGAGCAGGGTGCCGAAGGCGAAGCCGAGCAGCGTCGCCGAAAGCGTGATCCAGCCATGGTAGACGAGGCTGCGCTTGGAGGTCACCGCGGTCCCGACCACGGTGTTCCAAAGCTCGACCGCCACCTGATGGGGCGCCGGCAGCAGCGGCCTTTCCATTGCCCAGGCGTCGAGGACGAACTGGGTCATGGGCACGTTCTCGACCTTGGCACGCTGGTAGGTCGCCGAAAGCAGGCCGGCATTGAGCCAGACCGCCGCCGCATACCAGACGAGCACCAGGATCGCGACCACGAGCAGGATGGGCACGGTATCGCCGAGGACGGGCTTGCGGGTCATCGCCGCACCCCCTGGGTGAAGGATACCTCGAGGTCCACCGCGCGCCCGGAATGGAGGTCGCGCAGGGTGACCCGGAAGCCCGCCAGGCCCTGCGGGTCGTCCGGGGCGATGGTGAAATGCAGGTCGAGGCCAGTGGGATGGAGCAGGTTGGGCCCGGCGAAGGGCCCGTCATAGCACGGTCCGGCCTTGACCAGCACGCGCGAACCCGCGGGATCGAAGGCGGTGACGTCGCAGGCGATCTTGACCTTGCCTTGCCGCGGTTCGGCATTGCTGAAGATGAGGGCGAGGGCACCGCGCTGGCCCGGGGCGAAATGGCCGCGGCCGTCGATTTGGGGAGTCTGGGGCTGCCGGAACTTCTCGTGCCAGGCGAGGTCGTCGGTGATGAGGGCGATGGCGGTGAAGGTCCCGTCGCTTCCCTTGTCGCTGGTCACGGGGCCGGAGGACTGGGCGCCGGCGGCGCTGCCGATCAGGATCAGCGTGAGAATGGCGGAAACCAGCCGCAGGCGCATCACGGGCTAGGCCTCCTCGTAGGAGTGGCCGGCCCGCAATCCGTCGCGCACCCGGGCGGCGATCTCGAGGAACTCCGGGGTTTCGCGGATGTCGAGGGGTCGCTCGGCCGGCAGGGTGCTCTCGATGACGTCGGTGACCCGGCCGGGGCGCGGCGACATGACCACGATCTTGGTGGAGAGATAGACCGCCTCGGGGATCGAATGGGTCACGAAGCAGATGGTCTTCCCCGTCGCCGACCAGAGCTTGAGGAGCTCGGAATTGAGATGGTCGCGGACGATCTCGTCCAGGGCGCCGAAGGGCTCGTCCATGAGCAGGAGGTCGGCGTCGAAGGCCAGCGCCCGGGCGATGGAGGCACGCTGCTGCATGCCGCCCGAGAGCTGCCAGGGATATTTGGTCTCGAAGCCCTTGAGGTTCACGAGATCCAGGGTGCGGGCGATGCGTGCCTGCTGCTCGGCGCGGGAATAGCCCATGATCTCGAGGGGCAGGGCGACGTTCTTTTCGATGGTCCGCCAGGGATAAAGGGCCGGCGCCTGGAACACATAGCCATAGGCGCGGTTGCGGCGGGCCTCGTCGGGGCTCATGCCGTTGACCGCCAGCGTCCCCGACGTGGGCTGCTCGAGATCGGCGATGGCGCGCAGGAAGGTGGTCTTGCCGCAGCCGGACGGGCCGATGAAGGAGACGAACTCGCCCTTGCGGATGGTCAGGTCCACCTGGCTCAGGGCGTGGACGGGCCCGTCCTTGGTGGCATAGACGAGGCTGAGATCACGGGCGGCGACAACGGCGGCGGTCATCGGGAATGGTCCTGGCCGGCTTCGGCGGATCGGGGAGATTTGGTCATCGGCCCTGGGGCTTTCCGCCGCGCGGATGCGGGATCCGGGGCGTCTTGCGGGATGGTCTTGGTGCGGTCTTGCATGGAGCGTGCCAACTAGAGGAGCGCCGCCGCCGGCGGGCAGCGAAGGCGCCTCGCCAGGGGCAGCACGTGATCGGCGGTGAGCGGCGCCATGGGCACCGCGCCGGGATCTTCCGGGTCGGCCCAGACGATCTCGGCGATCTCCGCCCGGGCGGTGGGCTCCCGGTCGAGGCGGACGGCAAAGAGATGAGCGCGCAGGAGGGCGCCGGGCTCGTGGGCGGCCGGCGCTTCGAACAGGCCCAGGGGCTCGACTGCCTCCGCTTGCAGCGTCACGGCTATTTCTTCGGCAAGCTCGCGGCGCAAAGCCGCCTCGGGGGTTTCTCCCGGTTCGATCTTGCCCCCGGGCTGGATGAACACGCCGCTGCCCTGCTTGCGCACCAGCAGCAGGCGGTTCTCGTCGTCCAGGATCACGGCCGCGGCGATCTCGATGGTGGCCACGCCGGCTAGACCCCTTGCGGGATGTTGCGGGCGTCGCGCTGGACTTGGCGCGGCGCGGTGATCTCCTTCCAGGTGGAGAGCGCCCGATTCACCGGGTTCTTCGGCTCGCGGGCCACGAACTTGCCGCGGCCGGGCTCGTTGCGCATCTCGCTTTCGACCACCGCGACCTGGCCGCGGGTCAGGACGTAGCGGGGCAGGCCGGTGACCTCGAAGCCCTCGAAGACATTGTAGTCGATGACCGATTGCTGGGCCTTGGCCGAGATGGTCTTGGTCCGCTCGGGGTCCCAGACGAGGATGTCGGCGTCGGCCCCGGGCAGGATCGCGCCCTTCTTCGGATAGCAGTTGAGGATCTTGGCGATATTGGTCGAGGTCACCGCCACGAACTCGTTCATGGTGAGGCGGCCGGTATTGACGCCCTTGGTCCAGAGCACCGGCAGCCGGTCCTCGAGGCCGCCCGTGCCATTGGGGATCTTGGCGAAATTGCCGAGGCCGGCGCGCTTCTGCTCGGTGGTGAAGGCGCAGTGATCGGTGGCCACCACCTGCAGCGAGCCCGAGGCGAGGCCCGCCCAGAGCGAATCCTGGTGCTGCCTGGAGCGGAAGGGCGGGCTCATCACCCGCCGCGCCGCATAGTCCCAGTCCGGGTTGAAATATTCGGTCTCGTCGAGGGTGAGGTGCTGGATCAGCGGCTCGCCATAGACGCGCATGCCCTTGGACCGGGCGCGGCGGATGGCCTCGTGCGCCTGCTCGCAGGAGACGTGCACCACATAGAGCGGCACGCCCGCCATGTCGGCGATCATGATGGCGCGGTTGGTGGCCTCGCCCTCGACTTCCGGCGGGCGCGAATAGGCGTGGGCCTCCGGACCGTTGTTGCCCTGGGCCAGGAGCTTCTGGGTCATCTGGGCGACCACGTCGCCGTTTTCCGCATGCACCAGCGGCAGGGCGCCGAGATCGGCGCAGCGCTGGAAGGAGGAGAACAGTTCGTCATCGTCCACCATCAGCGCGCCCTTGTAGGCCATGAAGTGCTTGAAGGTGGTGATGCCGCGGTCGACCACCTCGGCCATTTCCTTCCACACCTGCTCGCCCCACCAGGTGATGGCCATGTGGAAGGAATAGTCGGCCGAGGCCTTGGAGGTCTTGTTGTCCCACATCGAGAGCGCCTCGAGCAGGGACTGGTTGGTGTTGGGCAGGCAGAAGTCGACGACCATGGTGGTGCCGCCGGCCAGGGCCGCCCGCGTGCCGCTCTCGAAATCGTCGGCGGAATAGGTGCCCATGAAGGGCATCTCGAGATGGGTATGCGGGTCGATGCCGCCCGGCATCACGTAGCAGCCGGAAGCGTCGAGCACCTCGTCGCCGGAAAGGTTCGGCCCGATCTCGACGATGGTCTCGCCCTCGACCTTGACGTCCGCCGCATAGGTGAGGTCGGCGGTGACGACGGTGCCGCCCTTGATGACTTTGCTCATTCCCTGTCCCTTTTCGTTTCCACCCCGCACCGCCCCTCAGCGGCCCGGGATGGATGTCGTTTCAGTCAAGCCAAAAGCGGTTTCTCATCGCCACTGCCCCGCATCGAGCTCCATCAGGGCCGCGTCGAGCTCGAATCCGGCGCGCTCGTCGATGCGCCATCCGCCTTCGCGAGCGGAGCCAATATGCGCCTCGAACGCCAGGCCCGGTTCGTTATGCGCCAAGCAGGTCTCGATTGCCGCGAGAGCATCGGACGGCAGGTGTTTCTCCACAAGCTGTATTGCCGTCGGGATGTGGGCCTCGATCTTGTCATACAGAGCGATGCGTTCTGCACTCATCATGCGCGTCTAGCTCACCACCTCCGCCGTCTCGAGCACCGCGTGCAGCAGCACGTCGGCGCCGGCGGCCGCCCATTCCTTGGAGATGTCCTCGGCCTCGTTGTGCGAGAGCCCGTCGACGCAGGGGCACATGACCATGGCCGTGGGGGCGACGCGGTTGATCCAGCAGGCGTCGTGGCCGGCGCCCGAAACGATGTTGCGATGGGAATAGCCGAGCGTCTCGGCGGCCTTGCGCACGGCGGCGACGCAGCCCGGGTCGAAGGTCACCGGATCGAAATGGCCGACCTGTTCGATCTCGGCGCCGATGTCGAGGGCGTCGGCGACATTGGCGATGCCGTGGCGGATGCGTTCGTCCATCTCGTCGAGCACGTCCTTGTTGGGCGAGCGGATGTCGATGGTGAACACCGCCTTGCCGACGATGATGTTGCGCGAATTGGGATGGACGTCGATATGGCCGACGGCGCCCACCGCGTCGGGCTGGTAGTCCATGGCGACTTCGTGGACGAGCTCGATGATCCGCGCCATGCCGAGGCTGGCATTGCGGCGCTTGGGCATGGGTGTCGAGCCGGTATGGGCCTCCTTGCCGGTGAGCGTCACCTGCAGCCATTTGAGGCCCTGGCCATGGGTGACGACGCCGATGTCGATGCCCTCGTCCTCGAGGATCGGTCCCTGCTCGATGTGGAGCTCGAAGAAGGCGTGGATCTTGCGGGCGCCGACCTTCTCGTCGCCCTTCCAGCCGATGCGCTCGAGCTCGTCGCCGAAGCGCTTGCCCTCGTGGTCGCGCCGGTCATGGGCCCAGGCCTGGTCGTGGACGCCGGCGAAGACGCCGGAGGCGAGCATGGCCGGGGCGAAGCGGGTGCCTTCCTCATTGGTCCAGTTGGTGACGACGATGGGCCGCCGCGTGCGGATGCCGAGGTCGTTGAGAGAGCGCACCAGTTCGAGCCCGCCCAGCACGCCCAGCACGCCGTCGAACTTGCCGCCCGTGGGCTGCGTGTCGAGGTGCGAGCCCA
>Ga0190269_10001222_pt1 | contig 12419 bp, 9 predicted proteins | sample Popmic249IS_FD_133749 | JGI IMG/M metagenome (GOLD analysis project Ga0190269, IMG submission 133749) | Populus adjacent soil microbial communities from riparian zone of Blue River, Arizona, USA - 249 IS | ecosystem: Environmental > Terrestrial > Soil > Riparian zone | place: USA: Arizona...
GCTCGCGACCATCTCGCGAAAAGCCTCGAACAGATCCTGCAGCTCGTCGCCTTTGCGCAACGTGCCAAAGGCTAAGCTGTAGTGGCCATCCCTGACCTGCTTCGCGCAGATCTTCAAGCGGTAGACGGGACCCACCAGCCGATGCGTCACGAGGATGCCCGTGATGCCGAGCGCGATCGCCAACAAGATCACGCCGCTCACGATCCTCACTGCCACTCTGCGGTCAGCTTCCTCGCTGTAGCGTTCCAGGTCGCGAATGAAGCTCTCGTCGATCGCGCTGCCCTTGGCTTCGATCTTGTTGATCGTGAGCATCTCCGTCTGCCCCGTGGAGTACTGGTAGGCCAGCACGCCGAGCACGCTCGCAACGATCACCGTCACACCTACGACCATGGCGGTGTACTTGAGCTGAAAGCTAGGGACGAGGAGGTAATTTCGGAGGCGCCGCTTCGGTTGTGGGCCGGAACCATATGAGACGCGTTGGGCTTCCGTACTCATCGTAGACCTCGCACGGGTGTTACCTCGCCGCATAAGCGTCGAGGTACCTGGAGCAGTATGCGTTTGTTCATTGCGCCGCGCATCTAATGAGTGAGTGCCTGGTTCAACTGCCGTAGCGCTCCGCTAAAGGCGCCTTCGACAGCCTGCTGATAGATCTGCGCGCTCGATCCGGTAACGGTCGCGGCGCCTTGCATCATCGCGCGCATGTCGCGACCCGGGTACGTCGCCACGATCACCGAAACAGCGACGCGTGTCGCACCACCAGCTTTTTTCTCGACGCTGACGATCGAGCTCTCGAGAAAGAAGCCTTTGAGCTTTTCGCGCTGCAGCACTTTCTCCGCAGCTTGCACACTCTCCGAATCTGGAGCCAGACGCACGCCATCGATCTGCGCGACGCGTTGTTTGATGAATGCGCGCGCCTCCGCCAACGTGGGATGACCGACGGCAGGCACTCGGCTCGCAGGCTCTCCGACTGCAACGTAATAGCGCGCCGGACCTGTGGGAGTCGGGGCTTCCACGACATTCGTCTCGTCGGGCCGTGCGCTAGCCAAGCGACTGATCGACGCGCGCGCGGCGTTGCGGACCGGCTCCTCTGGGTCGCGCTCGAGCTTGCGAAGCGCGACGACGTCGCTGCTGTCACCGATCCGTCCGAGCGAGGTCGCTGCAGCGGCGCGCACGGCAGGATGCCCGTCGCGCAGAGCGGCGGTCAGCGCCCCGCGCGCCGCCAGCGACTTCTCCACTGTGCCAAGCGAGATCGCCGCCTGTGCGCGCACACGGAACTGGGACGAGCCTTCGAGCAGCTTGATCAGGTACGTACTGCGCGCATCGTCCGCGCGCGCCACGCTCGCGAGCATGCACAACAGCAACGTAAACAGCTGTAAGAGCACGCCACGCTGCGCCGAGCGTCTGCCCTGCGCTTCAACTCGCGTCAAGACACCGGTAGTGTCATGTGCGGCGCGCTCGCGTGTGATCGCCAGCATCAACGATCTGGAATCGGATCCCGCTCTGCTTTGCCTTAGGAGTATTTTTTCGGGACTGTGTTGGCACGGCTGCGCCGACAAACGTAGGCTCTTGTCGTGCACATTCGCAGACCCATGCTCCAAAACACGCAGCTCGGCGTGTGCAGCGCGTTGTGGCTGGGGATCTGTCTTGCTTGCCTCAGCTCGCCTCCACACACGCTGGCCGAGCCCATGCTGCGCGTGCGCGCGCAGGTCACGCTGGAGCTGCGTGTGAGTGGCAAAGAGCCGGGGCTGCGGGTCGAAGGCTCGCTCAGCGATGACCTCGGCGCGCGGCTCACACAGCGACCCCTGCACATAGCGTTTCGCGGCCCCGGGACGGCGACACTCCCCGCGCACGCGCGCAATCGCAACATCCGCACCGATGCGCGTGGACAGTTCGCGCTCGACGCGCCCTGTGTGGGCTGCAGCGTTCACGTGGAATACGCTGCGGACGCGTACTACGAGCACGCGAGCGCCAGCCAAACAGTGGCGGCGCCACGGCCTGCGGTCAGCTTGGATTTTCTCGAGCCGAGTGAGCTCGCGGTCAGCCTCGATCAGCCGACCCTCGGGCTGGTTGTGCGTGCGAGTGGCCCTGCCCGTGTCGATGGGCTGCCGATCGAGCTGCAAAACGAGCTGTCTCGCCCGATCGCACAAGGCAAGACCGGCGCCGACGGTGTGCTTCGGCTGCAGATCGAATCGAGCGCGCTCGGGCCGTACGGCTTGGGCGAGCTCGTCGCGCGGCTGCCAGCCTCGGTCGAGCACACTGCCACGCGTGCAACCAAAGCGATCCTGCGCACGGTCCAAACACAAACCGAGCTGCAAGCAAAGCTCGACGGCAAACGCCGCTCGTTGAAGATCAGCTTGCAGCTGCATGCGCAGTCGCAACCGGTCGTGCAGCGCGCGGTCGGCGTGTACCTCGACGGGCAGCATGTCAGCACCCTGATCAGCGACGAGCACGGCTATGCGAGCGCCGAGCTCGCGCTAGACGACAAAGCGCTCAGCGTCGGTAAGCATCGCGTCCACGCCAGCTTTCAATCAGACATTCCAGGCTTGCTCTCCAGCGAATCGCCGGTTCAAGCGCTCGAAGTCGCAGAGCCCGCGCGACCGAGCAGCGCGTGGCTGCTTCTTCCAGTGCTGGCGTCGGTCGCTTTTGTGCTGTGGTCGGCACGCCGCAAGCCAGCGCATACCAAGCGCGCTGAGACTGCAGTGCTCGCCGGCCCGGAGGTGCGCATGGGCTCGGAAGCGCGAGGTCGCAGCGCACCGCTCACGGCGATCTCCGGCCGCGTCGAAGATGTCGACACTGGACACGCGCTGATCGCAGCCATCGAGCTGTCTGCCAACGATCGGCACGTGCATACCGTACAAACGAGCGCTGACGGCCACTTCGAGAGCGATTCATTGCCGCCAGGCGAGTACCACGCGCGCGTGATCGCGCCGGGTTACGCGGGGATCGCGTTTGCATTCACGCTCCCACACCACGGTGCATGCTCGAACATGCAGATCTCCGCGCGCAGCTTGCGTGTGCTCGCGCTCGACACGTACGGGAGCTTTGCCGCGCGCGTGCTGCCCGACGCGCGCGTGCGCGGAAAGACGGTGCGCGAGACATTGACTGCCGCTGTCGGCGGCGGAAAGATCGTACCCAAAGTAACAGAGCTGGCCCAAGCCACAGAGACAATTGCTTACGCACGTGCGATTCCGTACGAAGGCGATCTGCACGACCTGCAGCGAGCAGCGGCAAATGCGCTGCGTGAAGCGGGTGCGAGTGGGTCTGTTGCGGGAGACCCTGACTTAGGGTGGTAGGCCCGACGCGCAAGATTCCCACATCTTCGTTGACGTCGCGCCGAAGCCATTTCTATAGTGCGGGGCGGTTGGCACCCGATGCCGTTTAAGTCAGCCTGCTGCCCCCTTCCATGAACATGGATAGCGTCTTACCTATCGTCATAGGCCTGATCGTAGCGGGGCTACTCCTATGGCTCATGCTCCGGCGCCGTGGTGCCGAGCTCCCAAGCGATACCCAGTCGGGCGAACCAAGCAGACCGACTGAGGCGACGCCGCGTGCGCCCGGCCAGAGGCCCAGTGAGACGGCGGTTTCAACACCCCGCGCGGGTACTGAGCACGCGGTCACACCTGAAACACCTGAACAGCTCGCGCGTGGATCTGATCTCGGGCTGACCGAGGACGCGGATTCGCTGCAGCCATCAGCTGCAGATGCAACGGCGGCTCAGAGCGCGAAAGAGCAAGATGTAGACGCTCTGAAGCGCGGTCTCGCCAACACGCGCGGCGGTTTCATCGCACGGCTCGCCAAACTGTTCGGCTCGCGTCCGACCGTGGACGATGCGCTGCTCGAGCAGGTCGAGGAAGTTCTGATCACCGCGGACATCGGTGTGAAGACCAGCGAGCGCATGTTGAACCGGCTACGTGAACAAATGCGAAGCGGCGAGCTAAAAGATGCCGACTCCGTTTGGGCGAGTCTGCGCGAGATGGCTGCCGAAGTGCTCAACGTCACGGCGAAGCCGATCGAGCTGAAGAACAAGCCATCGCTCCTGCTCGTGATCGGTGTGAATGGCGCAGGCAAGACGACGACGATCGGCAAGCTCGCTGCGCGCTACACCGCTGAAGGTCGACGCGTGTTGTTAGCAGCCGGCGATACGTATCGCGCAGCTGCTGTGTTGCAGCTCGAGGTTTGGGGTCGGCGCGTGAATTGCCCTGTGATCAAAGGCAAAGAAGGTGCGGATCCGAGTGGAGTCATCTTCGATGCAGTGAAGCGTGCCCAAGACGAGGGTTACGACCTCGTGATCGCTGACACTGCTGGTCGACTTCACACGAAAGCTCCACTCATGGAGGAGCTGAAGAAAGTCGAACGCACTATCCACAAGGCTTTGGGTGGAAGAGGTGCGGATGAGATTTTGCTTGTGCTCGACGCGACAACAGGGCAGAACGCTGTGCAACAAATGCACATGTTCCGTGAAGCTCTGCAAGTAAGCGGCGTCGTCCTCACAAAGTTGGATGGCACTGCGAAGGGCGGAATGATCCTCGGCATTGTCGATGAGCATAAGGTCCCCGTGCGTTTCGTCGGGCTCGGCGAACGCGTCGAAGATCTGCGTGAGTTCGATGCGAAGAGCTTCGTTGAAGCGCTGTTCAGCAAACCGGATGGGGAGACGCTGGCAGCATGACGTTCCAGTGGCTTTCATTGCTTGGCGCAGAGCGCGCGTGATATAGTCGCCGCCGCTTCCGACCCGGCCGAATCTGCCACAATTTCAATAACTTACGAGATGAAGCAAGAGTTCCTTCCAAGGCGAAGCAAACGGGTTTTAGGTGCGACGATGAACCTGAGTTTCCGGCACGGTGTACTGACCTCCAGGCGAGCGCGCGCAGTTGCGCCTGCGCTCGGCGTGTTCCTGGCTCTCGCGTCCGTCTCAGGCGTCGCAGCACAGGACATGTCGTTCGACGTCGATGAAGCCGAAAGCGGAACCTCCCCAACGTCTAAGGAGGGCGGAAGCAAAGGTAAAGGCAAGTCGGGCAAGAAGGCCGGCAAAGCCGAAGCAGAAGCGGAAGCCGGTGGCGAAGCACAAGCCGAAGGCGGCATGGAGATGGGCGCGAGCGGCGGTGATCTGCTGAGCGAGCTCACTGCAGAAAAAACCGACGACGCAGCCACTGCCGAAGGCGGCCTCGCGCGCGAGAAGGAAAGCATCGAGAAGATCTACGCCGTTCAGCGCATGTACGTCTTGCGCAACGGTCGCTTCGAGCTCGCACCTTCGCTCGCACAGACGTTCAACGACCAGTATGTCAGTCACCCTTCGCTCGGAGCGGGGTTGAACTACTGGATCACGAACGTGCTCGCGGTCGGCGTGAACCTGCTCTGGTACCAAGGCATCGAGTCGGAGCAGAAGCTGACCTTCTCGATTCGTCGCTCTACCCGCCTCGCGGTGCCCATCACCGAGTACCAGCTGGGCGCGCACCTCAACTTCACGTACGTGCCCATCTACGGCAAGTTCGAGATGTTCAACGACTCGATCTTCCAGTGGGACGCGTACTTGATCGGTGGTGTCGGCATGCTGCGCACGCGTCCGGTCGCAGTTATCGACCCTGCCGTTCGTACGTTCGACTTTCAGTGGCGCGTGGCGTTCAACGCGGGCATCGGGTTGCGCGTGTTCGTGACGAAGTGGTTGTCCATCTTCGGCGAGCTTCGCGACTACCTGTACATGGAAAAGCTTGAAAACCTCGAGGTCTCGCTCTCCCAACGCGGCGAGCCTTCCACCTGGACGGACCAGAACTCGAAGCTGACCAACAACGTGACCGTGTCTCTTGGCTTCTCGATGTTCTTCCCCTTCACGTTTAGTTACAGCTACCCGAAGTGATGTCCCGCAAGGCTCACGTTAGACGCGAAAGTGATGAGAGCACCATGAAGCGTTTTGCACTCACGTTGACGATGATCGTTGCCGTGCTGACGTTGGCGGGAAGCGCGCCCACGGTTCAAGCCCAGGAAGTCGAGATCGAAGGTCCACTCGCTGGTGCACCTGCGGTCGTCGGGCTTCGCATCTACCGCGCGTTGCGCTTCCAGGTTCAGCTTCATGCTGCGATGACGCTGCAGGATGAGTACACGCGTACCGTCTTGCCCGGCGGTCAGTTGAACTTTCACCTCACTGACTGGCTCGGCATCGGCGTGTGGGGTGGCTACGGGCTCGGGCTCGACACTGCGCTCACCGACCAAATCGTCGACAAAGGCCAGACCAACTCGGTCAACGTATTGAGCTTGCCGAATCGGCAGCTGTTCGCGAAGCAGATCGGTCGCATCAAGTTCGTCGTTGCGCCGCAGCTCACCTTCATCCCGCTGCGCGGCAAGCTCGGTCTGTTCGAGAAGCTGTTCGTCGACACCGACTTCTATGTCTTCGGCGGCGTTGGCGTCGTCGGACTGGAAGAGCGCGCGGACGTCACGGCCGCCAAGTACGACCAGTGCTTTGAAGGCGGCAGCAGCCTGCCAAACTCCATTCAGTGTTTCTCGCAGACGGCTACCGTGCGCAGCACGCGTGTCGCGATCGCGCCTACGTTCGGCGCCGGCCTGTCGCTGTTCTTGGCCGACTTCGTCGCGATGACCATCGAGTGGCGAGGCCTTCCCTTCGCTTGGAACACCTCGGGCACCGACGAGTCGGGCTTCTCAGGCGGCGACTTTCCCGACAAGGCGATCGACTCGAAGGACTACCTGCCGCACTTCAACCACATGATGACGCTCGGCTTCGCCTTTTACTTCCCGACGAAGCCGAAGATCAGCACCGTGGATCTCGACTGAGCTTCAGTCGAACCCATCGAGAGCGCGGCGCAGCCATCGGCAGCGCCGCGCTTTCGCTTTAAGGCTCCGTGCAAACCGCGCTGTGCGCTTACCGGAGGCCGGCGCGGCGACGCAGCCACCATTCGACCCCAAACAAGACGATGAGCGCGAGAAAGGCCCACACGCTCCCAAAGGGGCTGTACGTCTCGTTGCCGAGCGACTTGGCGCGCGAGCTCGGCAGCTGCGTGGCTTCGGGAAGCGCGCTGAGCGAGCTGAAGTGCTCCCCACCCGTCGCTTCCGAAAGCTGCCGCAGCAGCTCGGGACGCGCGTTCGGATCAGCGAGCTCGTCACCGCCTGCTTCCACCACAAAGCCCTGCTCGGCGAGCGGTGCAGCGGCGCCTTCCATGTACAACGCGAGCGTGTACGCCGCCGGCCGGCGCGGCGCGCGCAGTGTCACAGTGGCGCGGCCGTCCGGGTTGGTCTCGATGCTCAGCTCATCGACGGGCTGACCGCGGTCGTCCTGCACGGCGAGCCGAAACGGTCCGGGCTGCAGGGGTCGATAGAGCTCGTCGCGCAAAAGCAGCTCGACACGCATGTCCGAGACCGGCCCGTAGCTCGCGCGATCAGTCGTGATGCGCGCGGAGTCGAGCAGCGGGTCGCGCGACAGCCAGCGCAGCGCGCGGTCCCAGATTCGCTCGTACGCGGAGGCGTCGCCGCGCTCACCCGCGGTCGCCATCCCCCAGAGGTACGAAGAGTCCGTGGCCAGCGCGAGCGTGCGGCCTTTGCCCGGGCTGCGCACGGAGAGCACGGGCATTGGCTGACCGGTCGCTGTGGTCAGCGTCGGGTGTTGCAGGAGCGCGAACGCGCCAGGCCGAAGCTGCTGCACCAGGTTCGCACCGATCAAAGGCGTCAGGTTCTGCCAAGCCGCCAAGCTATCCGATGCGCGTGGCGCGAGCTCGACGACGGGATGATGCGCCGCTTCCAGCGGCACCTGCGGAGCGAAGCTGGCTTCATCGGTGAACGGCGCGTGGTCGGGCAGCTTGACCGGCAGGATCTCGGCGATCGGTGTGGTCGCGTATGCGCCTGCGCCGAAGCTGCGATCCCCACCCAACATCGCGAACGATCCACCCTCCAGCACGTAGTCATGGATGCGCGGTAGGTAGCGCGCCATCTGATAGGGGGCGAAGTCGAAGTCTTGGAAGATGATCAGGTCGAAGCTGCGCAGATGCTGCTCGAACAGCTCTTCGGTAGGAAACGGGATCAGCGACAGCTCGTCTGCCGGCGCCATGCTGTTGTCGTTTTGCGTGCGCAGGATGAAGAACGTGATCAAGTCGACCGCAGGATCACTCTTCAGGAGCGATCGCAGAAAGCGTGCATCCCAGTTGGGGTGACCTGAGACCAAGAGTACGCGCAGCTTCTCGCGCGTGACCTCTAGCTGAAACGCGCGTTCGTTGTTCTCGGGCACTGCGTCGTCAGGCTCTGTCGCAACCGAGAGCGAATACGCGCTGCGACCGAGCTTCTCGGGGATGAGCGTGAGCTTCGCGCTGCCTTGCCCGCGCTCGTCGAAGTGTACCGTGGTGTCGCGGATCAGCTCGCCGGCGCTCCGTAACGAGAGTGTCACGGGTTCGTGCGAAGGAGGCGTGCTGTGCAGCGTGACTTCCAACGCAACGGGCTGACGTAAGAACGCCGCGCCATCGACGACCACGCGCTGGATCGCGACGTCCTGGCGCGCGGCTGCATCACCGACGAGCACGGTGTGGATGCGCACGCCGAGTCTTTTCAGCGTGTCCGGCTCGAAACGCATGCCGCGATCCACGCCGTCGGACACGAGCAACACCGCGCCGACGTCGGCAGCTTGATCGCTCTGCAAGCTGGTGAGCGCGTGCAGCATGCGCGTGTCGTCGCTCGGCACGAGCGCCGGCGTAAGCGCGCTACGCGGAATCGGCGCGACATCGCGACCGAACGTGAACAACGCTGGCTTGTCTGCGGCGTTGTCGAAGAACGCTTGCAAGCGTTCGACCGCGTGGGTCAAGCGATCGCTGTCGCCATCGCGGATCAGCATGCTGCGCGAGCTGTCGAGCAGCACAGCGATGCGTCCAGGAATTTCTTCGACGCGCGCGACGACCCACTCGGGCTGCACGGCACAAACCAGCGCGAACAGCGCGCTCACGATCCGCAAGAGCGCGAGCAGGCGTCGGCGTGTGGCGCTCTCGAGCTCGCGCAGCTCATAGATGCCAAAGGCGATCAACCCGACGGCGACGACAGCCAGCACCACTGTCATCGTCGTGCCGCCAGGCACGGCAAATCGCAGCTGGCTCAGCGTCGTGCTCTGCGCCATCAGCACCATCGGTTAGGGGCGCCCCGCCCAACGACGCATGATGAACGGCGCGTGTACTTGATCGTCTTTGTAGTCAAGGCAAAGCGCGTACAGGATGAGATTCACACCGAGACGAAAGGCCAGCTCGCGCTGGCGCTCCGCGCCTGGAACCACGGCATGGGCGTAGTTGCCCAAGTTGTCGCGCTCGTACGCGCCGCCGAGATCGTGACGACTGTACACCACCGCCAAGCGACCAGCACGCTCGATGCCTTCGAGATAAGCCGGTCCCTCCGTGCGACCGACCGGCCGCGACACGAGATAGAACGACCGGAACACGACATGCTTTTCATCGACGCGCGCGAGCGCTTGAGCGCCGAATGCGCGCGAGAGTAAGCGCCGCACGGAGGCGTCGAAGCCAGTGTCGTCGGCGGGCGAGGCGTCATCGACGATCACGAAGCCTCCGTAATCGACGAAGCGTCGCAGGCCTTGCACTTCCGCGTCGGAGAGCGGCGGAAAGGCCCGGTCGCCTGCCAGATAAAGCAGCGGCGTATCGAACACGCGCGGGTCCGAGAGCCGAATCTGGCTGGACTCGAGGCGCGTGTCCACGCTCGTGCGCTGCCGCACCTCCCACGCGAGCCGCCGCGCTGCATTCGGTCGTGGGCTGGGATTGCCACCGGAATAGAGCACGCTGCGGATCTCGACGGTGGTCTTGTCGCCGATCGCGCGCACGACCTCTGGCCCGTACACGAACAGGCTGAGCAGCAGCGCGAGCAGCGCCCAAATTGCGCGTTTTCTCGGACGGCTTCGTCGAGCGCGGGTATCCGGGTGAGAGGGCTTCATGGTCGGATCGCGGACCGATTCATCTATCATGCTTGAAGCCGCACGCACTATTCGGGTCGTGTACACTTCGCTCATGCAGATGTCTCGGGTCGCGTCGCACTACGCGAGCAGTGTGTGCCTCACAGCGTATCTCGCGCTTGCCGGCGGCGCTCTATGCGCGTGTCAGCAGGGTAGCTCGGAGGCCCCCGCGAACGCACAGCGCGAGGCGGAGAGCTCTGCCAAAGCAGCGATCGAGTCCGCGCCGGCCCCCGCCAATCCCCCGAAGGTAGACGAGACCACGACGGCTGCGCCGCCACCACCGGCACCGGCAGACGCGCCGCGACCGAGCGTGCAGCGCACCCGCGAGATGATGGGAACGGTCATCCAGATGACGGTGATCGATGTGCCGGAGGAGCAAGCGGGACCGGTCTTGGACGCCGCGATGGAGGAGATGCAGCGGCTCGAGAACATGCTCTCGGAGTGGCGTCCAAACAGCGAAGTCTCGCAGATCAATCAGGCTGCTGGGCAGCGTCCGGTGAAGGTCTCGCAAGAGACGCTCGACAACATCCGCGTGGGCCTAGAGGTCTCGCGCTGGAGCGATGGCGCGTTCGATCTATCGTGGGCTGCGCTGCGCGGCTTGTACCTGTTTCAACCGGGCAATGAGCGCGTGCCGACGGATCACGAGCTGAAAGAGCGCTTACCGCTCGTGAGCTACAAGAACATCGTGCTCGATGAAAAAGCAGGGACCGTGTTCCTGCGCAAAAAGGGCATGATGCTCGGCCTCGGCGGCATCGCGAAAGGCTACGCGCTCGAAAAGGCCGCGGGCATCCTGGAGCGTGCAGGCTTCAAGAGCTTCATGTTCTTCGGCGGAGGTCAGGTCGTCGTGCACGGCAAAAAAGGCAACCGCGCCTGGCGTGTGGGCGTGCAGCACCCGCGCATGGACGACTACTTCGGGTTCATCGAAGCCGAAGGAGGATCGATCGCGACCTCTGGCGACTACGAGCACGCGTTCATCCGCGACGGTCAGCGTTGGCATCACATCATCGATTTGAAGACGGGTCGCCCCGTGCAACACACTGCCGCCGTGACGGTCATCTCGGAGTCGCCGTTCTACGCCGATGCGATCGACACGGCCTTGTTCATCATGGGCCCGAAGAAAGCTATGGAGAAGCTGCCGAGCGCGCCCGGCCCGAAGGCAGAGCTGCTCATGGTCGACAAGGACATGCGCCTGCATCTCAGCCCAGGCATGAAAGATCGCCTGATCCTGCGCGTGCAGCTGAGCCCGGACGGAATCATTCCGACCGTGCGAGAAGCGCCGGCTAGCTCTCGCAAGGCGCAGTGACGGTCAAGCGCGCCGGGTCGATGCCGAGGCTGCGCAGTGCTGACGCCCAGCGCTCCTCGTAGGGCGTGTCGAACACGATCGTCTCGCTCAGATCGACCGGGATCCACGCGCCTTGCGCGATCTCCGCGTCGAGCTGCGCGGGTGCCCAACCGGCGTAGCCCAACACGAGCAGCATGCGCTCGGGGCCGCGGCCGTGCACCGTCTGCTCCAAGAGCTCGCGCGACGCACTGACTGCCAGCCGTTCCGAGACGCGCACGACTTCGTCGCCGAATGGGCGGTCGCCGGTCTCGAAGATGATCCAGCCGGTGTCCGGCGCGACGGGTCCACCGAACAAGACTGGTGCATCTGGAGGGTTCGCGTCTGCGCGCTGCAGCTGCAATGCATCGAGCATCGCGGGCAGACGAACATCCGCCGGCCGGTTGATGACGAAGCCGAGTGAGCCTTCGGGGCTATGATCGACGAGCAACACCACGGTGCGGCGAAAGCTCGGATCCGTCAGCATGGGTGCTGCAACCAGAAGACCAGGGGCTAACTCCGAGGGCATCGGCGAAGACTGCCACCGAACGGGCACTCTGTTCAAACTGATCGAACAGAGTACGCCATAGCGCCGCACTCGATCGACCTGAGGCCGTTTGAGCACGTCGCAGGGTCACTTGTTAGACGGCCTACGCAAGAGGACGTAGTAGTAGCCGGGCGCGTAGGCGTACGTCCGCGCCACGCGAAACTCACTTGTCACCCAACTGAAGCGCGCCACGCGTTGCTCGACGGGGTAGCCGGCGAAACGCGCGAGTCGCCCGTCGCTTGCAGCTATTGGCGGCAGCGCGGAGTGCAAGAGCAGCGCATCGGGCTGCTGCGCCTGCAGCCACGTGGCGGGAATGCGCTTCTCGAGGTGTCCACCTGGAAAGGCGGCCACTGCAGGATCAGTCAAGCCAGCGAGATCGATCGTGGTGACGCCGCTCGCGTAGCCAAAGAAACCGATATCGACGAGCGCGACGCGTCCGGTGAGCTCGCGCAGATCGCGCGCGATCTCGACGCCGACGGTCTCGCGACTACGGCCGGCCGCCCGCCACTCGGGAATGCGCAGCGCGAGATCGAGCAGCGGCACGCCGCAGGCGATCAGCAAGGCTCCCGCACACGCTGCACGCGTGCCACGACCTTTGCGCCACAAACGTTCGCAGCCCA
>Ga0190269_10001223_pt1 | contig 12418 bp, 8 predicted proteins | sample Popmic249IS_FD_133749 | JGI IMG/M metagenome (GOLD analysis project Ga0190269, IMG submission 133749) | Populus adjacent soil microbial communities from riparian zone of Blue River, Arizona, USA - 249 IS | ecosystem: Environmental > Terrestrial > Soil > Riparian zone | place: USA: Arizona...
ACAAGGTCGTCGACCTCATGGCCGCCCTCGAGGCCAGCGTCAAGGAGGCCAAGGCGGCCCGCAAGCGCCACCCGGCGGCCACGGGTGACGCCAAGGCGGCCGCCGACGAGCAGCCGGCGCCGGCCAAGAAGCGGGCCCGCAAGAGCGCCTGAGGGTGGCGGCCCCTCGCCGGGAGCAGGTCGTCGAGATCGACGACCACCGGCTCAAGGTCTCGAACCTCGACAAGGTCCTCTACCCGGAGAGCGGGTTCACCAAGGCCGAGGTGATCGACTACTACGTGCGCGTCGCGCCCGTGCTGCTGCCGCACATCGCCGACCGGGGCGTGACGCTCCGGCGGTTCCCCGACGGGGTCGAGGGCGAGTCGTTCTTCGAGAAGCGGTGCCCCTCCCACCGTCCCGACTGGGTCGGCACCCACCCCGGTCCCGGCGATCGGAACGGCACCATCGGGTACTGCGCCCTCGATTCGACCGCGGCGCTGGCCTGGTCGGCCAACCTCGCGGCGCTCGAGATCCACGCGCCGATGGCCCGGGGCGCCGACATCGAGGCGCCGACGATGTGCGTGTTCGACCTCGACCCCGGGCCGAGGACCGGCATCCCCGAGTGCGCCGAGGTCGCCCTGCAGATCCGGGAGGTGCTGGACCGGTTGGCTGGGTTGACGTGCCTGCCCAAGACCTCGGGTTCCAAGGGGCTGCAGCTCTACGTGCCGCTGAACGCCCCCCACAGCCACGAGCACTGCTCCGGCTTCGCCCAGGCCGTGGCGCAGGTGCTGGAGCGGCACCACCCGGATCGGATCACCTCCACGATGCGCAAGGACGTGCGGCCCGGGAAGGTCTTCATCGACTGGAGCCAGAACAGCCGCCACAAGACGACCGTGGCCGTGTACTCCCTGCGGGCCCGCCCCCGCCCGACCGCGTCCACGCCGGTCACCTGGGCGGAGGTCGACTCGGCCGCCGGCGGTGCTGACCTCTCGTTCGAGGCGGCCGAGGTCCTCCGGCGCGTCGACGAGCACGGCGACCTCTTCGCCGAGGCGCTCGAGCTGGTGCAGGAGCTCCCCGACCTCCAGGCGTGACCTCGGGCGAGGTCGACGAAAACCCCGGAAATCCGGGGTAGATCCGCGCGTGCGGTGCTCGAAGGGGCCAGACTCTCCGCTCCACCCGATACCACCCGTCCAACGGAGGACAACAGATGAACCGACGCGACCTGGTCAAGGCCATCGCCGCGCAGACCGAGGTCGACGCCAAGACCGTCGACGCCGTGCTCAAGGGCTTCACCGACGTCACGACCCACGTCGTGTCCAAGGGCGAGCCCGTCGCCATCACCGGCTTCGCCAAGTTCGCCAAGGTCGAGCGGGCCGCCCGCATGGGCCGGAACCCCGCCACCGGTGAGGCCATCAAGATCAAGGCCTCCAAGAAGGCTCGGATCACCCCGCTCAAGGGCTTCAAGGACGCCGTCATGACGCCCAGCCAGGCCCCCAAGCTCAACAAGGGCGTCTACACGCCCGCCAAGTAGCCCATCGTCGCCCGCTCGGCGGGTCACGTCCGCACGACGGCCGCTCCGAACCGGGGCGGCCGTCGGCGTTCCCGTGCGTAGCCTGGGCTGATCGTGGAACCGCTCGCTGACGTCGGGTTCTCGCCCCGCTGGGAGGCGCTCGTGGCCGAGCACGGCCCCGACGCCGAGCCGGGGCGGGTCCTGCGCCACGACGGCGTGGCCGTGGCGGTCCGCACGCCGGCGGGGGACCGCAGCGTGAAGCTCCGGCGGGGGATGCCGGCCGTGACGGTGGGCGACTGGTTGGCCCTCGACGGCGAGCAGGTCCTGGGGCTCCTGCCTCGGGCCTCGCTCCTGCGGCGACGGGCGGTGGAGGGCGAGGAGGCCCAGCTGCTCGCCGCCAACCTCGACCTGGTGCTGCTCGTGGTCGGCCTCGACCGTCCCGTGCGGGCCGGGCGGATCCGTCGCGGCGAGGCCCTTGCCTTCGACGCCGGCGCCCACCCGATCCTCGTCCTCACCAAGGCCGACCTGGCCGACGACCTCGAGGCCACGCTGACCCGCATCGACGCGGACCACCCCGGCCTCGAGGTGCTGGTCACCTCGGCCGAGACGGGGTTGGGGATCGAGGAGCTCGAAGCACGGGTGGCCGAGGCCACGAGCGTGCTGCTCGGGGAGTCCGGCGCCGGGAAGTCCCGGCTCGTCAACGCGCTCATCGGCGACGATGTGGCGAAGGTGGGGCGGGTGCGGGCAGGGGACAGCAAGGGGCGCCACACCACCACGAACCGGCAGCTGCACCTGCTGCCCACCGGGGGCGTGCTGATCGACTCGCCCGGCATCCGGGAGGTCGGCCTGGCCGGCGACGAGGAGTCGGTCGACGCCGCGTTCGCCGACATCGACGAGCTCGGCGAGGAGTGCCACTTCAGCGACTGCCAGCACGCGGGGGAGCCCGGGTGCGCGGTCGCCCTGGCCATCGAGGCCGGCGACATCGCGCCCGCGCGCCTCGAGGCCTACCGCGAGCTGCGAGCCGAGGTCGTGGCCGCCGCCCGCCGGGCCGACGAGCACGAGCGCCGCTCCCACGAGCGGACCTTCACCAAGGCCGTCAACGCGTTCGTCCGCTCCGAGCACCACAAGAAGAAGTGACCCGTCCGGCCCCGTCGGAGCGCGCGCCGCGCCCGCTCCCCACCCCGACCTACCCCGACCTGCCCGTCGTCGCCCACCGCGACGAGCTCCTCAAGGCCATCCGGGACCACCAGGTGGTGGTCGTGGCCGGCGAGACCGGCTCCGGCAAGAGCACGCAGCTCCCGAAGCTCTGCCTCGAGCTCGGGCTGGGCGCCCGGGGGCTGGTGGGCCACACCCAGCCCCGCCGGCTGGCCGCCCGCGCGGTGGCCGAGCGGGTGGCGGAGGAGCTCGGCGTCGAGGTCGGTGGGCTCGTCGGCTACAGCGTCCGCTTCAACGACCACGTCGGCGCTGGCACGGCCATCAAGGTGATGACCGACGGCATCCTGCTGGCCGAGATCCAACGGGACCGGCTGCTGCGGGCCTACGAAGCGATCATCATCGACGAAGCCCACGAGCGCAGCCTCAACATCGACTTCCTCCTCGGCTACCTGCGCCAGATCCTCCCCCAGCGGCCGGACCTCAAGGTCATCGTCACGTCGGCCACCATCGACACGGCCCGGTTCGCCGCCCACTTCGGCGACGCCCCGGTGGTCGAGGTGTCAGGTCGCTCCTACCCGGTGGAGGTCCGCTACCGACCGATCGGCGAGGAGGCCGGCGACGACCGCGACCAGACCCAAGCCGTCTGCGACGCGGTGGTCGAGCTCACCCGGGAGGGCCCTGGCGACGTCCTCGTCTTCCTCTCGGGCGAGCGGGAGATCCGCGACACCGCCGAGGCGCTGCGCCGCCTCGACCTGCCCCACACCGAGCTCCTCCCGCTCTACGCCCGGCTGTCCGCGGCCGAGCAGCACAGGGTGTTCGCCCCCCACCGAGGACGGCGGATCGTGCTGGCCACCAACGTGGCCGAGACGTCCCTCACCGTGCCCGGCATCACCGCCGTCGTGGACCCCGGCACGGCCCGCATCTCCCGCTACAACCGACGCACCAAGGTGCAGCGGTTGCCCATCGAGGACATCTCGCAGGCGTCGGCGAACCAGCGGGCCGGCCGGTGCGGGCGCGTCGCCCCCGGCGTGTGCATCCGCCTCTACAGCGAGGACGACCTCGCCGGGCGGCCGCAGTTCACCGAGCCCGAGGTGCTGCGCACCAACCTCGCGTCGGTCATCCTCCAGATGGCCGCCCTCGGGCTGGGCGACGTGGCCCGGTTCCCCTTCGTCGAGCCGCCGGACCAGCGGGCCATCACCGACGGCCTGCTCCTGCTCGAGGAGCTCGGCGCCATCCGCAGCGGCGACCGGCGGGGGAGCGACGTCCGGCTGACCCGCCTCGGGCGCAAGCTGGCCCGCCTCCCGGTCGACCCGCGGATCGGTCGCATGGTCATGGAGGCCGACCACCACGGCTGCGCCGCCGAGGTGCTCGTCATCGCCGCCGCCCTGTCCATCCAGGACCCCAGAGAGCGGCCGACGGGCCAGGAGGAGGCGGCCGCCCAGCAGCACCGCCGCTTCGTCGAGTCCGACTCCGACTTCCTCACCTACCTGTCGCTGTGGCGGTACCTGCGGGCCCAGCAGAAGGAGCTGGGTTCCAGCGCCTTCCGGCGCATGTGCCGCCGGGAGCACCTCCACTTCCTCCGCATCCGCGAGTGGCAGGACCTCCACGTGCAGCTGCGGCAGATCGCCCGGGGCATCGGCGTCGAGGTGCGCCCGCTGCGGGAGGAGCCCGACGCCGATGCCATCCACCGCTCGCTGCTGTCGGGTCTGCTGTCGCAGGTGGGCCACTGGGACGACGAAGCTCGCGAGTACCGCGGGGCGAGGGAGAGCCGCTTCGTGCTGGCCGGCGGCACGGCGCTGGGCGGGCGCCGCCCGGCCTGGGTCATGGCGGCGGAGCTGGTCGAGACCAACCGGCTGCGGGCCCGCACGGTCGCCCCGATCCGGCCCGAGTGGCTGGAGGAGCTCGGTCGCCACCTCGTCACCCGCAGCTACGGCGAGCCGTGGTGGGATCGTCAGCGAGCCGCGTCGCTCACCCACGAGCGGGTCACCCTCTACGGCCTGCCGGTCGTCACCCAGCGGCGCATCGGTGTGGATCGGGTCGATCCCGACGTGGCGCGGCGGCTCTTCATCCGCCACGCCCTCGTGGAGGGCGACTGGGACGCGCCCCACGCCTTCCTGGCCGAGAACCGGCAGCGGGTGGTGGAGGTGCTGGCCGCTGAGCACCGCGTCCGGCGCGACCTGCTCGTCTCCGAGGAGGAGCGCGAGCGCTTCTTCGACGAGCGCGTTCCCGAGGACGTGACCACCGGCAAGCGCTTCGACCGCTGGTGGCGCGACGCTCGGGCGGCCGACCCCGACCGGCTGACCTACCGGGTCGAGGACCTCGTCGACCCGGCCGCCGGCCCGATCGACGACGCCGCCTACCCGGAGTGGCTCCACCTCGGCACCGTGGCGGTGCCGGTCACCTACACCGACGAGCGAGGGCACGACCTCGACGGCGTGTCGGTCGACCTCCCCGTCGCGCTGCTCGACCAGGCCGAGTCGCTGCGCCTCGACTGGCAGGTCCCCGGCTACCGCGAGGAGCTGGTCTCGGCGCTGGTGCGCACCCTCCCCAAGGACGTGCGGCGCCACCTCGGGCCGGTGGGTGAGGCTGCCCGTCGGGTCCTGGCCGAGGTCGGCCCCGACGACGGCCCCCTCCTGGAGGCGATCGTCCCGGTGCTGGCCCGCCATGCCGGCGTACCGGTGAGCATGGGCCGGGCCGACCTCGACCAGGTGCCCGATCACCTCCGGGTCACCTACCGGGCGGTCGACGACCGGGGCCGGGCGCTGGCCTGGAGCAAGGACCTCGTCGCGCTGCGCCGCCGGATGCGGGCGCGCCAGCAGGAGGCCCTGGCCGCCGCCGCCCCCCTCGAGGAGCGGACCGGCCTCCGCGCCTGGCCCGGCGGCACGATCCCGCGGCTCCTCGAGGTGCCGTACCAGGGCCAGATCCTCGACGCTCACCCAGCCCTCGTCGACGAGGGCGACTCGGTGGCGCTCCGCGTGCTCGCCACCGAGGCCGAGCAGCGGGCGGCCATGTGGGGAGGCACCCGTCGCCTCCTGCTGCTCGCCGTCGGCTCGCCGCTGCGGACCATCGACCGGGCGCTCACGTCGGCGGCCAAGCTGGCCATCGCCGGCTCGGAGCGGGTCAGCACCGCCGACGTCTACACCCGGAGCGCCGAGGCGGCCGTCGACGCGCTGCTCCTCGCCGCCGGCGGCCCAGCGTGGGACGAGGCGGGCTTCGATCGGCTCGTGGCCGAGGTGAAGCACGGCTTCGCCCGGACCGCAGGGGCGATCGCCACCCAGGCCGGCGAGATCCTCGCCGTGGCCGGCGACGTCGATCGCCATCTCGACGGGATGCTCTCGGCCGCCCTCGACGAGACGGTCCTCGACGTGCGGGCCCACCTGGACCGGCTCCTCCACCCGGGCTGGGTCGCCACCACCGGAGCCGACCGGCTGCCCGATCTCCAGCGCTACGTCCAGGCGATCGCCCATCGGGTCGAGCGTGCGCCGAAGGACCCCCGCCGGGACGAGAGCCGCCTCGTGCTCCTCCAGGACCTCGAGGGTCGCTACCGGAAGGTGGCCGACCGCGACGTCGACGGCGCGGTCCGCACCCTCCTCGAGGAGCTGCGGGTGGCCACCTTCGCCCAGCCCATCGGCGCCAAGGGCGGCCCCAGCGAGCAGAAGGCCCGCAAGGCCATCGCCGCCCTCGAGCGGGGTCGGTGAGCCGATGCTGAGGGTCTTCCTCCTCGCCGCCCTGGCCTTCGGCGTCGTCGTCCCCCTGGCCGCGATCCTCGTCGGTCGCCGCCCCCCGTGGCGCCGACTCCTCCGCCGGGACCGCAAGGCCCGCTGGGCCTCCCGCCATCGCCGCTGAGGCAACGTGCCGCGTCGGGTCCTGAGCCCGGACCGGGGCGCGCCCGTCGGGCCCGACGGCCCGGGCCGCCCGGGCTGGTACGCCCGGGCTTGCCCCCGGACCGCCACGCCCTCCTCGTCGGTTCTGCGGTGCCCCGAACGTGGGCTTGGGGCACGGGTGGGCCCCCTTCGGTTCTGTGGTGCCCCGAACTTGGGGTTGGGGGCAGGCGGTACCGCTTCGGTTCCGTGGTGCCCCGAACCCTGGGGCTGGGACCCGGTTACGTGGTCGGTCGGGGAGGGCCGGCGCTGGTGAAGCGGGTGCCGGGCGGGTCGGTGGCCCACGGGGCGGCGACCTCCCAGCCGTCCTCGTAGACGAGCTCGCGCAGCGGGCGCCGACGCACCGGGCCGTGGCTGCCCTCGGGCCGGCCGAGGGCGAGGGTGGCCGAGATGGCGACGTCGTCGGGGATGCCGAGGATGCGGCGGAGGTCGTCCTCGACGAAGGCGTGCCAGGTGGTCATCACGCCGCCGTAGCCGAGGGCCCGCGCCGCCAGCAGGAGGTTCTGGCAGGCCGGGTAGACGCTGGCCCCCTCCGCCGGGTTGGGGGCGCGGTGGCGCTTCAGGCAGGCCAGCACCACCACCGGGGTCTCCTCGAACCGGTCGACGAAGCGCTGCATGGTCCGGGCCATGCGGGCCTTGGGTGACGAGTCGTCGGCTCCGCTGCCGGCGTCGTAGCCGTCGGCCGCTCGCTTGGCCGCCCACATGTCGCGGAACGAGCGGCCCATCGCCTGGCGGGCCTCGGTGGCGGCCGGACCGTCGCGCAGGACGAGGAACCGGAACGGCTGGCGGTTCGACCCTGACGGAGCCCGCGAGGCGTGCCAGAGGATCGCGGCCAGGTCTGGTTCGGGGATCGGGTCGGGCCGGAAGCGCCGGATGGCCCGGGTGGTGGCCAGCCCCTCCAGCAGCGAGATGTCCTCGTCGGGGGTCACCGGGTCACCGTAGGCCGGCCGTGGGGGAGGATCTGGAGGCGAGGACGGCTGCGTTAGCGTGACCGGATGCGGATCCTGATCGTCGGAGCGTGCGGTCGGCGGGGGCTGGCCGTCGGGCCGGCGGGCGCGGACGAGGCCGCTCAGCGCGGCAGGGCCATCGGCGAGGGACGGATCTGAGCGCTCCCGCGGGGCGGCACGACGAGGGGGCCGACGCCGCACGCGGAGGCGCGGCGCTGGCCTTCGTCGGGGTGCTGGTGGTCGCGGCCGGCGCGCTCATGGTGATCGGCGTCGACCAGTGGTTCTTCCTCGACGAGTGGGACTTCCTCACCGATCGCACGGCCTGGGACCTCGGGGACCTGCTCCGCCCGCACAACGAGCACTGGAGCACGCTCCCGATCCTCCTCTACCGGGGCGTGTACCGGCTCTTCGGCCTGTCCAGCTACCTGCCCTACCGGGCCCTCGCCGTGGGCAGCCACCTGCTCTGCGCGGTGCTGCTGCGGGCGATCCTCCGGCGCAGCGGCGTCGACCCGTGGCTGGCCACCGTCGCCGTCGTGCCCTGGATCTTCTTCGGGTCCGGCTGGCAGGACATCGTGTGGGGGTTCCAGGTGGCCTGGAACGGGGCGCTGGCCCTGTCGATGACCCAGCTGCTCCTGGCCGACCACGGCGGCCCCCGAGATCGGCGAGACGTGCTCGCGGTCGGGGCCGGGATCGGCGCCCTGCTCTGCGCGGGCATCGCCACCTCCCTCACGGTGGCGGTGGCGCTCGCACTGCTCCTCCGTCGGGGGTGGCGCGTCGCGGCGCTGCACGCCGTCCCGCTGGCCGGCGCCTACCTGGCGTGGAGCGCGGCCTACGGGGAGCAGACCTTCCTCGACCTGGCCGTCACGGGCGACAAGGCGGCGTTCGTCTGGAGCGGCCTGGTCGGCACCGTCACGGCCCTCACCTGGTTCGATCTGCTGGCCGTCCCGCTCGTCGCAGCCAGCGCGCTCGGCGTGGTCCTGCAGCGGCGAGACCGGGGACGGCTCTGGCGGCCCGCGCTGGCGGTCCCGGCCGGGCTGGCCGGTGGGGGCGTCGCGTTCCTCGTCGTCGTCTCGCTGGGTCGATGGGGGTTCGGGGCCGACTTCGCCCGCAGCTCCCGCTACCTCCACATCGTGTCCTTCCTGCTGCTGCCGCTCATCGTCGTGGGGCTCGACGCGCTGCGGGCACGCTTGGCCCGAGACGGGCTGGCGCCGGCGGTGGCCGTGGCCGGTGTGGCGCTGCTGCTGTGGGTCGGCCTGCCGGGCAACCTCGGTGCGTTCTCCGAGCTCACCCCCGGTCGCCGGTTGGAGGCCGGCAACCCGCTCGTGGTGGAGACGATGGCGGCGTCGGTCATCGATCGGCCCGGGCTGCCCGACGAGGGCATGCCGCTGCCGGTGGCGGCACCCAGCCTCACGATCGGTTGGCTCCGCCAGGCGGTGGCCGAGGGGACCCTCGAACCCCGCCGCACGGACGACTTCTTCACCAACGCGGTGAACGCCCAGGCTCTCGTGATCCTGCAGGTCGACGCGGAGGCCGACGTGGGCCCGTGCCGGGACCTGGATGGACCGCTGTCCTTGGCGCTGGACGAGGGCGACCGAATCGGGTTCCGCGCCCTTCGGCTGCAGGTCGAGGTCGACGACCCGGAGCTCGGGTCGTTCTCCACGCAGTTCGATCCCCTCTACGGGGAGGTGGTCACCGCCAGCACCGACGTCACGGTGGTCGCCAGCACCCCACACCAAGCCGTCGACGCCGAGATCTGCCTTCCGGACGACGTCACGGTGAACGGCTGAGCAGCTCGGCTCAGCGAGCGGAGGACTGCGGCACCGCAGGCACGACCACCACGGGGCCGGCGCCCCGATCCGTGGCCGCGTCGGCGATCGCCTCGGCGCTGACCGAGTCGCTGATCTCCAGGCGGCGGCTCCGGTGGACGGTGAGCAGCCCGTAGGTGCCCGCGGCGACCGCGGCCAGCGCCCCCACGCCGATGGCGAAGCGGGCGCCGAGCTCCTCGGCCACCGCGCCGACCACGGGACCGCCGATGGGGGTGCTGCCGAGGAACACGATGGCCTGGAGGGCCAGGATGCGGCCGCGCATCGAGGGCTCCGCTCGGAGCTGGACGATGGCGGTGGAGGTGGTCATGAAGGTGATGCTGGCGAAGCCCATCGCCACGCCCAGGGCGAAGGCGACGGGCTGGCCGGGTGCCAGGGCCAGGCCGAGCATCGTGGCCCCGAAGGCGATGGCGGACACGCTGACGAGGTGCACCTCGAGGTCCTTGCGCCGAGCGGCCACGAGCGCACCCGCGAGCGAGCCGACGCTGACCACGGACATCAGCAGCGAGAAGGTGACCTCGCTCCCCCCGAGGTCGCGGGTGACGAACAGCGGGAGGACGGTCTGGAAGTTGAAGGCGAGGGTGCCGATCACGCCCATCATCACGAGAGGCACCCGCAGCTCGGGGACGCTCCACGCGTAGCGGAGCCCGGCGCGGACCTGGCCTCGTCCCCGGGCCTGCACCGGAGCGGCCCGCAGCTTGCTGGGATCCATGAGGCGGAGGCCGGCGATGACGGCCAGGAAGGAGAGCCCATCGAGCCAGAACGTCCAGCCGTACCCGACGGTCGCCACCAGGAGGCCGCCGAGGGCAGGGCCGACCACCCGGGAGCCGGTCATCAGCGCGCTGTTGAGGCTGACCGCGTTGGTGACGTGGTCCTCGGGGACCATCTCCACCACGAAGGACCGTCGGGCCGGGTTGTCGAAGGCCGTGGCGACCCCGCCCAGGGCGGCCACCGCGTAGATGGCCAGCAGGGGCGGCTGGTCCATGAAGGCCAGCGCGCCCATCGTGAAGGCCTGGGCCATGGCGAAGACCTGCACGCGGATGAGGAGCGTGCGCTTGTCGGATCGGTCGGCCAGCAGCCCGGCCCACGCGCCCAGGAGCAGGACGGGCCCGAACTGGGCCGCGGCCAGGAGGCCCAGGGCCACCCCGCTGTCGGTGAGCTCCAGCACCAAGAGGGTCTGGGCGATCAGCGTCAGCCAGTGCCCGATCTGCGAGATGCCCTGGCCGGTGAAGAAGAGCCGGAAGTTCCGGATCTGCAGGGAGCGGAAGGTGTCGGCGGCACCCAGGCGGAACCGCGTCATGGCAGCGGGTCCTGCTGGGTCAGGTGCTCGAGGACGTCGATGGCCTCCACGAGGCGACGCTGCTCCTCGAGCGGCAGCTCCCTGAGGCGAGCGGCCAGCCACGTCGTCTTGCGGCGGCGCGTCTCGGCGATCAGGGCGTGGCCCGCCTTGGTGGCGGTCACCTGGATGACACGGCCGTCGGTGGGGTCGGGCGTGCGGACCACGAGCCCGTCCGCCTCCAGCTTGGTGACCACCTTGGTGATCGACGGGGGCGCGACGCGCTCGTGGTCGGCCAGCGCCCCGAGCGGCAGCGGCCCGTGGGACACCACGACCGAGAGCGCGGAGAGCTGGCTCGGCGTGTGCCCCGTCGTGGACTCCTGCCGCAGCCGGCGGGCCAGCCGGGTGACGGCCAGCCGCAGCCGCGCCGCGGCCTCACCCGGGTCGACGTCGAGCTCGGTCGAGGCTGGTTCGGTCCGGGACGAGGTCACGCCGCACAGGCTACAGGTCCTTACCCTGGATAACTACCCTGGCTAACGAGTTCGGTCAGCGGGCGACGAAGTACTTGGCCTGGGGGTGGTGGGAGACGAGGGCGGAGGTGCTCTGCTCGGGGTGGTACTGGAAGCCGGTGTCCTCGCTGCACTCGAGGCCGATGCGACCGGCGTCGAGCAGGTGGAAGATCGTCTCGTTCTGGGCCAGGTCGGGGCAGGCGGGGTAGCCGGCCGAGTAGCGGCCGCCCCGGTACTGCTGGCGGAACAGCCCGCCAAGGGTGGGGCCGTCCTCGTCGACGAAGCCCCACTCGGTGCGGATGCGCTGGTGCCACAGCTCGGCCAGCGCCTCGGCCATCTCGACGCCCAGGCCGTGGAGCAGCAGGTACTCCTGGTAGCGGTCGTCGGCGAAGAGCTTGGCCGTGGCCTCCGACACGGCCGGGCCCATGGTGACCACTTGGAAGGCGACGTAGTCGACCTCGTCGCCCGCCGCCGGGCGGAAGAAGTCGGCGATGCAGAGGAAGGGCTCCTTGCGCTGCCGGGGGTAGTGGAACCGGGCCGCCTCGGCGGTGCGGGCCTCGTCGGTCCAGACCACGAGGTCGTCGCCGTCGCCGTTGGCCGGGAAGTAGCCGTAGACGACCTGGGGGACGAGGAGCCCGGCCGCCTTGGCCTTGGCCAGCTCCTCCCGGAGGGTGGGGCGGACCCGGGCCTTGAAGTCGGCGTCGGACTCGCCCTTCTCGGGGCGGAACCCCCACTGGTTCCGGAAGATGGCCGTCTCGTTGATGAAGGCCGCGACGTCGTCGATCGGGATGCCCTTCACCACCTGGGTGCCGAGGAACGGGGGCTTGAAGACCGGGTTGTCGGTGGCCACCTCGGGCGAGCGGTCGGGCAGCTCGGCCGGTGCCTCGTCCTCCGAGCCCGGCTTGGCGAAGCGGCCCCGCAGCTCGAGGGTGGAGTCGACCGGCACGGTGCCCCAGTCGGGGTCGTCGGCGGCCTCGCCGCGCCTCACGGCCCCGAGGCGGTCCATCACGTGGAGGCCCTCGAAGGCGTCCTTGCCGTAGAAGAGGCGCCCCTCGTAGACCTCCCGCAGGTCGCGCTCCACGTAGGTGCGGGTGAGGGCGGCGCCGCCAAGCACGACCGGGACGTGGGCCAGGCCCCGGGAGTTCAGCTCCTCGAGGTTCTCCCGCATGATGAGCGTGCTCTTCACGAGCAGGCCGCTCATGCCGATGGCGTCGGCCTTCACCTCCGCCGCCTTCTCGATCATGTCGGCGATGCCGACCTTGATGCCGAGGTTGTGCACCTCGTAGCCGTTGTTGGTGAGGATGATGTCGACGAGGTTCTTGCCGATGTCGTGGACGTC
>Ga0190269_10001224_pt1 | contig 12401 bp, 12 predicted proteins | sample Popmic249IS_FD_133749 | JGI IMG/M metagenome (GOLD analysis project Ga0190269, IMG submission 133749) | Populus adjacent soil microbial communities from riparian zone of Blue River, Arizona, USA - 249 IS | ecosystem: Environmental > Terrestrial > Soil > Riparian zone | place: USA: Arizona...
CTCCGCCGCGGACGCGAAAGATCAGCACTATCCCAAGCTGTCAGGGGAAGCCTGATGCCGGCGCTCCTCAGCACACTGTTCGTGATCGCAGAGATCGCCTTTCGCAACTTGTTTGCGAGCAAGTGGAAGACGCTGATCGTCGGTGGAATCATCGGCTTCGGCGCGTTTTTGGTCGTGGTGGGAACGTCAGTGGTCGATGGCGTCGACCGCGCGATGCGCCGCAGTGTCACGGGCAGCTTGTCGGGACACATCCAGGTGTACTCGAGTCACTCGAAGGGCGAGCTCGAGCTGATGGGCTCGATGGGCGGCGGTCCGATGGACGTAGAGCCGCTGAATGACTACGAGCGCATCAAAGACGCCGTGCGGAGCGTGCCGAATGTGGCTGCGGTCGTGCCGATGGGTGTCGACACTGCGCTCGTGAGCTCCGGCAACACTGTCGATCAGGCGCTGAGCAAGTTGCGCAGCACGATCAACGCCATGGAGCAGCAAGGCGACAAGTCGGAAGAGACGCTGAAGAAGTACAACGCGCAAAAGGCGCACGTGCAGCAGATGGTGAGCCTGCTGCGACGTGAGCTCGCGAACGGCAAGCTGGTGAGCGACCAAGCGCTCGCCGAAGAAGACACCGCGGCGCTCGATCGCGCGGCGTCGGACGAGTTTTGGTCGGGCTTCGACGGCGATCGCTACGATCACTTGGAGCTGCTCGAGAACAAGATCGCGAGCCTCGCGATGGATGCGGATCTCTTGCAGCTGCGCTACGTCGGCACTGATCCGCAGGCGTTTGCGAGGGCGTTCGATCGCATGACCATCGTCGATGGTGAGCTGATCCCGCCTGGCAAGCGCGGCTTCATGTTCTCGAAGTATATGTACGAGGAGATGATCAAGCTGAAGACGGCGCGCGGCTTGGACAAGATCAAGCACGCTATGGAGGATCGCAAAGAAACGATCGCCGTCTCACCGGAGTTGCAGCGGATCGTGCGCGAGAACCGCACCGGGATCCGCGAGCTGATGTTGCAGCTCGACGCGCTGCGCACCGAGGAGTTCCGGAAGAAGCTGCAGACGTTCTTGAAGACTGACCAGCAGGACGTCGCGTTGCTGCTGAACAGCTTCTTCAACACTGACGATCAAAACTTCATCGAGCGACACGACTTTTTCTATCGCGAGCTCGCGCCGCAGCTGGAGCTGTACCGGATCCGCATCGGCGACTCGCTGATGATCAAGACGTTTACGAAGAGCGGGTACGTGCAGTCTGCCAATCTCAAGGTGTACGGGACCTACAGCTTCCAAGGCTTAGAGCGCTCACCGCAGGCCGGCGCGATCAACATGATGGATCTCGTCTCGTTCCGCGAGCTGTACGGCTTTATGACTGAGGAGCGGGCAGCCGAGATCGCGGCGATCCAGAAAGCCGCCGGCGCAAAAGAGGTGAGCCGTGAGAACGCGGAGTCGGAGCTGTTCGGCGCTCGACCCAGTGAGACCGCGGAGCCTGCGCAGCCAAGAGCGGCAGTCGAAGCGGTCGATCCGTTGGCAGGGCTGCGCGGCACGCGCGAGCTGAAGGAGAAGAGCGAAGCTGCGTTCAACCCCGCCGAGCTCGAAAAAGGCGTGGCGCTCTCCGCAGCGATCGTAGTGAAGGACGAGGAAAAGATCGCCGACACGATACGCGCGATCGAAGCCGCCGGCAAAGAGCGCGGCTTGCCGCTCAAGGCGATCACCTGGCAACAAGCATCTGGGCTCATCGGTCAGTTCGCGACGCTGATGCGCGCGGTGCTGTATGCGACCGTGCTGATCATCTTTGTCGTGGCGCTGGTCGTGATCAACAACGCGCTCGTCATGGCGACCCTGGAGCGCGTGCGCGAGTTCGGAACGCTGCGCGCGGTCGGCGCGCAGCGGCGCTTCATCCTGGCAATGCTCGTGTTGGAGTCGATCGTCATCGGCATATCCTCCGGTGCGGTCGGCGCGCTGCTCGGGATCGGCCTGCTCGTCTGGCTCGGTCGCGTCGGCATTCCCGCGGTGACTTTGGAGCTGTCATTCTTCTTCTCGGGCCCGCGCCTCTTTCCGAGCGTGACGCCCGAGCAGGTGATGTTTTCGTTCATCACCGTGCTGATCGTGAGTGTGCTCTCCAGCATTTACCCCGCCTGGCTCGCGATGCGCGTGAGCCCGCGTGAAGCCATGTCGGCGGAGGATTGAACATGTCAGGTTTTCTAGCGGATCTGCGCATCAGCTTCATGAATCTGGTCGAGCACGGCCGGCGCAGCAGCTTCTTGGGCGCTGCGATCGCGGCTGTCACGTGTCTGTTCGTGCTGCTGACCGCGCTGTCTTCGGGCATCCGGCACACGCTCGTCGACACGGCGACCACGCTCACCACCGGGCACTTGAACGTCGGCGGGTTCTTCAAGGTCACGTCGGGCGGTGCGGGACCGCTCGTGACCGACTACCAGAAGATCGAAGACCTGGTGAGGCGCGAGCTGCCCGAGCTCGACTTCATTGTCCACCGGGGGCGCGGCTTCGGGAAGATCATCTCGGATCGCGGCTCGACACAAGCAGGCCTGTCAGGCGTGGACATCGAAAAAGAGCCCCGCTTGCGTCAAGTGTTAGATGTCTACGAGGGCAAGCTCGACGAGCTGGCACAACCGAACACGATCTTACTGTTCGAGCAGCAAGCGAAGCGCCTCGATGTCAAGGTGGGCGATGCGATCACGATCTCAGCCACGACCGGTCGCGGCGTCGCCAACACGCTCGACTGCCGCGTGATCGCGATCGCGCGTGATGTCGGCTTGCTGAGCTCGTTCAACATGCTCGTCTCGGCCGAGTCGCTGCGCGCGCTGTATCAGCTCAGGCCCGACGTCACGGGCGTCATCCAGGTGTACGTCAAGCCTCAGTACGTGGAGAAGCTCACGCCGATCGCCGAGCGGCTGCGCAAGATCCTCGCGGATGCGGGTTACCGCTTGATGGAGCCGGATCCACGCGCGTTCTGGTTCAAGTTCCAGACCGTGTCGCGCGAGGACTGGACGGGACAAAAGCTCGATGTGACCTCGTGGGAGGACGAGCTGTCATTCATCATGTGGACCTATCGCGCGCTGCAGGCGCTGAGCTTCATCCTGATGGTGATCCTGATCGGGATCATGGTGGCGGGCATCATGAACACGCTGTGGATCGCGATCCGCGAGCGCACGCGCGAGATCGGTACGCTGCGCGCGATCGGCATGCAGAAGTTCGGCGTCGCGCGGCTGTTTCTCTTGGAGGCCAGCATGCTGGGCGTGTTCGGTGCGCTGGTGGGCGTCGCGCTCGGCGCGTTTCTCACGTGGCTGATCAACTCCGCGAACATCCACGTGCCAACCAGCGTTCAGCTGTTCTTGATGCGCGATACCTTGCGGCTCACGGTCGAGCCGCAGACGCTGGTTTTTTCGGTTGTGATGATCGCGTTCGTCACGGGCGCCGCAGCGATCTATCCCGCGATCCGCGCGGCTTCGCGCAAGCCGGTCGACGCGATGGCCCATTTCGGGTGAGGTGAGGAAAATGCGAAAGTTATCAGGGTTGTCGGTTCTATTGCTTGTGTCGCTCACGCTCACGCTCACGCCCGAGCTCCCCGCGCACGCGGAAGAAGGCAAAAAGAGCACTTTGACGCAAGAGCAGCTGCTCGGGATGCTCAAGACAGTCGATGAGCGTCAGCGCAACTCGGGCGACTACCGCTCGGAGGCGTACATCGAGCAGAAGGAAAAGGGCAAAGTCGCCGTCGTGTACGAAGCGCTCGTGTATCGGCGCAGCCAGGATCAGCGCTTCATCATCCTGTTCACGAAGCCGAAGTCGTCGCAGGGGCAAGGTTATCTGCGCGTCGACAAGAACTTGTGGTTCTACGATCCCGCCGTCGGCAAGTGGGAGCGGCGCACCGAGCGCGAGCGCATCGGTGGCACCAACTCGCGGCGTTCTGACTTCGATGAATCGCGGCTCGCTGAGGAGTACACCCCGGAGCTCGTGTCGGAGGAAAAGCTGGGTGTGTACAACACCGTGGTGCTCAAGCTCACCGGCAAGTCGGGCCTCGATCTCGCATTCCCGGTGATCAAGCTGTGGCTCGACAAAGAGACCAACAATGTGCTCAAGCGCGAGGAGTACGCGCTCTCCGGGCGGCTCTTGCGCACCTCGTATTATCCGAAGTGGAAGAAGCTGTTCAGCGAGTCCAAGGGCGCCGATGTCTGGTACCCCGAGGAGTTTCGCTTCTACGACGAAGTGGAAAAAGAGAACTCCACATTGGTCATCACGAAGAACGTCGAGCTGAAGCCGCTCGAAGCCAACTTGTTCACCAAAGCTTGGCTCGAGAGCAAGTCGCGTTGAGCTCGCTATGACTGGACACAAAGTGATTGTGGTGTATGCGGTGCTGCTGGTGAGCGTTCCGGTGCTCGCGCAGGAGCGCTCCCGCGATGCGGAGATCTTCGGCGCACCGAGCGCACCGGAGCAGGAGCAAGAGCAGCCCCCACATGCACAACCTGCAGCTCCGAGCGGCAGCGAGCCCGCTGGCAGCACGCCCACCCCGCCCGGGCGCCCGAACGAAGCCGACATGTTCGGAGGCGCGCCTGCTGAGCCCCCGGCGCCCAGCGCTCGCCCGCATGAGTCGGACATGTTCGGAGGCGCACAGGCCAGTCCGCCCGCCGCTACCAGCGACAAGCCAGCCGCGCCGCTCGATCCGCGCGAGGCCATGTTCAGCGGCGATAACAGGCCGATGTTCACCGAGGAGCCAGCGCCCGAAGATCCGCTGACGATCGGCGGCATGTTGTACATGCGCCTGCAGAGCACCGCGAACGAGCGCACCGAGCCGAAGCACTGGGGCATCTCCTCGCCGACGCTCCTCGACGTGTTCTTCGACGCGCGTCCGAACGATCGCGTGCGCGGGTTTGTCCGCGGACGCATGAGCTACGATCCCTTGCTACCTACGGACTCGGGCGGGCTCAGCTCCACAGCGCTGCTCGGCAACAGCCAGACCGCTGGTAGCACCTCGATCTCGCCGCTCTTCACAGGCGCGAGCGGATCGCCCAACGTGCTCTTGGATCAGCTCTGGCTGCGCTTCGACATCGGCCATCAGCTGTTTGTCACGGTCGGCAAACAACACGTGCGCTGGGGTACCGCGCGCTTCTGGACGCCCGCTGACTACCTGCACCTCCGCCGGCGGAACCCGCTCGATGTGTTCGACGTCCGTACCGGCACGAACATGGTCAAGGTGCACCTGCCGATCGAAGACCTGAACTGGAACTTCTACGCGTACGGCATTTTGGAGAACAACGGCGGTCGCCCGGACCTCGGCACACCGGCTGGCGCGCTGCGCGCGGAGTTCGTGCTGGGCGAGCTCGAGCTCGGCCTGGGCGTGTACAACCGCGCACGTTCGCGCGCGAAGTTCGCAGCGGACATCTCGTTTGGTCTCGGCGACATCGACTTCTACGGCGAGCTCGCGCTGCGCGATGGTCGCGAGATCGACCGCGTGCGCTACGCGCCCGACGCGATGCTGCCCGATGCCATGAACCTCGACGGCGTGCCGCCCGAGATCGCGCAGCAGCTCGCCCTCGCGCGCATCCAAGCCGAGGTCGACGCGATCTACCCGGTGTACCGCTCGCCCGGCTACCGGCCGCAAGTCGTCGGTGGGCTCAGCTACTCGCGTCGCTACGCGGACAACGACACGTTCACGATCGCGCTCGAATACTTCTACAATGGCTACGGCTACGACGACCCGAATGTCTATTCGGGCCTGCTCTTGCCGCACTCACGCCAGCTGGAAAACCCCGCGAGCTTCTTCTTTCTCGGCCGGCACTACGCGGCGCTGCTGTTGCTGTTTCCTGCGCCGTTCAAGCTCGATCTACATACGTTCACGCTCTCGACGCTCGGGAACCTGTCAGATCGTTCGCTCACGACGCGCTTCGATTATGCCCTCACGCTGCTCACGCACTTGCGCTTCGAGGCCTACGCTTCGGTCTCGTACGGCGAGCGCGGCGAGTTCCGCTTCCAGATCGCCGACCTTCCCAGCGTCCCGCTGTCTACACTCGGCCTACCGCGCCCGACCATCTTCGCGCTTGGCTTCGGCCTTCGCCTCTCGATCTAACTATCGAGGCATCTGGTACACGGACGCACTGAACTCGCCGAGCGTAAAGACGGTGACCGGAGGCCGCGGCGGCGCGGTGTACAAGTAGCGCTTATCCAGTACGAGCAGCCGCACGGGGTGACGCGACATCGGGTTCGTCTCGAAGTCAGTCACCAGCCCTCCGAGGTCGTACGCGACCCGCTCGGCGTAGAAAGCGAGCGTTCCGACTTCCACCGAGGCAAACTCCTCGCCGGGCTGCAAGTTGTCTCGTAGAAACCGCGCGACGTCCTGGTAGACAGCGTGGCGTGCACCCGTCCAATACGAGTCGCGCAGCTCGATCGATGCTTGAAACGAGCGAGTTGCGACAGCGCCGATCCAACAGGTCAGCGCGATGGCAGCGCATGTGCGAAGAGCACGCTGCGTCGCGCGCGAGCTCAGCCACATGAGCCCTGCCGAGGCAAACACCACCGCAGCGAGCGCAGCGGGATACAAGTGCCAGGTGTGCTCGACGAACGGGCGGAGTACAAATGTAAACGCCGCGAGGTGCAGGAGCGCGAAGAGCGCGAGCAAGCACAGCGCGCGGTCGCGCCGCGCCAGCAAGAGCGCACCAAGCACGCAAAGCCCCCAGGCGAGCGCGCTCACCACGAAGCCATGGCCGAATGGGATGACGACATCGCCCAAGTGCAGCCACGTATGCGCCGCGTAGTCACCCAGCGTCGTGCGTTGAAACTTCTCCCGCGCGCTGTGAGGCAATGCTGAGCCGTAGTAGACGCTCGCGAAGACGATCCACCCGCCGACCAACGTCGCGAGGACGCAAAACGCGCGCACGAGGCTCTCGGTGCGACGGCGCAGGAGGAGATCGCCCAAAAGCAGCGCGGCGAGCACCGCGATCTCAGGTCGGAAGAGCACCCCCAGCGCGAGCAGCGCGGCTGCTTGTAGAGCACGTTCGCGTGCATGAGCGACGAGCCCGAAGAGCGCAAAGGCGAGCGCGAGGTTCGTCTCAAAAGGGACCCAGTTATACGATTCCGCACCACCGATCTGGACGACCAGCCCAACGAGGAGAGCGCCGGTCATGCCCAGCGTGGGTAAGAGCAAGGCAAAGACGGCTGCGGCCTGTGCGCTCCATGCCAGACACCCGCACACAGCCATGATGCTTGGCGTGAGATCCTTGCCGAAGAGCCCGTACACGAGGGCGCCCAGGAGCATGTGCGCCGGGCTCGTGGCACCCAGGAAGCGCTCCCCGGGGTTGAACACAAGACCACTGCCCTGCACGAGATTCTGACTGTACCGGTAGGTGATGAAGGGATCGTCGTGCCTTACGTCGTGAAACGCGCCGAGTTGCCAAGCACACGAGCCGATCGCGACGAGAGAAATGCACGCGATCTTTGCGCGGCGCGACGAAAGGGCTGGCTGCATTTTGGCTCAGCAGCCTACACGATCGCGGGCGCTACGAAGCAAAAGATCCCCAGTGTGGCAGAGGCTGCAGCGCATGGCGGCATGGCACGGGCGTTGCTCTGTTTCGGGACGACTGCGCGCAAGCGCGATAGGCCACCTCTACACGGGATTGTGTCATGCATAAACACCTCAAGATCTGCAGTGTCTCACTGCTCGTGGTCGCTGGCGCCTGTGCCAGCTCCCAGGCCGAGCAAGTGAGAGACGCGCGCATGGAGCAAACCGAGGCTCGCGCGCAAGCCAATGAAGACAGCGTCGAACGAGCAGCGGACAAGCGGCAAGAGGCCGTGAAAGATGCGTATGACGCGCGCGGGGAGCGGATCGCTGATTCGAACCAGCCCGGCGAGAACGCGACCGAGGAGCTCAACGAGATCGCGAAGGAACGGGCGCAATACCAGAGCAATGCGCAGACGCGCGTGAGCAAGCTCGGCGTGCGCATCGACGAAGCCGCGAAGAAGGTCCAAGTGCTGGGCGACCGCGCCCCCGCGAAGCTGCACAGCGAGCTGCAGACGGCCACCACCGAGTACACGATGCTCAAGCAGGATGTCGACACTTTGAACAAGACGCAGACGACCGAGTGGGAGTCGAAGACCTCACAGATCGACAAACGTATCTCCATGCTCAACAGCCGCATCGAGGATCTGAAAGAAGCGATCGACGACGTGGATGTGTGAGACTTGGTATGACGCTCGTAGCGGCAGCGCCCCGGCTGCCGCTACAGCTTTACAACGCACAGCGTCTATGCCCATAAGGTCCGCATGCCGACGCGTGAATATGTCGACCTCGGAACTGCGCGCAGCGCTTCAGGGCTGCGACTGATCATTCCAGGGGGCGTGCCGAGCCCGTGGTCGGTCGCCGCAAAGACGTTTCTCGACCTTAAAGACATTCCCGCATTGATCGTGCGCAAGCCTCGCGACAACTCTGTGCAAGAGTGGACTGGCGTCTCGAACGTGCCAGTGTTGGTCTACGACGACGAGCCCGCACGTTCCGGTTGGGCGGAGATCCTCGCATTCCTAGAGCGCAACTGGCCTGCGGTGCCGCTCGTCCCGACTGACGCGGAGCAACGCACACGCATGTTCGGCCTGAGCCACGAGCTGCTCGGCGAAGGCGGTCTGATGTGGTGCGCCCGGCTGATGTTGATCGATCTCTCTATCGAGAACGAAGGCAAGCGCGGCTTTCCGCTCGGCGTCGCGCGCTACCTGGCCAAGCGCTACGGACACACGCCCGGCTGCAGCGCGACCGCACGCATGCACGTGGTCGAGCGCCTGGGCCTCTTCGAACGCGCGCTGCAGGGCAAGCGGTATTACATCGCTGACAAGCTGACTGCGCTCGACATCTACTCGGCAGCCGTGCTTGCGAGCTTGGCAGTCTTGCCAGAGGAACAATGTCCGATGATGCCGATCGCGCGCGCCGCGTTCGGGGAGCTCAGCGCGCAGCTCGAGGGCGCGATCCCTGCATCATTGCTCGAGCATCGCGCGTACATACATCGCGAGCACATGCCACTTCCCTTGACACTTTGAGGTGCAGAACCCATGGATTCCGCGATCGAGCTTGTTCCCCTGACGGCGAAAGCCCCTTTCCCGAACAACCCTCGCCTGCCGGTGATCGTGTATCGCGCTGCGATCCAGCTGCCGATGCACGGGGACGCGGCACGGCCGATCGAGCAGACATTCGCACGTCACGGTTGGTCAGGCGGCTGGCGCGCAGGCGTGTACACCTACCATCACTATCACAGCACCGCGCATGAAGTGCTGGGGTGTTACTCCGGGCGAGCGGCGCTGATGTTGGGTGGCCCGGAAGGCGTGCGCGTCGAGCTGGAGCGCGGTGACGTGGTCGTGTTGCCTGCAGGGGTTGCACACAAGAGCATCGACTCGAGTGACGACTTCAAAGTAGTGGGCGCGTACGCGGAAGGTCGCGAGTACGACATGAAGCGCGGCAAACCAGACGAGCAGCAGCCCTCGGAGCAAGACATCGCGCAAGTCCCCCTGCCGACCGCAGATCCTGTGTTCGGCGCACAGGGACCACTGCTTCAGCACTGGAAAAAGTAGCGCGTCGACCCTACTCCTCCGTCGAGGAGGTGAGCCATGTCGAGCGCCGGGTCGCGGTTGAAGCCGTTGGCTGCAGAGCTCCTCGTCGAGCAGGGGCGCGATCTGTATCTCGCCGAAAACGGCTTCACAGTCGACGAGTATGACCAGCCGCGCACGCAAGCTTCCGTCTTCGGACTGCGCTTCAGCGTGCCCAACACGCCTAAACATCGCTGGGCCATCATGCTGCACGACCTGCATCACGTCGCGACCGGCTACGGAACCGACCTCGTCGGAGAAGGTGAGATCTCCGCCTGGGAGCTGCGCGGCGGCCTGGGTTCGCTCGGATTGTACGTTGGCTCGATCGTCTTGGGCGGCGCGCTGTTCGGCTTCCTGTTCGCGCCACGTCGCGTGCTGCGTGCCTTCCGAAGCGGTGGCAAGGGCCGCACGTTATTCGACCGCCCGGACCTCAGCTACGACGCGCTCATGGAAATGAGCGTCGCGCAGCTGCGCGCCGAGCTGGCGATTCCAGGGGACGGGCTCAATGTGATTGCGCGCGAGCTACACAGTCACGCTCCAGCCCGCTCCGAGGTGCTATGAAGCAGCTTCGGAGGCTCCGGTATCGTGAGGATCGCAACCTGGAACGTAAACTCTCTCAAGATGCGACTCGATCGCGTTTGCGGCTGGCTGGAGCGTGCCCAGCCCGATGTGCTGTTGATGCAGGAGACGAAGCTCACCGACGCTGCGGCACCCGCAGAGCCCTTCGTTGAGCGTGGCTACGAGCTCGCGCACCACGGTCAAGGGCGCTGGAACGGCGTCGCGATCTTGAGTCGCGTGGGCATCAGCGATGTGGTCACAAACTTCGGCCAAGGTCGCGCGGAGCCGACCGAAGACGAGCACGACTACCAGCCCTTGCGCGAAGCCCGGATGATCGCAGCGACTTGCGGCGGCGTACGCGTGGTGAGCTTGTACGCGCCGAACGGTCGCAGCGTGGACAGCGAGTTCTATCGCGCCAAGCTCAGCTGGTACGGCGTGCTGCTGTCTTGGTTGCGTGAAACGTGCAAGCCCGACCAAGCACTCGTGCTCGGTGGCGACTACAACATCGCCCCGAGCGACGCAGACGTATGGGATCCTGTCGCGTGCCAGGGCGGCACGCACGTATCTCCCGAAGAACGCGCCGCGTTCAAAGCCTTGCTCGACTGGGGCCTGCACGACGCTTACCACGAGCAACGACCGCAGCCCGCGCGCTTCAGCTGGTGGGATTACCGCGCTGGTTGCTTTCAGAAGAACATGGGCATGCGCATCGACCACCTGCTCGCGAGCGCGCCCGCGAATCAGCGCGTCGTGTGGGCGGAGATCGATCGCGAAGCGCGCAAGGGCAAGCCGACACCCTCCGATCATGCACCCGTGCTGATCGATCTCGACAGCCCAGGCAAAGCGCTCGACGCGGGCTGGGAAGGCGCAGAAGCGCGCATCGCTGCCCGCAAGAAGAGCTAAACGGACAAGGTGCCAGTGGCTTCGCTGAGCGCACGCAAGAGATGAGACTTCTCGAGCTCCACGCCCGTGCGCTCGCGATGCACGTCTGGGAGCCAGTCTGTGACTTCTTCGTATGACTGACAGATCCGATAGTCGAAGTGTCCACCGCTCAGCACCCGCAGACCTGTCACCACGCTACGCAACATGCTCAAGAGAAATCCGGTTTGTGTGACGACCATCGCGACCAGACGCACGTTGTGGGACTTCATGATCCGCACCATGGCTTGGCGCTCCTCGTCGTCCGGGAGCTGCAGCGGCGCGCGCACGACATGAATCATGGATGTGCCGCGCGTCGCATGTTGCCGCACATGCTCGCCGGCCAGCTCCAAGCGCATGATCACGGCCGCCGTTGGCTGCACATCCCAGACCAAAATCAATACGTTGCGCAGCATCAGCTCGGTCACCACCCCCGGCTCGCTGTACACCAGCTGCGCGTTGTACGGGACCATCGAGCGCGCTGGACGGCCGGAGGTAGTCACTTGGACGAGGCTACAAGGCGAGCCACGCGCTCGCAACCCTGCTACCGGTAGCGCCGCAGGTCGAGCACCACGATCACCCAGTCGTCCGTCTCGTCGCGGTAGCGGGTAAGCTCGGTGAAACCGACGCGTGCGTGCGCGCGCAGTGACCGCGCATTGCGCGCCGAGATCTCCGTGACCAGCAGCTGATGGCTGCCGGCGTAGTGCTCGCGATGCCCCGCGTAGAGCTGTTCGAACACGCCCTGCCCGCGCGCGCTCGCGTCCACACAGATCTGACCCATCACATAGAACGGCCACTGTAAGAGCGCGCGACCTTCGTAACTGAGCGCAGCGAAGCGCTGGAACATGGGATCGAGCACAGGCAAGAGCGGCCTGCACTCGAGGGTCATCGTGAGCGCGTAGCCGACGAGCGCGTCAGCGCGACGTGCGACGATGCTCGGCCCGAGCACGTGCATACGCGCCAGGATCTCGCGCGTGTGCCCCACCGTGACGAAACCATTGCGCAGACCGTCCTCCTCGGTCACCACGCCCCGCAGGTTCGCGCGCTGCAACGCGAGGATGCCGTCCAAGTCCGAGTCGCCATTCGATAGCCCGACCGCGAAGCTCATGCGCGCAGACATAGCACGGCTCACGAGCCGCCGTCCCGGCGCGACGGCGATGCGAGCGTCCTACCCCGCGACCCACTTGAGGTGAGTGTGGATCGCGAGGCCGCTCACCTCGAGTGGGTTGCGGGGTAGTGCTAGCTCGCTGCGCGTACGCCCTTGGCTTTCAGGGGAGGCTCGTGAGGATGCGCGTGGTCTTCGAACGTTTCGTTGCCTGTCGGCTCGTAGTGCGGGATCTGGTTGCGCTCGTAGCGAA
>Ga0190269_10001225_pt1 | contig 12400 bp, 9 predicted proteins | sample Popmic249IS_FD_133749 | JGI IMG/M metagenome (GOLD analysis project Ga0190269, IMG submission 133749) | Populus adjacent soil microbial communities from riparian zone of Blue River, Arizona, USA - 249 IS | ecosystem: Environmental > Terrestrial > Soil > Riparian zone | place: USA: Arizona...
GCCTCCTTGCGCGCGCCGATCTCCTTCAAGATCCGCACCCGTCGTGGCTCGGCGAGCGCCCGAGCGATTCGCGCAAACTGCCGATCCGTCAGGCGCATGGCGCGAGCATACCCGGGCATCAGCGGCTTCGCACGCAGCCCCATCGCCGCGTTCGACTGTCAGTGACCGCCGCAGCAGTCACCTGGGAGAGGGCGATTCGCAAGTGCTCGAGCTCACTCACGGTCCACAGACACGCGAGGTAGAATCGCAAGCGTATGGCAAAAAACGTGCTGTTCCTGGTTCACGGCATGGGCTGGCATCTCGAGACCGGAGCCGAGGCGTGGCACGTCGAGGTCGACCGCGCATTGCGGCACGCCTGGTCGCAGTTTCCGAGCCTCGCGCCGCGCTCCTTCGACAGCTGCATCGAGCTCTGCCCCTTGAGCTACGACGGTGTGTTCCGCGAGTACCTTTCCGGCGTGAATGATCAGGCGGAGCGCCTGCGCGTCGCGCTCGGTGACGCCGAGTTTGCAAAAGTGGCTGCAGTGATCGCCGGCGCCGACGCTGCCGAGCAGAGCTTCTTCTGGGCGAACGTGACCGACGTGCTGCTGTATCGTTTCGGCGGTGACATGTTTCGCAACGTCCATGTCGCGCTCGGCCAGCAGATCGCAGCGCGCGTGCAGAGAGCTTGGGACACGCCGTCAGCCGGTGCGACGCTGTTTTCGGTGATGTGCCATTCGCTCGGCACGGCCACCGTGCACGGGGCGCTCAACAGGCTCGGAGGCGGCCGGATCGCCGGCTCGGATGCGCTGCGCATGGGCGGCAACTTCGGGCTGCACTGCTACATCTCACTCGCGAACGTGAGCCGCCTCCTGTTTCGCGGCAAAGGCCCGATCTATAACCAAACGATCATCCGACCGCAGCTCACGGGCGCGCGCTACGTGCGGCGATTTCTGAACGTGCGTCACATCGCCGATCCGATCCCTGCGCCGCTGTGCTTCCGGCCGCAGGGCTGGGGACCAGGGTACGTCGACATCGAGCTCCGGCACTTGCGCGACCCGAATGTCCACGGCTTCACGCATTACCTCGCGCACCCTCGCGTCTCCGGCGCGCTGTTCCGCTCGCTTCTACCCTCGGCGATGCTCAGCGCTTCCGAGGTCGAGCGCGTGGTCGCGGAGTATCGCGACGTGGACGCGGAGCCTGAGAGCAAGCGCCGCAAGATCGAGGCGGTGATCGCAGAGATTGCAGAGAGCTTACAGGCCGCCTACAGCGATGAGCGCAACGTGCTGAGCGACAGCGCGGAGTGGGCCGCGCGGCTCTTGCGAGTAGCCTGGCAGAGCCGTCAACAGCTGGGCGCAGTGCTCGGAGCGCTCACGTGACCCGCGCGATCATGACGCTGATAGCGGCATGCCTGTGCGTGTCGCGCGCAGCAGCGCAGCCAACAGCTGCGATGTGTGACGCCGCAGAGTTCGCCGAAGAGGTGATGAACGATCACCCCGGCAGAGGTCTGTGTCCGAAGCCGAAGGACCCGACGCTCGAGCGCTTGGACAGCAAGAACAAGCAAACCCGCGCCAAGGACAGCGCCGTGTTCTTCGAGGTCCTGCGCAGCCTGCGCGACTACGCGCGCGCATCGGCAACGAGCGGATCGAGCTGGCGTGCAGGGCTCGCCCAGCAGATCGATCAAGCTTTCTCCCTCGCCAAGGAGGCGCGCTTGCCGCCGGCACACTTCGCCGCTGCACGCTTCGCGACACCTGACCTCGATCCGGAAGGCTGCTTGTTCGTCACGGGCGACGCCGGTCAATCCGGCTACGCGTGTTACCTCCTGCAAGGCGCGCCGCATCCAACATCAGCGATCGCCATCTACGAGCTCACAGACTTTGCGGACGCGTATCTCGCGCATCGCGCCTTGGGCATCGCGCTCGCGGCGAGCTTGAAGCTGGAAGTACCCGCGCTCGAAGTCGCGCTGAAGCGTCTCACACTCGCGAGCAAGCGCTGGAGTAACCTGCGCAAGCGCGGCTATCTGCAGTATCCGTGGGAGCTCGCGTTCAGCAGCGTGTTCTCCGCGTACAGCGACTACCAAGCTTGCTTCGCGAGAGACGCCTACTGCACAGGCGAAGAAGGCCTCGATCCCGAGCGCCTGCGGCTGATCGCGCTGCATCCCGGCGTCGGCATGGGCTTCTCAGGCTTCGGCTGGAAACAAAAGCCCTCGGCCGACGCGGCGCTCGCGCTCAGCGTAGAGCTGCTCGGCGCGACCTATTACCGCGCCGACTTCGGCAGCTATTTCGGTGCGAGCATCGGTGCCGTGGTGAACGACGGCGACTTTCGCGACGTGCGCCCAGGCGTGTTCGTACACCTCACGCGCTGGGTGCATCTCGGCTACCTCTTGTCCGTCTTCCGAAGCGAGACGCGCTTCGACGGCACGGTGTTCTTGTCCACCGATCTCGGAAGCGCGCTCGGCCTCGACTTTCTGGAGCTCTAGAGGAATCGGCTATTGCACCATGGACTGCAGCGCGGCCCACTTGGGCGCCTCTGATGGCGGCTGGTCCTGGTATTCGCGCGCGCCCCACGAGCCGAACTTCCCAGGCTGCTCACAGGAGCTGAAGTAGACGATCAGCTCGCCGCCTGCATCGAGCCAAGCGCGATGCGCCTTGCGATACAGGTCGCCCATGCGCGGGTCGCGATTCGCGTCGATCATCATCTCGACCAGCGGCTCTTCGTTTTCGAGCCCTCCTGCGAGGAGCACATGTTGACCCGCTTCGTACGCGATCAAGTGCACGCCGTGCTCATCCGCGATCTCGCGATTGGTGCTGGTGTGCTCGGTCACGAGCTCGGCGATGCTCTCTTCCGCATCGGAGAGGATGCGGTCTACCGTCAGCGAGCTGGCTTGCGCGCGATCTCTGTACAGCCGCCCGAAGTACGGCGCCACCGCGAGCGCATCCGGCTTGCCGCCAAGCGGATTGATGCGCGTGTCTTCGTAGGCAGTCAGGATCGCTTCGTTCAGGCCGGGGTTCGCGCTCTGACCCGCGAGCACTGTCACAGCACGTTCGCCGAGCACACGCCGAAACACGCTATGCAGATAGCTCGCACGCTGGACAGCGAAGAACATACCGGCCCAGAACTCAGTCTCTTCCTGCGTCTTGCCCTGACGGAACTTGTCGAAGCCCAGCGCCAGGCCGCGCTCTTGCTCCCACTGTACTTGCGAGAAGATGCCGTTCCAGTTCTCGTTCGAGTACTCGACGAAGACGTTGAGACGCTTGTCCAAGCGATCCGCGATCAGCTGCGCGGCGCGCTGCATATAATCGTCGTCCGCCTGATGCGGCACCGTGATCCACATGTGAGCTTGCACCGCGTTGGCAGTGTCGATCATGTGCTCGATGGCTACGCCGTGATCGCTGCCCTGACCCATCTTGGGCGTCGTACGCTCGCTCCAGGTCTTGACTGGGCTGTGATTGGTCGCACCCCAGTCCATGAAGCGCAGGACACCGAAGCCCTTCAAGCTGTCGCGGAAGGCCGCGCCGTAGTCGCGCTGACCGCGGATCTCGATGTCGTGGACATGGTTGCCGGGCGTCGAGCGTTCGACGCGGATGAACACCGAATCAGTCAGTGAGGAGGTCACACTGAAGCGCAGCGAGCTTTCGGTGAGCTCGAGCAGCTGGTAGCCCGGAGCTTGCACATGAAACTCGCCGTCGCCCTTCCACGTCATCACGAACGTGTCTGCATGGACCGGAAGGAATGCGGGCGCTCGCATCATCAGCTCGCCATGCGGCAGCTCCAGCGCATAGCCATCGGCGTCGGCCGGAATGGTAGCGACTTGTTTGGTGTCCCACTGCTCCCAGGTGGTCGACATCCAGGCATCGCGATTCAGGAACAGGTTGCTGAACGGAAGTTGCGTCGCGTAGTAGTTGACAGCCGAGAGGTTGATACCTACTCCCGCGCTTACAACTGTATTCGCGTCAGTTCGTTGGCCTGTGCGAGGAGTAGGATCGTCTTGACCACTATCCGTGACAGGCTCAGAGGTTGGCGGCGAGCTCGAGCTAGAGCAGCCGACGGTTACGACAAGACAAAGCAGCGCTGGAAGACGCCTCATGCAGTTTCTCCCCCGGCCGCCCGCCTATCCCCGACGCCGGTCGTCCTCGGAACATACGGCGTCGCGATTTTCGTGCAACCAACTTAATGGTTAATGACACGCGGTGAGTGACACGCATGACGCGGGCCGCTCGGTGAGTGACACGCACTGAACGAAGCTGGTCGCGCTAAGGTGGCGGTTCCGGTGAGAGCTCTGCGAGGAATGATCCGCCCAGCCGCTCACGGCGGAGTGTTATCTTCTTGACCGCTCTGCGGAACACAGATTCCCGCGCCTTTTCCGCAGCGTCCGCGTCTTTGTTCTCGCTCCGCGGCCAGTAGATATGGGTCACACCCAGGTCATGCCAGGCCTGCCAAACTGCACGCGGATTCTTGAGTGCTCTGTAACTCAGTGCGCCTTGGTAACCCCATTGATCGGTGATCGCACGCCGCTCCAAGCCGAGACGGAAATCGCCGTTGTGAAGTAACACCACTGCATCGCCGGGCAAGTGTGCGTTGAGCCGCTCGAACTCCAGGTAATGCCGGAATCTGCTCTCGTAATCGCCCGCCATGCCTGCGCGCAAATGTCTCGCGGTATTTGCGATGATGCCGTCGTCCATCAGCACGTGGTTGGGCGCGAAGTAAAAGTCGGCGCCCCAGACGATCTGGAAGCCCACAAGCGCGCTGAGCGCGAGCCGGGGCGCCGCTCCCAGCTGCCAGATGCGTACGCACAGCGCGACCACGCATGCAGCCATCCACGGCACGAGTGCTTGCAGGAAACGGATCTGATGGTTCGTCCAGTACCAGATCCCGACGCCGACGTAACAAACTAACAAGAGGCCCCAGATACGCTTTGCGCGAGGGAGAAACGGCAGCGCCAAGCCTAACAACGTGAACAAGCTGCCGAAGGTAGGTTGGGGCAGATTGAGAACCGACCAGTTGTGCGCAATGAACGAGAACGTCCACAGGGCGCCCGCCAGCTCGCACAGACGCTCCCAGACCGTGCCGGTCATCGCGAACACTGTCGGTAGATATTGGCCCAACATCGCGTCTGCCGCGCCTGGATGGAACGGTCTCGCTGGCAGATACGCGTGCAAAACGGGGTAGAGCGGGTCGCCGTAGAAGATGATGTTCTTGAGCCAGTGCGGCGTGGTGAGCACGAGCAAGCTGCCGACGCCGAGCCCGATCAACCGCAGCTCGCGCGCGCGCGCGAGCACGAACAGCAGGATCAAGCTGGCCGGTACGAGCAAGTAGATCGATTGATAGCGGGTCAGCAGCGCGCCCGCCGCTGGCAGCGACGCCAAGAGCACGCGCTTCGCGCTGGGCTGAGCGATCAGCGCGATCACACCCAAGGCGAGCGGGCCAGCCCAGAACGCCATCACGTGATCGGAGCCGACGTTGAGGTTGGTGTCGTAGATGTAGATCGAGGGAAATAGAAACAGCGCGCCTCCCGTCCAGCGCACGTAGTCAGGCTTGAGCAGGTGCCGCACCACCAAGCCGATCGCGGGAACGGTCGCGAGAAACAGCAGCCATTCAATGTGCGCTGCCAGCGCGACGCGATCGAACAGCGAGCCGGGCAAGAGAAAGGCCCAGGTGTAGAGCCAAGTCGCGAGCTGCGGATACGCGCCGAGATACCAGCCCTCGGGGAAGCGCTCGATCGCGCCGCGAAACGCGTACTGCTCGGCGATGCTCAGGTGGTACCAGCGCGCATCGAAGCTGACGTTGCCCGGCGTGATCACCTGCAGGTACACGCCGATCAGGCCGAGCACGAGAAACAGCGCGCGCGCCAGCTCGAAAGGTGTGCGCGGCCAGAGCGAACGGTCGCCGCCGCGCGCGGCAACGCTGAAGCGGCGAGCGGCGAGCCCGAGCGTGCGCCACGGCGCGCGACCCGCAAAGAGCGTGAGCAGCACGGGCCAGGCCACGAAAAACACTCGGCCGTACAGACCCAGGATGCCGCCCACGAACATGCCGAGCCCGAACAGCAGCACGCCGCTCGCGAACGAGATCAGCAGATTTTCGCCGAAACGCAGCGCCTTGCCGCCTAGAGCGGCCGTGAGCCGCATGCCCGAGACGAGGCACGCACAGGCGGCCCCACCGCTCAGCGCCCAGTACTTCAGGTACCGGGGCAGGAGCCAGTACTTGAGCGGGTAGTGCTCCCCAACGCGTCGTGCGAACACGATACACGCGATGACGAGCGCGAACGTTGCGAGCCAAGCGCGAAGCCTATGAGGGGAAGTGTGCGAGGTTGCGGTCGCAGCCATGCGGGCCGCACGCTAACCGAACTTTCCGTTGAACTCCCCATTCATATGCCGGAAAAGTCCCCTGTCTGGGTGAGCTGTCGGGAGCCGACCGCCAGGAAGGACGCTACAACGGAAGGCCCATGGATTTCGGATCGCTCATTTTGTTGGCTGTGGGCCTCGCGATGGACGCCGCTGCGGTCTCTGCTGCTCGCGGCCTACTGCTCTCGGGGATCGAGCTTCGTCACATTTTGCTCGTTTCCGTATTCTTTGGGGGATCGCAGGCGCTCATGCCGATGCTCGGCTACGCGCTCGGTGCGAGCGTCGGCCGCTGGATCGCAGCTTGGGACCACTGGATCGTGTTTGCGCTCTTATCGGGGCTCGGCATGCGCATGATCCGCGAGGCCTTCCAGGAGGAAGGCCCGGAACAAACTGGCAACATCAGCGACCCATTCGCCATCCCGGTGCTCGTCGCGCTGGCGTTCGCCACCAGCATCGACTCGCTGGCTGCCGGCATCACGCTGCCGCTGCTGGGCGCGCCGCTCCTGTCATCGAGCGCTGTCATCGGCGCGATCACCGCGCTCTTATGCGTGGCAGCCCTGTACATCGGCCGACGCTTCGGCGACGCGCTGGGCAAGAGGCTCGACCTGATCGGCGGCTTGGCATTGATCGCGCTCGGAACGAAGACATTGATCGAACATCTCTCGCACGGATGATGTGGAGCGCTCCGAAGAATGCCAATCCTTGCACTGCCAAGCTTTTGGTGCCGCGCTCACGGATATCACTCGGTCAAGCGTGAGTAGAGGCTCGTCCCGAGACCTGCGCACGTGCGTGCTGGTTGACGTGACACAACCTTTGGCGCTACGGGGCGAACGTGCCACCCAGCGAACCCATTACAGTCGATCAACTTCCCCTTGCGACGAGCACACCCCGCGAGTTTCACGCGACCGAAGGCTACAAGCGGTACGTGATCTGGCTGCTCTTCGCAGTTTACGTGCTGAACTTTGTCGATCGTCAGATCATGACGATCCTGATCCAGCCTATCAAACAAGAGTTCGGCTTCTCCGACACGCAGCTCGGCATGCTTGGCGGTCTCGCGTTCGCCGTCTTGTACTCCACGCTCGGCATCCCGATCGCACGGCGCGCCGACAAGGGCGACCGCGTGACGATCATCTCGATCTCACTGTTTGTCTGGAGCTTGTTCACCGCGGTGACCGGCTTCGCTCAGAACTTCACGCAGCTGTTGCTCTCGCGCGTCGCGGTCGGCGTCGGTGAGGCTGGCTGCACGCCCGCAGCGCACTCGCTGATCAGCGATTACTTCGACAAGAATCGTCGCTCGGGCGCGCTCTCGATCTACTCGATGGGCATCTACGGCGGCATCTTCATGGGCTTCGTCGTCGGCGGTCAGGTCGCGCAACGCTACGGCTGGAGGCCAGCGTTCTTTGCTGTCGGTCTGCCGGGCTTGCTCGTCGCGATCATCTTGCGCTTGACGTTGCGTGAGCCGCCGCGTGGCTACGCCGACGGCGTGCGTCCGAGCGGAGAGCCGTTGCCGCTAGGAGCGGCAGTGCATACGATCTGGAGCACGCCCTCGTTGCGTCACGGCATCATGGCGACCTCGCTGCACGCGTTTGTCGGCTACGGCATCGCCAGCTTCTACCCCGCGTTCATGATGCGCACGCAGCCGATGAGCGTCGCAGAGGTCGGCTTCTGGTTGGCGCTCGTCACGGCGGTCGGCGGTTTCATCGGCGCATGGGCGGGCGGCGCCGTCTCGGATCGGCTCACCAAGCGCACCGGCGACCAGCGCCATCAGCTCTGGGTGCCCGCATGGTCGACCCTCGCAAGCTTGCCCATCGGCCTGCTGGTGTACGTCGTGCCGCAAAAAGGCCTCATGCTCACCGCGATGGTCTTCGCTGTCGGCTTGGGTGCCATGTACCTCGGTCCGACCTCTGCGATCACGCAGAGCTTGGTTGGCGTGCGCGAGCGTGCGGTCGCGGCTGCGGTCGCGCTCCTCGTGATCAATCTGATCGGTCTGGGCCTTGGCCCGCTGCTCACCGGTGTGCTGAGCGACGTGTTCCGCGGCTATCACCTGAAGAACGGCCTCACTGACGCAGCCGCAACGGCAGAGGGCTTGCGCTACTCGCTCGTCGCGATGAGCTTCGTGAACATTTGGTCCGCGATCCACTACGTGATCGCTGCTCGAAGCTTGCGTGAGGATCTCGCGCGCGTCGCCGCGCGTCCGGTTTAGTACCGTAGGCCACAGTCGCTGATGTAACCGATCTCCTCGAACTGTCAGGTTTTCCATAGCTTGAGCGAATCTCCGCACGCTTTCCGTGCTCGGTTCGCTCAGGCTGGTTTCCTTCAGAAATTCGACGCGCCTGTTGAGAGATCGGGACGCGTGGGGCGTACGCGTTGTGCGCTCGCTCGAACAACTGACTGTTCCTTCTTTAGGAGGATGTACACAAAGGGTTCGAGCGGAGACGCTATGTCTGTTATCTAACGCACGATATGAGTCGGATCGGTCGTCGAGCTATGAGCTCTTTTGCCCTGCTGCTCGCGCTGAGCTTGGCGGGGATCGCGACGTTCGGGCTCAGCGCCGATGCACGGGCGATCACGAAACCAGCGCCCGGCAGGATGCTGCTGTTCGGCTCGTCGTCGATGAACGGCGCGTTTGGACACATGATCGCTGCCGACTTCGAGTCGGTTGGGTTCGAGGTCACGCGCAAAGGCATCTCCGCGGCGGGCCTCGCCCGACCTGACTTCAAAGACATCCCGCAGATCCTCGGTGGGTTTCCGATCCGGCGCGCTTCGACCTCGGTGCTCTTGTACATCGGCGGCAATGACGCGCAGTCGATCTGGCTCCGGCCCGAGGAGCGCACCGCAGCCGACGTGAAGCCGTGGGTGTATTGGAAGGACGAGCGCTGGCCGAGCATCTACGAAGCACGCATGACCAAGCTGCTCAAGTCGCTGTGCGATCGCGGCGTGCAGCACGCGTTCGTGCTGCCTCCCACGGATGTGGTGCTGCCGCGCTTACAGACTCGGCTGGAGCGTGTTCGCAAGCTGCAGCAGCGCGCGGTGAAGGCATCGCAGTGCGGCCGGTTCATCGAGACCACCGGCGATCACGCGAAGCGGTTCGAGCTCGACGGTCAGCCGCTGCGCGCGCCGGATGGCGTGCACATGAATCGCTTCGGCGCGACGATCGTGTGGACGCGCATTCGCGATCGCGTGTTCTCGTTGCTCGGGTACGAGCCGCCTGCGCTCGAGTGCGAGCGTTGCGTGAGCACCCGCACCGCACGCCGCGCGGCGCGCGAAGCACAGCGCGCGCACCACGAAGGCAGAGGCCGCAGCATCACGGCATCGCGCTGACGCTGCTTAGCACGTGACTGTGGAATGCGATGTGCTCGGGCAGGAGGCGCACCCAGTGCTCCCAGTCGTGCCCGCCGGGCAGCTCGCGGAACGTATGACCGATGTTCAGCGCCTGCAGCTCGGCGGAGAACACGCGGTTGCTCTGCGCCCATAGATCGGAGGAGCCGACCGTGAGAAGGAGCGGAATGCAACGCGCCGTGTCGCGCTGACGCTGCAGCACATGGCGCGCGGACCAACGTTGCCAGAGCGCAGGATCGTCGTCGTATGCACCGAGCGCGCGCTGCAGCGGGGGCCTGTTGCGTGCTTGTTCGAGATCGAGCGCGCCGCTGAGTGAGCTCACCGACGAGAACAACTCTGGATGCGTGAGCGCACTTACGATGGCTGCGTTTCCGCCAGCTGAAATGCCCGCGATGCTGCGTTGCTCGTTGGCAGGCAGCCATACGGCGATGTCCGGCAACACTTCAGACAGCAGGTGCGTCGAGTAGCGATGCTGCGGAAGCTGCGGGCCATCGACCCACCAGCCGTCTTTTGCTCCCTCGGGTAGTACGATGATCAAGCCGTGTGCAGCTGTGAGCTGCAGGAGCTCTGCGTGCGCGTGATCGCAGAAGTCGGTGTGAGCGCCGTCGGCGCCGTGCAAGAGGAGCAGGACAGGGCGGCGGGTGGATGGGGCTTCCGGTGGGACATATGCAGCGTACCGCACGCTCCTTCCGAGCGCGGCCGAGTACAGCTCACGGGTAAACAGCTCTGTCTTGTGCTCACCCACTCAACCTTCACCTTGACCCTAACCTCAACGTTGGCTGACTGCGGGCTGGCCCACTCAGCCGTCACCATAACTCAACGTTTGCTGACTGCGGGCACGCCCAGTTGAGCTCACGCAATCTCAACGTTTGCTGACTGCGGGCTTGCCCAGTTCAGCTCACTGTAACCTCAACGTTGGCTGACTGCGGGCTGGCCCACTCAACCGTCACCATAACGCAACGTTGGGCTGACTGCGTGGCGGTTAGGGGGACACCCGCACGCTTCGCCCGAGCTGCGGGCGCGTCCACGCAACCTTCCCCCCGAACTTCAACGTTGGCTGTCTGCGTTGAGGTTTAGGGATAGTCCGGGGACCGGGGCGAGCTTCATGGCGATTTTTGACCTAGTGGGTGGGCAGTGACGCACCTTACCCAGCAATGGATAAGCGCATCCCCGCGTGCTTACTGGTCGGCGTTCTCGCGCTCGCCGCCTGTTCCCCCGATTCAGACACCGGCTCTGCCACCGGCACGATGTCCAGTGGTGGTGTTAGTGGTTCCACCGCGGCTGGTAGGCTCGCAGCTGTCGGCGGCAACACGGGGGTTGGTCCTGCAGGAGCCGTCGCGCAGCAGTCGAGCACGGGTGGCGCGGCGGCTGGCGTCACGCCACAGGGCAGCGCCGGCCGAGGACCGCGGGGGCCGCGTGATCAGGAGCCAGGCCCGAATGGGAGCGCGGGCCGTCCCGCGCAAGGTGGAGCCGGTCCCGGTGTCGCCGCAGCGGGTGCACCCGCCCCGCAAAGCCCAGCGGGTGCCGGCGGCGCGCCCGCAGCGGGTGCCGCTGGTGGCGGCGTGGATGAGTTCGAGGACGAGCGCGTCGCCTGTGTCGAGACTATCAACATGTACCGGGCGACGCTCAGCTTGCCTCCGCTTGCGCGGGCGTCCCGCGAGCTCGAAGCCTGCTCCGACATGGGCGCGAAGAAAGACGGCGACGCCAACGCGCCGCACAGCTCAGCCGGCGATTGCCGCCCACTCGGGGCGCAGAACACCTGTCCCGGTTACCCGGCACGCAACGGGGACGTCACGGCGTCGCTCAAGCAGTGCCTCATGCAGATGTGGGCCGAAGGCGAGCCGCCCAACGGCGTCGACGCTTGCATCATGGATCGCAGCGGCTGCTTCCAGGCGCACGGCCACTGGATCAACATGCAGAGCGCCACAAGCAAGCAGGTCGCTTGTGGCTTCTACAAGATGGCCAACGGCCGTTATTGGATGAACCAAAACTTCGGGCGCTGACAGCGCGCTCAGCGTGCGTAGCCGGCTTGTTCGGCGCGGTAGGCGCGCGGGGTCATGCCGGTCCAGCGCTTGAACGCGCGGTGGAAGCTGCTCGTGTCCGCGAAGCCCATCTCGAACGCGATCTCTTGCACCGAGCCCGAGTTGTTGCGGATCAGCTGCTTCGCCAGGATCCCGAGCGACTCGTTCACCACTGTGTTGTAGCTCGTGCCTTCAGATTCCAAGCGTCGACGCAGCGAGCGCACGCTGATGCCGAGCCCGCGTGCGACCGCCGACATGCTGGTGCGGCGCGTCGGACCATTCGTCACCAGGTGCTCGCGGACCCGCAGGGCGTACGGCGTACGCTGCATCAAGCGCAGCATGCGCTGCTCAGCGATGGTGCGAAGCGCGGCATAAACATCGTCGTCTTTGTGCGGCGACACGATCTCCAGAAACGCGCGGTCGAAGACGATGCCGGTATAGGACTGCTCGAAGCGCTCGGCCCCATCGAACACGCGCGTGTACTCGTCCGCGTACGCGGGTGCGGGATAGGAGAAGCACACGCAGCGCGGCTTCGCTTGATGGCTGAAGGTCGTGAGCAGCTTGTGAATGCCGTTCAGCACGAGCTCCGCCATGAAGCGCTGGATCGTCTCGCTCTCGCCCGGCAGCTCTAGACAGCGCACGACGACCAAGCCATCGGCCTCATCGACCGCGAAGCTCTGCCAGTCCGAAAACAAGCGGTGGTAGCGCGCGAGCGCGTCGAAC
>Ga0190269_10001226_pt1 | contig 12396 bp, 7 predicted proteins | sample Popmic249IS_FD_133749 | JGI IMG/M metagenome (GOLD analysis project Ga0190269, IMG submission 133749) | Populus adjacent soil microbial communities from riparian zone of Blue River, Arizona, USA - 249 IS | ecosystem: Environmental > Terrestrial > Soil > Riparian zone | place: USA: Arizona...
ACCAGAGCAGTACGAGCTGCTGCGCCTGCCCAACTCCGGTCACGCTCCACCTCACCTCAAGTCTTCCTGTTTCAACAGACAGCGCGCCGTACTTCACTGCATTCGTTGCCAGTTCGTGTAGTGCCAAGCCCAAGGCGAGGCTCGCCTCCGAACACAGAAGAACATCGCCGTTGGCCTCTCCACTCACGACCACGGTTCGCCGACCCTTGAAAGGAGCAAGCTCTGCATTGATCAGATCCTTGACAGAGCTCTCTACGCCCCCCTGGCCGGTGAGCGTGCTCTGTGCACGAGCTATGGCAGCAATGCGCCCTTCGATCTCCGGACGTAGCGTCTCCACCGCCGAGCCCGTCTTCAAACTTTGAGTTACGACACTGCCCACGACCGCGAGAATGTTCTTTACACGGTGATCTAACTCGGCCATCAGAAGCGCAGCGCGCTCCTCCGCGGCTTTTCGAGCGGAGATATTTCTGGCCACAGCCGATGCTCCAGCGATTGCGCCGTCTTCGTCTTTGATAGGCGAAATCTTCAGCGAAACATCAATCCGACCCTTCTCCTTCGTGACACGGCTTACATCCAGATCGCTAATAGATTCCCCCGCGCGGAGACGTTGCAGAAGGTTTGGCCATTCATCGATTTGATGATCTGCAAGCAATAGCGACATGGGTTTGCCCAGCGCTTCGGCCTCCGTATAGCCATAGATCAGTTGAGCACCCCGGTTCCAGCTGGTGATCTTGCCGTCGAGGTCGTGACTGATGATGGCGTCCTCCGATGAATGCACGATGGCGGCCAAATGCGCGCGGTCGCGCTCGAGGAGCTGGCGTTCAGATATATCCACTAGCGTAACCACGGTCCCGTCGATGACGTTGTTCGTGGTGCGATAGGGCTTGATGCGTATCAGATATGTGCGTTGCCCATCGTCCGAGTGGAGCTCCCGTTCAACCGAGCTGAGCGTGCGCAACACGGATTGAGCATCTTGAACGATCGAATGGCCGGCCAGGCGCGAAGCGAAATCCGCGAGCGGTCGACCTTCATCGTCCTCTCGAATATTGAATATCTCTTTAACGGTCGGCGTGAAGCGGCGGATTCTGCACTCGATGTCCAAGAACATCGTCGCGACGGCAGTGTTCTCAAACAGGTTGTTCAGATCGCTATTTATTCTCACAAGGCTTTCGGCGCGACTGTGAAGTTCGGCGTTGACCGTATGCAGTTCTTCGTTGATCGACTGCAATTCTTCCTTGGATGTCTCGAGCTCTTCCACAGTTGAATGAAGCTCTTCATTCACCGACTGAAACTCTTCGTTCGAACTCTGCAGCTCCTCGTTCGCCGTGGCCAGCTCTTCGGTTACCGTTTGCAACTTCTCGCGCGCCGCCACGAGTTCGAGTCGAGTCTGATCGTCGCCAACGTCCGCCAACGCTGTGGGCTGGACCGCGCTCGCAGGTTCGCTTTCGATCTCGCGAAACACCAGCAAAACACATTGCTCGCCGACGAAGGTCGTCGAGATCGGTTCTGCGACTAAATTGACAGTCACAGGTTTTCCGGCAATCGCGACGTTCAAGTTGTCTACGGCAGTGCTCTGAGTATCGATTGCCCTGCGTACCAGCGTTGCGGCGGGAGCCCGCAGCGCTGCATGCAACAGACGCATGACGTTGAGCTTTGCACTGCCGCTCACGGGCTCGAGAAATCGGGCGACGGCGCCCGAGAACTTATGAATATCGAGTCGTGCATCTACCACGATGTGAGCCGGGGTGTGCGGCGCCATCAGCCGCGCAATTTCCCGATCGAGCGCTTGGGTTTCTGTTTGATGCACGGTTGGATCCGGTGTGGCACGTGTACGACTCGGGAAGGTCTGGATGTCACTCGCGACATCCAGGCGGCGAAATAGTCGTCCTTTCTTGTCGATGACCTTGAACAAACGAGCACTGTTGACGATTGCTTCCGACGGCCCGAGCCATAAGGCGCCGTGCGGCTTCAAGCTATAGTGAAAAGTGGACAGCACGCGGCGCTGAAGCTTCGGAGCGAAATAGATCAGCAGATTTCGGCATGAAACGAGATCGAGCTTTGAGAATGGGGGATCCTTGACAAGATCGTGCGCAGAGAACACACACATCTCACGGATTTGCTTTATCACGCGATATCGATTGCCTTCGCGTACGAAGAATGTTGCGAGACGCTCTGTGGAAATGTCTGCTTCGATTGCATCGGTGTACAGCCCCGCGCGTGCGTGACCGATCGATCTTTCATCGATGTCGGTTGCAAAAACCGTGACTGCTCTTCGAGACTCCGCGCGCAGCAGTTCCTCTCTAAACAGGATGGCAAGTGAGTAAGCTTCCTCGCCGGTCGCACATCCGCATACCCAGATGCGGATGGGCATACCGTTGCGAGCTTGGTCCGCGACGATCGAACGGACGACCGTTTCTTTAAGCGTCTCGAACAGTCCAGGATCTCGGAAGAATCTTGTCACCCCGATCAAGAATTCCTGAAACAACAGCTCGGGTTCTTCTGGTCGACTTCGCAAGTGTTCGATGTACTTGCTCATTTCGTCGATTCGATTCACCTGCATGCGACGCTTCACGCGTCGAACCAAAGTGTTCGTCTTGTACTCGGTGAAGTCTCGACCAAGTCTGCTGTTGAGCACCGCGCAAATCGTGTTCAGCGGATCCGTAGCGCTGCGTTCATTGTCGTTGTCATCGGCTGGATCTTGCAGCTTGGTTCGAAACTTCGCGTGATCGAGCAACGCGGACGGCATCTCGGAAATTTTCAGAACCTGATCGACGAATCCCGCGGAGGCCGCGCTCCTCGGCATACCCGCCTTAGCTTGGTGATCAAACTCTGCCTCGCTCATTGTGAAGCCACCATGTTCCTTCACTGCAGCCACACCGACCGTTCCATCGCTGCCATATCCGGACAAGATGATGGCCACTGCATTCTCACCCTGGTCTTCAGCAAGCGAGCAGAGGAATGTGTCGACCGAGGAGCGGCGCGCTGTTGGCGTTTCCGGCGGTGCCACCCGGAGCACGCCGTTCTCAATCTTCAAGATCGCATTGGGGGTATGACCGCGACAGTGTTGGGCGCCGCTTGCGTGCCGTCGCTCGCTTTGCTCACCGGCATCGACGTGAACTCGGAGAGAATCTCCGCGAGCGCACTGCTGTAATCGGGATCCAGGTGCTGAACCAACACGAAAGCCATGCCGCTATCTGCGGGCATTGCTGTGAAAAAAGATCGGAACGCTTGCAGCCCACCAGCCGAGGCTCCAATCCCGACGATCAGATGTCCCTGCCGATCGTGCGTTTTAGCAGTTGATTGAACAACGGGGTGGGTCATTGTCGTTCCGCTGACTCGCGCTCATGTAGAAACTCAAGCTCCGAGAGTACCGAGGTCATTCGACCTTGGCGGTATAGACCATTCGCGCGCGAGCAGCTCTCGCAAGATGTTCGCCTGTTCGATTGCATCGTGTTGAGCTGATGTCCACAGGTGGTGATCGCGATCATTGCGCAGTGACATCAATCGACACAGTTCGCCTCGCTCGTTCAACGACCGGAGTGCGCTTCCGAGGAACTGCTCCATAGCAACAAATTGTGCTGAGAGCATGACCTCGAGCGAGTAACGATGGCCAATATGGCAGGTGAACTGCGTGAATGCGCCCGATTCGCTGCGTTCGAGCGCGCCGCCACAATCGGGGCAGGTGATCGCCACAGGTTGCGCTAAGGTGAATTCACTACTCATCTCAGACTCCACACGCGACGGCATGGCGCCCTCTGTGACTAAGTTGGCAAGTAGGCTGGCGATACCCGAAGCAGGACGCACATGGTCAACTTCAACGTGATCGAGAGCGCTCTGCGGCATCTCGGCATTCGCTGCGTCGCCAGGAGCTTGCACTACAGTAATCCCGCCGGCTGCTTTGATCTCAAATAACCCGGCCGTTCCGTCGTTGAGTCCGCCGGTCAATATGACGCCAATTGCCCCCGCCCCATAACTTCGTGCAGCACTTCGAAAAAGGGGGTCAATCGCCGGCCGCGCCCAGTTCTCCCTGGGCCCTCTGCTCAGAGCGATGCGCCCCTGCCCAACCAGCATGTGATGATCAGGCGGAGCGATGTAGATATGACCGGGTTCAATCTGCTCGCCTTGCTGTGGATGCGAAGCCGGCAGTTGACCGGCTCGCGATAAGAGTGCAGGGAACTCGCTTCTGTACGCTCCAATATGCAGCGCGATCGCTATACCACATGGAAAGCCGGCAGGCAGCGCAGCTACCACGTTCCTCAGAGTCTCAACGCCACCCGCTGACGCTCCGATTACGACGATTCGATTCATGAACTCTAACGTGACTCTCTGGGGCAGCGTTCCACTGTTCGCATACGCCTCACCTGCGAGAGTGCGTGGACGCTAGCCGTCAATCACCGCATTTCCCTCCGGTACGCAATTCCTAACAACGCGATTGATGTCGTCCGCGCTCGGAGCAGCGATGCGCGCAGTGAGCTCCAACGAAGAACGACGTCCAATCGCGGTTGCGGGAGGTACGTAGATTGGAGCATTCGGTGGGCTATAGGACTCGGGGCGCTTCGACGTCCACTGCTGCTGAGTGTGCTTCAATTTCCGCCATTGGAAGCAATCATCCTCTACAAGGTGACGAGCTTGAGTGCCGTTGTATCCGCAATTGACCATCGGCTCGATGCGCACGCGTTAATTTGCTCGAACGCGCTGACCGACGAAAGCTGGCGATTTCGTTGTACCGATCGGCAGCCCAGAAGACGAGCAGCATTCCGGAACGAAATTGCCTGCTGATGCGCGCATCTCGTCTGAGTGAGACGAGCGGAGGCGTGCGCGCCGCACCCGATGCACATGAGACGAGACGCGTTGGATCGGGCTCGCGAACGAAGTGAACGAGACCGTCGCGATGGCTGGTCGCGTGTCGGTGTCTATTTGCCCGCATGTCTCAAATCAAGCGAACGCCCGTCAACTCTTCGAGCTTCGCGAGAAGCTGAGCTTGAAACTCATGATCGAGCGCGTCGGCTGCTGGCGTGCGTTGTTCGCGATGATGCCAATACGCGCCGCTGACTTTTGCTGCCGGATCATCGCTTGCGGCCAGCCACGTCTGCGTGCGATGACCTTCGATCAAATCATCGGGCGCGCCCGGCCCGCCCATCTTTGTCGGGACCCAGCCCGGGTCGACGGCATTGCTCAACACATCGGGCCAACGCCGAGCGATCGCAATCGCGAGTGCGGTGACGAAGAGTTTGCTTTCCGAGTACGCGCTGCTCGCATCCCACCTACGCTTACGCCAATCGATGTCGCTCAATGAGCGGTTCGCGCCGCGATGCATGCCGCTGCTCATATACACCAGTCGCTGCGGTCGCTGAATCAATGCGGTGAGCAGGTAGGGCGCGAGCGTGTTCACCGCGAGAATCGTCGCGTGACCTTCAGGCGTCGAGCCGCGACTTCGTTCCTGATAGACACCGGCATTGTGAATGACGGCATCCATGGGGCCGATTTGGTTCACTGCATCTGCAACCGCGCGCGTTTGCACGGCGCTGCTCAGATCGCCGACGACAACGCCGGCGGCGCGCGACGCGACTGCATCGAGCGCACTCGCGCGCTCTGATGTTCGTGCGTGCAGCACGACCTCGTGACCTTCATCCATGAGTGTTCGAGCGGCGGCAAGTCCGAGTCCGTCCGCCGATCCAGTGATGAAGATTCAGCTCATTGAAATGCTCGCTTCGCCAGAGGTCGTGGATGCGTTGTACACGAGTCACGAGCGCTCGATGGCATCTCATCTCGACGTGAGCAATTCGACTGCATCGGTTCGCCGCTTGGAGGCAGTGATCGTCGCGCGCTGTATGCAGATGCCCCCATCCTGCCCTTCCCCCGCTCGGCAGGGGAAGGAACGCCTGTTTGAGCGGGTACGCAGTGGAGCTGAGCACGGGCGCTTACGATCGCGCCCCTTCCCTTGCGACAGCGGTGGAAGGTCAGGATGGCGCTCTTGCCCATCACGCATCACGCATCACGCATCACGATCCCATCTCACGTTGCGAGATCAACACCCCGCGTCCATCGCGATAGGGGTTTTGCGTAGTCACGCGCAATCGGTTCGATCCATTGTCATCGCTGCTAACTGGTGACCATACTGCGACAAAGCGGCAACGGCGCCGCAAATGACAAGGTGGGGGCATGAACTGGGAACGCGTTCAAGTGTTCTTAGCGGTCGCGCGTAGCGGACAGATGCTTGCTGCAGCGCGCGGTCTCGGGTTGAACCATGCAACGGTGGGTCGGCAGATCGCAGCGTTGGAGGAAGAGCTCCAATGCAAACTCATCGAACGGCATGTGAATGGCTGCACGTTGACCGCCGCAGGCGAGTCGTTGCTCGCGACTGCCGAGCGTGTGGAGTCTGAATTCCTACAGTTCGAGTCGGGTCTTTCTGGAGCAATTCGTGGCACGGTGCGCATCGGCGCACCCGATGGATTGGGCAGCTACTTTCTCGCACCGCGGCTCGCACAACTTTCCGCGCGCAACGCCTATCTGCTCGTGCAGTTACTGCCGGTGACGCGGAGCTTCTCGCTCGCACGTCGCGAGGTCGATCTCGTCATCGGGCTCGATCGACCAGTGCAAGGCAATCTGATCATTCGCAAGCTCACGGACTACACGTTGAGCTTCTACGCCTCCGACGATTTCCTCGCGCAAAACGGCCCGATCGAACAGATCGAAGATCTGCTACCGCATCCGTTCATCACCTATGTCGATCACATGCTCGCGCCGGGAATGAATTACGGCAGCGTGCTCGCGGCCGACATGCCACGACGCTTCGAGTGCGGCGGCATCCTCGGACAGATCGAAGCAGTGCGCGCGGGCTGCGGTGTTGCCATCCTGAACGACTACGCGGCAAGCGAGCAGCCGAAGCTGCAGCGAATCCTGCCGCAGTATCAGTTCCTGCGTAGCTACTGGCTCGTGTCGCATCCCGATACGCATGCCTCACATCGAGTCACGGCGGTGCGACAGCATATCGTCGATGCGTTCAGTCAATCGCGCGAGAAGTTTTGTCCGTGGGGCGTATCGAGCTCTGCAGTCACTGCACCGATCGATTTTCGTAAGAATCTGGCGGGCCAATTTCCGCGGCCACTCGCACCGTCGCCGTCTACTCCTTCATCACCGTCCATCGCTGCGGTGACTACGGCTTCGCTCGGATGACTGTTTAGCGTAGTTCACCAGCAAGAGGTGCCGACTCGAGCGGCACTTGCGGTCGTATGCGTTGGATAGGTCATGCGACGCTTTGGTGCGCCCGTTGACATGTACACGGGCGACACCTTCCATCGCCGCACAACTGAATGCACAAAAACGCACACGCGGGCTAGAAAACGAGCGCCGTATGCTGGAACTCGGAATCTCAAGTAGTGATGAGGTTTCGGGAGGTGCTCCACGAGATGCACCCCGCTTAGTACGGCTTATGGGGGAATGACAATGAAGAGTGCATCAGACGTGTCGCGCGTTGCGCTGTCGGTCACGGCGCTGTTTTTATCTCCGATCGTGGTGACGGGCGCGCAAGCGCAAGCTCAAACCACGCCGATAACGGAGGACGACAATCCGCTAAAAGAAGAAGTCGTCGTCATCGGCAGTCGTGCGGAAGGCCGCACTGTGACCGAGACATCGGTGCCGGTCGACGTGTTTGATTCAGAAGTGTTGAACACACAAGCGCCGGCCGACATGAACAATGTGCTGCGCAATCTCGTGCCCTCGTTCAACGTCGCGCAATTTCCATTGAGCGACGGTTCGTCGTTCATTCGTCCGCCAAACCTGCGCGGTCTGCCGCCCGATGAAATCCTTGTGCTCATCAACGGCAAACGTCGTCATCGCGCAGCGCTCGTGCAAATCTTCGGCGGCTCGCTCGCCTCCGGATCGCAGGGACCCGACCTCGCGCAGATTCCGACGATCGCGGTCGAGCGCATCGAAGTGTTGCGCGATGGCGCCGCCGCACAGTACGGCTCCGATGCCATCGCGGGCGTCATCAACTATTCGCTGAAGCGTTCGAGCGATGGCTTGCGTTTTACAAGCCGCTACGGCGAATACGCGCGCGGCGACGGCGAGAATCTGCAAATCGCAGGCAACATCGGCCTGCCGCTGGGCCAAGATGGCTTCGTCAACGTCAGTGTCGAGCACGTGAGCCAAGACATCACCGCGCCGGGCGGTCAGCGCGCCGGCGCGTATCTGCTCGCAGAGCAGCGTCCTGATTTGACGATTGCGAACCCTGCGAACTCGATCGGCGATCCGCAGATTCGCGCGAACCGCGGCTTCGTGAACGCAGGTTTGCCGCTCGGTGAGAACGGTGAGATCTATGCGTTCGGCAACTACGGCGAATCGCGCTCCGAGATTGCATTCAACTGGCGACAACCCGTCACGCTGTTTGGACCTGACAAAAACGGCGTCGGCACGACGACGCGTTACGGCCGGGCCGCGCAGTTCAACGACATCTATTTGGATCAACTCCCCGATGGCACGTACGACATCAACGGTCGCACGTTCAATTTCGCCACGGTATTCCCTGCAGGTTTTGCGCCTTTGTTCAAAGGCCACATCAAAGACATGTCGATCGTCGGTGGGTACAAGGGGAAGACGGGTTTCGATTTGAACTACGACGTGAGCGCGTCGTTCGGTCGCAATTCGATCGACTACACCCTGGGCAATTCGATGAATCCGTCGTTGGGCTCAGCAAGCCCGAATAGTTTCGAGCTTGGTGCACTCGAACAGACGGAAAAGAATATCAACGTCGATCTGTCGTATCGCATGGACGTGGGTCTCGCCGGTCCGCTCACGATCGCATTCGGTGGCGAGCATCGCACCGAGGCTTACAAGATCGAGGCAGGCGAGCCGTCTTCATATGCAATCGGACCGTACTACTTCCAGCGTCTGTCGAACGGCACGACGACTGCACAAAGCGTGGGTTCGAACGGCTTCCCGGGATTCAGTCCTGCATCGGCCGTCGACAACGACCGCACGAGCTACGCGATCTATCTCGATCTCGAAGCGGACGTTTTCGAGAAGGTCACCGCGAGCGCGGCGATTCGCCACGAAGACTTCAGCGACTTCGGCACGACGACGAACGTGAAAGGTACGTTGCGTTACGAAGTGAATGACGCACTCGCGTTGCGTGCCGCGGCGAGCACGGGCTTCCGCGCACCGACGCCCGGTCAGCTGTACACAAACATCACTTCGACTGGCTTCGTCGGTTCCGAACCGGTGGAAACCGCGAGTCTGCCGCCGACGGATCCGGCCGCCCGATACTTCGGCGGCGAATCGCTGAAGCCGGAAGAGTCGAAGAACTACAGCATCGGTTTCGTGCTGACGCCTGACTCGATGCCGCTTACGTTGACCGTCGATGCGTATCAGATCGAAGTGACCGATCGCATCGGTTATTCGGCGTACTTCAACGTCGATGTGACGGGCGATCCCGCGGCGACGGCAGCGAACCGCGAGGCGCTGCGCAATCTTGGCGTATACAACTGGGCAACGCTAGGGCGCGTTCAGTACTTCACGAACGGTTTCGAAACGACGACGCGCGGCGTAGACGTCGTGACGAACTACAACTTGTCGACTGGGTTCGGCCGATTCCAAACGACACTCGCGGGCAACTACAACGCGACCGAAGTGGATCGCTTCGCACCGGGCGTGTTGTCGCGCGAGCGCGTCGGCAACATCGAGAATCTAAATCCGAAGATTCGCGTGAATCTCACCGAGTTCTGGTCATTGAATGATTTCAGCGTGCTGGCACGCGCCGCATTCGCAGATAAGTGGACAGATTTCGCCGAGCCGACGGATGGCGGCGACAAGACGTTTGGCTCGGAAGTGACATTCGATCTCGAGCTTGCTTATCAAATCAACGACAGCATTCGCGTGGCGGTCGGTGGGGATAACATCTTCGACAACTATCCTGATAAGAATATGCGGGCGATGGGATTGAACGGACCCGCGCCGACGGCGACGCAGAACTGGTACGCGTTCACCGATGCAACGATCGCCGGTAATCGGTATCCAAGTGCTTCGCCGATCGGCATCAATGGCGCATTCTGGTACGGGCGCGTCAGCGTTGAATTCTGATCGCACGCCATTCCCGGCATCGTCCATCGATGGTGCCGGGTCATATCGTCGTTTTAGTTTCTTGAGGTCTACATGAAGCGTCTATTTGCCTGGAATTTGCTTGCTGTCGTGATCGGCTTGGGTGCAGCTCACGGAGCGACTGCACAGATAGTGCGCAATACGAACGGTCCCGGGCCGCACAACATTCTTGAAAGCGTGTCGATTCCTGCGAACGCCGAAGTCCTCGCGCTCTCCGGTGTCGTGCCGCAACCGATCGATCCGTCGAAGCGTCCCGAAAACATCGAAGCGATGGGCGATACGAAGACGCAAACGATCAGTGTGCTCAATCAAATCAAGGCGACGCTCGAGCGGCGCGGCTACAAGATGTCCGATGTCGTGCGCATGACGGTTTATCTCACGGCGGATCCCAAGCGCACGGATGGACGCATGGACTTCGCCGGCATGAATGAGGCGTATCGCATGTTCTTCGGCAGCGGCGACAACCCGAACGTCGTTGCTCGCTCGACCGTGCAGGTCGCGGCATTGGCCAATCCTTTGTATCTCGTCGAGATCGAAGTGACGGCCGCGAAGACAGCGAAGTAGAGGAGCGGCGATTGAGCGTTCCCGAATCATCGTCGATAACTCGCCGTGAGCTGTTGACGCTTATCGGACGAGCCGCCGGTTCCGCCGTGATGTACCAAGCGATGACCTCGCTGGCCGTCGCGGCGGAGTCGACTTTCACACAACCAATCGAATTACGCGGCGCGCCGAAGGGCACGTCGATCCTGATCTTGGGCGCGGGTCTGGCGGGCATGGTCGCGGCGCATGAGCTGCGCAAGGCCGGCTATCGCGTCCAAATTCTCGAATATCAAAATCGCGCGGGTGGCCGTAACTGGTCGGTGTACGGCGGCGATGTCTACACCGAGCTCGGCGGTTTCACTCAACGGGTCCCGTTCGACAAAGGGTTGTATTTCAACCCTGGCCCATGGCGCATTCCTTACCATCATCGCGGCATCCTGCATTACGCGAAGATGCTCGGCGTCGCGATGGAGCCGTTCATCGAAATCAATTACGCGGGATATCTGCATTCGACGAAAGCATTCGGCGGCAAGCCGCAACGCTATCGCGAAGTGAAGGCCGATTACGAAGGCTATCTCGCGGAGTTGCTCGCGAAGTCGATGCAGCAACACAAGCTCGATCAGCTCGTGTCGAAAGAAGATCGCGAGATCTTATTGGAGTCGCTGCGCGGCTGGGGCGCGCTCGAAGACGACTTTACTTATGCGAAGAGTCGACGTTCGAGTCGCCGCCGTGGCTATGACCATCCACCGGGTGGCGGGTTGAATGGCGTGTCGACGCCGAGTCAACCGATCGCGCTTTCGGATCTGCTGCAATCGAAGCTGTGGCGTTCGTTGTCGGATTCGAATGTGTTCGACGATCAGCAAACGATGTTCCAGCCGATCGGTGGTATGGGCCTGATCGGTCGCGCGTTTGGCAAGACGTTGGAAGGCGTCATTCACTACAACGCGAAGGTGATCGATATTCGGCAGGATGCGAAAGGCGTCACGGTGACGTACGTCGATACGATCAAAGGCGGCGCGCCACAAATGGCACGAGCCGATTGGTGTGTGAACACAATTCCCGCGACGGTGCTGAGTCAGATTCCGATGAATGTCGGCACGCCGATGCAAACGGCAATCAGCTCGATGCCGTACCTTGCCGCGGCAAAGGTTGGCTTACAGATGAAGCGTCGTTTCTGGGAAGAAGACGACGGCATCTACGGCGGCATCTCGTACACGGATCAGCAGATCGGACGCATCAGTTATCCGAGTACCGACTATTTCAAACCGGGTAAGGGCGTGCTGCTTGGCGCCTACATGTTCGGCACCGACGCGATCGAGTTCACGGCCTTGTCGCCGGAACAGCGAATCGCACGCGCCGTCGAGATGGGTTCAAAGCTGCATCCGCAATATCACAAGGAGTTCGAAGTCGGCTTCAGCATCGGTTGGCATCGCGTGCCATGGATTCTCGGTTGTTCGGCGCTGTCGTGGGGCGATGATCAAACAGCGCAGTACAACGCGCTTTGTGCAATCGACAATCGCATCGTGCTCGCGGGTGAGCACGCCTCGCGCATCACTGCGTGGCAAGAGGGTGCGGTCACTTCAGCGCTCGATGCGATCGGCCGTCTCCATCAACGTATCGTGCAGAGCACACCGTCATGATCAAGCAAGCCTTCGCTGTTGTGATCGTCGCGTGCGGGGGATTCGTCGCGAGCGGCCTCGAAGTCGCAAGTGCTCAAGAACGGCCGACGCCTCGTTACAAAGATGGCAAGGATGTCTATGA
>Ga0190269_10001227_pt1 | contig 12395 bp, 11 predicted proteins | sample Popmic249IS_FD_133749 | JGI IMG/M metagenome (GOLD analysis project Ga0190269, IMG submission 133749) | Populus adjacent soil microbial communities from riparian zone of Blue River, Arizona, USA - 249 IS | ecosystem: Environmental > Terrestrial > Soil > Riparian zone | place: USA: Arizona...
CATCGAGACCTGGGGCTGCCAGATGAACGAGCTGGACAGCCAGCGCATGCTCGGCCAGCTCATGCAGCAGGGCGTGCTGCCCACACTGCAGCCGGAAGACGCGGACGTCATCCTCCTCAACTCCTGCAGCGTGCGCGACAAGGCCGAGCAGAAGGTCTACTCGCGGCTCGGCGAGTACCGGCTGTTCAAGCGGGACCGGCAGGATCTCCTCATCGGCCTCTGTGGCTGCGTGGCCCAGCAGGAAGGGGAGAAGGCCCTCGCCCGGGTGCCCGACCTGGATTTCGTGCTCGGGCCGGGCAGGGTAGGGGAGCTGAACGAGGTCGTGGCGAAGCGCCGCGCCGGCGAGCGGGTGGTGGCCACGGGCTTTCCGGAGAACCGGAATTACGACATCGACGCCGTCTCCCGGAACGGCGAGTACAAGGGGATGGTGACCATCATCGAGGGGTGCAACAAGAACTGCACCTTCTGCATCGTCCCCCAAACACGCGGCCCGGAGCAGAGCCGGCCCATGGCGGACATCCTGCGCGAGGTCGAGCACCTCCTGGAGTACGGCTTCCTGGAGATCGAGTTGCTCGGGCAGACGGTGAACCACTGGCGCCACGGCGACCATGACTTTGCCGATCTGCTGGATGCGGTGGCCTCGCTGCCCGGCCTCCGGCGGCTCCGGTTCGTCACCTCCTACCCGCGCGACTTCACGCCCCGGATGGTGGAGCAGATCGGCCGCCACGAGAACATCTGCCCCTACCTGCACCTGCCCGTGCAGTCGGGATCGGATACGGTGCTCCGCCGCATGGGCCGCGGATACACGCGCGAGGAGTACCTGAACCTCGTCGGCCAGCTCCGCGCCGCCCGCACCGGTCTCGCGCTCTCGAGCGACATCATCGTCGGCTTCCCGGGCGAGACCGACGACGACTTCGAGCAGACGCTCGACCTGCTGCGCGAAGTCCGGTTCTCGGCCCTTTACGCCTTCAAGTACTCCCCGCGTCCGGGAACGGCAGCGCCGCGCCTCGGCGGACCGGTCGATGCCGACATCGCCTCCGAGCGGCTGCAGCGGCTCTTCCGCGTCCAAGAAGAGATCCAGCAGGAGATCCACGACAGCCTGGTAGGGGAGGAGTACGAGGTCCTCGTCACGGGCTGGGGCAAGAAGCCGGGAACCCAGGTGGGCCGGACCTCCTGCCATCGGATGGTGCACTTCCAGACCGGCACCGAGCCGGCCATGCTCGGCCAGACGACCCGCGTTCGGGTGCAGTCGGCCCTCGCCCACAGCCTCACAGGCGAACGTCTCTGATAAATCGATTGACCTGACGCTGGGGGGACCTCAGAATAGGTCCATGAGCGACCCCAACCAGGAACTGAAAGTCGAGATCCGAGGTCTGATGTTGGACCCCTCGTCCAACGTTCCCATTGTCATACTCCGCGACACCCAGAGCCAGCTCTTCCTGCCGATCTGGATCGGCGTCTTCGAAGCTAACGCCATCGCCCTCCGCATCGAGGGCGTTGAGCCCCCTCGCCCCATGACCCACGACCTCCTGCGCCTCATACTCGATCAGCTCGGCGCGACGGTGGAGAAGATCGTCATCTCCGACCTCAAGGAGAGCACCTTCTTCGCCGTCATCCACGTGCAGCAGGACGGCCGCAGCGTCGGCATCGACGCCCGGCCCAGTGATGCGATCGCCCTGGCACTGCGGGCCGACGCTCCGATCTTCGTGCTGCGAGGCGTCCTCGACAAGGCCCAGGCAGCCGAGCTGGCCGGTCAGGCAACCGACGAAGAGCGGCTCAAAAAGTGGCTGGAGGAGATCAGCCCCGAAGAGCTGGGAAAATGGACGATGTAGGTCCTAAGTAGCACGTTTTCCTGCACTTAGCGCCATTGTCGGCGCGCCGACATCCTTGAGGGCCCTGCTTGACCCGGTAGGGCCCTTCTTCTAGACTGCCGGTCGCTCATGATCATTGCGATCACCAATCAGAAGGGCGGCGTCGGGAAGACCACGACCGCCATCAATCTTGCCGCCGCCCTGGCCAGCAAGGGCGTCCGGACCCTCGTCGTCGACATGGACCCGCAGGCCAACAGCTCGATGTCCTTCCTGGACATCCATGAGCTGAAGCAGTCGGTCTACGAAGCCCTGACCGAGCCGCACGTCCATCTCTCCGATATCATCCAGCCCGCCGAGAAGGTCGAGAACCTGTCCATTGCGCCATCGACGATCGCCCTGGCGAAAGTCGAAGCCAAGCTCGTCGGCGAGCTGGACAGCCACTTCCGCCTCAAGGACGAGCTCCAGGCGATCCAGGAACAGTACGACTACGTCATCATCGACACGCCACCGACCCTGGGCATCATCACGGTGAATGCCCTTGTTGCGGCGACTCACGTGCTGATCCCGATCCAGGCCAGCTACTTTGCCCTGGAAGGGACGGACGACCTGCTGGAGACTATCGACAAGATCAAGGTGAGGGCCAACCCCGAGCTTCAGATCCTGGGCGCGCTCATTACCATGTACGACAAGCGGACGCTGCTCGCCAAGGACATTTACGAGCAGATCCAGCACGTGTTCGGAACCAAGGTGTTCGAGACGGTGATCACGAAGAGCGTCCGCCTGGAAGAGAGCCCGGCCTACCGCGAGTCGATCTTCACCTTTGCCCCGCGGTCTACGGGAGCCTACGAGTACTACCGCCTTTCCGAGGAGGTCCTGAGCCGTGTCTGAACCATCCCGCAAGCGCGGCGGCCTGCCCATGCGCGTGAAGATGCGCCACGACACACACTTCGTGGAAGAGCTCACGGCCCGGCACGAAACGCCGGTGGGGAAGATGGTTCCCCTTTCGACCCTGGAGCCGGATCCGAACCAGCCTCGGTCCACCATGGGAGACCTGGACGAGCTTGTCGCCTCGATCCGTGAAAAGGGCGTCCTGGAGCCGATCCTGGTCCGGCCCCGGCCCCAAGGTGAGGAAGATTCCGAGGAAGAAGCTCCTGCCGGCGTCCTGTACCGGATCATCTCCGGCGAGCGCCGCTACCGGGCCTCCCAGGAAGCAGGCCTCTACGAGGTGCCGGTCATCGAGATGGACGTCTCGGAGCAGGAAGCTCTTGAGATCGCCCTGATCGAGAACCTGCAGCGCAAGGACCTGACCCCCTTCGAAGAGGCCGAGGGCTACCGCCTACTGGCCGAGCGGCACGAATACACGCACGAAGAGATCGCCACGGCCGTGGGCAAATCCCGCACGGTGGTCACCGAGAGCCTGTCCCTGCTTCAGATGCCGCCGCGAGTTCGCGACACTGTCCAGGCCCTGGCACTGACGTCGAAGTCTCTGCTGCTGGAAGTGCTCAAGGCCGGCGAGGAGACCGAGATGATCGGCCTCCTCGAAGAGGTCGCGCGCCGTGGCCTGAATCGCGATGACCTCCGCCAAAGGCTGCGTCGTGACAAGGGCAACAAGGGCGGGCGCCGTAGGCCGTACGTCTTCAAGTTCAAGTCGCCGGACCGGAGCTACAACCTGTCGATGACGTTCCGGCAGAGCGAGGTGGACAAGGAAGACCTGATCCGCGCGCTCGAACAGATCCTCCTGGATCTCCGCAAAGAAACCGCCTGAAGGCCCGGTCCGCAGGCGCCTTTCTGTGCCCCTACATAACTACTGGTAAGACACATTATGTTGACCTAGTGAGCCGGCGACTAGCCGGTGAGCCATTCAGCGGCTAGATCCTCGTCCTCCTCCAAGCGGAGCTTGACCACAGGCAGGTCGTCCTGGAGCTGATCCAGAATCCACAGAATGAGATTCTCGCTGGATGGGATCTTCCCGCCCTCCCCGAACTCCGGGAGGGCTGAGTTGAGGTGCTGGTGGTCGAGCCGGTCGATGACCTTCTCGGTGACCAGGCTGTCCAGGTGCCCCAGGTCGATGATGAAACCGGTCTGGGGATCGACCTCGCCCTCGACCGTGACGAACAGTCGGTAGTTGTGGCCATGCCCTGGCAGGTTCGAGCACTTGCCGAAGCGGGCCCGGTTTTCCTCCTCGCTCCAGTCAGGCCGGCGATAAAGATGGCTGGCGCTGAACCGGAATCGGCGCTCAAGGCGGACTTTCATGTCGGTTTCCTCATAGAATCGGCCCGTGCTGCGTATCCGTCGTTTCCGACTCGACCGCTACATCCTCTCCGAAATCCTGGGGCCGCTCGCGCTGGGGTTCCTAGTCTATACGTTCATCCTTCTGCTGCGCTTCCTGTTCGACTCGGCCGAGATGATCATCCGGCGGGGCCTGCCGGTCTCGATCGTCGGCGAGCTGCTGATGCTCACCCTGCCGAACATCGTCGTGCTCACGCTGCCGATGTCCCTGCTGTTCGGCATCCTCATCGCCGTGGGCCGGCTGTCATCCGACAGTGAGCTCATCGCCATGCGGTCGTCCGGCATCAGCCTGCTGACGCTCTACCGGCCGATCCTCTTCATGTCGGCCGTCTTCGCGATCCTGAACACCTTCCTCATGGTCTATGCCCTGCCCTGGGGCAACCATGCCCTACAGCAGCTCCGGCTGGAGATCACTACCCAGAGCATCTCCCAGCAGGTGCAGCCGCGGGTCTTCTACGAGGAGTGGGAGGGCAAGGTCCTCTACGTCTTCGAGACTCCGGAGGGCGAGGAGCGCTGGAAGGGGGTGTTCCTGGCCGAGTCGGTGCCCAGCGGCGAGGACAACGAGATCACCATCGCCGACTGGGGCGAGGTCCGGGTCGAGCCGGACGGCGAGCGCGTCGTGCTCCGGCTCTACAACGCGATCCGCCACAAGGTGAACCTGAACTCCCCGGACCGCTACGAGATCAGCCGCCACCGGCGGCTCGACCTCATCCTGGAGGAGCAGTTCACCACCGAGCAGAAAGCCAAGATCTCGGTCTCCAAGGGGATCCGCGAGCTCACCCTGGAAGAGCTGCAGGACCTCAAGGAAGACCCGACGGCTACGCCCGAGCAGCGGAACCTGGCCGAGGTCGAGATCCACAAGAAGTTCTCGATCCCGGCCGCTTGCCTGGTCTTCGGCCTGTTCGCCCTGCCTTTGGGGATCAACAACCGTCGGGGCGGCAAGGCGTCCGGGTTCGCGCTCTCGATCGGCGTGATCCTCCTCTACTACGTCCTGCTCAGCAACGGCGAGGAGACGGCGCGCTACGGGCGCATCCCTGGATGGGTAGGCATGTGGGCCCCGAACATCCTCATGGCCGCCGGGGGTCTGTTCCTCCTCGTGCGGCGGAACAAGGACAAGAGCCTTCTCCTGAGCCGCCTCGACCGCTGGGTCCGCATGGATGTCTGGAGAGGCCTCCTCTTCCTGAAGAAGCGCCGGCAGGAGCGCAAGGAGGAGAGGCGGGCCGAAGAGGTTTCAGTGCCTCCCGCGGGGCAGGTCGAGCGCCGGCGCAAGGCGCGGCCGGAGCTGGTGCTCCTGCTCCCCCGCCCGCGGCTCGCGTTCCCCAATCTGCTCGACCGGTACGTGGTCCGGAGCTTCGCCATGGTCTTCGTCCTGGTCGTGCTCTCCGGGGTGTCCCTCTTCGTCATCTTCGACCTGAGCGAAACCATCGACGAGATCCTCAAGAACAAGGTCTCCTCCACGGTGGTCCTGAACTACTACAAGTACCAGTCGCTGCAGATGTTCTACGACATCGCGCCGATCGTGGTGCTGGTCACCACGCTGATGACCTTCAGCCTGCTCGCGCGCACCAACGAGATCACCGCCTGCAAGGCGCTGGGCATGAGTCTCTACCGCCTGGCCCTCCCGGCCCTGGTTGCATCGCTGCTCGTGACCCTGTTCAGTGGCTATCTCGAATCGGCCGTGCTGCCGGCCTCGAACGCCAAGGTCGCTCAGCTCAAGGACCAGATCCGCGGCAGCGAGACCGTGAGGACCTACCGGCGGGCTGACCGGCAATGGCTTTTCGGACAGGGGCGCTACATCTACAACTACCTGCACTATGACCCGCAACGGCCCTCGCTCCAGAGGCTCCAGGTCTTCGATTTCGACGAGAGCCACCGCCTCTCCCGCAGGCTCGTCGCGGACTCCGCCGTCTTCCTGGGCGACGTATGGAAGTTCTCCAACGGCTGGTCGCGGGAGTTCAACAGCAGCGTGGAGGTCACGGACTACCTCCGCTTCACGGATGACAAGATCGTCCGCTACCCGGAGACGCCCGACTACTTCGAGTCGGAGATCCGGCCCCCGGAGCAGATGCGGTACAGCGAGCTCAAGGATTACATCGACGAGCTGCGCGACAGCGGCCAGCCGGTGCCAGAGCTCCAGGTGGAGCTCCAGAACAAGATCGCGTTCCCGGTGGTCTCGCTGGTGATGGCGTTGGTTGCCCTTCCGTTCGCGTTCCGCCTTGGCCGCCAAGGGGCGCTCTACGGTCTGGGCCTCTCGGTGGTCCTCGGAATCGTCTTCCTGGGGATCTTCGCGTTCTTCACGACTCTGGGGGAAGCCGGCGCGCTGCCGCCGGCGGTGGCGGTCTGGAGTCCGAGCGCCGTATTCGCCGTGCTCTCGGTCTATCTTTTCCTAGGGGTGAAGACCTAGAAGCAGCCTAAAAGCGGCTGAGATCCCGGCCGAAAAGCCGGGCCTTGACCCAGTCGAAGAGCACCTTGACCTTGTTGGCCGGGCTCACCAGCTTGGTCAGGTAGACGGAGCGCCAGAAGAGCCAGGCCCACCGGCCGCTCCACTTGACCTGCGGGAGGTCAGCCAGCGCCTGTCCCCCGCCGATGTAGGCGAGCATCCCCGTCGCCTTGAAGCGGAACGGCTCGACGTACGCGTTCTCGCGGACGCTGGCCAGGGCGTCCGCGAGGTACTTGCCCTGCTGCTGCGCCACCTGGGCCGTGGCGGGCAGAGGCGGCTCCCCTACCGCGGCACAATCGCCCAGCGCATAGGCTCCCTCTTTGCCCGGGATGCGGAGATGTTCGTCCACGATCAGGCGGCCTCGGCGGTCGAGGGGTAAACCCAGGGAGGCGATCAGAGGGACGGGCGCATTGCCGCCAGCCCAGAGCACCAAACCGCAAGGGATGACCTCTCCGCCTGCCAGCACCACCCGATCCCGCTCGATGGACTGAACCTTCGCCTGCGTTCGCACTTCGATCCCGGTGTGAAGGAAGTGCCGTTTCGTGTACTCGCCCAGCGCCTCGTCGAAGCTGGTGAGGAGCCTCTCCAGCGCTTCCACCAAGACTACCCGTGCCTGCGGTACGTGCTCGGGGTAGCTGTGGCGCAGCTCCTCGTCGATCAGATCGTCGATCTCCGCCGCGATCTCTACGCCCGTGGGACCTCCGCCGCAGACCACGAAGGTCAGACGCTGGCGCAACTCGTCGGGAGTCAGCCCCGGGATCTCGGCGCGCGCGAACTGCTCCAGGACCCCCCTCCTCACCGCCCTGGCATCCTCAACGCTGGCGAGCTTGAGAGCATGCTCCCGAACGCCCGGAACGCCGTAGTCACCGACAGCGGCGCCAACCGCGATGACCAGGATGTCGTAAGGCAACGTGAACCGCTCCCCCCCCACCGCGCCGACGCAGTGGACATGACAGCTCTCCCAATCGATCGATTCTGCGGAGCCTTCGATCACTTGGACGCCGCGCAACCGGCGCCGGCTCGGCTCCAGGATGCTCCGGAACTCGACGCTGCCGCTGGCTGCCGATGGCAGCAGCGGAGTGAAGAGGAAATAGTTGCGCGGGCTAAGGAGGGTGGCGTCCCAGTCGCGCGCCCTGATGCGAGAGAGGAGCGAGAAGCCGCCGAACCCGCTTCCGAGGACGAGCAGCTTGGGACGGTCGGGCATCTAGGAAGAATACTCGAAACGGAGCTTGGGATCCGTGCGCGCTTGCCGCAGAAAGGAGCGGATCTCGTCGAGAAGGCCGGAGCTCAGCTTCTCCATGCGGACCGCCTGCTGAAAAACGATGAGAGCGGCGATGGCTTCGCGGTGGATGTCGCGAGACCGGAAGATCGGCAGCATCTCTTCGGCCAAGAGCCGCATCTCCTCCGTCCGGCTCTGCGCGGCATAGAGGCTGGCCAAGTCGAGGCAGACCAGGGCCGCACTGAAGCCGGCGCTCTGTCCGAGGAATCCGGTGCGGGCCTCGGTCAGCGCCTGCTCTGCCTCCCTGAGCTGCCCGAGGGCCTGCTGGATCCTGCCTTCCAGCCAGCGCAGCCTGAGGTTGAGCAACTCGCCGCCATGCTCCAGGAACTCGGGGCGAGACGCCTTGAGGAGAAACCAGGCCTCCTGGTCGCGGCCGCTCTCCTGAAGGTAGAGCATGAGGCTGTGCCGGGCCGACAGCTCCAGGCGGCGCTCGCGAGTCGGATCGAGCAACCCGAGGCCTTTGCGCAGCCACCGGACTGCTGACTCGAGCTCCCCCGCCGCGCCGTGCGTGCTCCCTTTCTGGACGAAAGCCCGGCCGACCAGATGGAAGTCCCGGTACTGGCGGTAGACCGCGATCACATCGTCTAGCAGACCGTGCGCCTCATCGATCCGGCGCTGGTCGCGGCGCACCAGCGCCTTGATCTCGAACAGGCGCGCCTCTTCGAACACGTCGCCGGTTCCGATCGCGAGCAGCGCCTCGGCCACGGCGAGCGCGCCTTCGGCGGCACGCAGGTCGGATTGGTTGCGGAGGACCTCGGCCAGACAAGCCCAGGCCCGGGCCTTGAGGTCGTTGACCAGCTCGGTGCCGTAGCGGTGGACATCGAACTCCTGCGAAACAGCGATTGCGAGCTCCGCCAGCTCCTCGGCGCGCAGTATCTCCGCATAAACCAGGTCATAGCTGCTTTCGATCAGGCGCTGGCAGAGGGGACAGGACTGGAAGTCGCGGTCGGTTCGGACCTGGGTCATCCGCTCGGCAGGGGTGAGGCATTCGAGACGCTGGAGCAGCTGCGGCACGCCCGCGTGTTCGCGCAAAAGGGCACGAGCGCGGTCGCTCAGCCGGATCTCTCCGACTTCTTCGTACTGGATCGTCTCCGCCGGTGCGGGATCGCTCTGCAGCTTCGGGGCACGAGCCGTCGGCCGCTCGGTCCGGGCAAGGAGACGCCGGACCGTCTTTCGCCGCTCGGCAGGGCCGATCTCGCTCTGCAGGAGCGTGACAAGGTCATCAGGATCGAAGGCGCTCAACGTCATGCAAGGACTCCTCATTCGAACGTGTCTGTTCGAAGGGGCCTACGCCTTCACCCGAAAAACATCGCAAAAGATCTCTGCTTACAGTGTCACCAGCTCAAGAAAGCGTGACACTTCGGAGAGAAGCGTTTCAGGAAATCGGTGTGAACTGCAAGTCGGGCTGATTCCTCGCCTTGCGGAGGAAGCTGCCGACCTCGCGGACCAGAACGAGCTCGGCCCGTTCCGTGCTGGCCGCCTTCTGCAGGACGGAGAGAGCGCCCATGGCTTCCCGATGAATCTTGCGCGAGCGGAAGACCTCGAGCATCTCGTCGGCCAGCCCGCGCACGTCGGCGGTACGGCCCTGGGTAGCATAGATCTCGGCGAGATCGAGCGAGGCGAGCGCGGCGTCGTAATCGAGGCCGAGCTCGAGGAACGCCTCGCGAACCTCCCGAAAGGCCACGGCCGCCTGCTCGTACCGCTGCAGACCGCGGGAGACGGCTCCTTCCAGCCAACGGAGGCGCAGAAGGTTCAGCCGATCTCCCTGCTTCAGGTAGAGGGGGCGAGTGTGAAAGAGGAGAGCGAACGCTTCCCGGGGACGTCCACTCTCGCACAGGGCCGAGATCAGGTTGTGCCGCGCCGCGAGGAAGATCCGCGGCTCCTCCTCGGGATTCAACAGCTCCAGGGCCCGCCGGAGGAGCGCGATCTCTCCATCCGAGTCTCCGGACTCACCGCAGATCAGTGACTTCTGCTGGAGAGACCTACCGAGCAGGCTGCGCTGGCCGAGCTTGCGGTAGATGGCGATGACCTGATCCATGAGTCGGGTGGCCTCGACGAAGCGGCGCTGATCCCTTCGCAGGGAGGCTTCGAAGTCGAGCACCCGGGCAATTTCGTGAGGGGTGATCCGCACCGGGTCGAGCAACTCCGTCGCGGTTTCGAAGGCCTGGTCCGCGCCGGCATGATCCGAGCTGATGCGCAGCGCATTACCGAGCTGAGCCCAAGCGCGGGCGCGCAGCCCCTTAAGCCCTTCTCCACCCTTCTCTCCACTTCGCTCCGCAAGACGATCAGCGATGGCGACGCCGAGGCGCGCCAGCTCGACCGCGCGGGCCGGCTCACGGAAGCCCGCCTCGTGCGCCTGCTCCAGAAGAATCTCGCAGAGCATACGGCTCAGGAAGCGGGCGCTGTTGGAAACCATCAGGTGCTGCCTGGCCGGCGGGTGTCGCGCCAGTTCCTCGAACAGCTCGCGTCCCTGTGCCCGCTCTCGCGCGACCTCGGACTCACGGGTAAGGATGATGTGAAAAATCCGGTCGATGGCCTCGTCACAGGCACTTCGGTCAACAATGCCCTCTGCCGAGGGAACCCGAGCGGCGAGTTGCGCACCGTGCTCCCAGAGGCCCGCGGTGACTTGTCGGCACTCGGAGCAGCCGGCCAGGAGGTGCTGCGAAACCTGCCGCATCTCGGCCGCGGGGAGATGGCCGAGCACGAAGCGCTCCAACACCGGCTGTGCCGGGTGGTTCTCCGTCATGGCTATTCCTGGCCCCGCAGGATGCCCGACGCCACCAGCCGGCGGGTCAGGGCGGCGAGGCAGCGGTTCGTCATCTTACTGATGCTGCCCTGGCTGTACCCCAGGAACACCGCCATCTCTGACGGGCTGTAGCCGTGCCGGTAGCGCAGCGACAGGATCGAGCGGCAGCGTTCCGGGAGCTGATCGATAGCGCTCGTGAGGTCCCGCCGCAGGTCCGCTCCCTCCTGATCAGGAGCCTGCGGCTCGGCCACGACCTCCAAAACCGCGGCGTCCACGGCATCGTAGAGCTTGCGCCGATGATCGCGCCAGTAGAGCAGGCACTTGTTGCGCAGCGTCCCGACCAGCCACGCTTCGGGGTCACGGATCGAGTCGCGATGATAGAGCAGCGCCAGAAGAGCCTGCTGCAGGATGTCTTCCGTGTCTTGAGGGGGGATGCGATATCGAAGAAAGAGCCCCCGAATCCGCGGCCGCACCCGATCAAGGAACTCCTCGAGGGTGTCTTCGGGCTGGGGATGGTCCAAAGCGCTCATTTCCGCAAGAAGACGCCTGAATTTCGGACACACTAGCACTGTCCGGAGGCACTTGTCCAGAGGATTCCCCGCATCGGAGCACGGCGGAGCGCTTGGGGCGGAGGGTCGTCCGCCCCTTCCCGGCCTGGGCTTTAGCCGTTGCCGTCGATCCGCATTCCGGCTCCTTCAAAGATGTTGCTCAGGAAGTTCCAGAACGAGAAGCCCTGACGCACGATCCTGGTGCGCTCGGGGCCATTCCAGCGCGACTCGGACCGGGGAGCGGCGCTCAGGTCGGACAGCGGGAAGATCATGGACGCGGCGACCAGGGCGAAAATGGCGACGAAACGGCGGATTCGAAGGGAAAGCATGGGACGTCTCCTTTCTTGGACACGCGGCGCAAGGCCGTGGAGCCGCTGGAGAGCAGCTCGTAAACTAAGTTTCCGCAAGCGGTGCTCCAAAGACACCGATCCGAATCTGACTATGAGATTGTGCACCGGAATGCCCTGAAAGTGAGCATGTGTGCTTCCCGGACATGCCGGGCGGCCTGGGGCAGGCCCTGGCTTCAGGCGTCTTCGTTCAGCGCTCCCGGGGAGGGATGGAACCCTGCCCCGAGAAGCTGCTGGGTGAGCGCGGACAGACAGCGGCGGGTCACTTTGCGGATGCTCGACTTGCAGTAGCCGGTCCGCTCCGCGGCCTCGGCCGTGGTGCAGCCCAGGCCGTAGCGCAGGCGGAGCACGGACCGGCAGCGATCAGGGAGCTGTGCCAGCAGGAAGTCCAGGTCGTGGCGGAGCTCGGTCCGCTCCTGGGCAGGTGCCTCGGCATCGGCAAGGAGCTCGAGAATGGCGGTATCCACCACGTCCCAAAGCCGGCTGCGCTGCTTGCGCCAGTAGATGACGCAGCGGTTCGACAGCGTGGCCAGGATCCACGCTTCGGGATTGCGGATGCTCCCTGCCTTGGAGACCATGATGAGAAAGGTCTCCTGCAGGAGGTCGTCCGCGTCCTGAGCGGGGATTTTGTAGCGGAAGAGGATGCGTTTGAGCTTGGGCTCAACCCTCTCCAGCAACTCCTCCAGGGAGGGCTCTTCCGCCCGAGGTGAACCCGAAGATTGCATGTCAGTAGATCTGAGTGACTGGTGCGTCACGCTACCAACATTCTGCTGTTTTGTCCACAGCGTTGATGGGAAGCGAGGAAGTTAAAGGCTCTTCCGCTGGTGGGAGTGCTCAACCATCTTCCTGCGGCTCCCCTCCCCCGCCCACGATCTCCCTTTGGAAGCCGACGGCGAGGAGCTGCCGCGTGAGAGCGGCCAGGCAGCGGTTCGTGA
>Ga0190269_10001228_pt1 | contig 12388 bp, 13 predicted proteins | sample Popmic249IS_FD_133749 | JGI IMG/M metagenome (GOLD analysis project Ga0190269, IMG submission 133749) | Populus adjacent soil microbial communities from riparian zone of Blue River, Arizona, USA - 249 IS | ecosystem: Environmental > Terrestrial > Soil > Riparian zone | place: USA: Arizona...
CCGCACGGCCTCCTCGACCACGTACTGGATGGCCGGCTTGTCGACGACCGGCAGCATCTCCTTGGGCTGGGCCTTGGTGGCCGGGAGGAACCGGGTGCCCAACCCGGCGGCGGGGATGACGGCCTTGCGGACGCGGGTCATCTGGCCAGGCTAACGACGGCGCTACGAGGCCTCGGCATCCGCCCGCAGCGTCGGCTCCTCGCCCCGGCGGATCCGCCCGAGGTTGTCCCGATGGCGCGCCACCACGAGGGCGCCGCAGGCGGCGAAGGCCGCCACCTCGCCGGCGGGGCGGCCCGCCAGCGCCGCCCCGACCGGGAGGCCGGCGGCGATGGCGATCGATGCCTTCGAGGCGGTGCCGGTGGCCTTCGCCGTGACGGCCCAGACGGCGGCCAGGGCGGCTGCGACGAGGGGCACGAGCACGGCCGCCATGCCGGCTGCGGTCGCCACGCCCTTGCCGCCCCGGAAGCGGCGGGTGGCCGGTGCGACGTGGCCGAGCACGGCGGCCAGCCCGCAGGCCACGCCGATGCTCCGCCCAGCCAGCAGGCCGACCCCGGCCGCGACGGCGCCCTTGGCGAGGTCGCCGAGGAGCACGATGGCCCCCGCCCGGCGCCCCATGGTGCGCAAGGTGTTGGACGCTCCCGGGTTGCCCGAGCCCTCGGCCGTGACGTCGCGGCCCCGCCGCCGTCCGACGAGGATGGCCGTCGGGAAGGTCCCCAGGAGGTAGGCGGGCACGACGAGGATCCAGCCGAGCTCCACGCCCGTGAGGGTAGGCGGGGCCGTCGTGGCGCCGCGAGCCAGCCCCCCGCTACCCTGGCACTCGCCGATCGAGAGTGCTAACCGGCGACGAACCAGCGCTGGGTGGCATCGGGAGCCTCGCCACCCTGAGAGCGACACGGAGGACGCAGTGCCCACCTACGAGTACCGGTGCCGGGAGTGCGGACACGAGCTGGAGGTGGTCCAGGCCTTCACCGACGATGCCCTCACCACCTGCCCGGCGTGCGGGGTCGAGTCGCTGCGCAAGGTCTTCGGTGCCGTGGGGATCTCGTTCAAGGGCAGCGGCTTCTACAAGACCGACAGCCGCGGCTCCTCGTCGTCGACCTCGAGCTCGTCGACGACGTCGGGCTCGGGCGACGCCGCGTCGAGCTCCACCTCCTCGTCCGACAGCAGCGCCGCCAGCTCCTCGACCGACTCGAGCAGCAGCACCTCGTCCGACAAGGCGAAGACCGCCTGATCGAAGTGGCCCTGTCGGGCCCGGACGGCGATCGCTAGGTTCGGGGACGGCTTCCCCCGCCCCGACGCCTCGCCCCCAGGAGGCGCGCCGTGCTGCGCCCGAAGCCGTCACCGCTCCCCTTCGTCCGCCGTCGACCACGGCCCCTGCTGGTGCTCCGGCGCCACCCCCGCGCGTGGTGGGCGGTGGCCGCCTGCCTGGCGCTGGCGGCCGGGATGGCGGGCTCCTCGGTGGTGGACCGGGCCGAGGCGGCCCGCCGGGCCTGGGGCGCGACGGCCGCCGTCGTGGTGGCCACCCGGGACCTGCAGCCCGGCGACCGGCTCGACGCGGGCGCCCTGGCCGTCGAGCCGCGGCCTCGGGCGACCGTGCCGGCATCTGCGCTCACGACGCTGCCGGAGGACCGGGTCGCGGGCGCCGCGATCCTGGCCGGTGAGGTGCTGGTGGCCGAGCGCCTGGCCGGGGAGGGCCTCGACGGCCCCGCGGCCCTGCTGCCACCCGGCACGCGGGCCATGGCCATCCCCGCCGACCCGTCGCTGACCCCGCCGGTGGCCGTCGGCGACCGGGTCGACCTGGTCGTCGCCCTGGCTGCCGCCGCCGAGCCCTCCGGCGGCCCACCCGGCTTCACGCTGGTGCCCGACGCCCTGGTCGTGGCCGTCGAGGAGGCCGCGGTGACGGTCGCCGTCCCCCGCGACGACACGTCCCGGGTGGCCGTCGCCCTGGGAGCCGGCGCCGTCTCCCTCGCCCTCATCGGGCAGTCGTAGGGCTAGCGGATCGCGTAGAGCACCAGGAAGAAGGCGCCGGCGACGACGCGGTAGACGACGAAGGGGGTGAAGGTCCGGGTGCGGATGAGCTTCAGGGTGCCCCACACCGCCAGCCAACCCGTGAGCCCCGAGGCGACGATCCCCCAGACGAACGGGGCCACGAAGTCGCTGGGGATGCCCCCCTCGGAGGCGACGTCGGCCGCCTTGTAGACGAGCGCCCCGGCGGTGATGGGCAGGCTCATGAGGAAGGCGAACCGGGCGGCGCCGTCGCGGCCGAGGCCGACGAGGCGGCCGGCGGTCATCGTCACGCCTGAGCGGGACACGCCGGGTTGCAGGGCCACGGCCTGGCCGACGCCCATGATGAGCGCATCGCGCAGCCGGACCTCCTCCACCTTGCGGGTCCCGGGGGCCCGGTCGGCCCAGGCCAGCACGAGGCCGAACACGATGAGCATGGTGGCGATGAGCCAGATGTAGCCGGTCTTCTCCTCGATGAAGTCGGCGAAGAGGGCCCCGGTGATGGCGGCCGGGACGGTGGAGGCGACGAGGAACCACGCGATCCGACCGTCGAGCGTGGACAGGGCGCCGCGGCGCAGACCGGCCTTCGTGTAGCGGACGACGTCGCCCCAGAAGTAGGCCAGGGCCCCGATGAGCGTGCCGAGGTGGAGGGCGACGTCGAAGGTCTTCTGGAGGTGCTCCTGCCCGGCGAAGTCGTCCCAGCCGAACAGCCAGGGCACGAGGCGGAGGTGGCCGCTGGAGGAGATGGGGAGGAACTCCGACAGGCCCTGGGTGATGCCCAGGACGATGGCGTGGAGGATCGGCATGGAGCCGGCGACGGTACCGGCTACTGGCCGGAGAGGGCCACGTCCGGGATGACGAGCGTGACCCCGCCCGTGCCGTCGGGCAGCCACTCGAGGTCGGCGCCGACGGCGGAGATGTCGAGCAGCAGGCGCTGCAACGTGGAAGCGATGGTGGCCTCGCGGATGGGCTCGGCCAGGGCGCCGTCGCGGACCATGAGGCCCTCCACGCCGACGGAGAAGTCGCCCGACACCGGGTTCACCCCGGAGTGGAGGCCTGCCATCGAGGTGACCAGCAGGCCCGTGCCCACCCCGGCCACCAGCTCCTCGTGGGTGCCCGTGCCCGGCGCCACCGCCAGCGCGGCGGCCGACACGGCCGGGGTGGAGGACACGCCGCGGGCGGCGGAGCCGGTGGAGGCGGTGCCGGAGCGGCGGCCGGTGTAGGTGTTCTGGAGGAACCCCTGGAGCACCCCGTCGCTGACCAGGGCGTTTCGACGGCGGGCCAGGCCCTCGCCGTCGTAGGTGTCGGCGCCGAGGCTCCGGGCGTCGGTGGGGTCGTCGACGAAGGTGAGCAGCGGCGCGGCGATGGCCTCCCCCACCCGGTCGCCGAACGGCGATCGGCCCTTCAGCACCGCGTCCCCGTTGAGCATCCCGCCGACCAGGCCGAGGATCGTGGCGGTCATGCGGGGCTCGAGCACGAGGGTGACCCGCTGGGTGGGCGGCTTGGTGGACCCGAGGAGGCGGGTGGATCGCAGGACGGCGTCGTCGGCCGCTTCGTCGACCGACAGATCGGTCAGCTCTCGGCCCACGGACAGGCCGCCTGCGATCTGGGTCTCGCCGTCCTGGGTGGCCAGGGCCTGGACCATGAGGTAGCTGGTGCCGGAGCGGTCCCACACCCGGATGCCGGTGCTGGTGGCGACCGCCGCCTCGCCGAGGCCGTCGCTGTACATGGCGACCCGCACACCCTTGACCCGCGGGTCCCGCCTGGTCGTGGCTCGCTCGAGGTCGAGGGCCAGCGACACCTTCTCGGCGGTGGGCACGTCGGGCAGGCCCTTGGGCCAGAGGTCGAGCGGGAGGGGCTCGACGCCGTCGGGCTCGGCCAGGCCGTTGAACTCGTCGGGCTCGCCGAAGCGGGCGTTGTCCCGGGCCTCCTCGAGCGCCTCCTGGACGACCTGCTCCTCGAGGGTGCCGGCGTACGCGAAGCCCTCGCGGTGGTCGACGACGACCCGCACCCCGACACCGGACGACGAGGCCTGGGTGAGGGACTCGACCTCACCCGCGTAGGCCCGCACCGTGGTGCTGGTGCTGCGGGCCACGAAGGCCTCGACCTGCTCGCCCGGGCGGGCCTGGTCGGCGACCCGGACGGCGAGGTCGAGGAGGTCGCGGTCGCCCGGCTCGGCCGGGGGCATCAGGCGGTGCCGCCGACGGTGAGCGCCGGGACCCGCAGCGTCGGCACGCCGTCGCCCACGGGGACGCCCTGGCCGTCCTTGCCGCACATGCCGGGGCTGCCCATGGCGAAGTCGCCGCCGACGGCGTCGATCGAGCCGAGCACGGCCGGACCGTTGCCGATCAGGTTCCCCTCCCGGATCGGCTCGGTGATCCTGCCGTCCTCGATGAGGTAGGCCTCGGTCATCCCGAACACGAAGTCCCCGGTGGCGGTGTTCACCTGGCCGCCGCCCAGGTGGGCCACGTACACGCCCTTCGGGGTGGAGGCGATGATGTCGTCGGGGTCGTCCGGGCCGGCCAGCACGTAGGTGTTGGTCATCCGCACCATCGGCAGGTGCTTGTAGCTCTGCCGACGGCCGTTGCCGGATCGGGCCCGGCCCTCCTTGCGGGAGCGCAGCAGGTCCCACATGTAGTCGGTGAGGATCCCGTCCTCGATGAGGACGTTGCGCTGGGCCACGGAGCCCTCGTCGTCCACGGCGATGGCGCCCCACTCCTCGGCCATCGTGCCGTCGTCCACGAGCGTGATCCTCGGGTCGGCCACCCGCTCGCCGATCCGGCCGGCGAAGACGGAGGCGCCCTTGGCCACGAGGTCGGCCTCGAGACCGTGCCCGCACGCCTCGTGGAAGAGCACGCCGCCGCCACCGGGGCCGATGACGACGGGCATCGTGCCTGAGGGGGCCGGACGGGCGGCCAGCTTCAGGAGGGCCCGCTCGGCCGCCTCCCGACCGAGGTCCTCGACGTCGTAGCGGTCGAACAGCTCGAAGCCGACCGTGCGCCCGAGCGACTGGTAGCCGGTCTGCATCCCGGTGTCGCCGGAGGCGACGGCCATGACCGAGAGCAGGGTGCGGACCTGGTCGTCCTCGGTGAGGAGGCCGTCGCTGTTGGCCACGAGGATGCGGCGGCGGCTGTCGCCGTAGCGGGCCGTCACCTGGGAGATGGCGGCTCCGGCGGCGCGGGCGCTGGCGTCGGCCCGGCGCAGCAGGTCGACCTTCTCACCCTTGCCGACGGACTCGGGGAGGACGGCGATCTCGTTGGGCCGGGGCGCCTCCACCCGGGTGAGCGCCACCTCCCTCACGCCGCCGCCGCCGGTGCGGGCCGCCGCGGCCGCCGCCTCCGCCGCCTCGGCCAACCCGGCGCGAGACAGGTCAGCGGTGTGGGCGAAGCCGGTGGTGTCGCCCACGATGACGCGGATGCCGGCGCCCCGGTCGCGCCCCGAGGTGAGGTGCTCGACCTTGCCGTCATCGAGCACCGCGTTCGACGACGCCTTGTCCTCCACGAAGATCTCGGCCATGTCGCCCCCGGTCCGCAGGGCAGCGGCGAGGGTCTCTCGGATCAGGTCGTGGTCGAGCACGCGACTCCTTCACGGGGCGGACGGCGGGCCCGGGCGCCTTTGACCCAGCCGCCGGGGTGAGGCATATCGTACCCGGGTGCCTCTGTCCCCCGGCCTGCACGCCAGCGTGAAGCTGGTCGTCTCCGACGCCGACACCGCCATCGCACACCACTCCGGGGAGGTGCCCGTCCTCGCCACGCCGCGCCTCATCGCCCTCTGCGAGGAGGCGGCCCATGCCGCCGTCGCCGGCGACATCCCGGCCGGGCAGACCACGGTCGGCATGCGTGTGCAGGTCGACCACCTCCACCCCACCAACATCGGCTCGGCGGTGGCGGCCGAGGCCACCTTGGACAAGGTGGAGGGCCGCCGGCTCACCTTCACGGTCACGGTCAACGACCACGGCGGGTTGGTGGCGGCGGGCAAGGTCACCCGCGTCATCGTCGACACCGAGCAGTTCCTCGACAAGGCCCGCTGACGCCCGGGGTCCCGCCCGGCGGAGGACCTCAGCCCGGGAGCGCGTCGAGGAAGGCGCTTACGACGGCCCACCAGGCGGCGGGCGCCTCGAACTGCGGGGAGTGGGCTCCGCCGTCGATCACCGCCAGCTCCGCGCCCGGGATGGCGGCGGCCATGCGCTCAGACGGACGGCGGAAGGGGGCGTCGTGCTCGCCGACGACCACGAGCGTGGGCACCGAGATCGTGCCGAGCTCAGCCAGGCGGTCGAGCTCCTCGGAGCGGTCGGTGATCTGGCGGAGCATCGACGCGTACATGGCGGGCGAGGAGGCCAGCATCTTGCGCTCCCCGAACGCCTTGTAGTCGGGCCGCTCCGCCTCGAGCCGGGCCGCGATGTCGTTGGTGAGGGGGTTCGCGTCGCGCGCCATCTCCTGGGCCGCCATCACCGCCGCCATGCCCTCGCTGCGGGCGATGGCGGTGGCCAGCTCGACGATGCCGGGATCCGCCTTCACGGCCCGGTGCGACGTGTCCATGAGGATGAGCGCCTCGAAGCGCTCGGGCGCCTGGAGGGCTGCGGTCTGGAGGACCATGCCGCCCATCGAGTGGCCGAGCGCCACCGCTGACGACCAGCCCAGCGCGTCGAGGAGGCCGAGCAGCTCGGAGGCGTAGTGGTCGAACGAGTACGCCTCCTCCTCCACCGGCTTGTGGCTCTCGCCGTGGCCTCTCTGGTCGAGCGCCACGGCGTGCCAGCCTCGCTCGGCCAGCGGGTCGAGCCACTCGGCGAAGTCCTCCTTGGCACCGGTGAACCCGTGCACGAGGACGAGGGGGCGGCCCCCGACGCCGGCCTCGGCGATGGCGAGGACCTCGGTGCCCGCGTCGTCGTGGACCGTGACCCTGCGGTGCTCCATCGCCGCCGGACCGTACCTGCGGTCAGCCCAGCGCGCCGGGATCGCCGCCGAAGCCCCCCATGACCTCGCTGAAGGGGGTGACCTCGGACGGATCAGGGACCTCGACCTCGACGTCCGCGCCGTAGTCGAACAGCTCCAGCACCATGCTCCCGGACTCAAGGCCCTCGAGCTCGTCGCCCTCGACCTGACCGACCAGGTCGGCGAAGTCCATGGCCATGCGGTAGACGAGGCCGTCATCGCCCACCCACACCTCGAGGGGCAGGGTGGTGGCACCGAGGCCCGCCACCTGCTGCTCGTAGGCCTCGCGCGCGTCGGCCGGCAGCTCGGCGGCGGCCTTCTCGAGGTCGACGAGGACCCGGTAGCGGGTGGTGTCGACCCCCCGGACCTCGGCGGACCCGAGCTCCTCGATCTCGTCGGAGACCCCTCGGAGGCTCTCCACGAGCTGGGCCGGGTTCCCGGAGGGGCCGACGCCCAACCCCAGCGTGTCCCCGGCCACCCCCATGTCCTCGGCGGAGACCGAGAGCCACCCGTCGGTGCCCGTGAGCGCAGCCAGCATCGGCACCTTCAGGTACGTGGTGGTGCCGTCCACCACGATGGTCATGGGCTCGTCGAAGCCGGGGGGCAGCGACTCCCCGGTCTCCTGCGCGAACCCGCCCAGGGCGGCCCCGAGGTCCATCGTGATGACGGCCTGGGTGCCGTCGAAGCCCCCCTCGGCAGTGATGTCGACGGTCTCGCCCATCACCGCGATCGTCATGGTCATCTCCATGCGAGCCGAGCCGGCCTCGGCCACTGCGTCGGGGGCGGCTTCCAGGCGGGCGAGCGCCGCCTCCGCTCCCCCGGTCTCGACGACCGCTCCCTCGTCGTCGTCCCCGCAGGCGGTGACGACGAGCAGCGGGGCGAACAGGGCAGCGGCGAGCCGGGGTGCCTTCACGGAGGTCCTCCACGGGGTTGCGTCGGGGGGTGGTGGGCGGGAGGGTCCACGGGCCCCGCCGAGCCCGGTGCCCGATCGTACCGGCGGGTCGAGGTGTCCCGAAACGTCCGGATCCTCGACCCGGACGTCCCCGGGCCGGGCGTACGATGGTCGCCGGCCATCGAAGCGACGGGGGGCAGGTGAACCGCAAGCAAGCGCTCTCGCTGGTGCTGCGCATCGCCCTCAGCGCGCTCATGCTGGCGGTGCTCGTCTGGCGGGTCCCGTCCTTCGAGCTGGCCGAGGTCGTCCCCGAGCTCACGGGCCGCACGGTGTTCTGGCTCGTGGTGGCGGCCACCCTGACGCTGGCCGGCCTGGTGCTGTCGGCGCTGCGGTGGCAGCGGGTGCTGGAGGTGCTCGGCCTGCACGCTCGCCTGCGGCGCCTCATCTCGCACTACCTGGCCGGCCAGTTCGTCTCGAACGTGCTGCCCACCACGATCGGCGGCGACGTGCTGCGGGTCACCCGCCTGTCGCGCGAGACGGGCGAGTCGCCCCGCACGTTCGCGTCCGTGGTCCTCGAGCGCCTCACCGGGTGGCTCGTGCTCCCCGTCATCAGCGTGGCCGGCTTCCTCGTCAACCCCCCGCTGCGCGGGCTCGGCACGGCCAGCCGCGTGGCTCTTGGCCTCGCCTTCGCCACCCTCCTCGCGCTCGGGATCCTCCTCTACGCGGTGGCCGACCAGCGCATCGGGGGCCGGTTCGCCGCGAAGGACGGTTGGCGTCGCTTCGCCGGTGCCGTCCACCTCGGCCTCGACCAGCTCCGACGGGATCCCCGCGCCGCCGCCGACGTCCTCCTCGTCGGCTTCGCCTACCAGCTGGTCCTCGTGCTGGCGGCGGTGGCGGCCGCGCAGGCGCTCGGGGTGCGGCCCGCCGGCCTGACCGCGCTGCTCGCGTTCTTCCCGGCGGTGGCCATCGCCCAGGTGCTCCCCATCGGCATCTCGGGCCTCGGCATCCGGGAGGGCGCCTTCGTCCTCTTCCTCGGGCCGCTCGGCGTGGCCAGCCAGGACGCCATCGCGCTCGGGCTGCTCCTGTACCTGCTCAACCTCGGGGTGAGCCTCCTCGGCGCCCCCGCCTTCGCCATGGGAGGCCGGGTGCCCGAGCCCGCCGAGGTGCGCGCAGCGGCCCCCTGACCACCGGTGTTCAGGCCCGGCGGCGACGGGCTGCTATCCCATCTCCCATGACCGACACCGCCACCACGACCGCGGGGGCCCCGCCGCGGCCGCTGCGGTGGTGGAAGGAGGTGCTGTTCGGCGCCGCCGTCTACGCCGTCTACTCCTTCGTGCGCAACCAGTTCGGCTCGGCGGGCGGCGACCCGGGGCCGGCGTTCGAGCACGCCCGGGAGATCATCGACCTGCAGGACGCCATCGGCCTCTACTTCGAGGCCGACCTCCAGCGGTGGTACCTCGACCTTCCGGCCGACGGGCTGATCCGGCTCTGGAACGTCTTCTACGGGCTGGCCCACTTCGTGGTCACGTTCGTGGCGCTCGTGTGGCTCTTCCGGCGTGATCCGGTCCGCTACCCGCAGTGGCGCAACACGCTGGCCCTCACGACCTGCGTCGCGGTGGTGGGCTTCGCCGCCTACTCGCTCATGCCGCCCCGCCTCCTCGACGACCCCGGGGAGTTCGGGGCCTGCCAGCTCTACGCGCCGGATGCGGTGGTCGGCTGGCAGCCGGGCGAACCGCACCCGACGGCGTGCGACCGCTACGGCTACGTGGACACCGTGGCGCGGTACGGCGGGTGGATCTCCTTCGGCAACGAGGGCATGAAGGACGTCTCCAACCAGTACGCCGCCATGCCGAGCATGCACATCGGGTGGTCGACGTGGAGCGCGCTGGTGCTGGTCCCCCTGGTGCGGCGCCGCTGGGCGAAGGCCCTGGCGGCCGCCTACCCGGTGGTGACGCTGGTCTGCATCCTGGTCACCGGCAACCACTACTGGATCGACGGCCTCGGCGGCCTCGCCTGCTTGGCCGTCGGGTACGCCCTGGCCCGAGCCATGACCGGGCGCCTGCGGGCGCCGGCCTCGGCCCGGACCTGAACGGGAGCGGCTACTCGCCGTCCTCGTTGTCGCCCTCGTCCTGGGCGTCGACCTCTTCCTCGAGCTCGTCGCCCATGTCCTCGGCGGTGTCCTCGACGTCCTGGATCTCCTCGTCGGTGGTGCCGCCGTCGCCGTCCTCGTCAGAGCAGGCGGCGAGGCCCAGGGACCCGAGGCCGAAGAGGCCGGCGGTGGTGATGGCTGCGATGCGGGTGCGGTTCATCATGTGACGGGCGTTACCCCCGTGGGGTGTTCCCCAAACCGCTCAGCGGGCCACCCAGCGCACCGGTCGCCCGTGGTACCCGGCCGTGCCGAGCAGCTGCTCCTCGCCGCCCGGCCACATGGTCAGGCGGACCTCGGCGGCGTCGTCGGTGGCCGGCTCCATGCGCAACCAGGCCAGCGGGGCGTCGGGCGTGGCGCGCCGCCCGGCATCGGCCACCGCATCGCGGAAGTCCCGGCGACGGGTCGAGCTCAGGTACTGCAGGACGATCGAGTGCACGACGATCGTGGCCGCTCCGGGCGAGGGGTGCTCGAGCTGCCCGACGATCCAGTCGGCCGCGTCGGCGTGGTCGATGTCGACGGGCACCCGCTGGGCGATCTCGAGGGCCGTGCGCAGCCGGTCCAGCCGCTCCTCCTGGTCGGGCCAGACGAAGCTCAGCAACGTGAGGCGGTCGGCCGCCGACGTGGGGTCCAGGGGGTTGCGGTCGCACCCGCGCCGGTCGGCCACCACGAGGTCGCCGCGCAGGTCGGGCAGCGGTCGCTCCCAGAACCCCTCGAAGCGCACCGCGCTGCCCGGGTCACCGGCCACCTGCTCGCCGGTGTCGTAGCGGTAGCGGTCGAAGCGCAGGTTGAGGCCGGCGCTGGCTCCGATCTCACGCACCCGCAGCGGCAGACCGGTGCGACGGACGACCTCGGCGTAGCCGCCGATGAGCGCGGCGGAGCGGGCCACCTCGTTGGTCTGGACGCCGTCCGCCAAGCGGGTCCGCACCTCGTCCTCGTGGTCTTCGACCGCGGCCAGGAAGGCCGCCACCGGGTCGCCGCTCGACGGGTCGCCTCCCGCCGACGGGTAGACGGCGGCCAGCCCCGCGGCCCGACCCTCGAGCACGATGCGGTGCACGGCGCCGAGGAACCGCAGCGCCAGTGCCGACCCGAACGGGTCCTCGTGGCGGTCGTCGAGGACGCGGGCGCACACGCCTCCCTGCTCGAGGTCCGCCAGCGCGCCCCGCAGGATCCGCTCGTAGAGGCTCGAACCGACGATCCGGCAGGCGTCGGCCTGGAAGGCCAGCACCTCGGCTGCGCCCCTCAGCTCTGCCACCGGCGCAACCTACCCCCGGCGCCCGGAGGGCGGCCCCGGCGTGGCTCCCCGGGACCTCCGGCGGTACCGTTGAGGGCCTTGCCGATCCTCCCCTCCATCACCTGCCCGGCCGACGTGCGCGAGCTCTCCAAGGACCAGCTCGCCGAGCTGGCCACGGAGATCCGGCAGTTCATCGTCGATGCGGTGTCCCAGGCCGGCAGCGGCCACCTGGGCTCCAACCTCGGGGCGGTGGAGCTGACGCTGGCGCTGCACCGGGTGTTCGACTCGCCGAAGGACATCCTCCTCTGGGACACCGGCCACCAGGCGTACGTGCACAAGATCCTCACCGGGCGAGCCGGGGACTTCGCCACGCTGCGCCAGGCGGGTGGGCTGTCGGGCTACCCCTGCCGGGACGAGTCCGAGCACGACTGGATCGAGAACAGCCACGCCTCCACCGTGATCAGCTACGCGCACGGCCTGGCCGTGGCCCAGGAGTCCGAGCTCGGCGAGGGTCGGCGGGTCGTGGCCGTGGTGGGCGACGGCTCGCTCACCGGCGGCATGGCCTTCGAGGGCCTGAACAACCTCGGCCACTCGGGCAAGAAGGCGATCATCGTCCTCAACGACAACGGTCGCTCCTACGCCCCGACCGTCTCCAAGCTCGGCGAGAGCCTGGCCCGGCTCCGGGTCAACCCCACCTACCTCCGCAACCGCCACCGCCTCGACCGGATCCTCTCCGAGGTGCCCGTGGTCGGCCACCAGCTCGAGAAGAGCCTCGAGGGCGCGGTCGCCGCCATGCGAGAGATGTTCGAGCCGCCGGCGTTCTTCGAGACGCTCGGCGTGCGGTACACGGGCCCCTTCGACGGGCACGACATCGAGGGCATGGAGAAGGCGCTTCGCAACGCGGCGGAGTACGACGGCCCGATCGTGGTGCACGTCGTCACCCAGAAGGGCCGCGGCTACGCCCCGGCCGAGAACGACCGCATCAAGCACCTCCACGACATCGGCCAGCCCAAGCCGGGCAGCTACACGGCGGCGTTCACGGAGGCGATGATCAAGGAGGGCGAGGCTCGGCCCGAGCTGGTCGCCATCACCGCTGCGATGCCCGACTCCACGGGGCTCCTCCCCTTCGGCGAGCGCTTCCCGGGCCGGCTGATCGACGTCGGGATCGCTGAGCAGCACGC
>Ga0190269_10001229_pt1 | contig 12383 bp, 11 predicted proteins | sample Popmic249IS_FD_133749 | JGI IMG/M metagenome (GOLD analysis project Ga0190269, IMG submission 133749) | Populus adjacent soil microbial communities from riparian zone of Blue River, Arizona, USA - 249 IS | ecosystem: Environmental > Terrestrial > Soil > Riparian zone | place: USA: Arizona...
CTTTACCGTCTTGGCCGTCTTGCGCGAGCGCGACGCCGCCTGCTGCAGAAAAACAAGTGAGCGCGACCCACAATGCAATGCGAAGCAACATCAGCTCTCCTCCAATAGGCCGCGCTCAGCAGCCTCGATCTCCAAAGCGAGCGCGCGTTGCCGCAAGCGCTCGACCCGCGCACGCTGCCACATGAGCAGCACGCCTACGAGTGTGAACAACGCAAAGCCGACGAACAACGCCGGGTACATGTCTGGGTGTAAGCCACCACCCTTGCCCGTGATCACCGTCGGGTGCGTGCCGCGCCAGCGCTGCACGCTGTAGTGGATGATCGGCATGTCGAGCACACCGAAGATCGCGAGGCCTGCCGCGAAGCGCTTTTCCACTTCACCCGTGCTGCCGAACGAACGCAGCACGATGTACGCGAAATAGACCATGCCCGCGAGCAACGTCGTCGTGAGACGCGGATCCCACGTCCAGTACGTGCCCCAAGCTTTGCGCCCCCAAAGCGGACCTGTGACCAGGATGATCAAGCAAAAAATCGCGCCGACTTCGGCACCGGCGACTGCCCAAGCGTCCCACTTGTCGTCGCGCTTCGCGAGGTACATCGCGCTCGCGAACGCAGCCACGCCGAAGCCGATGTACATCCCGTACGCGCTCGGCACGTGGAAGTAGAAGATCTTCTGCACGATGCCCATCTGCTGCTCCACGGGCGCGTGGATGAAGATCAGATACAGCTCCACCAAGAGCAACGCCGCGGAAGCGATGGTCAGCCAGCGAATCGCGGTGGGCGCGCGACTCGTGCTGGCAGGTTGCACCTGCTGCGCCGAGCCTACTGCCGGCGACCGCGCGGCGGATGCTTGAACCGAATTTGCCATGAGTCCTGACTTGCGGGGTGGAAAAGAGTTCCGGTAGTTAACCCTCAATGCACGCTCACTGCAACGTCTCGGCGCTATTTCCAGTCCGCCCGCAGTGCGCCTCTGGAGCCGGTTAACGCGTGGGACGACACAGTATTCCGTCGCTCGACGAAGCCTTTGTCGAACGCGTCGCGGCAGTTTCCCGCGCCGAGCTGGGGCTCGACCACCTGCTCGGTCCTCGGCTGGTCGACGGAGTCGCAGCGGTGAGTCGCAGATACACGTTGGAGCGCGCTGAGTTGGCTGACCTCCAGGGCGATGCACGTTTGCTCAGCGCTCGGCTGCAGTTCTTTCTGCCTCGAGATCTCTTGAAGCTGCACGGTCCACTGTCCGAGTTGGCTAGCGTCGGGGCGCTGCCGAAGAAGGAGCGCTGGCGCGTGCTCGACCTGGGAGCCGGCGTCGGCGCGACCAGCCTGGGGGTCGCCCGCTTCGCCGCTCTGAGCGGCAGCGCAGAGGCGCTCGACGTGGTTGCGGTCGACGTCGACGCCGAGGCGCTCGAGCTGTTCCGTGCGCTGGCATCTGACCTGCGTGCCCTACCCGGTGTGCCAGTCCAGCTCCAGACAGAGGTCGGCGATCTCGCGACCTGGCCGCGCTCAGCGGCGCGCGCAGGACCTTACGATTTGATCGTCATGGGCCTCGTGTTGAACGAGCTCCAAGGCAAACACGGTGATGCGCTCCTTCAAAACGTGCTCGATCTCGCGGCACTGCTCGATCCCGAAGGGGCGCTGATCATCATCGAGCCGGCGTTGCGCGAGACGAGCCGAGGTCTGCATGCCCTGCGTGATGCGCTCGCTGCCCGCAACGCGGCGCCGCACGTGTTTGCGCCCTGCTTGCGCGATGCTGCGTGTCCGATGTTGGCGCGCCCGCGCGACTTCTGTCATGAGCGCTTGCCCTGCGATCTGCCCGCTTCCCTTGCCGCCGTTGCGAGCGGCGCAGGCTTGCGCGAGCGCGACCTGACCTACAGCTATCTTACCCTCACGCCGCAGAGACGTTCGCTGCGCGAGCTGGGCTCGGGCAGCGGCACACTGTACCGCGCGGTGAGTGGTCAGCTGGAGTCGAAGGGCAAGACAGAAGTCTGGTTGTGCGGCGAAGACGCTGCACCGCGCGCACAGCGGCTCGATCGCCAGCGCACCGAGTTGAACGCCGAGCTCGAGCTGGCGGAGCGCGGGTGCATCATCCGCGTATCGAGCGCTGAGCCGCCGAGCGCGAGCGGATTGATGCGAATCGGGAAAAGCGTGGAAGTCGCGGTGGTGCAACGCTGGGAACGCCCTACCGAATAACCCCGCGGGTTGCACATACCCGCAAATCTAAGCAGTATTTGCCGCGTTGATCTCCTCGTGCCGATGAAAAGCCCCTTTGATCTCAAGTTTGTGTTTGTCGTCGGCAAAGGCGGCGTCGGCAAGACAGCTGTGAGCGGCGCGCTCGCGCTGGCCGCTGCTGCACAGGGCAAGCGCGTGCTGGTCGCGATGTGCAACGCGAAAGACCGCTTGAGCTACATGCTCGAGACGCCTCCGATCGGACCGAGCATTCAACACCTGTTTCCCGGCGTCGATGCGGTCAACATGGAGCCTGCGGCGGCGCTCGAAGAGTACGGGATGCTCGTGCTGCGCGTGCGCGCGCTGTACAAGCTCGTCTTCGAGAACCGCTACGTCTCGGCGTTCTTGCACGGCACGCCAGGCATCGATGCTTGGGCGATGCTCGGCAAAGCGCAGTACCACGCACAAGAGAAGGACGCGGACGGGCAACCCCGCTACGATCTCGTGATCGTCGACGCGCCGGCCACTGGTCACGGTCTCGATCTGTTGCGCGTGCCGCGCGTGATCATGGATGTCGCGCCACCGGGCCTCCTACGTCGCGATGCGGAGAACGCCAACGCGCTGTTCCAAGATCCCCAGCGCTCCGGCGTGCTCTTGGTCACGCTGCCGGAAGAGATGCCGAGCACCGAGACTGTCGAGCTGCACAGCGCGGTTCGCAATGAGCTCAACCTGCCCGTATGCGGCTTGGTGATCAACCAGACCTTGCCGCAGCTGTTCAGCGACGCGGAGCACGAGAGCATGCGTACGCTCCTGCCGCAGCTGACGGCGGCATCGGCGGAGCTGCAGCAGCTAGTGGCTGCAGGTTACGCGCGCGCCGAGCGGGAGCAGCTCCAGCGCGGCTGCATCGCCCGGCTCGCGCAGCAGATCCCCACGCGACAGGTGCAGCTCCCGCTGAAGCTGCACGACGACTTCCGCCGTGCACAACTGCAAGCGCTCGGTGAGCTCCTGGCCCAGGGCTTCGGCGCGACTCGCACCTAGCGGCGCATCGAGCCCGCGCCTGCCGTCGTCACGTACGCACCGTGGGGCCAGTGACGATAGTATTGCGGCGCGATCACCGGACCACCGCGGTCGTCGAACTCGCCGTTCGGCGCACCATACACGCGCACGAGTGAGCCGACGTTCAAGCGCTCCGGGCCGGACTCGTCGTCCGAGCGCAAGCGCAGCACCGTCGAGAACGGCCCACCGTCGCGATCGGAGATCGTCACCTTGCACGAGCTCTCGAACTGGTCGGTGCACAAGTGGCGCGGCTGGTGAAAGCGCAGGTCGAGCGCGAGCATGACCTCACCGCTCGGCAGCCGCTTCGCCGCCTTCACCACGCCGAACCAGCCGACCATGCGATCTTTGAACGAGCTCGGGTCGCGCCGAACCTCTTCGTAGCTGACCTCGATCGCGCGCTCGTAGTACGACTCTTCGTCACTGAGCGGCGAGTACTGGCGACCGTAGCCGTAGGGATTGCTCGCGCAGCCCACGAGCGCGGTGATCACGCTGAAGAAGCAGCACAACCGGCTTCGCATACATTGTCTCCAGGCAAGCTTTGGTAGCGCCACCATGTGCGAGGATGGTCGCGAACCGCAAGAGCTTACTGCGTATGCGTCCCGAATCTCGGTCGTACACGCACCCGGCTGTGCGCACCCATGTGTCCTATGCAGTCGGCTGTTCCGGCCGAACCTCAGTGCGCGCGGATTCGGGCAACACCGACAGCGGGTCGGCCATGAAACCGGCGATCTCCGCCGAGATCCGGCGCAGGTAACCCTGCTTGATGTGGAACGGCATGAACGCGGCTTTGAAGCCGTTCAAGATGATGCGGCCGATGTCTTTGGCGTCGAGCCCCATCTCTTTGTGACACAGCCACAGCTCCTTCGAGACGGTGGTGTCTGTGATCAAGCGGTTGTCAGTGTTGACGGTCACGCGCACGCCGAGGTCGTGATAGAGCTTGAGCGGATGGCTCGCGAGCGACGCCACGGCGCCCGTCTGCACGTTCGACGACGGACAGCACTCGAGCGCGATGCGATGATCGTTTACGTAGTGCAGCAAGTCGCCGTCTTCGCGCAGCCGGCAACCGTGCCCGATACGGTGTGCGCCGCACACGTGAATGGCCTGTGAGATCGACTCCGGACCAAACGCTTCGCCCGCGTGGATCGTGCAGTTGATGTTGTTGTTACGGATCAGCTGAAACGCTTCGCGATGGTGCTTCGCCGGGTGGTCGTACTCCGCGCCAGCGAGGTCGAACGCCACCACGCCGCGGTTTTTATAGGCCACGGCGAGCCGTGCCATCTCGAGCGATGACTCCGGCGCGATGTTGCGGATGCCGCATACGATCACCTGCGACTCGATGCCGTGATCTTTTTCCGCCTGGCGCAAGCCCGCGAGCACCGCCTCGACGACGGCCACCATGCGGAGGCCAGCGCGCGAGTGCAGCATCGGCGCGTAGCGCACTTCCATGTAACGCACGTTCTCGCGCGCCGCGTCTTCCGCGAGCTCGTACGCGATGCGAAACAGCGAATCTTCGGTCTGCATGACCGAGAGCGTGGTGTCGAACGCTTTGAGGTACTCGACGAGTGAGCCTGTGTTTTCGCCGAGATGCATGGCACGCCGCAGGCCTTCGGGCGTGTCTGCCGGCAGCCTGATGCCCTTTTGCTCGGCCAACGTCAGCATCGTCTCGATCCGCAATGAGCCGTCGAGATGAACGTGGAGATCGGTCTTGGGGAGCTTTTGGAAGACAGCGAGTGGCAGCAACATCGCTTGATTGTAGCGCCGATCTCTGGCGCATGCCGACGCGCGCTCTTCCTGACGAGTCACACAACTGCCGCCAGCGTGTGACTCTCACTCCCTGCAAATCCTCGAAACGATTGAGATCAGCTGGTCGGCCAACCGAGCTTCGCGAGCACCTCGTCGCGCTGCTTCGGCGCGAGGCTCACCACCGTTGGCATCCCACCTTGCAGACCGAGCTGCGCCAACAAGTCGACGCCGCTGTCGAAGCGCGCCGCGACAGTGAGCGCGTTGGGGTCGAGCACCACCGACACGCGCGCGCGCTCCTGTCCGAGCAAGAGCAAGAGCGTCTTGTCGTAGGGTGCGTGGCCGTTCGGCACTTCCACGAGCGCGATCTCGTTGCGGATCTCGTAGCCTTTGGCGATACGGCGCGCTTCGTCTTCGCGCGCACGCAGACCATCGGACGCCTTTTCGATGCTGCGGAACAGATCGAGGTCCTTCGAGCCCTCTGCCAAGAAGCGCACGATCAACCCGCGCAGCGCGTCGTCGCGCGGGCGCGCCCGCAGCGCGCGATCGATCACGTTCGCGCGCTCAGAAGGCACACCCATGCGCGTGTCGATCGCACGCGCGTCATCGTCCGCCCCTTCGTACGGCTCGACGCCGCCGCGGATCCACTTCGCTGCAGAGCACAAGCCATCGAAGTCCGTGTGACAACAGACGGTGTCCACCACGCCCGCTTGCGCGACGCGCTCAGGCGTGACCATCTCCGGGCACGCGCCGTGCTCCGCCTTGGTGCTCAGCACGAACCGTGGGTCCTGCTTGTACTCCGCGTGCAACACGTGATCGTGGTGATCGATCCAGATCGCCAAACGATCACCGAGCCCATCGATGAAAGGCTTCGTGACCCCCTCGAAGCTCGCACCACCGCCACCAGCTGCAAAGGCGATGTCCAAGACTGCGACGCGCCCTACGAGCTCACGCGGTTTCGGCAGTTTGCGCGGTGTGCCGAACGCGATTCGAGGAAAGTGCATAGGGCCATACCATGCGAGCTGAGTCGCAACTTCGCAAGGTCCGCCACACTCAGGACTCCGCCCACAGCGTGGGCGGAGCGCTGCACCAGTCAGTGCCCTTGCGGTACGCGCGGATGACCAGCAGGCAGGAATTCCTCGTGCGGGGAGCCCGCGGCCGGCTTCGTAGAGCCAGCTGGTTTCTGCTTTTCCGGCGTGCTGGGTTGCTCGACGCCAACGACCATGCCGACGTCCTGCTCGACGTCCTTGGCCGCCGAGTCGAACAGCGCCACCCACGCGCGCGTGGTCTCGGTGCGCGCGTAGTAGTGACCTACCCCGTTTTCATCGACGCGCACGAGCTCGAGCGTGCCCTTGGGCTTATCCGCCACCTTGTAGTCGATCCGTAATACAGGTGTAGAGCTGCCAGCGGCTTTGAGATCACTGCCCGGCTCGGCGCCGCGCTCCAGGTATGCACGCGCGCGCAGGCGCGATAGGCGCGAGAACCAGTTCGCGTACAGCTCGTTGCGCTTCGCAGGCGCGGCTTCGTCCACCCATTGCGCTTGCTGCAGCTTGCGGTCGCGATGAATGAGCTTCTTCTTCGCGCCTTGCGCTTCGATCACGACCTCCTCGATGTCCTCCGACTTCCAAGGATGCAGGTCCGCCTGCATGAACTTGAACTGCGCGGACTCGAGGTCGCCGATCGTCGGCTCATCGAACAAGTACGTGACGCCCGTCTTGGTGTCGCGCAGGTAGCGCTGGCTGGCGCCAAAAGCGCGCGAGCCTGACTGCAGCTCCAGCGAAGTTCCACCGCATTCGAGCTCTAGGAACCCGAGCGTCTTGCCGTAGCCGAAGTCAGCGTCCTGCTTCTCGTCGAGCTTGCCGAGCGAGCGGTAAGCACGCACCGGCGTGAGCCGCGCGAGGTACGCGTTGAACGCGCCGTTCGCGAGGAAGCGCTTGGGCTTGTGCGCGTCGGAAGGCTCTTTCTTGTCGTCCTTCTTGGCGGGCTCAGCCGGTGCAGCGCCACCCGCAGCACCGGCGGTGCTTTCTGCAGCTGCTGGCTTCAGCGTAGGCGGTGAGCGACGCGGGTTCTTCGTCGGGTCGAGCGCAGTCACCTCTTCCGGTGGACGGTGCCGCGTCGTGATCCAGAAGGTGGTCTCGCTGCCCTCTTTCACCGGCTCGGCGGTCACTTCCACCGTGGCCGTGTTCAGATACACCTTCTTGATGTCTTCGCGATTGCACTCGGCGAGCGTGACGCCGGTGACCGTGTTTTCTTCAGGCTTGCGCGTGTACGTCTGGTACGCGAACACCAGGCCAAACACAGCCAACAGCGCTTGAATGATAACGCCCTTCATGACGCGTTCTCCGCGGGACGCCGACGCCGGCGCGACACCCAAACCGACAGCGCGAGCAGCGGCAAAGGCACAGCGAACGTCGTGGCGTAGAAGTAGATCTTGTCCTGGTCGCGGCTGTGCTGGATCGGCACGTCCTCTTCGGAGCTGACCTCAGCGCTCAGCTCTTCATTGCCGATCAGCCAGGCGAGTGAATCGATGAACACCATCACGTTGCCGTTGTTGGTGCTGACTTTATCAGTCATGAAGTCGCCGTCGCCGATCACCAGCACGCGACCTTCCGGCGCGCCTTCTTTCTCGCTGACGGTGACAGCGGCGATCATCTCGACCGACTCTTCCGCTTCGTTTTCGTCGCGCTTGAAGTCGCCGTCGAGGTCGCGGAAGAAGCCCGGTCCGCTGCGCAGCGGGAACGCGACCTTCGGCGCTGGCGTAACCTTCTTGTCGGCGGGCGCGCGCGCGAGGCCTGCACCGCCCACGAAAATAGTGGCGATCTCGTTCGAGAAGCGGCTCGCGGTGGTGACCGACGGGTGCGACGAGTAGCGGTTCGAGAACACGAGCTGCTTGTCTGTGTCGTCGTGTGCGCGCGACACGTGGAACTTCTCGCTCGTGAGCGTGCCGGGCCGCCGCGTCAGGCCAAGGCCCTCGAGCAGCGGATCCAAGCCGTCGTCGACGTTTGGATCGATCATCAGCAGCAACCTGCCGCCGCCACGCACGAACGAGAGCAGCGTCGCGACTTCCTCCGGCAGGAACTTCTGCTTCGGGCCGACGGAGATCACCGCGCCGGCATCCTTCGAGAGGCTGCCGCCGAGCGCGTCCGACACGCTGATGCTGCTGGTTTTGACGTTCAGGCGCGTCCAGACCTGGTCCATGACGCGCAGCCCATCGCCCGGGTTCTCCTTCGCGTCTGGGTCGTCTGCCTTTGCGTTGAACTCACCGTGACCCACCGTCAGTGCGACCGCGCGCTCGGGCTTCGCCAGCTTGGTGAACGACTCCTGGAAGAGCGAGTCCAGCTTGCGCAGCTGCGGGCGCGCTTCAGTCAGCTCGTCACCGACCGTGAAGCTCTGTCCCTTCTCTTTGTCGCCCTCGCCTTGGAGCAAGAGCACGGAGCCGTTGCCCCGCACCCGATGCTTGCGACACAGCTCGGGCACGTACGCCGAGTCGAGCACCTCGTAGGTCACCTTCTTGCTGTGCTTCGCGAGCGCCGCGAAGTACGGCTCGGTCGGCTGCAAGACGTCATCGCTCTTGCGCCAGAACAGAATCACGCGGATCGGCGCTTCGAGCTTGTCGAGCATGCGCAGCGTCGACTGGCTGGGCTCGGTCGTCTTGAAGTAACTGAGGTCGCGCCGCACATCGCGCGCTGTCACGACATAGTTGATCGACAACAAGAAGATCAAGGAAAGCGCGAGCGTAAGGCCCGCGTACGAGGCCGTGCGCACGCGCCTGAGCTCGACCGAGGCAGCGATCGGCATGCGCGCGTACACGAGCTCCATGAACAAGAGCGCAGTCAGCGCGACAGCGAGCACCGTGATCCAGGCCGAATACAAGATCGCGACGTACTCCACGCGCGCCTTGTCGTCGTCGATGCTGATCAGCTTCTCGCTCGTGAGCGCGTACAAACCGAGCGCGAGCCAGACCGCGCCGTACGCGATCAGGATGCGACCTTCGACGCCGCGGACATCACCGGACGCGCGCACGAACGCAGCCACGCGCAAGCCGGTTGCAGCCAAGAGCAGCAACACACCCAAGCCGGTCGTGACCAGCTGCCCGGTTTCCCCGCCGAATACACGCTGCCCGAGGAACACGCACACGAGGCCCGCGACCAAGAGCGAGCTGCCAAGTAAGTTGGAGGTCTTTTGTGAGTCGCTCATTGCCACCTCTGGCTCTGGATGACGCGGGTAGCGGCGAACAGGGAGAGGTACGTCAGCGACACGTAGTAGACGATGTCCGAGAGCTGAACGAGCCCGCGCATGAAGGGAAAGAAGTGTTTTTCGTACAGCGAGAAGTGCGAGATGATCGTGCCGAACGGCGGATCCACGACGCGCGACAGCGCCCACGCAAGGAACAGCACGAAGATCAGCACGGTCGCGAGCACGCCCGCCATCAGCTGCGTGCGTGCGAGCGCTGAGCCGAGCACGCCGAGCGAAGCTGTCGCGGCGCCCACGAGCAAGAGGCCCAAGTAGCCCGAGGCGATGTGTCCGATCGACACCTTGCCATTCACGAAGATCAACGCGGGCAGATACACGCTCGCGAGCACGAGCAGCGACAGCACCACGAGCGCCGACAGGAACTTGCCGATGACGATCTCCGACTCGCGCACCGGTGAAGTGAACAGCAGTGTGAGCGTGCCGGACTGCCGTTCTTCTGCGAACAAGCGCATGGTCAAGAGCACAGCTGCGACGGTGGTCGTGCCACTCGAGTCGCGCAGGAAATCGATCAACACTTGCGACGACAATCGGGCACCCGTGCCGAGCGCGCGTGTGTTGAACAGAAGACCTTGCACGACCAGCGTGGCCGCTGCGATCAGATACCCGCTCGGCGTGCGGAAATAGCCGCCGAGCTCGCGGCGGGCGATGATGCCAATGTTACTCATGCCGAGATCTCCGCTCCGGCTGCTGGTCGCGCCGAAGCCTGTCCGCTCCCGGAGCTCGAGAGCTGTAAGAACACTGCTTCGAGGCCGGTCGATTGACCGTGCATCGACAAAAGGCCGAGGCCCGCGTCGAAGATCGCGCGGCTCACTTGCTCGCGCGCTGCGTCGTCCACTTCGATGGTCGCGCGCACGACCGTGTCGCCGTGCGGCGTCACGTGCAGCTTGCGCACGGCCGGAATGGGCGCGAGCGCAGCCGTCAGCAGCTCCGCTGTGCCGCGCACTTCGAGCTCGAGCGAGCGAGTCTTCAAGAGGCGAGCTGCGAGCTCGTCTTCGGTGCCCTGCGCCGCGATCCGCCCCTGGTGCATGACCAGGATGCGATCGCATGTCGCCTCGATCTCGCTCAGGATGTGCGTGCTCAACAAGATCGTGTGCTCGCCGCGCAGCTCGCCGATCATGTTGCGCATCTCGACGATCTGCACCGGGTCGAGCCCCTGGATGGGCTCGTCCAAGATCAAGAGCGTCGGCCCGTGGATGATCGCTTGTGCGATGCCGACGCGCTGCCGGTAGCCGTGCGAGAGCTGGCTTATCGGCAAGAGCAGCACTTCTTTCAAGCTGCAAAGCCGCACGGCGCGGTCGCGCATCTTGTTGAGCTCTGCGCCCTCGAGCCCGCGCAACCGCCCTGCGAAGTCGAGATATTCCTTGACGGTCATCTCGAGATACAGAGGCGGCGTATCCGGCAGGTAGCCGATCAGCTTGCGAATCTCATGCGGGTGCGTGACGACATCGAAGCCGCGCACCGAGATTCGGCCCGAGGTGGGCAGCAGCAAGCACGACAAAAGTCGTAGCGTCGTGCTCTTGCCGGCCCCGTTCAACCCGAGAAAGCCGATGCATTCACCGGCGCGGATCTCGAACGTGAGGTCGGCGACAGCACGTCGACTGCCGTAGTATTTGGAGACATTATCGACGACGATCATGGCAAAATCGCCCGCTGAGCTAGCAAAGTCATAGGCGCTTCGTCAAACCCGTGACGCACAAAGTCCGAAGCGGCGGGTTAACCCGGACTGGTTACGCTCTATTCCTGCGCCGCTCAGAAGTCGCGCGACAGAAAGCGGAGCTTCACCGCCAGGCGCATTGCAACCGCAACCCAGTTGTGTGTATGAGTACCCCGCGTTTGTCCGGGGGGATCGGCGCAGGGGAACCAAGCTCGCGTGGCTTTAGAGCACACGTTGGAAGATGTGTACGCATCATCGGCGCCGGCTGTAGAGCGTCCAACCGGCGTGCGTCGGCGGACCGCGACCGGCAACGTGTGGCCGTTCCGCCCGCAGGCGTACGTCGCGGCGTTGGAGCACGCGAGCGACGCTGTCCTGATCGTGGATCGTACCGGCACAGTTCGATACGCAAATGGGGCGGGCCGAGCCCTGGTCGAGCGGGCGCGCCCGGAAGGCCAGCACGTGCTCGAGCTGCTGGGCGCCCCGGCTGCGCTACTGCGGAGCGTGCTTCGTGAGCTGCGCGACAGCACCGTCTGGCATGGCATCGCGACGCTAGAGATCCTGGGTAAGCCCCGCGTGCTCGAGCTGACGGTGAGCGCGGTGACGGTCAGCGGCTGGGGGCGCGCGCACGGCTTTTCGCTGGTGGCGCGCAGCCGAGCGTCGCAGGCGCTGCAGCACCGAAGCTCTGCGCGCGACGTGCTCGCGACCATGATGCGCGTCGCGGGCGCTGTGGCGCACGACTTCAACAACCAGATCGCGGTCGTCCTGAACTACTCCTTCATCCTGCTGCGGGAGCTCGCGAGCGACGCACCTGCGCGTGCGCACGTGGAGGAGCAGCAGCAGGCAGCCTGGCGCGCCGCAGACACCGCGCGTCACCTGCTGCGTCTCAGCGACAAGCGGCCGGCTGACACAGGCTCCCTGGATGTCAACATTGTGATCCGCGAGGCCCACGCCGCGCTGTCGCTGATCTCCCGTAGCCAAACGGAGCTCGAGCAGCGCTTGTCTCCGGAGCCATGCATGGCAAAGGCGCGCCAGCCCGAGCTCGAGTGGCTGCTCTTGGACTTGACCCAGCGGTTGCGCGCTCGGCTCGGTGAGCTCAAGCGCGTGCGGATCTCGAGCGCACCTGCAGCGCGAGGCGGCGGCGCCGAGGCGCGCGTTCGCATCGACATCGACGCGTTTCCCACTGCCACACAAGGCGTGCGCTCTCTGCCCTGCGAGCACGAGCTGCCCCGGCTGAGCGCGCAGCTCGGCTACGAGCTTGCGCTGCAGCCGCTGCCCGAAAGCGGCTTGCGCTACGCGATCGAGCTCCCGGGCGCTCGCAGATAAGTCAGCGCGGCCTGCGCCAGAACGCATGGTCGCCGAGGGCGAGACACGCATACTGCGCGTCGAGCTGCTTTGCTTCGACGTTGGGCGGGCATTCGCTCAGCTCCAGCTCCTCGAGCAATGCCGGTGCGTGCTCGACGTGGAAAGCAGCGACTTCGCCCTCCTCCTCGCATGCGCTGTCGCAGCCAGCGAGGTCGGTC
>Ga0190269_10001230_pt1 | contig 12378 bp, 12 predicted proteins | sample Popmic249IS_FD_133749 | JGI IMG/M metagenome (GOLD analysis project Ga0190269, IMG submission 133749) | Populus adjacent soil microbial communities from riparian zone of Blue River, Arizona, USA - 249 IS | ecosystem: Environmental > Terrestrial > Soil > Riparian zone | place: USA: Arizona...
CGCGTGGCCGAGTTGGTCGGCCGCCGCACGCGCGGAGAGACCGGCTTGATCCATCAGGGTCGCCACCGTCTTGCGGAAGACGTGGGACGTCACCCACGACATGCCCGCGTCGGCGAAGGCGTCGCCGAGATCCGCGCCGGTGTTCGACGGGTCACGCAGACCACCGCGCGGAGCCGCGAACACCGGCACGTCCCCGTGCGCCGGCGACGCGTCCTCGTGCCTTCGCCGCAGCATCGCCACCGCCCACCCGGGTAGGACGAGCGTGCGGTAACCCGCTTCCGATTTCGGCTCAGGCTTGATCGCCAGCCCGACACCCTTGAGGCGAATCACCGTCCCGCGCACCTCGACCGTTCCGGCGTCGAGGTCGACGGCATCCCAGACGATCGCCGCGCACTCGCCGAGCCGAAGACCGGTCGCCAGCATCATGTCGGCGAAGTCCGGTAGATCCCGACGGCAGGCCCGACGATCAACAGCCAGCGCAGTCCGCAGCGTCACGGCCTGGTCGAGCGTCAGCGCCCGCGGCTGCTTCTTGCGATCCATCTTGATCGCCGCTGCCTCGCGAACAGGATTCCGATCTAGCGCATCGTGCTGCACCGCCAAGGCTAAGACGCCGGACAACACCGTCCGAGCAGTCTTCGCCAGCGCGGCGCCGTGCTTGTCGCGGATCGCCACCAGGTGACGGTGAACGACCGACACGGTGACCTCGTGGAGGCGCAGGTTCCCGAGCGCCGGGATCACCTGGCCGTCGAGACGGTAGCGGTAAGCCTGCTTCGTCGTCGGGCTGAGCGGCCCAGCCTCGACCTGCTTCCACCAGTCCTCGGCGACGACGCTGAGCCGCGTCATGCGGTCGATCCCAGCGGCGCCGGACGCGACCGCCCGGTCCCGCAGAGCCTCCCGCAAGGCGTCGACGGCCGCCCGCTTCGTCCTGCCATTCTTTTCGACCCGACGCGTCACGCCGTCGAAGTCTCGATACCGGGCACGCGCCCGATACCCCGGTCCATAGCGCTCGGTGCTGATTGATCCATACGTGCCGAGCGGTAATGTCGGCCTCCCCATAAATAAAGCGTACCCCGCTTGCCCCCCGGAAATGACGAATTTTGATGAATGGTGACGACAGCCAGAGAAGAGCATCCTTGCAGCTAGTGACTAAGATCGAATAACAATGAATGGCGATAAAGAATAGGCTAAACAATTCGAAGGGTTACTGGTTCGAGTCCAGTCGGGGGAGCATTTACCAGCGGAAACGCCGTCAGGCCCACCTCATGCAGGCGGGTTTTTGACATTTTACTGACAGTGTTGGAGTGGGCTTTGACCCCGCTCACGTCCGGTTCACCCGCCTGGTGATGCCAGCGATCACTGTCGTGGCGAGCAGCCAGCCGGCTAGGACGGCAGCCCAGGCCACCCAGCGGGCCGGGCCGACGGGTGTGAAGGCCCGCTCTTGACCGAGGTCGAGGATCGGCAGGATCAGGTCGAGCGAGTAGGCGACGGGTTGGAAGGCGGGGCCGTCGCTCCGAAGCGCTCGTGGTGGCTCGGCGTTGAAGGTGAGCGCGACGAGCGCGGTGAACGCACAGAGCCATGCGAGCGCGCGTCCGGGCCGGTAGCCGTATCCCACGGCCAGATCTTCGATGTACTCCCAGAGCCGCGCCGGTAGACGGCGGGCCTTTCGGCGGTGGCGCCTTGGGCGCGGTGCACTGTGGTGGCGCACGCCAGCTGCACGTGCTCGGCGACGTAGTTGGCCGGCAAGCGCATCGCGCCGCCGTGGCGGTGGTGCCGGACGGTGAGTGAGCCGTCCGAATGCCGGGCCGCGACGTTCGTGAGGCCGCGGCCGAAGTAGTCGTCCTCGGTCATGCTGACCCTGTTGTGCCCGAGCAAGGATGAAGGCCGCCCGGCGGAAGCCGGACGGCCGACCGTGACGTGCTTACTGGCTGCTCGTGATCAGCCAGCCGGAGACGGGTTGTCCCAGAGAATGCACTTGAAGACCTTGGCGCCGTCGAGCCACGGGTTCACCTTGATCAGCGCTTCCGTCTCCGGAAGGCTGCCGGCTTTCGCCTTCCGGAGCAGCTTGAACAGCGATGGGGGAGCGGTCTTCCCGAGGCACTTGGCGACGAGTTCCGCGTCGCTGAGGCTCTCGACGGTCTGCCCCGGCGGCAGCTCGACCTCGGTCGTCGGCAGCGGTGAACCGGGCTGCGGCGTCGGGACCGATTGTTCGTCTCCGAGGGCGGCCTTGGTGAGGGGACCGGCGATGCCGTCCGGCTCCAGGCCGTGCGTCGCCTGGAATGCGGCCACGGCAGCCGCGGTCTCCGGGCCGAAGATCCCGTCCACGTCGACATCGGGGTCTTGAACGAAGTTCAGCTGGATCTGCAGTTCGTTGACGCACCCGCCGCGGTAGCCCTCGGCGAGTACGGGGCAGGCGTTGAGGTCGACGGCGGCGTTGGCCGGCGCGCCGAACGTCAGCGTCAGGCCGCAGACGATGCTGACGGCGGCGAGCCCCGCGCGAAAACGCTTCATGAAATCTCCTTCGGTCGGGTGGCATCAGCCTGAGCGGCGATCGGCCGGAACGCCCGGGCAGGCCTGCCCGTTCGCTCGGCGCTCGGCGAGAGCGCGTCGAGCGAGACCAGTTCCCGGCGGACCAGGAGATGGGCCACTTCGAACCAGCGCGTCACGCCGGGCCCGTGTCGTCGTCGATCGCGCCGCAGGCGTCTCCGCAGGAGGTGCGCCAGCGTCGGAAGAGCACCGAGATACAGATCGGTGAGCTCGGTGAGCAGGCGATGCACGACGCTCGGCTGTCGCAGGCCGGCTCGGAGCGCGACCTGGGTCGGGCCGGCCGGTAGACGACCCCCGGTGAGGAGCGGTTCACAGAGCGCGGCGGCCAGCCGACGGTAGCTCGGGGGGACACCGGGTACCGATAGGTGGTCGGTGGCGCGGAGGTCCGGGGGCGACGGAGCGTCCCGCGCAGGCACCTGGACGACGGTCAACAGGAAGCTGCTGCCCACCCACACCCGCGTGTACCCGGCGGGGATCGACCGCGCCGGGCCGGGGTCGGCCGGGTGGCCTGCGGCCGGAGGTAGCACCGCGACCTGGTCGCCCGCAACGAGCCGGATCTCGAGCGATCGGTTGAGATTGCGGATCCAGAGTTCGTCGTCCATCCGCCAGATTTGCGCGAGGACCGGCGCGCTCGGCCGAGTCAGGTCGCCGACGACCAGATCGCTCCGGCTCGGGTCCGATCCGACGACGCGCGCGTCACCGTCGACGAGAAACTCGACGGCCTCGTCGGCATCGGGCCACGGAACGACGGCTAGGAAGGGCCTCGCAGCCGGCATGGTGCCCCCTCACCCACGTCGGTGCTGACGCGGTCGGCGGCGACGGGCGATCCGCAGCCGGGGCAGCCAAGCACGTCCTGCAGGAAATCGGAGGGCAGGGCTGCCCTGGCGATCACGCGCCCCGGACGCGGAACATGTCGAAGTGGGCGTCGGCCAGGTCGCCGGAGACGTCGGTGAAGCTGAACGCGTAGACGCCGACGCGGCCGGGCGAGAACAGCGTCCGTGGCCGGAGCTTGGTTACGGTTACGCCGTTGACCTGCATCGTCAGCTCAATACCCCCGCCCGCCGGTAGGTCGAGGCAGGAGGCGCGCACCCGGTTGAGTGCGAAGATGTCAAAGCTGGACGGCAGCGGCTTGTTGTCCGTCCACTCAAGAGATTGGTCGCCCTGCTGGACGATGATCGCGGCGAACTTGCCGTGCGAGACGCGGAACAGGTAGCGCTGACCCGTCGCCGAGCCACGGCACCAGACTCCCCAGCCGCCCTGCCCACCGACGAGTCGGCCCTGCGCTTCCACGATCTCGGCTGCGTACGTGCGCGGAAACGGGGCGGGCACTACTGCGAGAGACTTCGCCGCGGTGACGCGTAGCCGATAGCCGGAGGCGTCGAAGCAGGCCGACCCGACGGTGACCGCGCCGGTCGGCCAGCGACGGTCCGTCCGGAGATCAGCGTCGAAGACCACGGGGAGATCGCTTGGCGAGGCGCTGGGCCGTGCGTCGTGCGACGGTTCCGGCCCGGCGGTCGGACATTCGGTCGGCGCCGCCGAAGGCGTTGGACTCTCCGGACGGTCGTCCGTCGCCACGATCGTGGCGACGACCGTCGCAGCCAGTAGAGCCAGGGCGGTTCCCAGGCCGAGCATGAGCTGTGTCCGCTTGCCGGTGGGGCGGGGGCGGCGCGGATGGCCCGGCGTCCCGTCGGCGGGCGTCGGGGCAGCCGGCGTCGGGGCAGCCGGCGTCGGGGCGCCTACGGGCGGCGCCTCGGGGCTCTCGGGCGATGCCGCGGCGCTTTCGGTGGGTGGGCGAACCGCGGCCAGCGCAGCTCGGAACGCACCGGCGTCGGGGTACCGATCGCTGGGCTCGGTAGAACACGCCCTCGTCAAGACGTCGTCGACGCGCGGGGCCGGGTCACGCCCGAACAGCTGCCGGATTGTCTGCCCGGCGGAGTAGACGTCGGACCGGAACGACGGGCGGTCGCTGTTCCGGACTAGCTCCGGTGCGCGCCATGGCCGCGAACCGGCGGCGCCGTCATGGGTCCGGTCATCGGTTCGTAGTGCCAAACCGAGGTCGGCCAGTACCGCGCGACCGCCGCGCAGCAGGATGTTCGCCGGCTTGATATCGCGGTGCACGTACTCCGCCGAATGGATGGCCTCGAGGCCCTCGAGGATGTCGTCCGCCCAGTCGAAGGCCTGGTCCTCCGGGAAGGGGCCGGGCCCCCGGTCGGCCAGCGATCCTTCATACAGCTCGAGCACGAGCCACGGAGGCTTCTCCGGAATCAGATGCACCCCGAGCAAGGCGGCGATCCGGTGGCTGCTGCTCAGTTTCCGGTGCAGGGTGCACTCGGCTCGCAGCCTGCGTAGATGGTCGGGCGTCAAGGGCGCGCGCCAGATCTTGACGGCGACCGGATCGGCGTAGGCCTGGTTCGTCGCCTCGAAGACGATCGCGGAGCCGCCGTCGCCGAGTTGCCGCACCACGGTGAAACCGTTGTCGGCGAGCAGGCGTAATAGGTCGTGAGTGCTGGCCGCGGCCACGTTCCCCCGATTCGTGCGCAGCGGCTGACCACCCCGATACAGCCGGCAAGCGCAGGATAGGCATGGTCGACGTCGCTGCGATGAGCCCGCGCGCTCATCCGCCCCATCATCCGATCTAGAACTCGGCTGTTGTGGCTACCGGCCTCACCGGGACGGTGGCGGTCTACCCGCAGAATGGAGGCAGGAGCCGACCGGCGGGGGACAGCCATGGCCGAGGAACCTATTCTTTCCGTCCACTACATCCACGAACCGGACGAACTCAAGACGTTCCCTAACGAGGGTGACCGAGTGACGTTCGGGCGGGACGACGACTGCGACATCACGATCTTCTCCGCCATCAACGGCGCGGCGCTTTCCCGCATCGCCGGGCGCATCTGGCGGATGGAGAACGAACTGTGGGTACGCAATCTGTCGGACAGCCACGAGCTGTGGCTGAAGGTCCACGGGCGGCCGGCCGCGCCACCGCTTCCGCCCCGGGATCCGAACTCGCACGATCCGGGATCTGCCCAAGCCATTCCCGGCGAACTCGCGTACATTCTCGGTCCGGACGGATGTGTCCTCGTGGTCACGCAGCACCGTCCGCCACCGGAGGTACCCTCCGCGCTCAGGGGCGAGCCCACGGAGCGGATGCCCGAGCTGCCGGACGACCTGCTTCCGGTGGCGAGGGTTCTGTGCGCACCGCTGCTGCGGGGAAGCGGTCTCCCGGCCTCCTACGGCGAGGTGGTGGTCCAGCTGGGACTGACGATGAAGCGGGCCCGCACGCTGGTCGGGCGCCTGACCGACCTCTACCACGCGGAGGTACCGGGGCTGCGCGAACGCTTCGAGACCCGCCAGCGATGGGAGGAGGAGCAGCTGGCGTTGCCAGCCAATACGCAGCGGAGGATGAAACCGGGAGGCGTGCAAGAGTTCGCCACGCCGAACGTCGATGGCCTCAGTGACAGCGACTCGCGTTACCGGCGCACTCTCACGCTTCCGGACTACTACGAGGTCGCGCATCTGCTGGTCCGCCGTCGCGTGGTTACCCTCGACGACCTGGACGGGGAGGTCACAGCGGCCGGATAGCGACGTCACGGAACTGAACGGTCGTGCCCCACACCCGGAGCAGCAGGTCGCCGCAGGCCGCGGCGTCCACGGTGTAGGGCGAGCCGCCCAGCTCGGTGCCGTCCATCGCGACCGTCACCGTCGTGCCGCGCACCTGCAATCGCAGGTGGTGCCAAGATCCGGGCATCGGGCCCCCCGGGCGCGAGTTCCCCCCGGTTCGGGCCTCGTCAGGCAGCATGGCCGGGCGGTGCGCGAACCCGGGCAGCGCCGGATCCCACTCCAGCTGCAGCGACCACCCGTAGGGAAGCCCGTCCCGGACGGTAGCGCGCAGCCCTACCGCGAAACCGAATCCGGGGGAGTCCTGCGTCGGGGCGTCGAGCCGGGCGTCCAGGTCGATCGTCGCGTTGCAGAACCGAGCGTCCACCCAGACGCCGCGGAGCTGCGCGTAGTCGTTCTCCGGAGCCCGGACCGACAGGCCGCGCTGGGGGTCACCGACCGGCGTCACGTCACCGAATGCCGTCCAGGCGGTGGGCCGCACAGAAGTGTCCGGTGCCCGGCGCGGTGCGGGCACCGGCTCACCGGTCGAGCCCGGCGACGGCGAGCGGGCGCCGCGCGGTGGCCGGCCGGTCGGTCGAGGGCTCCGGTCGCCCGAGCGTGGCGCGGCCGAGGCCGGAGCGGACGTCGGCGTAGGCGCTACGCGGCTGGACCGGTTCGACGGCGGTGGGGTGGCCGGGGGTAATCCGGTTGATGACGCCGCCGGTGTGGCCTGCGGCCCCCCGGCCCGTCGTTCCGGCGTCGTGGGCGACACCGTCGGAGCGGCGGGTCCGGCCGACGCGGAGGTGCGGGACATCGGCGGGGGAGTCGCCTCGACGATGGTCAGCTCGTCACCCGGATCGTCGGGACCGTACGACCAGAGCGCGCCGAGAGCCCCGACGGTCATCACGAGCGCAATAGCCAGCCGGCGCCCCCGGGTGCTCAGTAAGCCCCGCGGCAGCCGTCCCCCGCTGCCGAGCGGTGTTTTCGCCATCACCGTTACCCCCGGATGGCACAGCCGATCACTGTGTGCTCGCCTCACTCTAAGTGCATGCGGCGGTGGAATCGGTTGCTTCGCTCCACTCGGGCCGGGCAGGCCTGCCGTGGCTGAAGATGCGTCGGCGTTGTCAGCTGAACGTGCGAACCACTGGATGGCCGGGGCGGATCGAGGGGGCGGTGGTGCGCCCGGTCGGACGGAGCACGTGCTCCGCCCGGCCGGTCCATCCCTAGTTCGACGAAGGAGCTCGATGACCACCGGCAAGGAAACGGAAGTGGCCGATCGTCTCAGTGAAGACGAGGTGGGCCTGGTGAAAGAGGCGATTCGCGAGGCGCTCGGCGCGCGACCGCCGACGATCGGCGTGGTCGGCGTCTCCGGAACTGGCAAGTCGTCGACGATCAACGCGATGTTCAAGACGCAGCTGAAGATCAGTCACACCACGGCGGAGACCAAGGAGTTCGCCGCGACGCCGCTTCAGCTCGCCGTTACCAGGGGCGCCGCCAAGGACGAGCCTGTGCGGCTCGTCGTCGTCGACGCGCCCGGCCTGGGCGAGGAACTCGCGCTCGACCCCGGTTACCTGGACGAGTACCGGCGGCGCCTGCCCGAGTGCGACGCGATTCTCTGGGTGATGACGGCGCGGAACCGCGCGGTCGCGCTCGACCAGCACTACCTGGAGAAGTTGGCACAGTTCCGGCATCGCATCGTCTTCGCGGTGAATCAGGTCGACCTCGTCTACCCGATCGACTGGGTTCCGGGAAGTCCGATCCCGACCGTTGCGATGGAACGGAACATCGAGGAGATCACCGCGGATCGACAGGAGAAGATCAGCCGGGTCGTCGGACACCCGGTGTCGGTGATCCCGTACTCCGCGGAGCGCGGATTCAATCTGGAGCGGCTATTCAGCGCACTGGTCGACGCGGCCCCGGAGGACCGCCGATTCGCCTTCGACCTGCTGAAGAACTTCTCGTACCGAGACTTCGTAACGGCGGACGCGTTCATTCCGGAACGGGGGAAGGGGCGCCATGTCGCACCTGACGCCTGACGAATTCGACCGGCTCAGGCGCTACCTGGCCGAGGAGGAGAGGTACGCGGTCAGGTCGGCGACCAGCACGCGGCAGAGCTTCTTCGCTTTCTTGCGTCAGGCCAGCCTGGGTGCGGTGATCGGCAAGCTCATCGACGTGGCGTGGTTCGGGATCAAACGGCTGTTCGGATTCTGACCACCACAGGCGGCCGTTCCGTCAGGGCCGGCAGGCTTCGTCCTGCCGGCCGACGAACGGAGGGAGTGGTTCGCAGCCGAGGCCGAAGTGGCCCGAGCGTCGTGGCGGTTCCCTCGTCGATGCGGCTGCCGACGAGCAGGGCTCGTGGACTGCCTGAGCGGTGCACGGTCCGGGCCGCTGGAGGGGCACGGAGTGTGCACCGCTTCGTCGGGCGGTCAGAACGTCGATACCGCCCCCGCCCAGAACATCTGGGCCACCGCCACCACTGCTCCTGCCAACGCCGCCCAGGCCCTTCCGCTCTGCCACAGCCACCACGGCACCGGCTGCTCGCGCAGCAGCAGCCGGCGCTTCCGCTGGCCGTGGCCGGGTACCCCGCGACAGCCGTTGAGCAGGCCGTACGCCCAGTTCCGGCAGTGTGGATCGTCGCCGTTGCGGGAGTCGGGCCGGTTCTCCATCCGGCAGCGCATCGGTGCGAACCACAGCATGTAGGCGAGCGCTGCCAGCGCGGTGACGCACGCGAGCGGCGCGAGGCCGCTCGGGATGAGCAGTACTCCGGCAGCGAGGATCGGCCAGCCCCAGTACCGCTGGAACGGGTTCCGCTTCTTCGCCATCGCTACCGCGTCCGGCCGCGACGAGGCCCTGCCGGAACGCCGCGCATAGCCGTCTCCAAACGTTCACGACCGACCTGCCCTTCGGCATCGTCGCGAGTGGAGCCCGCGCTGTGCGGGCGTAGTCGGATCTGCGACGGGTCGGTGGCGGCCGAGCGGTATTTCGGCATGGTGAACCAGTGACCTCAGGTGTCACCGTCCGCCCCACGGGCCCGCCGGATCAGGGGCTTCGGGGCGCTACCAGGCCCGTTTCGTACGCGATCACCACCAGCTGCGCCCGGTCCCGCGCGCCGAGCTTCGTCATCGCCCGGTTGACGTGTGTCTTCGCGGTCACCGGGCTGATCACCATCCGGTCGGCGATCTCGTCGTTCGACAGGCCCTGAGCGACCAGCGCGACCGCCTCCCGCTCGCGGTTGGTCAGCTCGCTCAGCGTCGCCGCGGCGTCCGGGCGGAGCGGCCGGTCGACGTACTGGTCGATCAGCCGGCGGGTGATCGTGGGAGCGAGGAGCGCGTCACCGCGGGCGGCGACGCGGATGGCGTGCAGGAAATCCTCCGGCTCGATGTCTTTCACCAGGAACCCGGCCGCACCGGCTCGCAGCGCCTCGAAGACGTACTCGTCCAGGCCGTAGTTGGTCAGGATCACGACGTGCACCCCGGCCAGCGCCGGGTCGGTCGCGATGCGGCGGGTGGCCTCGATGCCGTCCATGACGGGCATCTGGATGTCGATCAGCGCGATGTCGGGCAGGTGCTGGCGGGCCAGCTCCACGCCCCGTCGGCCGTCGGCGGCCTCGGCCACCACCTCGACGCCGTCCTCGACGTCCAGCAGCGCGCGGAACCCGCTGCGGATGAGCGGCTGGTCGTCGACGAGCAGCACCCGGATCACGACGCCCGCTCCACCGGTAGCTCGGCCCGGACGCTGAAGCCGCCCTCGCGGCGTGGCTCGGCGCGGAGCTCGCCGCCGAGGGCGGTGACCCGCTCCCGCATGCCGATCAGCCCGACGCCGGGCACCAGCTCGGTGTCGGGCGTCGCCGCGCCGTCGTCGTCGACCTGGATGGCCACTGCATCGGGCCGGTAGTAGATCCGCACGGACGCCGAGCCGGCGGCCGCGTGCTTGGTGACGTTCGTCAGCGACTCCTGGATGATGCGGTACCCGGTGCGGTCCACCGCGGACGGTACGTCGCTGTGGTGCCCCTCGATCGTCAGGGTGGCGTCCAGGCCGGCCGCCCTGACGTGCTCGACCAGGGCCGGGACCTGCTCGAGCCCCGGCGGCGGTGTCCGGTCGTCGTCGCGCAGCGCCTCGAGGGTCGCCCGTAGCTCGCGGGCAGCTTCCCGGCCGGCGTCGCGGATCGCCAGCAGCGACTCCGGTACCTCCTCGCCGCGCTTCCGGGCCAGGTGTACGGCTGCCTCGGCCTGCACCTTGATCACCGAGATCTGGTGGGTCAGCGAGTCGTGCAGCTCGCGAGCGATGTGCAGCCGCTCCTCGTCGGCGCGGCGCAGCGCGCTCTCCTCGCGGGTCCGCTCGGCCTCGTCCGCGCGGCGCTCGGCCTGGCGCAGCGCCTCGCCGGCGGCTCCGGCGGCGATCAGCCAGGCCAGTTCGAGGACGCCCCGGGCCTGGGTGAACGCGTCGCTCGCGTCGCGCAGGCCGGACGCCAGCGCGGCGAGCGGGAGAGCGGCGAGCAGGATCACGCTGACCACCACGGTCGTGGTGCGGTGGCCGGCTCGCACGGCGCCGTAGACGGCGATCAGGTATGCGACGGCGAAGACGTCGAACCCGGCCGCCTGATAGCCCGCCGCGCACACCGCGGTGGCGATCAGGACGGCTACCGGTGCCCGCCGGCGTGCGGCCAGCACCAAGCCGCCGAGCGTGAGCAGGGCGTAGCCCAGCGGGGCCTGGCCGACGCCGGACCGGTGCCCCGCCGCTCCGGCGATCACCAGAATCGACGCCACGCCGACGGCGATCGCCCAGTCCCGGACGTCGATCCGGAGGCGGTTCATGCGGGCACCCTAAACCGGATCGCTGCCCCGCCGAGTCGTGCGGGCGGAGGAGCCGCCGCCACCGCCGGCGCGGCAGCTCACCCGGCGGCTACCGCGTCCGCAGTAGTCGGCTCCGCCGCGCGCGGCAGCGCGAAGTGTCCACGCCCGCACGACGCCGGAAGGGGGCTCCGGCGGACACGATCAGTGGACGTTCATCCGAGAGAAGGAGCACGTCATGGCACTGTTCGAAGCCGCAGCCGACGCCTACGCGCTGACCGGCGGACGGATCCTCGCCTCTACTGCCGGGCTGGTGGCGCTGACGGGTGCGATCGCCGGGGGACTGGCGCTGGCCCGCTCGGCCGGCCGGGAGCGCGCAGGCGGGCGCAGCGCCGCCGTCGCCCTGGTGGCCGGAGTGATCGGGATGGTCGTCGGCGGGATCGTAGTGGCGACCGCGGACGGCGGGCCCGGCAGTGGCAGCGGCATCGTCGGGGGGTACGTGGCCCTGGTCGTCGGGTTGATCGCCGCGGTGCTCGGAGGCATCGCCCGGTCCCGGCTCCGCACCCCGCTCCGAGACTGACTCCGGCCGGCCGACGTACTCGCGGCCACGGTCCGCGATCCGTCCGCGGTCACTGCTCGCCCGCACACGGCCGACCAGACAGCGCCGCCCACCCCGGTCGGTGTCGTGAGCGCCCACAGGACGTCGGGCCGCCGGCTCCCGGGTGATCAGCCGGCGACCGGGCGGAGGGCGTCGGGGGTCAGGTCGGCGATCGTCGGGTAGCCGTCGACCGCCATGATCAGATCCGCCTCGGCCAGCAGCGACCGCAGCACGTGCACCAGCCCGTCGACGCCGCCGACCGCCAACCCGTACGCGTACGGGCGCCCGACACCGACCGCGGTGGCGCCGAGTGCCAGCGCCTTCACGATGTCGGCGCCGCTGCGCACGCCGGAGTCGAAGAGCACCGGCATCCCGTCGGCAGCCTCGACCACACCCGGCAGGCAATCCAGCGCGGGCAGACCGCCGTTCGCCTGGCGTCCCCCGTGGTTGGAGCAGTAGATGCCGTCGACCCCGCCGTCCTTCGCGCGCCGCACGTCGTCCGGGTGGCAGACGCCTTTGAGCAGGAGCGGCAGGTCGGTCAACGACCGGAGCCAGGGCAGGTCGGCCCAGGTGAGCGGGTTACCGAACGACAGGGCCCAGTGCAGGATCGCGGCGTTGGGATCCTCCTCGGGGGACTTGGCCAACCGCGACCGGAACACCGGGTCTCCGAGGTAGTTCGCCAGGCAGTGCCCGCGCAGCTGCGGGAAGTTCGCGGTGGACAGGTCGCGCGGCCGCCAGCCGGTGATCCAGGTGTCGAGCGTGACGACGATGCCGGCGTAGCCGGCCTTCTCCGCGCGGTGGACGAGGCTCTCGGCGACCTCACGGTCGGTGGGCGTGTAGAGCTGGAAG
>Ga0190269_10001231_pt1 | contig 12373 bp, 11 predicted proteins | sample Popmic249IS_FD_133749 | JGI IMG/M metagenome (GOLD analysis project Ga0190269, IMG submission 133749) | Populus adjacent soil microbial communities from riparian zone of Blue River, Arizona, USA - 249 IS | ecosystem: Environmental > Terrestrial > Soil > Riparian zone | place: USA: Arizona...
TCGCTCGCGCAGCCGATGAGACATGAGAGGACAATGCCGGCGCCGATAGAAGCGCGCCGAGAAAATGTTCGTCGCATGGGCCGAGTCCTACATCAGGTCGGGTGGCTGTGCACTCCGCAATTCGCATGTCGAGCTCCCTCGAAACCGTGTCGTCACGTATGCACGCCACAGCTAAGAATTGACTGCTGTCGTCTTGTAACTTCGCGCGGCGATCTCGCTGCAAACGCGCTTGAATGGACAGTCAGGCGGCGTGCGTTGCGAAGCGATCGCTAACAGGTCGTACCCTTTGATTGTCGCGAAAACAGGTGTATCAGCGTCGTTGGATCAACTTGGTAGCAAGCAATCTTTTAGCGATCGAACACAGCGGATTGGAGCTGCACAGTGCAATACACGTACCTAGGTGATACTGGCGTCAAGGTCTCGCGCATCTGTCTCGGCTGCATGAGTTTCGGCTCGAAGCAGTGGCGGCCGTGGGTGCTCGAAGAAGCAGAGAGCGCGCCTTTTTTCAGACGCGCTGTCGAAGCGGGCATCAACTTCTTCGACACCGCGGACATCTATTCGCTCGGCAAGAGCGAGGAGATCACGGGCCGCTGCCTGCGCGAATACGCGCGGCTCGATGAAGTGGTGATCGCGACCAAGGTGTTCTTCCCGATGGGCGACAAACCGAATCGCTCAGGGCTCTCACGCAAACACATCCAGCAAGCGTGTGAGGCGAGCTTACGCCGGCTCGGCGTCGAGACCATCGATCTCTATCAGATCCACCGGCTCGATCCGCGCACGCCGGTCGAAGAGACCCTCGCCGCGCTCGACTTGCTGGTTCGGCAGGGCAAGGTCCGCTACATCGGCGCGAGCTCGATGTATGCGTGGGAGCTGATGAAGGCGCTCTCGATCTCCGAGCGGCGCGGGTTCGCGCGCTTTGTGACCATGCAGAATCACTACAACCTCGTGTACCGCGAGGAAGAGCGCGAGATGCTGCCACTGTGCGTGGATCAGAAGCTGTCGTGGATTCCATGGTCGCCGCTCGCGCGTGGGTTGCTCGCTGGCACGCGCAAGCAGGTCGGCGACTCTTCGACCACGCGCTCCGAGACCGACGGGCTCGACAAGGTGCTTTACGATCAGCCTTCGGACCCGGCCGTCGTCGACGCGGTGCGCGCACTCGCCAGCACACGCGGTGTTCCGCCCGCTCAGATCGCGCTCGCATGGCTCCTGCGTAACCCGGTGGTCGCTGCGCCGATCATCGGCGCGACCAAGCTCTCCCACCTCGACGACGCGATCGCGGCGGTCGACATCAAGCTCACGGACGAAGAAGCGAAGACCCTCGAAGCGCCGTACCTACCGCACCCAGTCAAAGGCCTCGCGGTCCCCGACCCTCAACGCCTCGGCCGCCGCTGAGAACGTCAGTGCGCGAGGCCAAAGTAGACGACGAGTGGTCTTTGGCCTTGCGCGTCAGCGGGACCGGGTTCTTCGACGCCGAGCGGGGCGGAGAAGCTGCCTACGGCCTTGGTGAGGCCTAGCACGTAGCCAGGATCGCGCTCCGGGCTCCAGCGCAGCTCCAAGCGGCAGACGCTGCGCCGGCACTCGACACTGTGCAGCAACGCCTTTGCGATCTGCGGATCGACAAAGGCTTCTTTCACGCGCGCTTCGTCCGGCGCGGAGCCCTCGCCGCGCGATTCGCTGGCGAAGGTCTTCGAGAGCTCGTCGACAGGGCCCTGACGCTGCGGGAGCACCGCGTTGATCGCAGGCTTCGGTCGATCGGGCGCAGCCGGTGCAGCAACTGGGTCGGCAGCGGCAGGCTGGGCAGGTGGCTCTGCGGGGCGGTCCTGGGTCGGCAACTGCGAGGGGACGGCCTGCGTGGGTTCCGGCGAGCTGGGCGATGCTGGCGCGCCAGCCGCGGCGAAATCCTCGCCTTCGACAGGCGCTTCCGGCGAGCTCACAGCCAACCACCAGATCGCGAGAAGTGCTGCGCCGATCGCCGCGAGCTTCGCTAGCAGCGGCACACTACCCTCTCCCTGTCGCTTCGATCGCGAGCTCACAGAACGACGCACCATCCAGGGCCGCATACTAGCCGCTCGGGACGAGTCCGTGACCCGACTCGCCAACAAATTCGTGGGAGTCACCCACCGCTGCCGCGCCTTCCCTTGACCGTAGAGAGTTTGGCGCGACCATCAAGCGATGACAGGGGGACGCACGCACGTGTCAGGAGGTGAGCTGGGCGGGCTGCGCTGGGAGCTCGCACGCCGTGGGCCTCCGCCACCGCTCGCGCAGTTCGTCGCCGAGCTGCAGGGCTACCGCGAGCAGGCGCACGTGCCTGTTGTGCGACGCGAGCCTGCCGGACTCCACGTCGTGGTCATCCTCGAGCTCGAGCCCCGGCTGCGCGTCTACGAGCCCGGCCTGAGCGCGAGGCACGCGGTGTACCCGGGTGGCTTTGTCGCTGGTCTCGACGATCGCTACACGCGCACGGAGCACGATGGCTTTCAGACGGGTATTCAGCTCAACCTGCATCCACTCGGCGCGCGTCGCTTGTTTGGCGTGCCGATGCGCGAGCTGCGCGGAAAGACCGTCGCGTTCGCCGACCTTTTGCCCGGACAGCGGCACATGTGTGAGGAGCTCGCCGAGCTGCGAAGTTGGGACGAGCGCTTCGCTCACATCGAGCGCTTCTTGTGCGCGCGCTTCGCTGACGCGTCCGCCTGCGACCGCGCCGTGGACTGGGCCGCGCAGCGCATCGCCGCTGACGGCGGCGGCACCGACCTCTCGGAGCTCGCACGGCAGCTCGGCTACAGCCACAAACACATGATCGCGCGGTTCCACGATCAGCTCGGCGTTCCGCCGAAGGTCTGGGCGCGCTTACAGCGCTTTCAGCGCTTGCGCAGTGAGCTCGGGCGAGCCCGAGGCCCGCGCTCCTGGGCCGAGCTCGCGCAGCGCTGCGGTTACTACGACCAATCTCACATGTCGCGTGACATCAAGCAGCTCACCGGCGAAACGCCACGCGCCCTGCTGGACCTGCGGCCCTTTCAAGAAACGTCCGAGCCGCTGCAAGCGAGGTAAATTTCTTCCAAGCCGCCGCCGGCGTTCGGACGCATGATGCGGGTCATGAGCGCAAGACAAGAGGAACGAAAGCCGGTGATCCTGCGACCGCAGGCGGGCCGCACGTATGCGATGGGCCGGATCGATGCGGTGTTCAAAGCCGATGGTGACGAAACTCGGCAGAGCTATTCGATCTCGGAGTGGTGGCTCGAGCCGAACACGAAAGGTCCCGGGGCGCACTCGCATCCGGAAGACGACATCTTCTACGTGCTCGCAGGCATCATGAGCGTGCGCGTGGGCGATGAATGGATCGACGCGCAGCCTGGTACATTTGTGCTCGTTCCAGGCGGCGTCGTGCATGACTTCGAAAACCGCGGCGGCGTACGCGCGGGCGTGCTCAACTTCTTCAGCGGCCCGTTCGAGCACCACATGCCGATGATCCAAAGCTACTTCCGCGAGCACCCACCGGGGACCGCTTGCAGCTGAAAGCTGCAGCGCCGGATGCACACAGCGTCCCGCGCGATTTGCATGCATTTCGCTGTCATGGCATGCCTGCGATCAGGGAGGGACCCATGGAAACGGAGTCATACAAATATCCTGTATTGGCTAAGCTCGGTGAGTCTGTGGGATTTGCTGCAGGCGTTACTGTCACGCTCGCGCTCGGCCTGGCACCACGCAGCAGTAAGGTTCGTGGCAGCTCGATCAGCAGTCCGGTGCCTGTGATTCCGGTCGCAGGTCGCCCCGTCGAGCGCAGACACGACGCGGTGTACGGACCGGAGATCAGCTCGTTCGCACAGAAGCTGTCATCGCCGCCGCTGCATGATCTCGTGCTTGGCTTTGGAGCAGGCGCGACGGTTGCGCCGCGCGCGGCTTATGAGCTCGAAGTGAAATACGGACCGATGATCGGTCGGTGATGAAACGGTGTGGGGCGATCGTGGTTGCGTGCGGCCAGATCAGCCCCACAGTCACTTCCAGTCACCCACATGCGAGGCCGTGAGGCCCCACCTGTTTGTGCTTGGCGCTAAAGCCGCGTCACTCTAACAAGTTAGCCGCATGTGCCCATGGATTGTGTCACTCACCATGAGCATGACACATCGCGCTAACTTGCCGCAGCTGCCCGCATTGCGTTTTCGGTGCGACGGACAGATGCTGATGGGCGTGTGGGGGAGTTCGCTTGGTGTTTCGCCTTAGAACGTCAAACATCTGAGGGAGAGGTTCATGGAAACACGAGAGTTCGACATGTTTTCGTTCATCGGCAAGGTGCTGACGGTCAGCGCCGCGATCGTGCTGGCTCCGGTCGCTGCTGTGGCCTGCATTCCGCTCGCGTGTTTCTTGGCGCCTGTGGCGGTCATCGCCTTGCCATTCATGGTCGGCGCATTCTTCGGTGAGGGCAAAGAGGCCGTGCAAGAGAGCATGCGCCCCGTACGACAGCTGCGAACGCAGTACCAGCACTGACGAGCCTGCTTCGACGAGCACGGGCCGGAACGCACGCATCAGCGCGCTCCGGCCCTTTGTTTTGCGGCGCGGTCGAGTGCGCCGCCGCCAGCTGCGTGGCCGCGCTTCAGCGAGCGAGCGCGAACGCGATCTTGAGCAGCGCCTTGCTGGCGGTGGGCGCCCACTTCACCACGTCGTTCGCGATCACTTGACTCGCGAGCACAGTGCGGTTCAGCGCTGCCGCTCTGAGCTTCGCCTCCGTGGTGACCGAGCGGTCGAACCGAACCAGGAGCTGGTGCTTCTGATCTTGAAAGCTGACCGAGCGCACGCCCGGGCTCTCCATCAGGTCAGCGATCGTCGCCCGCAGTGCGGACTCGTTCGTGCTGAACCAGGGCACTGTTTGGGTCAGCTCGCCGTTGTGCTGCCATGCGCGTGCTTGCATCGTGCGTTCTCCCGGGATTACGGAGGAAACGTGCAGAGTGCGGATGACAAAAGTGTGAAGAGCCCGGATCTGTTTCGCAACAGAATGCGCTGTGTTGCAGAGCGATTACGCGGCAAAAGTGCCGCCAAAACTTGCAGCAGCCTACAGCGGCATGGGCATCGCCGCTGAAGGCTGTGGAACTACTTCAAGAATCGAGCTCGTTCGGTGGGACAGTTTTGCTGGGTGGGCTGCCTGCGTCGCGCACGAGGTTGATGCCGTTCCACAACAGGGTCCAACCCGCCGGCAATGCATGGCCGCGGACCATCTGCGAGATGCCCATGCCCGTGAGCGCGAGCGCAGTCACACCGGCAACATCGACCCGGCCGTTCGTCATGCGCTTCAGGAAGTCGTCGGGCTGTGAGGTCAGCGTGTACAGCCACTCACTGACCGAATGCGGATGCGGACGGTTCTGCAGCTGGAACAAGCCCAAGCGCGGTCCGAGCTCATCGAGCGCTTCGAGCCGACCGGAGTACTCGATCAACACGCTGCCAGTGCGCGTGTTGGTGGTGAGCCGGCGCAGACCAGGCAAGCTCGCGAGGGTCTGACGCAGCTTCTCGAAGTACGCGTCCTGGTGACGCATGGTCGGAACCTTCAGACGCACGCGACCGTCCACTTGATGGGAGACGAAGGCAAATGGGAGCTCGTTAGACATGGCCGAGATATAACACCTTAGTTGTGACGATCCAGACGGGGTTGTGAGGGTGCCGAGGCGCGACCGGCCGTGCCGATGCTGCGCCGCAGATCCAAGGCAGGCTCGCGCTTCGCGCGCCTTCCGAGCGCTTCCACGACGCCTGTCGGGTCCTGCGCCGAGACGCGTCGCAAGCTGGCCACGACGCCGTTTGCTCGCAACAAGCGGTACGTGCGGCGCGCGTACAAACCATACATGCGCTGCGGGGCGAGCTGCGGCAGCGAGCGGAGCACGTTGCGGGCCTCTTCCAGCGTGTAGCCGAAGCGCTGCACGAGCAGCCCGACGACCTGCATCGGCTCGGCGTAGGGACGTAAGCCCTCAAGCATCAGCTCGTATTCGCGCGGGCGCAGATCGCCGCGCTCGATCGCCTCCAGGCTCGCCGCCGAGGCCAGCACGATCAACCGATCGCCGACCTCCAAGCGCATGACCGAGTCGTCCAGCGTCGGCACGCGCGCCTTGCCGCCACCTGCCGGCTCGAACAGCACGGGCACGACCGCGTAACCTTCCGCGATCTCCCACAGGGCACGGCCGTTCAACGTGTCGCCTTCGTTCACCAAGTATTCGACCACGAGCACGGGACGGCCCAGCACTTGAAACAAGTTCAGCACGTGCTCACCGAGCGCAGCTGCCGCGTACGCCGTCGCTGCCAGCTGCGTGATGCACAGGATGCGAGCGTCCGGCAGCACGCTGCTCACGTTGTCTGCGAGACGCGGATCGAAGATGCGCACCGCAAGGCGACAGCGCGGGTTCAGGTTCGCAACTTTCAGCGCAATCTGCACGTTCTGCAGCTCGTTCGCCGTCACAGCGACGAGGCCATGTGCGCTGTCGAGATGCGCTTCTTGCAAGGTCGAGGCTTGCGTCGCGCTGCCGCGGATCACCGGAAGGCGCGGCGGGGTGTGCTGACCGGGCTGCGCGTCTTCGATGCCCAGCGCAGGCCGCTCCAGCTGCTCGAGCAGCGAAGCCACGCGCTCACCCGTCGCGCCGAGACCAGCGATGATCACATGCCCAGAGACGGGCGGTCGGGGTCGGCGCGCGAGCAAGTTGAAGCGCGCTGTCAGCAAGCGATCGGTGAGCAGCGCGTACACGATCGCGGTGAGCAGCGTGCCCATGATGCCGAGCAGGACCTCCGACCAGAGCACGCCGCGCGGCAGGCTCTCGAACTCGGTCGAGACGTCGGCCAGATGACCGCCTGTCATGAGCATCATCGCGACGCGAACCGCTTCGAAAAAATCGAGGTTCCACGCGCCGCCGATGAAGTAGATCACCGCAAGCACGAGCAGCGACGCCATGACTGCGACGCCCGTCATCGCGACCTGCGCCGCGCGACTCAAGCCTTCGCGTCGCTGGCGCTGAAAGTCGCGCCAGAGCACGCGGATGTTCTCGCGCCAGCTGCCGCGCGCCCGGCTCGCGTCGCGCGCGAACGGCCGCGTGCGCGTGAGGATCAAGAGCCGATCCCCGACCGCGATCCGCTGGTCCGGAGACCACCCATAGAACTCGGGATCGCGCACAGGCGTGAGGCCCGCGGACTCTGGGATGTGCAGCAGGATCTGTCTGCCAGGACCTTGCGCCGCTTCGACCGGCGAGCCCACCCAACGTTCGCCCGCGCGCACGCGATGCTCGGTCACCTGAAACAGCTGATCATCCACGTAGAAGTGCGCGAGCATGTGAGCGTCGAGCACGGCAAATGCGAACGCGGGCGCAGCCAAGCGATTCGGCTCGTACACCACCAGGTTTCCGAGGCGCTCCGAAAGCACGTCCTGCCACGCTTGCTGCTCGCCGCGGATCACCACGCGGATGTCCGGGTTGATGCGGCGCGCCGCAAAAGCGCCTTCGATGTTTGCTGCCGTGTCGCTGGCGAGGAGCACGATCGAGCGACAGCGCGCTACCCCCGCGAGTCGCAGCGTCTCGACATCGCGGAAATCGCCGAGCGTGAACTCCACGAGATCCGCCTTGAAAACCGCCGGTTGCTGCAGATCGATCGCGTGGACTGGGACGCGGTAGCCCGCGAGTGCTCGCACGCACTGTTGCCCGAGGCGGCCCAATCCACAGACCAAAACGGCCTGCTCGGATGGGGCACGGACAGATCCAACACTGGACAACATGGTGACCTGCGCCGACGCGTCGGCATGGATTGATGGACTTGGAAGCTTGCTTCCTATGTCGTGAGAGCTGCTGAAACAAGCGGAGTGTTCGGTGAATCGACGAAGCTGCAATGCGATCGTCGCGCTCGTGCCGCTCCCATGTTTCAAGTTCACAGAACGGTCAGTGGAACGTCACAGTACGTTCAGTACGATCGCCCTTGCCAGGTCGAGAGAGACGTCGCTGACCCCGCCGCTGTGAGCTGCACTGCGACCGCTGCGCTCCCTTGTTCAGCCCGCGCCATGTGGAACAAACCTTTGGTCCGTCGCAACGAAATAGGGCGGCGGCGAAGAGACAGCCACACTGCGAGGTTTGACGCGGGACCTGGCCGCCATCCGAGGCGAGATCGTCCTTACAGTACATTCAGCACAGCGCCCGCGGCTGCACCTCGCACCTGCCAGCTCGTGTCTGCGAGTAGCCCAGCGATCGGCTCTGGATCGCGGAGCGCGCTCGCGATCAGACGCGCCGCGGTGCTGCGCACCAACGCGGACTCGTGCGCGCTGAACGCGCACAAGCGAGCGCGCGCGCTGCCGCTGTAAGCTGCAAGCTCTGCCGCGGCCTCTGCGCCTGGGAGGGTATACATCGCCGACAGCTCGGTCAGCGTGCTGCGCGCTGCCGAGTCGTCTGGACCGAGCAGCAAGGCCAACGCGAGCCGAACCGTCTCGGCTTGCTCCACGCGCAGCCGCGCGCGCGCACCTGCGAGATCGCGCTCGCTCTCGGGCAAGCGCCGGAGCGCGGTCGCCGCCCGCGCACGCAGCGCGACATCGGGCGAGCTGAGCGCTGCGCTGATGGCGGCGCGCGCACGGGCAGGTTGACGCGGCGGCTGCATGTCGAGCAACGTGATCGCAGCGCTGATGCTGTGCTCGCTGACCGCCGCTCCCAGCTGCCGGTCCAAGAGCGGCTCCGCGCGCTCGGGTGCGACGCGCGCGAGCACAGACAGCGCCGCTGCACGCACGTGCTCTTCAGGATCGTGCGTGGCAGCTTCCAGGGCATCGGCGGCCGGCGCGCCGTAGCGTTCGAGCGCATGCAGCGCAGCCACACGCAGCTGCGGTAAGGGGTCGAAACGGCCGGCCTCGATCAGCACCTCGCGGTGCGAGGGTCCGGCCCGTCCCAGCAGCGCCAGCGCCGTCGACCTGCGCTCCGGCCGCGGAGATCGCAGGGCGGCCGCGAGCAGCGCTGCGTCTCGCTCCGGACTGAGCGCCTGAACGGCGCTGTCCACGACGCCGGGGTCGGGGTGGTCGACCAGCGCGCGCAGCTCACGCCGGGCGGCATCATCGCCCAGCAGCGTGCGCAGGCGTAAGGCCTCGGCGCGGACCGAGGCGGACTCCCCAGGCTGAGACAGATCTTCCAGCAGGTCGGAAGCCCGGGTCCCCAACATAGAGAGCTCGATAAAGGCGGCACGACGCTCGGCGGGGTCGGTCGAGCGCGCGGCATACAGGAGCACACTCTCGCTGAGCGTACGCAGCACGCTTCGGGAGCGATCTTGCTCGTAGCGCGAGAGCGCGCTGCGGTAGTCGCCCCGCGCGATGTCGCTAGAGACGCGAGCAGAGACCGCCGAGCCCGCACAGCTACACAGACACACGTAAACACTCAGACAGTACGCCCATCGCATGCGGCAAGCTTAGTCGACGCATGGCAGAGAACACTATCGTCCCGCATCGTTCGCGTGATCTGAGCGCATAGCCAGCGCGCTGGAGTGGTGAGCGAAGCCACGGAAACGCAGTGCCCGAGACGCAGAGGATTGTCTCAAAAGGCTCGCGCGCTAATGTCCATTGGCCTTGTGATTGCACTGCCGCTCGGGGCAGCATCGCACCTGCCCCGCTGTTAGCGCAGCGCGGAGTACAAGGAGACTAAGACGCCATGCAAGGACTGATGCAGGATTGGCCGCTGGTTGTGTCGAGCATCATCGACCACGCGCGCCTCAACCACCCTGAACGCGAGATCGTGACGCGGTCGGTCGAAGGACCGATCCATCGCTACACGTACCGCGACATGCATGGTCGATCGAAGCGGTTTGCCAAGGCCCTCACGCGCTTGGGCGTGAAGCAGGGCGGCGTGGTGGCCACGTTGGCCTGGAACACCTACCGGCACATGGAAGCCTGGTACGGCATCATGGGCATCGGCGCGGTCTGCCACACGCTCAACCCGCGCCTCTTCGCCGAGCAGCTGATCTACATCGCGAACCACGCCGAAGATCAGTACCTCTTGCTCGACCTCACGTTCGTGCCACTCGCCGAGGCGATCGCAGCGAAGCTGCCGACGATCAAGGGCTACATCATCCTGACCGATCGCGCGCACATGCCACAGACCAAGCTGCCGAACGCGCTCTGTTACGAGGAGCTGCTCGCAGCTGAAGACGAAAACTTCGACTGGGTGAAGGTCGACGAGCGCGCCGCCGCAGGCCTTTGCTACACGTCGGGCACGACCGGCAACCCCAAGGGCGTCGTGTACTCGCACCGCTCGAACGTGCTGCACGCGCTCGCGCTGAACAGCGCCGACTTCATCGGCCTGCGCTCGCTCGACTCGGTGATGCCGATCGTGCCGCTGTTCCACGCGAACGCGTGGGGCATCGCGTTTGCCGCGCCGATGAGCGGCTCGAAGGTCGTGCATCCTGGCGCGAAGCTCGATGGAGCGAGCGTGCATCAGCTCCTGACTGAAGAAGGCGTGACCTTCACCGCCGCCGTACCGACGGTGTGGCTCGGGCTCTTACAGCACCTCGAAGCGAACCCTGATGCGAAGCTGCCCAAGCTTCAGCGCGTCGTCGTCGGCGGCTCCGCCTGCCCGCGCGTGATCATGGAGAAGTTCGAAAACAAATACGGTGTCACGATCCTGCATGGCTGGGGCATGACAGAAATGAGCCCCGTTGGCAGTGTCAGCAGCCTGAAAGCCTCACAAGAACACCTCACCCACGACCAGAAGCTCGACGCCAAGCTCAAGCAAGGCCGTCCTCCCTACACCGTCGAGATGAAGATCATCGACGACAACGGCAAGGAAGTTCCCCGAGACGGCAAAACTTTCGGCCACCTCGTGGTGCGTGGTCCGGCCATCGCGAGTGCTTATTTCAAGGGTGATGGTGGCAACATCCTCGATAAGGATGGGTTCTTCGACACGGGCGACGTGGCGACCATCGATGGCGAAGGCTTCATGGCCATCACCGACCGCGCGAAGGATGTGATCAAGTCGGGGGGTGAGTGGATCTCCTCGATCGAGATCGAGAATATCGCCGTGGGTCACCCTGCCGTCGCAGAAGCTGCGGTCATCGGTCTGCCGCATCCCAAGTGGGACGAGCGTCCTCTCTTGATCATCGTAAAGAAGCAGGGGCAAAACGTAACCAAGGAAGAGCTGCTCAAGTACTTGGAAGGCAAGATCGCCAAGTGGTGGACGCCTGACGACGTCGTTTTCCAGGACGAGATTCCGCACACCGCGACGGGCAAGATCCAAAAGCGCGATCTGCGCGAGCAGTGGAAGAATCACAAGCTGCCCACCTGACGAGGTGGTGAGGGTGCAGCGGAGCTTGCCGCCATCCGCTGCACCGTGCTTACCTTACCCGCGTTCACCTGCACGCTCTGTCGCGCGCTCGAGTCAAACCGTAGAGACCTCAGCTATCATTGATGAATAGCTGCTCGCTGCTGCGAGAAAGGTCGCGACGGTCCAGGTGCTCGGCAGACTCATCGGCAACTACCGCGTCATCAGAGAGCTCGGCGGCGGCGCGATGGGAAAGGTCTATTACGCGGAGCACGCGTTGATGGGCCGGCGCGCGGCGATCAAAGTGATCCGCGATGAGCTGTCGTCCGACCAGGAAGCTGTGCAGCGCTTCATCAACGAGGCGCGCCTAGTCAGTCGGATCGGGCACCCGAACATCGTGGAGATCACGGACTTCGGGCAGTACGAGTCGCGTTACTACATCATCATGGAGCTGCTCGAGGGCGAGACCCTCGAGGATCGTTTGCAGCGCGAAGGCAAGCTAGACGAAGTCACCGCGGTGCAGCTGACGATCCACATCGCCGACGCACTGCGCTCGGCGCATGAGCTCGGCGTCGTGCATCGCGACCTGAAGCCAGAGAACATCTTTCTCGCACAGCGCGCGGGACAAGAGCTGCCGGTCGTCAAAGTGCTGGACTTCGGCATCGCTAAGCTGATGTGCGCGCCCAGCAATAGCGGGCAGTCCACCAGCCCGGGCGCCGTCGTCGGCACGCCTCAATACATGTCGCCAGAGCAATGCCAGGGCGATGAACAGTTAGATCACAGGAGTGATATCTATTCGCTCGGTGTGATGTTGTATCGCATGCTCGCGGGCCGCGTGCCGTTCGACCGCGACTCCGTCATACAGATCATGTCCGCGCATATTCATGCCGCGCTGCCGCCGCTCCGCGCGTTGCGGCCAGATGTCTCGCAGCGCGCAGAAGCTGCCATCGCCAAAGCGCTGCAAAAAAAGCCGGACCAGCGGTTCAAGGACATGCTGGCGTTCCGCTATCCGCTCGAAGGTCGGATCACCACCCCTGAGCCTCATGCCGACCCCGCCGAAGCGCACAGCCCATCCGAGCCGCCCGCGCCGCTCGTCGTCGACCACGACGCGCCCCGCAAGGTGGGCGCTCGCCTCGCCCAAA
>Ga0190269_10001232_pt1 | contig 12370 bp, 8 predicted proteins | sample Popmic249IS_FD_133749 | JGI IMG/M metagenome (GOLD analysis project Ga0190269, IMG submission 133749) | Populus adjacent soil microbial communities from riparian zone of Blue River, Arizona, USA - 249 IS | ecosystem: Environmental > Terrestrial > Soil > Riparian zone | place: USA: Arizona...
CCAGCTTCTCCTCGGCGGTGAACCACACGCCGGGCGCTTGCTCACCATCGCGCAACGTGCAGTCGATCACCTCTACGCGCTTTGGGAGCTCAGCGTGATACGGGTACCCAGTTGCCGCTTGCATCTCGGGCATGATCGGACCTCGTGGTTAGGTGTCTCGATTCAGACGACGAAACGATGCATCTCGATGTCACAGAAGCGTACGAGTCGAGCCAGGCAGAGCTCACCGTCGTGGCGCCAGATCATGCTCGGCTCGGCCATCTGACCGGGCTCGCTGATCCGGCAGGCGCCGATGCGCGCGAGCGCGCGTGCAGCGTCGAACAGTGCGGCTCCACGCGCTCCGACGGCGACGTTTTGCAGGTGCCGACCGATCGGGGTGATGTGCGCGATGGCATCGCTCAAGTCGCTGCAGCCGACGACGCGCAGGTCGCGGTTGCCTGCCGCTGCGAGCGGCAGGAGCCGCGCGCTGAGCTGCAGTGTCCAGTCCAAGCCCGGCGCGTGCCACAGCTCGGCGCTGGGCTGCGTAGCGGCCTCCCATGCCGCGCTCGCACGCCGCAGTTGAAGCGCCGCGGCATCTGCCTCGGCCAGCGTCCCGAGCGAGCACTCCCCCGCGTACTGTGCCAGCGCGCGCGCCGTGGCAGCGGCGAGCTCGCGCGCGCTGCCTCCGTGATCTTCGACCAGGTAGGCCTGCGGCGCGATGCACGCGTGTTGGTTGAATGTCGAGACATCCAGCGCGATGCGCCGCGCGACCTCGTCCACGCCCAGCTCACGAAGATAGTCGCGCGAGATCAAGCCCAGCGACAGCTTGTGGCCATGCTCCACGTAGCGTTGGTCGCTCCGGAGCCGGGCGCGCACGCTCGCGCATGCTTCATCGCTGCCGTACGCGATCACCGCATCGCTCACGCCCAGCGCGGCATCGAGCACCGCGGTCTCGTCACGCCGCCAATAGCTGACTGTCAGCACGTCGCCTAACACTGGCAGCGCCTCCGACAAGCTGCGCGCGAAATACGCTGCGAATGTAGGCTCTCCGCTCGCAACCTTTGCGATCACGGCGGACTTGAGCAAGAGCGCCCGCACGATCGACAGCGCAGGCAGGCCGGGCACGTTGCCAGTCAGGATCACCAACGTGATCTTCGGCCCGATCGCATGCGTGTGCCCGGCGAGTCGCCGGTCAGGCACGAAGCCATCCAGCACGGCCGGGTCGCCCAGCTCGCGCTCCAGCGTGCGCACGAGCGAGTCCGCTCGATAGTTGCGGAGCTCGACGTCGAAGCTCCGCTCCACAGCCTCGCTCGAGAATCCTGTCGCCTCGGCGACCGCTGTGACCGCGCTGCGCCGCAGCGCATAGCTGCGGTCGGTCCAACGCCGTGAGACCTGGTCGATCGCAGCGATGATCGTGGCGATGGGCGTCGCGAGCAGCAGCTCTTGCGCCTGTGCGAGCCCCGCGGCGAGCTCGCCCCATGCGGCGAGGGTGGGCCGCGCACACGGGTAAGGTCGCGGCCCGTCCACCCGAAAGTGCTCCAGCGCTAGCTCGCGCTGGGCCGCCCACGGCGGCAGCCAGGAGATCGCATGTAGCTCAGTCATGTGCCTCCTGAGAAGTGATCGCGTCGAGCGTGAGCGAGCAGCCGCGGCTCTGTCCGCGCTCGATGCGTCCTGCGATCGCGACGCCATGCGCGCTGGCGATGCCGCGATCACCCGTCAGGATGCGATGCGGCCGATCCAAGATGCACAGGTCGACCACCTCGAGCAACCCGCTGCCATGCGTGCGCAGCTGTAGATCGTAGGCATCGCGTACTTGCGGCCAGACGAATGTGCTGCGGCCTTTGGGTCGCTCTCCGAGCGGACCGAGCGCGCTGTCCGCGGCGTCGTAGAGCTGACTCGCGAGCTCGGTCATGCCAAACAGGTTCAGGCATGCTGCGGGCGAAACACCCAGCGAGCGGTGGAGAAGGGCTCGCAGGCCCGCAACATCGATGCCGCGCGCTCGCCCTTTGAAGCCACCGGCGTCGACGACGCGCGAGCCGCGCGGCAAGCTCCAGCGCAGACCGCGCGCCTCGAGCTCCTCACACACATTCACAAAGGCGAACGAGCCGCCGATCAACACCACCGGCAGCGCATCACGCACGGCGAGATCGAGCCGCGCTGACAGGAGCGCATAGTCGATGCCGCGCGCGTCGATGACGCATGCGCTCAGCTCCGGATGACCCAACGCGCTCACGATGCGCTCCATGCCGTAGGCCATGACCATCTCCGGCGCGCGCGACTCGGGTGGCACGAGCCGGAGGAAGATCGGCGCGTCGAGCCCGCCTGTGATCTGACTGCGGGCCTGACGTAAGATGGACGCCTCCATCAGCTGCATGCCTCGCGCGCTGTAGCTCGCTGCGCCGCGCGTCTGTCCGGTCGTGCCGCTGGTGCGGAAGGTCCGCACCGGCGGCTCGTCGGGGAAGTAGTAAGGTGGGTCAACTTTGAACGCGCTGTCAGGAACGCCAGCGCCGTGTGGCATGCGCCGCACGTAGTCCGCTACCGCGGGTGAATTCGTACGTCCGAGCTCGGACAATCGTGCTTCGATCGAAGCGGCATCACCGGTGTCGTCAGTCACGAGCTGTGCGATGTCATCGAACAGGCGCGCGACGAACGGATCGCGATAGCGGATGCGGGCCATCGCTACACGCTCAGGCTCTCGGCGGCGGCGGGTTGTGTGCTGAGCTCCGTATGGAGCGGCACTTCGACTTCGAGCAGCTCCGCCAGCAGCAAGAGCAACAAGAGATGCTGTTGCGCCGGGTCGAGCGACGCTTTCAGCGCACCGTAGCTCTCGTCGCCGCGCTTCAAGCGTTCGTACAGCGCCACACCGTGATGCTCCTGCTCGAAGAAGCGCACTTGCGCAGGATTGCTGGGATCATCCGTGCAGAAGCGATGGCACGGGATCGGCCCGGGGAAGACAGGCCGCACTTCGTGGGCTCTGCCGACCGGATCATCCCAATAAGGGCCGTGGATAAACGCGACGGGCTTGCCATCGACCACCGGCGGCGCTTCCAACGTCACGCTCTCTCGCAGCCGCACGTCAGGGCGCAGGCGTACGATCGTGTCGGGGCTCGGCTCCCGATCCTCGAGCATTTGGTAGGCGCGTCGCATCGCGCCCTCCGCGCCGAGCGCAGCGATCGAGTTGCTGCCCTTGGTGATCACCTGCAGGAGGTCGCCATGGATCGAGCCGTTGACGAGACCTGCAAATGTCTCGGAGCGCGCGGCAAACGTCGGCGTCTCTGTGCGGCGCGACCAGTACACGCTGTTCGGACGCTCGTTCGCGATCTCGTTGTACCACTGGTCGATGCCCAATGAGAAACCGCGCGCGATCGTCGACAGCATGCCATTGTAGTCCGCCCACAGATCACGCAGCAGGGGCTCTGACAGGTTGCCTTCGCCCGCGAGCGTGGCCTTGATCAGCACCAGCGCGGCACCCGCGTGCAGGAGCGCGAAGTGGACGCCTGACGAAAACAGCGGATCGACGAAGTAGGCGGCGTCGCCGATGCGGATCTCGCCCAGATCGAAGTCGCACATGCGCTCGCTGATGCGCGAGTAGTTGGTCGCGGTCAGAAACTTGTCCGAGACGAGCTCTGCATCCTGGAGCAGCTCGCCCAAGAACGGGACCGACCGCGCGGTGCGCATGAACACTTCGGGATCCGTGTAGCGCTTGCCTGGTTTGTTGAGAATGCCGGGATCGGTGACCATGCCGAGCGAGTGCGTTCGCACGCGTTTCCCTTGCACGACCTTCGGCACTGGGATGAACCAGAACCAGCCGTCTTCGAACATGAAGCTGCCGATCGGCGAGACGTTGCGCTCGCGGAAGATGTTCCAGTCGCCGGGCAACACCTGCGCCGGCTTCGCACCCACGACATGGTTCCAGACCGCGATGTTTCGGTACTGCGAGAGAAAGGCCTTTTCACCCGTGATCGTCGTGCTGCCGGTGCGCCCTGAGCAATTCACAAACAGCTTGGCGCTTACCTCTCGACCGTCGCGCAGTCGCACCAGCGTGCGATCACCTCGACGCTCGACCGAGACGACCTCGCTTCCCTCGTGCACCTCCGCGCCTGCGCTGCGCGCGTGCTCGAGCAGGATGTGATCGAACTCAGGACGATTGCAGTGGATCGCCCAGCGCAAATAGCCATCGCGCTCTTGCAAGGCATGATCGAACAACGTCGACCATGGGTGCTCGGACCATGCGTAGTAGCCGCCGTACTTCTTCACCCAGCACTCGCTCGCGAGCACTTTGGAGAGCGCGCCACTCTCTTGCAAGCTGGGCACTATCGTGTGGACGAACGACTCGCCGATGTGATCACGCGGAAAGAACTCGGCTTCGAAGATCGCAACGCGCAGGTTCGTTTCCCGCGCTACGCGTGCACCGAGGGTCGCCCCTGCTGGCCCGCCACCCATGATTACTACGTCGTACGCATCGCCTTCGATTGCAGCAGTAGTCATCGCCGACTCCTCGCGCTCGGGTAGGACTGCGCGTCGAGCGCTGCCTTGAGTGATGAAACGCACGTAGCGTGCAAATCCCCGTATAGATGAATTACCTGTTCGCTGAACAGTCCAATTCGTCGCGCGTGTCGATCAATTGTTGGACCACTTGTTGGTCATACTGTCGACTCGACAGTCATGTGCCAGTCGTTGCAATGACGTGACGACCGAGAAATGGCGCGTGTGTCAATTGACGACTCGCATGACGACAGGGCCACAGTCCCGAGCTGAAGCCAAACGGTTGTCATGTGGCTCACTGTTTAATTCGTTTGCCGCTGACCGGCGCGTCCGTTATGCCTTGCAACATCATTGTCAGACGTAGCGGGAGGTCTCGATGAGCCTTGCAAGACGTCGCCACGATGTAAGTCTTGTCGCTGATGCAGGTGCGAGCACGCACCCGAAGGTCGCTGCTAACGCGCACGACTCACCGCTGCGCTTGGCATCGAACGAATGTCCTGAGCCGCCGTTGCCTGCCGTTCTGGCCGCAGCGCGCGACGCGCTCACAGAGATCAATCGCTACCCTGATCCCAAGAACGAGCGCTTGCGCGAAGCGCTCGCCGCGCGCTTCGACGTACCAGCTCGTTGCATCGCGATCGGCAACGGCTCGGCCGATATATTGCTCGCCACTGGAGATGCGTTGCTCGAGCCCGGCGACGAATATGTATGTGCGTGGCCGACATTCGGTTTGTTTCGCGAGCTCGCGCTGCGAACGGGCGCAACCGCACGCCTGGTTCCACTCAACCCTAACAATGAGCACGACCTACCAGCCATGTTGCGCGCGATTACAGATCGCACGCGCTTGTTATTAGTATGTAACCCGAACAATCCCACAGGGACGGCGCTGCCGGTAGCGGCGCTCGTGCAGCTGCTCGCTGCAGTCCCACCCGAGGTCTATATCCTGATCGACGAGGCATACATCGAATACTCGACGGTCGATCCACCGGATGCGTCGCTGGCCTTGCTCGCCACGCGGCGCAATTTGGTGCTCCTGCGTACATTTTCTAAGGTCTACGGGTTGAGCGCGCTGCGCATCGGCTATGCGCTCGCGGGCAGTGAAGCGTACGTGCAAGCCCTCGATCGCGTGCGCCAACCTTATTTCAGCAACGCGGTCGCGCAGGCGGCGGCGCTCGAAGCGCTCAAGCACGGCGATGTGATCGCTCGGCGCATCGGCGCTGCGATCGAAGCGCGTGAGGTGTTGACCTGCGGCTTGCGGCAGCTCGGATTTGCGGTGGCCGACTCGCAGGCCAACTTCGTCTGGTTCGAGCTACCTGGCGGCGCAGAGGCGGAGCAAGCGCTGGTGCGTGGTCTCGCGGAGCGCGGCGTGCTCGTCCGGCCTGGCAGCGGCTTGGGTCAGCCCGGCGCGTTGCGCGTCAGCTGCGGCACGCCGGTACAGAACACATTGTTTCTTCAGGCGCTCTCGCAGCTGCACTAGCAGAGGTCCGGCATGTTCGGCGAAACCTATCCTCATGATCGAGCGCCGGTGCATCAGCCGGTTTCGAGCCTTGTGCTGCGTCTACTGTCGCGTGCAGCTGTGCGCGTCACCCGCTCCTGGCCCGGCGTGATCAGCTGGCTCTCACGCCATGGACCGATACCTGCAGAGGTGAAGGTCCTGGAGAAGGTCACCGCCGCTTGGATCTGCCAAGCCATCGCAGTCGCCGCGCAGCTGGGCATTCCGGATGCGATGTCCGCCGGGCCGCGCACGGCGGCGGAGATCGCCGAGAGCCTCGCGCTCGATCCGGACGCGACCGCCCGGCTTCTGCGTGTGCTCGCGAGCGAAGGCCTCTTGCGCTTGCACGAGGGTCACTTCGCGCTGACCGACCTCGGCCGCGCGCTCACGAAGGATCATCCCGGCTCGTTGCGCGAGCTCGTCGCGCTCTGTGGCGCGGAGTGGCAGCGCGCGATCGGCGGTCTCGCGGGAGCGATCAGAACGGGCGAGTGCGCGTTCGAAGCGGTGCACGGGCAACCGTTCTTCGACTACTTGGCGGAGCACCGCGCGGTGCAGCGCAGCTTCAACGCGGGCATGCGAGCAGCCTCCGCGCTCGCCGATGCGACGCTGCCACTCGCCTATGACTTTTCGCGCTTCGCGCGCGTGGTGGATGTGGGCGGTGGCACCGGCGCGCTGTTAGGCACATTGCTTCAGCGCAACCCACGGCTGCAGGGAGTGCTGTTCGATCTCGCTCGGGTGTGCGACGAGGCAGAGCAGCAGTGGGCGGGCAGCGCGCTCGCCGAGCGCATGACGTTCGTGCGCGGCGACTTTCGTCAGCAGGTGCCGCGAGGGGCTGACTTGTATGTGTTGAAGACCATCCTGCATGATTGGAGTGACAGTGATGCGATCACTATATTGTCACGTTGCCGTCGGGCGATGACAGATGGTGCGCGGCTGCTCGTGATCGAACATGTATTGGAGCCCACGCCACGGCGTCAATTCGCGCAGCGGCTCGATCTCCTCATGCTGACGGTGCTCGGCGGCAAGGAGCGGACGTTCGCGGAACTGGAGCAGCTGCTGCTGGCGGCGGAGCTGCGAGCTGTCCGGCGCTATCCTAGCTTGTCGGAGCTCGCGCTGATCGAGGTGGTCGCAGCATGATCGCAGCGGCGCGCGAACCAAAGCCCATCCTGGGCCACCCCATCGTCGGCGTTCTGCCCGAGCTGCTCTGGCATCCGCCCGAGTTTCTGCGGCGCACGATGGTCGCGCACGATCAAGCGGTGCTGCGTCTCAACCTGGGCGCGGGCATGCTCTTCTTCGTCACGCATCCGGAGCACGTCGAGCACGTGCTGTCGCGCCACGCGAACCGCTACTGGAAAGGCCGCGTGTTCAACCGCATTGGGCCGATCGTGGGCTCACAGGGGCTGCTGCTCAGCGAGGGCGAGAGCTGGCGCAAGTCACGGCGTCTCCTGCAGCCAGCGTTCAGTCCGCGCCGCGTGCGTCGTCTCGTCGCACAGCTCGACAGCATCGTCGCCGAGCACGTCGCGCGCTGGCCATCGCGCGTGCACGTGTTCGATGTGCTGCGACTTCTCACGATGCGCACGGGCGTCGCGGCCCTGTTCGATCGCGACATCGGTGCAGCTGAGAGCGGCGCGATCGCGGAAGCCTTTGATCGCGCGATGCGCCTCGCTCCGCTGCGCTTCTTCACGTATGCGCTGCCGGATTGGCTGCCGCTGCCGGATCTGCGCGACATACGCGCCCTGCGCGAGCTGGTGGCGAGCGTCACGGGCCGCATGATCGCCGAACAGGCACGCGGGAGCGACCAACGGGACGACTACCTCAGCCTGTTGCTCGGGGAGCTCCGCGGTGCAGCGGCGTTTCAGACGGATCCTGCGGCGGGTCGGCGCTACATGCTCGATCACATGAGCACGGCGCTGTTCGGAGGCTACGAATCGACAGCGACCTCACTCACCTGGGTGCTGCTTCTCCTGGCCAAGCACTCCGAGGTGTGCGGGCGTGTCTACGAGGAAATCGCGCGCAAGCTCCCCGAAAGCAGCGAGATCACGCATACGGCGCTGACCGAGCTCACCTACACGGAGCAAGTCATCCATGAGTCGCTGCGTTTGTATCCACCGTTCTGGTGCTCGTTCCGCTGCGCGCTGACGGATGACGCTGTTGGCGGCGTGCGCATTCCGGCCGGCGCTTCGATCTTGATGAGCCCGTACGCGACGCAGCGGCATCCCACATTCTGGCCGGAGCCCGAGCGCTTCGATCCGGAGCGCTTTTCCGCCGGTCGACCTGACCCACACAAATCCGGCTACTTTCCATTCCTGGACGGGCCACGCGCATGCATCGGGAAGCTGCTCGCGCTCACCGTGATGAAGCTGGTGATCGTGCACACGCTCAAGCGCTACACGCTCCAGCTCTCACCACAGTTCAGCTTCGAGACCGCAGCACGCGCCACGATTCGCCCCAAACACGCGCCGTGGCTTACGCTCGCGGCGCGTGCGGAGAGCGGGCTAGCTACTAACCAGCCAGGCCGACCAGCGCCGAGTTAGAGATGTCCACTCGGTCTATGTTGGTATCGGCCAGTGCATCGAGTCGCGCGCGCGCCGCTTGCAGCTGATCATTCAGCGGTTGTGCTGCCTGCGCCTGTGCGGTCAGCGTCTCGGCCGCACGCTCAGACTGCGTCCGGTAAGCCTCGATGGCTCGCTCGGCGACCGCTCGGTCCGTTTCGTTTTGGACCGCCTCTCGGGCGTCTCGCGCGTCCTGTGCTCGATCGGCTAGCTGATCAGCTCGCGTGTCTTGGGCCGCGAGCCGTTCTTGACGCGCCGCTTCGGCGGCTTGCGTCTGCTCCTGTGCTACGACCCGCTGCGCCTCTTGCTCAGCTTGGATCCGCTCGGCTTGCTCTTGGGCCTGCACTCTCACTTCTTCGGCGCGCGTCGCATCTTGCTGCTCGACGATCTCCGCCGCATCACGCTCCTGCTGCACACGCTGTGCTTCCGCACGTTCAGCGTCTTGCTGCTCCTGGACCCGCGCGGCGTCCTGCTCCTCCAGGACTCGCTCAGCCTCCTGGTCCTCCGCGATCTGCTGCTCCTCGGCGCGCGCTTCCTGCGTCGCCTGCAGATCCTCTTGTGACTGGACCAGCTGATCTTGTAGACCGTTGTCAGTCGGGTCGGCGGTCAGCGGGTTGGTTTGGTCTTGCAGGTTGTTCAGCTGATCCAGCTGGTTCTGCGCGACGTCCAACGTGTCCAGCTGCAGCTGCGCTTCGTTGAACTCATTGAGCTGCTGCGCGGTCTCGATCCCATTGTCCACGCGCGCCGCATCCAGCGCGTCGAGCTGATCCTGCGGTGTGGTGACCGGATCGAGCTGATCCTGCAACGCTTGGATGCTCTCGTCGCGCATCAGCGCGGCTTCTTGCACCTCCGCGGCTCGCTGCGCGATCGACTGCTGCACGACATCGATCGTGGGCTGGGCGGGCGTGTTGAAGACCTGCGGAGCCTGCGCACCGATCGGTGGCTGTGCCTGCGCCGCAACCGTCAACGCCGGGTTCGCAACCGGAGCGGTATTCAGCTGTGTGTTCGCCGCACGCGTGATCTGTTCCGGCGTAGGCGGCGTGTAGACAGGCGGAACTGAGCTTATGGGACTGACGGGCGGCATGATTTTTCCTCTTCGTTAGAGAGAGTCGTCTCCAGGCCGTTTGCAGCAGTACTTTGCAATAAGCTGACCAAGCTGAGACTGCAGCCAACGGCGGCAGAGGCCCGAGCCCTTGGCCCGGATAGGTCAGTGCCGCCATGAGCGGCAATAGAAAGATGTTGCACATGCGGTCAAGCCGCGAGGATCATGCCGAATTTAGCCGGCTGCCGAATGCCCACGCACGCGCAGCATATTCGCACCATGTGCAGCTCCGCGCGGCCACAGTGGCATTTGCAGCGCGCTGCTAAAGTGGAGGCTCGTTGCCCCAGACCACGCGCTCAGACACAAGCACCGTGATGCGTTCGGTCGTGCGGTAAGTCCGCGCAGTGGCATCGAACGAGTAATCGTTTGTCTCGTCGAAGGGCAGATAAGGCATGGTGTGGAAGTGCAGCTGCACTTCCAAGCTCTCGCCTGCGCCGAGGTTGGTTTGTCCGGCGCCACCGAATACGACTTCGAGATAACCGAGTGTGCCGCTCGTAGCGACGAAGCGACTTTGCGCGCGCACCGCGCGGCCACTCGGCTGCATGCCCGCGTAAGACACCTCCACGACGCAGCTATCGGGGCAGCGCTCCGCGTGCTCGTTGTCGAGGTAGTAGCGCAGGCTGAGCTCGCGCAGTGGAACGTACTCACCATCAGCCGCGTTGAGCAGGCGCATGAACGGGCGAATGCTGCTGTCGTTCGCCACCGCATCGCTGGCTTGGTACTGGACTGACAAGGAATACAGCGGCTCGAACGACGCTGCGTCTCCCGCGCGCGACGTCGCAGCGTCGGGCACGCCTGCATCCACGCCATCCGCAGGCCTCGCGCTAGCCGGCTGCGCGACCTCAGGCTTCAGCGGCGTGCTCTGAGTGGGTGACGAAGCCTCGCACTCGGATTGCCCTGTCTCGAAGCTGCGCGCGGCGATGTCGTACGTGAGCCCAGCGCGCGCGTAACGAGGCGTCGGCGCGGTGACCACACACCAAGTCTCTGCGGCCCCGCGCGCGATTCCTCCACCGCTGTCCCATTCGAATGTGCTCAGCGTGCCGCGGGCGCTGATCGCATCGCCGCGCGACAGCGCCGTGAATGCAGCCGCTAGCTGCGGCTGGTCTGCGCCCACTTCGAGCGTGCCGCCCGCAAGCCGGTTCAAGCTGGCAGCGAGGGCCGCGCCGGTGCCCGCGCGTGTGCCAGGCGCGGTGGCCGCGAGCGCGTACGCGACCACAAACACAGCGTCGTATGCGGTCGCTGCCTCCACGCCCACAGGCTCCATGCCTTCGGTCGGGAAGCGCTGCGCATAATCGGTCAAAAACTGTCGATAGCCTGGCACGGCAGCCGCAGTCGCCGTCGCCCCCACGCCGTGCACCCGTGGCGCCAGCTCCGTGCGCTCTCCGATCAGCTCGAGCAGCTCAGCGCCTTTTACGGAATCAGTCAGCAGGTAGTGCGGACGCGTGTCAGTTTTCCAAGCTTCTTCCAGCGGCGCGATGACTTGTGTCACCGCTTCAGTCCCGCCGATCACGATCAGCACGTCCGGTGCGAACGCGATCTGACTGTCAACGAGCTCGCGCTGGTGCTGTGCACCGGGATCGTACGGCTCGATGCGAACGCGTTCTTGGTTGTCCGCGTGCAAGAGGCCGACACCACCCCAGCTCGCGCCCTCGATCGCCGCGCGCCAGCCGCGACCGAACGCGTCGTCGCGGTACAGTACGCTGAGGCGCCGCGCGCGCGGGAGCTTTGCTTCGAGACCTGTGAGCGCACGTACCATGAGCGGCATGCGCTGATGATCGGTGGGCACGAGCGACCAGCTCAAGCCGGAGTCTTCGGCCTCGACGATGCTGTCCACCGTGTTGTTTGGACCGATCGTGAACAGCGCTGCGTCGACCGTTGCCGCCGTCAGCAGCTGCTCCATCTCGTCGCTGCTGTCTGGGCCGATCACTGCGCTCAGCGCGGCCCGCGTCTGGAGCTCGTGCAAAGCATCTCTCGCGTTCGGCCCCGTCGTCGTTCGCAGCTTCAGCGTGCGCTTTCTGCCCGTCCCATCTGGAATACCGCCCGCCTGATTGATGACATCTACGGCCATGCTGGCGCCGTGTTGTCGCTGCGCCACGCGATCAGAGAGCGCCGACACCATGCCAATGGTGAAGGTCGTGGGCCGAAACTCGAAGTCAGACTCTTCCGGCTCGCCTGCAGCAGCATCCGCGATCTGATAATCGCGCAGGCCTAACGCTAGGTCGCAAGCGCACAGCGCTAAGCACCATAAAACGTGGGCGGCGCGTGACAGGTACAGCATAGAGAACAACGGAGGAGAGGGCGCCCGCTGCGCGCGGCGAAATGCGTGTCGTTGCGGACGAGTATACTCGCTCGCTTTACAGCCACAACTCTGATGTTCGCAGCGCGTCGCGCTCTACTTTCAACCCAATGACAGTTGTGGCCAAAACGCTGTTTATTCGGATGGACACAACTTTTCTGCCACGGCAGCGAGCGGGATTTAGAGAGCATAGAAACCGTACATGCGTCAGGAGGTTCGCAGCCGTTGACTGCATCAACTCACCCGGTCACTCGCCAGTCAGTCGCGAGAGCTCGGCGCGTGCCGCAGCGAGTGTTCGCGCCGCGTCGTGCGCTGCGGTGCTCGCTTCAGCACTGTGCTTGCGGCGCGCGCGCAGCGTGTCTTCGTGGTGTTTCAGCTGCGCAGTGAGCGTGCGGACCAACTCCTCGGCCTCGCGCAGCTCACGGCGCGTGCGCTCGACCGTCTGCTCCTGCGCGGCGAGACCGCTC
>Ga0190269_10001233_pt1 | contig 12369 bp, 13 predicted proteins | sample Popmic249IS_FD_133749 | JGI IMG/M metagenome (GOLD analysis project Ga0190269, IMG submission 133749) | Populus adjacent soil microbial communities from riparian zone of Blue River, Arizona, USA - 249 IS | ecosystem: Environmental > Terrestrial > Soil > Riparian zone | place: USA: Arizona...
ACCAACCCCCAACTCCAAGACTTCGCCAACTAGCGCTTGGACTTGGCGATCCCCAGAACCACCCAGGTGGAGAGACGTCCTGGTCTCAGTTGTGGTCTCGTTCGTCAGCGTCCGATGGCGTCCACCAGCCCGGAGCCGGCGGCCTTCGCCCTGCCCGCGGATGTCGGCGAACTTCGGCGAATCGGGACGCGCTGAGTTGGAAAGCGCGTTGGGGGCAACCCCTCACGAGTTCGAATCCCGTATCCTCCGCCAGCCTGGCTGACCAGGCAAAACGATGGCCCGGACCCACTGATGGGTGCCGGGCCTTCGTCGTCTCCGGTGCGCCCAGAGCGCCGATGGGCCGCGGGACGGACGGCGACCGTCTCGCAGCCGACCCGACGCACGGTCCTCGCGGTCACATCGCCGGCGTCAGGGCGTCGAAGACGATCTCGGCGCGGTCCCGATCAGCCGCGAGGGCGGCCGCGGCCTCGGCCATGACGTCCGGATCGAGGGTGGGTATGGCGTCGGGACCGAACGCGGCCACCGCGTGCCGGTGGATGTCGCCCCGTTCGATCAGGCCGCCGACGACCAGGGCACCGGCGTACACGCCGGTGTCGGGCAACGCGGCGTTCAACGTCAACGCGTATGTGCGGAGCGCCGCGGAGGCGGGTGCCAATGCACCGAGTACGGGCAGTAGGACCACCGCGCTGAGCCCGGTGACGTACAGCAGCGTTCCGGTCTTCCTTTCGAGCATTCCGGGAAGCACCAACGCGGTCAGGTCCAGCGCGGGCCTGACCGCTGTACGAATCGCCTCGTCCAGGTCCTGCGGGCGGGTCGTAAGAATGGGATCCGGCCGGACGGTCGGATCCACGGCGCCAGGACCGTAGTAGAGGACATCGACCGGGCCGAAACGGTCGGTCGCGGTGGCGACCGCGGCGCGCGCCTGCTCCGGGTCGACGACGTCGGCCGCGATCGCCGTCGCCGCGATGCCCTCGTCGCGGAGCGCGGCCAGGTAACCGTCGTGCCGGTCCGGGTTGCGCGAGACCAGCGCGACCTGGAGGCCGTCCCGCCCGAAGCGGCGGGCGATCGACATGCCGAGCCCCGGCCCGGCTCCGACAACGAGAATGAGTTGAGACATGGTGCCCCTCCGTCGAGACTTTCGTAGCGGACGAGCACCACCGTCGCCGCGATCAGATACGCACGGAAGAAGGCACTTTCATGTCCGGTGCGAACACGGAGTTCACTTCCCTGGTCAGCGCTCCGCTCCCTCCCCTACCGGCCAAAGTGCCGATCGAGGATTACGAGGCGTGCCCGGTCACGGAAGTGCTCCGCCGGCTCGGGGACAAGTGGACGCTCGTGGCGCTCATGCTCCTGGCCGAACGGCCACACCGCTTCAACGAGTTGCAGCACCGGATCGAAGGCATCAGCCAGCGCATGCTCAGCCGGGTGCTACGCGGGCTGGAGACCGACGGGCTCGTGCTACGAACCGTGCACCCGACGGTTCCGCCGTCGGTCGAGTACGCGCTGACCCCGGCCGGCCGGGGACTCCTGGGTCCGCTCTCCGAGATCGCGCAGTGGGCCGTCGATCGACGCTCGCCGGTCTCGTGACCGGATGCCCTGGGCTGCCGTCACCACCCGCACTCCGCACCCGCCAGTGGTCGCTTCTGCGAGCCAGGAGCAGGGGGCGCGACGCCACCTGGCTGCCCGATGCACGGCCCGGTCCCTGCGAACGGTCGCCGTGGGAGCCGGCGCGCGCCATGACCTGCATCAGGTCCCACACGGTAGAAGACCCGCAGCAACCAACTTCTCATACGCAGTCTGAGCCTGATGACGCTTGAACAAAGCGGCCTTGCGTGGCGACCATTCATTGATCACGTGGATCACGCTACCGAGCGATGGGTCAGGCGGAGTCGATTTGCAGGCCGCGAAATGAACCGTACTCAGCAACTCGACGCCATACGGAAACTCGAAGCCGCTCACCGTATCGAGCAAGCGCTCCACCACCGCTTGGTACTCGCCGTCGTCGGCCAGCAAGGACTCAGCCCGCGCCACTGCCTGCGGATCCAGAATCAGTCTTGCTTCGCTACCCGCGGTCCCGTCGCCGAAGCCCCTCACGAAGTGCCCCTCGATGCTCGAGATGAAGCGATTGAGGTCGTCCGAGTAAGGCCCGTACTTGCCTTTGTCGAACGCCAGCCGCAACGGCCAGCCCGACTCTTGAAGAAAATAGGCGAGTTTCTGCGCTTCCAACATCGCGAGCTTGGGTTCCACTGACAGCCCTGCATCGAGACTGCGCCGGATGTAGCGACTGTAGGCGACGAGTATGGCCGCCGCGAAGTGAGTCATCCGCGGCGCTACTGTCCTGACCGGCATCTGTTCAGCGGGTGGTGTGCCGACCGGCGCGAAGACCTTGATCTCGACGCGAGGAAGATCGCCCAGCATCTCGTCGATCAGTGGCCGTACTTCCGACCAGTCCAGCCCACCGTTGCCGCAGCCGAGCGGCGGTAGAGCTACCGAATCCAATCCGAGCTCGCCGATGACCCGGCGGAGATCACGGAGGCCGGATTCAATGTCTTCGATCCGCGATTTGCTTCGCCAATTTCCCTTGGTGGGGAAGTTGATGATGAAGTAAGGGGCCTGAAGCTGATCCAACCGGAAGACGAACATCTCACCGAGCCGAACTCGGCCCTCTTCGCAGGCTTGTACATAAGCTCGGTAATTCGCCGGAAAAGCTCGCTTGAACTGGAGGGCGATACCCTTACCCATTACTCCGACGGTGTTCACCGTATTGACCAACGCGTCAGCGCGAGTCGTGAGCAGGTTACCCTCGGCGTCTATCAGCATCTCTTCCGAGACCTTCCTTCCTCGGGTAGCTCATGATTGATAGTACCAGTCAGGGCTGATTCTGACCGAAGGGGCAGGCGAACCCGATTCGGCGCTCACCACTTCGGCAATTGACTTATTACGCACGACCAGTTGTTCGAAGCAGTAGAACGGTACCTGTTCGTGAACGAGTAACTCGGCCGACCGCCTTCTCATGCGATCGCCGTCCTCGGCCGTGTTACGCCAGATGCGCTCACCCATCAACGGCCAGTCGATGATCTCTTCGAGTTCCTGCAGCGTGTTGCAGTGCGACGTGAGGTTGGCGGCGCAGTTACCGTCGCTGCCGACCCAACGTCGACCCCGCGCGCTCCACCGACCGAATGCTGGTCACGAGGTACACCAGGGGGTCGATGCCGTCCGCATATCCGTCGACCCCACCTTTCCAGATTCGGTACATCATGGGCGACCTGGGAGCGAAGTAGAACGGTACGTAATCTGCCACTACTCCGCCGGGGTCGACTTGCACCGGCATCCGTCGACGCGAAGACTTGATCTCCCGATCAGCACACTCGACGACATTTCGACCGGCCTTCGCTAACCGGGTATCCGACTCCAAACCATCTTCGATGATGCCTCGAAGGTTCTTCATGTGCGTGAAGTGCATGACTAGGCGATCGAGTCCAGTGTGCACAGACGTAGTCTTGCAGGGCTCCGCCGGGGGTGCGCGTAGCACAACGGAGATTCGGCGTGAGCACACCTGGATGCGCAGCGCGGCGCGGCGTCGACACAGGCCGAGGACGCCAGTGAAGAAGGCGCAACACACACTGACGATCCGGCCGGACATCTGTCTGGCCCGCCTCAGCTCGTTCGAACTACCACCACACATGGCAGCAGATTAGAACGCCCGTACGACAAAATGAAGCCGCTGCGAGACCGATGGATCCAGCAGGCCGTAGCCGGGACGTTTCGGGGTCCGGGCGCGGCGGAAGCCCTCCACGGTCTGCTACCGACCCGCACCCGGCCTGAACCGCTCTCGGCACTCGTCCGGCCGTTAAGTGTGACGTAGAAGACGAACACACAGCTGGCGGAGGCCACCATGTACAGCACCTCGATCGATATCGCGCACGACGCCGACCGCTACCTGGAGCTGGCCGCACGGATCGAGTGGGAGGAGCAGGGTTCGCTCGAGCGCCCGCGCCCTCTGGAGACCACCGGCACTTACGCCCTGGCGGCCGTCGAGCCGCTCCGCGGCTGAGCCACCGACAGACCGAGAGACTCTCCGGCGACCCCGGACACTCCGCTCCCGGACGGGCTCAGCGGGGCGCCCAGGCCCCTGGAGCTGCCACCATCTCGCTGACGTGAGCCGGGAAGTTGCCCGACAGCACGTCGGCCAGCGTCACCTCGTCCAGCACGTTGCGGACCGCCGCGCGAACCGCGACCCACACCGTCTGCAGGTTCTGCGCCGCACCAGCGTAGACCGCGGCCTCCGGACGCTCGCCGCGGACACCGGCCAGTGGGCCGTCGACGACGCGGAGTACCTCACCGATCGCGATGGAATCGGCCGGCCGCGCCAAGCGGTAGCCGCCTTCTGCGCCGCGCTGGCTGCGTACCAGCCCGCCTCGACGAAGGTCGGAGAGGATTGCCTCGAGGAACTTCCGCGGCAGTCCCTGCTCGTCCGCGAGTGCCTGGGCCGTGGAGGTCGTGGGGTCGTTCGCTGCTAGCGCCAACAGCGCGCGTACCGCGTACTCCGCCCGAGCCGATATCTGCACCTACCTATCATGCCGGTTCTCGTCGCCCGGGTCACACTCACCCCCGACCGAATGTATGGGATTTGCCGGAACACTCCGGAATGGCGTCGACAACACACCGCGATAACTCCTGGTCACAGCAGTCGGCCGGTGCCCCGAGGGCACCGGCCGGCTCTGCGAAAGATTTCAGGAGTGGTCGACGTCCAGGCCCCAGCGCCTGCGCAGCGCATTGTTCGCCCAGCCGAAGACGCCGTCGGCCAGGATGCCGATGACCAGGATGACGATCATGACGCCGAGCATCTGCGCGTACTCGGCGAGGTCGCGGGTGAGCGTGAGCAGGGTGCCCAGGCCCCCGGCCTCACCGATCGGAACGATGAGCTCACCGGCCATCAGGCTCCGCCAGGAGAACGCCCATCCCTGCTTGAGCCCCGCGAGGATGGCCGGGAACGACGCGGGACCGATCACCGTCCGGTACAGACTGAGGCCGCTCGCACCCATGTTGCGTCCGGCGCGCACGAGCAGCGGCGGAACGTAGTCGACACCGGCCAGGACGCCGTTCGCCACCGACGGCGCGGCGCCGAGCACGATGACGAAGAAGATCGCCGAGTCCCCGCCCCGGAACAGCACGATGGCCAGCGGGAACCACGCGATCGACGGCATCGTCTGCAGGCCGGTGATGAGCGACCCGAACGCCGCTCGCAGCACCGCGAAGCGCGCGACCGCGAACCCGATCACCAGGCCGATCGCGACCGCGACCGCGAATCCGAGGAGCGCACGCTGCATCGTCGTGCCCACCTGGCTCCAGAACGAGCCGGTGGTGAGCATCTCCCAGAGCGCGGGGAAGACCTCGGTGGGTGGCGCCAGGATGCTACGCGGACGCCAGCCGGTCTCGACCACGATCTGCCACGCCGCGATCGAGATGACGATCGCCAGCACCTTCGGCCACGTGCTGCGCCAGAGCTGACGCCCGCGCGCACTGCGCTCGGACGTCGTCTCCAGCGCGTCGAGCCCGGCGAGTTCCGCCGCTACCTCGTCCTGCGGAGCCGGTGCGGTCTTCTCGGACCGGACTTCAGCCGACATGGCGCCGCACCTCTTCCTTGAGCCGCTCGGTGACCCGGCCCGCGAGCGCTGCGACGTCGGGTGAGTCCAGTCTGCGCGGACGCGGCGCCTCGACCTCGAACTCCTCGATCACGCGGCCGGGCCGGCTGGCCAGCAGAATGACGCGGTCGCCGAGCCGGACGGCCTCACTCACGTTGTGCGTGACGAACAGAACCGTGAGGTTCCGCTCCAGCCACACCCGCTCCAGCTCGTCGTGGAGCGCGTCGCGCGTCATCGCGTCCAGCGCCGCGAACGGCTCGTCCATCAGCAGGACCCGGGCGTCGTGCGCCAGCGTCCTGGCGAGCGCGACCCGCTGACGCATGCCGCCGGAGAGCTCGTGCGGACGCTTGTCAGCGACGTCGGCCAGACGCACGGTCTCCAGCAGCTCGGCCGCGCGGGCCCGGCGCTCGGTCCGTCCGACGCCCCGGAGCTTGAGCGGCACCTCGACGTTCTGCCCGACTTTCAGCCAGGGGAAGAGCGCCGGCTCCTGGAACATGAACGCGGCCCGGCCGCCCTCCACGTCGATCGATCCCGCGGTCGGTGCGTCGAGGCCGGCGACGAGGTTGAGCAGCGTCGATTTGCCACACCCCGAGGCTCCTACCAGGCAGACGAACTCCCCCGGCTTCACCGCGAGGTCGACACCGTCGAGCGCGACCGTGCCGCCCGGGTAGCGCTTGGAGACGCCGCGGAGCGCGACAGCAGCCTCGGTGGCGACGGTCATGGCTGTGTCACCGCGATCTCTCCCTTCGCCTTCAACACCTCGTTGAGCAGCTTCAGGTCGTACAGGCCGTCGAGGTCGACCTTGTCGAGCAGCCCGATCTCTTCGGCGTGCTTCGCGCCGCTGATCAGCGACGACGCGATCGGATCGTTGACGAACTCCAGCGTCGGCCAGGCCTTCGTGATGATGTCGAGCTTGAGCGGCTTGCCGGTCAGCTTGCCGATCTGCTCGGAGACCGCTTTCTGTGCCGCGGCCGGGTCGGCCTTGATCGAGGCGTTCGCGTCGACGTGCCCCTGCAGCAGGGCCTTGACCGTCTGCGGGTACTTCTCGAGGTACGCCGTGCGGACGATCAGGTTGGTGATGACGAACCGCTTCTGCGGCCACAGGTCGCGCTCGTCGACGAGGATGACGCCGCCGGCGCTGACCAGGCGGCTCACCCAGGGCTCGGGTACCCAGGCGCCGTCGAGCTGGCCGGCGGTGAACTTCTCCAGGATCTGTGCGTTCTCCTGCGGCTGGATCTTGACGTCGCCGCCGCCGTCCTTCGTCGCGGTGAGGCCCTTCTCCTTGAGCCAGTACCGCAGGGCGACGTCCTGGGTGTTGCCCAGCTGCGGGGTGCCGATCCGCTTGCCCTTGAGGGTCGCCTCGGTGATGCCCTTCTTCACGACGAAGGCGACACCGCCGGACGCGGATCCGGCGATGACCCGGATGATCTCGCCCTTGCTCTTCGCGAACGCGTTGACGGTCGGGTTGGGACCGATATAGGTCGCGTCGAGGCCCTCGGCGAAGATCTGCTCGATCGCGGCCGGGCCGGCGTTGAACTGCTTGGTCTCGAGCTTGGTCTGGCTACCGAGCGCCTTGGTGAACAAGCCGTCGTTGACGCCGACGAGCGCGGTGGCGTGGGTGAGGTTGGGGAAGTAGCCCAATCGCAGCGTGCTGGCGACGCCCTCGGTGCCGCTGTCTTCGGAGTCGTCACCGCCGCCACACGCCGCGAGCGCACCCAGCAGACCGAGCGAGGCGGAGCCTGCCAACAGTTGGCGGCGCGTGATCACGGCGTCTCCTCAATAGATACTCTGCTCGATAAGACCCACTTGCTCGCTAGAGATTGCAGGTCCAATAGACAAAGCGTCAAGGCCGTCCCACGTGGCGGGCACCACGCCCGGGGAACAAACCGGATTACTGCACCGCCCGAGCGCTGTTTCCCCCTGGGTACCGACCGAGGGACGGGCAATCATGGGAAAGTAAGGGCGTGACCCGGTCGGCACCGCTCGTCGCTTCGCGGCAGTCGTCGATGTTGCTGGTGCAGCAGTTCCTCGGCACCTACCTCGGTTCCTGGCTCCGCACCGCGACGAAGGGCCGCGTCACAGCGCCCCCGGTAGTGATCACCGCACCGGCGGGGACGCTCGCCGCCGCCGTCACCACCGCCGAGGACGCCCCCGACGCCCGACTCGTCCACTTCGACGAGAGCCCGGCCGCGCTACGGCCGCTGACCGCCATCGGCGCCGACGCCCGGCGCAGCACCGTCGCCGCCGCCCTCCCGGACCTGATCACCGAGGCCGAACAGGCCGCGCTGCTCCTGATCCTCGACGTCACGTCCGGCACCCTCCCACTCGCCGATCTCACCACCCTGCTCACCGGCCCACGCGCCGGCCGCTGGCCGAGCAGCGACGTCATCGCGTTCGTCCGCGCGGACGCGATCAAGCGCACGGCCGTCAACCTGGTCGGCGGGCGCCGCTCGGAGGCGGCGCTGGAGAAACTCGACCGTGCGGTCGGGGCGGAGTGGCGCACCGAGTTCCACTCCGGCGGGCCGGGTGCGGTGGTACGCGGTTACCTGCGGCGGCTCGAGGCAGCGTTACCCGGGCGGGCGTGGCCGGCCGCCGTTCGCGTCAATCCGAACGACGAGCCGGTGTTCTGGCTGATCCTGATCACTCGGCAACCCCACGGCGCCTGGGCATTCGCCGACGCGGTGGCGCGGGCACGCCGCGGTTGGCGCCGGACGCTACGTCAGGCCGGCGCCGAGAAGTCCCCGGCCGGGTCGGCGGGAAGGGGCCAGCTCGCCGTGGAAGGGCTGCAGAGCGCCGAGCGACTGGCGGTCGGTGCCGAGCGTCACGAGGAGCGCGCCGTCGTCGAGAGCCTCAAGCAGAACCTGCTGGCCACCCGACGCCGGGTGGGCGAGTTCCGGATCTCCGACCGGCCGCGGGAAGTACTCGACGGGCTGTTCGGCACCGCCGACACCGCACAGATCCGGGCAGCCGTTCGCGAGCTGCACGCGGCAGGCAAGACGCTCTCGACGGGGGTCGGCGGCGACATCCGCGACCACGTCTTGCGCCTCCCGGACCGTCGGGCCCGGTGAGCAGCCGGCCGGCCGCCGTCAGTCGTGGTTCTCGCCCACCACGAAGATGTATCCGTCCGGGTCGGTGACGGTCAGGTAGGTGGCCCAGGACTCGACCACAGGCTCGGTGACCTCGACGCCCCGGCCTTTGAGGTCGTGGAACGTCGCCTGGGCGTCCTCCGTCGTCAGCGTGCACGGCGCGGCCGCCGTGGGCGGGAAGACGTAACCGTCAGAGGGCGCGATCAAGGCGATCCGGGTGCGCGCGCGCGGCGGCGCGACATCGACCCAGCGCGTTCCATCGGACATCCACGCGTCGGTGCGGAGCTCCCAGCCCAGCGTGTCGACGTAGAACTCGAGAGAGCGCTGCTGGTGACGCACGTAAAGGACCACACAGTTGACGTGAGAGATCATTCTGGACCTCCTGAACACGGGCGACTGCGATGTCGCCCGTGCCCAGAATGCCCTTAATGCGAAGCTTCTACTCTATCGGCCGAGCAGAAACATATTCGTGCAGCGTGCCGCGCCCCGCCTTGGCGGCCGACTTCGCGGTGGTTCCGGCCTCGGCGGTCGGGGCCAGCGGCTGCGGGTCGGGCAGCGCCGCGCAGGTGGCGTCGACGACCCCCGCGCCGTCCGGACGAGCGCCGGTGGCCAGGTAGTCGGCCAGGTACTTGTCCAGGCAGGCGTTACCGCTCAGCGTGATGCCGTGGTTCCCGCCGCCGTTCTCGACGACCAGGCGCGAGTTCTTGATCTTCCGGCGCATCACCTCGGCACCCGGGTAGGGCGTCGCGGCGTCGTCGGTGGCCTGGAAGATCAGTACCGACTCGACCTTCGAATTCGAGACGTCGATCGGGTGCTGGCCCTTCACCGGCCAGAACGCGCACGGGGCGTTGTACCAGGCGTTGTTCCACGCCATGAACGGCGCCTTCTGGTAAACCCGCCAGGTGTCGGCCACCCACGTCGACCAGTTCCTCGGCCACTTGGCGTCCCGGCACTGCACGGCGGCGTAGACGCTGTAACCGTTCTCACCGCTCTCGTCGATCGCCGCGAACGCCTGGTAGACGTCGACGAGCGCCTGCTCGTCCTTCGCGTTGACGTAGGCCTCCAGGGCGTCGGCCAGGTACGGCCAGTACCCGTTGAAGTAACCGCCCGGAATGTAGGTGTCCTCGAACTCCGACGGCCCGACGATGCCGCCGGCCGGCTTCGCCCTCAACGCCGTCCGGGTCGCGTACCACTTCTGCAGCACCGCGCTCTGGGTCGTACCCAGGTGGTAGGTGGCGTCGTACTTGGCCACCCAAGCCGCGAATGCCTTGTGCCGCTTGTCGAACGCGTAGTCCTGGTCGATGTTGTCCTCGTACCAGACACCGGTCGGGTCGACGACGCTGTCGAGCACCATGCGGCGGACGTTCGTCGGGAACAGCTTCGCGTACACCGCACCGAGGTAGGTGCCGTACGAGTACCCGAAGTAGTTGATCGTCTTCTCGCCGAGCGCCTGCCGGATGGCGTCCATGTCCTTCACGGCGCTGAGCGTGTCGATGTATTTCAGCAGGCCGTCGTATTTAGCGCCGCAAGCCTGCGCGAAGCTCTTCACCCGGGCGAGATTCGCGGCCATGTCGGCCTTCGTCTTGGGCACCGAGTCGGGTCGCGGCGGATCGAAGTAGCCCGGCAGACAGTTCAGCGCCGGCTCACTCTTACCGACACCGCGCGGGTCGAAGCCGATGACGTCGTACTGCGCCGCGACCGCTGGCGGAAGGTTGCTCGCCACGAAACCAGCGAGTGTGAGGCCCGAGCCGCCCGGACCGCCGGGGTTGACCAGCAGCGCACCCTGCGAGGTGGCCGCGGTGTGCGGAATGCGCGAGACCGCGAGAGTGATCTGCTGCCCGCTCGGGTTGCTGTAATCGAGCGGAACCGAGACCTTGCCGCACTGCAACGTGGGGTAGTCCTCGGTGCCGCACGCCGTCCAGGTGATCGGCGCGGGCGCGGCTGCAGCAGTTACGGCTCGTGGCGCCGCTGCAGCCGGTGACACCAGCGCCGGCGAGATCAGCCCGGCTAAGGCGATCCCGACGACGACCAGTGCGGGGCGTCTTCCCATGTGTGCCTCCGTGCTCAGCGAGGGTCGACTGCTGACAAGTGCACCGATCCTGGCGGAGGCTAGGTAACTCCACAGCGAATACCGAATAAACGCCCGCACCATCGTTTACTGGGTCTATTCTGCGCTGTTCAGCGTTACTCGATCATTACTTTCGGTCACGAAATAGTTCGCGACCCTGAACAGTCGCGATCGTGGGCGATCCGGCCCCCGCGGCGCTGCCAGCCCTCCCCCGTTGTGCTTCGAAGGCTGGCAACTCCGCTTCGGCCGGTTGCCGTGGCTTCCGACGGGTTCGATCCTGTCGGCGACGGTCCGCGCCGTTCTCCCCGGAACGTGCCACCTACGTCAGCTCGTGCACTGCGTCGTGGAGCGTCCGACACGACAACCGAGACAGACGTCCGGCCTGCGGCGCTTACGCGTCCTCGCCGAGCGAGGACGGCGATCACCACCGGCGGCACTCGCGGAAGGTGAATTCTCACGAAGCCCGCACTGAACGTGGAAGGACAAGACCGGGCCAGACCCTTCGCAGCACCGACACGTTGAAGAAGGTCCGACATCTTCACACGAACGAGACGACAACCCAGACGGCCGCTGCGGCCCACGAGCCCTCCGGTCGATAACAGGAGTGTTATCATCTGGTCGTGGCTTGGACGGTGCTGTTCCATCCGGAAGCCGAGATCGAGCTCAGCAAGCTCCCCGCCAGAGAGAAGGTTGCCGTCGACTCCGCTTTGGAGAAGCTTCGTGCCGTCGGGCCAGCGCTCGGCTACCCGCACAGCAGTGCGGTTCGGGGGAGTTCGGCGGGTGTCCGCGAGCTGCGGCCTCGCCAAGGTCGTAGCGCCTGGCGTGTCTTTTATCGGCAAATCGGATCTGCGCTCGTCATCGGCGGGATCGGCCCAGAAACACAAGTGGATCCGCGGGGGTTCGCACGCGCAGTCCTAGCGACAGAAGAACGACTCGACGAAGTGGAGGACGAGTGAAGCTCTCTGACATGAAGTCGCTTGACCAGATCGTCGAGGATCACCGCGGGGATCCCGAATTTCGTGAGGAGTGGGATCGGCTGGCGTTCGCCCGAGAGGTTGCCAACCGAGTCGTCGCCTATCGCACGGACAACAGGCTGAGCCAACGGCAATTGGCCGCTCTAGTAGGTCTGGCACAACCAGCCATCGCGCGGTTGGAAAAGGCTGAGCACCAGCCGTCCTTCGACACCTTGGCCAAGCTCACACTCACGACCGGACTTCACTTCAGCTTCGAGGTATCCGCGGGCAGCGTCGAACTCATCTCCGCCTGATCGGTTACACACCGCTCGCTGACTGCCCGCCCCGACCGACGCCGCCCGCGTCGAAGCCAGCGGCTCGACGCTCGCGCATGAGCACGCTTCACTGAGGACGAAACCGAGACCCAGACGGCGCAGGGCCGGTTCCCGATGGAACCGCCCCCTGCGCTTTCAGCAGCTAGTACTGCAACGGCGGCTACTGCGCCCTCCGCGCCGACCGCCAGAAAACCATTGTCAATGGAAGTTTTCACGCGCCCCCACGCACAAAAACTGACATCGACGCACCTCGCCCCACCGCTCAAACCGGCATGAGCCCCG
>Ga0190269_10001234_pt1 | contig 12353 bp, 8 predicted proteins | sample Popmic249IS_FD_133749 | JGI IMG/M metagenome (GOLD analysis project Ga0190269, IMG submission 133749) | Populus adjacent soil microbial communities from riparian zone of Blue River, Arizona, USA - 249 IS | ecosystem: Environmental > Terrestrial > Soil > Riparian zone | place: USA: Arizona...
CCTGCTTCCTCGATCACGGTCGCAACCGTCAGCGCATTGTGGGTGGCGAACTGCGGATAGAGCCGCGGCCGCGCCGCAAGCAGCCGGCGCATGGCGTCCACGTAGCACAGGTCGGTCATCGGCTTGCGGGTGAACACAGGGTAGTCGGCAAGCCCGCGCTCCTGCGCGCGCTTAACCTCAGTGTCCCAATAGGCGCCCTTGACCAGCCGGACCATCAGCCGCCGGTTCAGCGCCTCGGCCGTTTCGACCAGCCAGTCGATCACCGCCGGCGCGCGCTTCTGGTACGCCTGCACCGCGAGGCCGAAACCGTCCCAGCCGGCCAGCGACGGATCGGCCAAAACCTGCGCGATTACATCGAGCGACAACTCGAGCCGGTCGGCCTCCTCGGCATCGACGGTGAAGTTGAGGTCATAGGCCTTCGCCTTGCGCGCCAGCTCCAGCACGCGCGGGTTCAGTTCGCGCAGCACGCGCTCGCGCGAAACCGCTTCGTAGCGCGGATGTAGCGCCGACAGCTTGACCGAGATGCCCGGCCGGGCCGGCAGCGCAGCTTCGCCGGCGCGCCTTCCGATCGCGTCGATGGCGTCGGCATAGGCCTCGAAGTAGCGCTCCGAGTCCTTTGCGGTGCGCGCGCCCTCGCCGAGCATGTCGAAGGAGTAACGGAACTCGCGGTGCGAGCCGGCGCGAGAGAGCGCCTCGTCGATGGTCTGCCCCAGCACGAAATGCGAACCGAGGAGCTTCATCGCCTGACGCGTCGCCAGGCGCACGGTCGGGAGGCCGAGCCGCTTGACCAGGCTCTCGACGATCGTGTCGGGCGTCTCGCTAGGCTGGATCACCCGAGCGGTGACGCCGAGCGTCCAGGCCGAAGCGGATACCAAAAAACCGCCGGACGTTTCAGCCTTGCTCCAGTCGCCCGCGGCGAGCTTGTCCTCGATCAGCCGGTCGGCGGTGACTGCATCCGGGACCCGCAGCAAAGCCTCGGCGAGGACCATGAGCGCCAGGCCCTCTTTGGTTGAGAGCGAATATGCATGCAGGAAGTCCTCGATCCCGCCGAGGCCGCCGGTGTGGGAGCGGATGGTCTCGACCAGGGTCCGAGCCCGCGCATCGATGCGACGCTCGGTCGCGGAATTGCGCGGCGCCTGATCCAGCAGGCGCGAAGCGATCTCCTCGTCCGGCGAAGCATAGGCCGCGCGGAAGGAGCGGACGGGAACTGACGAGGCTGTCCCACGATCTGAAGATGTGTTCATGCAGAACCTGCCGACGACGGCGCTTGCTCCAGTCTAACAGCGAACATAGACGTGTTGGCGCGGACCTGGACTGCGTGTCATGCGCAGGTTTGGTAAACGCGCAACCCTATTTTGAGTGCCACGGTCGAGATCAAGCACTCGCGTCTTGCGCTTTCCGCCAGCATGGCCTTTTGTGAGAAAAAATGCGCGGACCTGCTGTCGCCGTCAGAGATTGGCCATCCGCGCGATCAGCGGGCGAGAAAGGAACGGAGACATGGGCCTCCAGAACAGACGCCAGTTCGGCTGGACCGGCCTTGCCCTCGCAGCCCTCGTCGCGGCAGCGCCGTTTCAGAGTTCCGCGGCGGCACAGCAGTCGGTGAAATTCTCGCTCGACTTCAAGTTCGAGGGTCCGTCGGCTCCTTTCGTCGTGGCCATCGACAAGGGCTACTTCAAAGCCGAGGGGCTGGACGTGACCATCGAGCCCGCCAACGGTTCGGTCGAGCCAATCACCCGCGTCGCCACGGGAGGCTTTGATATGGCCTTCGGCGACATCAACGCGTTGATCAAGTTTCGCGACGCCAATCCCAACACCCCGATCACGGGCGTGTACATGGTCTACAACAAGCCGCCTTTCGCGGTGATCAGCCGCAAGAGTCGCGGCGTCATGAAGCCGAAGGACCTCGAAGGCAAGAAGCTCGGGGCTCCGGCCGGGGACGCCACCTTTGCTCATTGGAAAATCTTCGCCCATGTCAACCAGATCGACGCCTCCAAGGTGACCGTGGAGAACGTCGGCTTCCTCGTCCGGGAGCCTATGCTGGCCGCCGGCCAAGTCGACGCGATCACCGGGTTTTCGTTCTCGTCCTACGTCAACCTAAAGGACAGGGGCGTTCCGGTGAATGATACCGTGGTGCTGCTGATGGCCGATTACGGCGTCAATCTCTACGGCAATGCCATCATCGTGAATCCCAAGTTCGCGGCCGAAAAGCCGGAGGCCGTGAAAGGCTTCCTTCGGGCTTTCACGAAGGGCCTCAGGGACACGGTCCGGTCTCCCGCGACGGCGGTCGATTCCGTGTTGACACGTAATGACGGCGCAAAGAAAGACGTCGAGCTTGAACGACTGCAAATGGCGCTGCGGGATAATATTCTGACGCCCGAAGTAAAGGCCAACGGGTTCGGCGCGGTCGACATGGACCGCCTCGACAAGTCGATCGACCAGATCGCTCTGAGCTACGAGTTCAAGAACCCCAAGCCGAAAGGCGCGGACGTATTCGACCCATCATTCCTGCCGAGTGCCGCCGAACGTCGTACGAACTGACGCGCGTTTAATCGGCCGGCGTGGCCGCCGTCACGTGGACCGGATCGTCGGCGTGAAATGCCTCGCCCTTCGTCCCCGCCCGCAGTGTTTGCGCAATCACGTCCGCAACCAATTCACGTTGCTCCCGATCCGTGCCGTCACGCGTATACACGCCGCAAAAGATGTCCGGCAGCTTGGGAAGCGGCGCATCGTCCCAGATCACCACCCCGGGCAAGGCAGCGCGGCTGCGCGGAAAGGCCATGATCCCCATGCCGGCGGCAACCGCCGAGCCCAGACCGGCGATGCTGGAGCCGGTATAGACGATCTCGGCCTGCCGGTTTGCCTGGCTAAGCGCAGTCAGCGCATTGCGGGTGAACAGACATTCGTCGCCATACGATACCAGCGGAACCGGAGCCTGCGGATCGAGGCGGGTCGAAGGCGCGCACAGCCAGACCAATTCCTCGGTCCAGTAATGGCGCGTCTCGAGTGCCGGCCCGGTTGCCGAGACCCAAACCACCAGATCGAGCTCGCCCTCGCGCATCTCCTTGACCAGGGAATCGATCGACCCGCTGGCAAGCACGAAACGCAGTTCCGGGCGCCGGGCCCGATAAACGCAAAGAGCCAGGGAAACCTCTGACGCCGTGAAGTCGCCCGTCTGGCCGATTCGAAAGGTCTGCGCGGTCGGCCGCGGGCCGGCCAGGTCCAAAATCTGGTCGTTGATCGACAATAAGCGGCGCGCATAGTTGACGACCAACTCGCCCGCGGATGTGAGAGTGACACCGGGAGCGCTTTTGTCGAGCAGGTCGGTGCCGAGAAGACCCTGCAGCCGCTTGATCTGCGCACTGACCGCCGGCTGGGTGACGTTGAGAGATTGAGCGGCCCTGGTAAAACTACGTAGGTCCACGACGGCGACGAGCGTTCGCAATAGCTCTGTGGGGATGTTCGTCATGCCCTGCTTCCCCCTTCAGGCCTGGCGATCCCGCCCCGACGCAGACACTTCCTACCGCGCAGGATCCGGTTTCCGATCCGAGCGCGGGGTCCATTCCTGCCCCAAAATATCAAAAAATTCTCTCCTGCAGGATCATATTGGGATATTAGCGCCCCGCAACTGTGAATAGTGAAACGCATGTTCCGAAAAAAGGCCAATCAAGTAACAAAGCTAGTCAGGCAAATTCACAAGCAGGAAACCGCTGCCGTCACGGACATGTTACCAATGGCAGGTCAAGGCCGCAGGCTTTACCAAAGGATCTTCACTCCGAAACGGGACCATTGAGGACCTGCCGCACTTCTCTGTCCGGACAACCCCGCCGCGATACGACCCGATACGACAATGATGAACTTCCTTCGTCTCTACTCCCGTGTTCTTGCCCTGCTCGGCACCGAAGCCCGTCTCGGCTGGATGCTGGCGTTGGCGAACGTGCTTCTGGCGGCGGCACAATTCGCCGAGCCGATTCTGTTTGGCCGAATCATTGACGCCCTGGCGAGTGCGCAAAGCAAGGCTGTGGCGCCCGCATGGCTCGATCTTGCCCCGCTTCTTGGGGGCTGGGTCGCGTTTGGCTTGTTCACGATCGTCTGCGGCGCGCTCGTCGCACTTTATTCCGACCGGCTAGCGCACCGGCAGCGCCACGCCGTGCTGACCGACTATTTCGAACATATTCTGGAACTGCCTCTGAGCTACCACGGCGGCACCCACTCCGGCCGGCTGATGAAAGTCATGCTGACCGGCACGGATTCCTTGTGGTGGCTCTGGCTGGGCTTTTTCCGCGAGCACCTCGCCGCCTTCGTGGCGCTGCTGGTGTTGCTGCCTTTGTCCATCTTCCTCAACTGGCGGCTTGCGCTGCTTCTGATCATTCTATGCGTGGTCTTCACCGCGCTGACCGCCCTCGTGCTCCGCAAGGCGGAAGCCGGGCAGACCGCGGTCGAGCGCCACTACACCGATCTTGCAGAGCGCGCCTCCGATGCGCTCGGCAACGTCGCACTGGTGCAGAGCTATTCCCGCGTCGAAGCCGAGGTTCTCGGTCTCCGCAACGTGGTCAGCAAGCTGCTCGGCGCGCAGATGCCCGTCCTTTCATGGTGGGCGCTTGCAGCCGTGGCGACGCGTGCCTCGACGACGCTCACCATGCTCTCCATCTTCGTCGTCGGCATCTCGCTCTATATCCGGGGCCTGACCACGATCGGCGAGATCGTCACCTTCACGAGCTTTGCCGGCATGCTGGTGAATCGCCTGGAGCAAGCCGTGGGCTTCGCCAACCGGCTGTTCATGGATGCGCCGCGGCTGAAGGAATTTTTCGACGTCTTCGATACGGTCCCGGCGGTGCGCGATCTGCCCGATGCGGTCGATCCAGGCCGGGTGCGCGGCCTCGTGGAGTTCGAGAACGTCTCGTTTTCCTACGACGGCAAACGTGCCGCGGTGGCCGATCTCGATTTCACAGCGCAGCCTGGGGAGGTGATTGCTCTGGTCGGTCCGACCGGGGCCGGCAAATCGACGGCGCTTGCGCTGCTGCACCGGGTGTTCGATCCGCAATCCGGCGCGATCAAAATCGATGGCGTCGATATCCGGGCGATGAAACTGTCGGCGCTGCGCCGGAACATCGGCGTGGTGTTTCAGGAGGTTTTGCTGCTCAACCGCTCGATCGCGGAAAACCTGCGCGTCGGCAAGCCGGATGCGACCGACGAGGAAATCCGCGATGCCGCAGGGCGCGCCCAGGCTCTGGATTTTATCCAGAACAATCCGGAAGGACTCGAGGCCAGTGTGGGCGAACGCGGCCGCATGCTCTCCGGTGGGGAACGCCAGCGCGTCTCCATCGCCCGCGCTCTCCTGAAAAATCCTCCGATCCTGATCCTCGACGAGGCGACGAGCGCTCTTGACGCAGCGACGGAGGCCAAGGTTCAAGCTGCGCTCGACGAGGTGATGAAGGATCGCACCACCTTCGTCATCGCCCACCGGCTCTCAACCGTTCGCAACGCCACGCGCATTCTGGTATTCGACCACAGCCGCATCATCGAGAGCGGCACCTTCGACGAACTGGTCAAGCAGGGCGGCGCCTTCGCCGCCCTGGCCAAGGCGCAGTTCCTGGTCGACGCGAAGACGCGAGAGATCGCGGGCGCCGCCGAATAAGACGCTACGATGCCTGCCGAGCGGCAAGTCAGCCGTCATTTGATGCGTTCGAGGATGCTGACGTAATTGGCCACCGCGGCGCCGCCCATATTGAACAGGCCCGCGAGCTCGGCGTTCTCGACTTGAAAGCCGCCCGCGGTTCCCGCGAGCTGCATCGCGCAGAGCGCATGCATGGAGACGCCGGTCGCGCCGATCGGATGTCCCTTCGCTTTCAATCCGCCCGACGGATTCACCGGCAGCTTGCCGTCCTTCTGGGTGAGGCCTTCCTTGGCAGCACTCGCGCCCTGCCCTTCCCCCACGAGACCCATTGCTTCGTATTCGATCAGTTCGGCGATGGTAAAGCAGTCGTGCGTCTCGACCAGGGAAAGGTCATCGAGCGTCACGCCCGCATCCGCGAGCGCGCGCTTCCACGCCTCGGCACAGCCTTCGAACTTAAGAATGTCCCGCTTCGCCATCGGCAGGAAGTCCTGCACATGCGCGGCGGCGCGGAACGCGATCGCCTTGTCGAGACGTAGCGCCGTCTCGACATCGGCGAGCACCACGGCCGCGGCGCCGTCGGAAACGGGCGAGCAGTCGGTCCGTTTCAGCGGCCCTGCGACGAAGGGATTCTTTTCGCTCGCGTTGCGGCAGAAGTCATAGCCGAGGTCCTTGCGGATCTGCGCATATGGGTTGCTGACGCCGTTCTTGTGGTTCTTCGCCGCGATCGAGGCGAGCGCATCGGACTGGTCGCCGTATTTCTGGAAGTAGCGTCCCGCGATGTTGCCGAAGATGCCTGCGAAGCCGCCCTCGATCTCGGCCTCGTCGCGCACATAAGAAGCCTTCAGCAGATTCTTTCCGATGTCGGGCCCGGGCGTTGTGGTCATCTGCTCGACCCCGACCACGAGCACGATGCGCGCGGACCTCGCCGCAATCGCCTTCAGCCCCTGATGCACCGCGGCGGAACCGGTGGCGCAGGCGTTTTCAACGCGCAGCGCGCGCTTGAAGCGCAGGTCCGGCGAGGCCTGCAAGACCAGAGATGCGGTGAAATCCTGGGGCGAGAACCCTGCGTTGAAGTGGCCGAGCACGATCTCGTCGACATCGCTGGCCGCGACTCCGGCGTCGCCGAGCGCGCCGTTCGCGACATTGACGATCAGGCTCTCGACCGTCTCACCGTCAAGCCGTCCAAACGCAGTATGGGCCCAACCCACAATGCACGCGGTCATGGATGGTTCCCTTGCCGAATTTTAGTCGCTTTCCTCTGACAATTTACCATGCCAAGGCCGCCATAAACCATTAAAAGAGTCGGAGCCTGACCGCCTTTGTCTTCCGGTCTGGCTTTGGTTTACATATCCCGTAATTCGAGCCGCTCTCTTTTCGTTCGAGATCGCTCCAGCAGACCGGATAGCGCCTGTGACATTTGTGTCGACGCTCCGAATTCCGACCCTCCTCACCGCAATCGCAGTTAGCCTTCTCGGCACCACGGCCGCCACTCGCGCCGCGGGCGAGTCGATGCTGCTCGTCGAAGCAGACACCGGTCGCGTGCTGCACGCGGAGAACGCGACCCATCCATGGTATCCGGCATCGGTCACCAAGGTGATGACCGCTTATGTTACCTTGCAGGCTGTGAAAAGCGGCCAGTTATCGATCGACAGCCTGCTCACGGTGTCCGAGCGCGCGGCCGCACAGCAGCCGTCGAAGATCGGTTTCAAGCCCGGCACCCGGGTCACCGTCGACAACGCGATCAAGATGCTGATGGTGAAGTCGGCGAACGACATCGCCGTCGTCCTGGCAGAAGGCGTGGCAGGCTCGGTCGAGAATTTCGCCGCGCAGATGAACGCCACCTCGCAGCGGCTCGGCATGACGCAATCCAACTGGGTTAATCCGAACGGGCTGCCTGACGACGAACAGATTTCCTCAGCGCGCGATCTCGCCATCCTGGCGCGCGCCATGCTGCGCGACTTCCCCGAATACAACCTCTACTGGAGCATCGGCGCGATCAAGCTCGGCAAGAGGACGATGCGCAACACCAATTCGCTGATCGGGCGGTATCCCGGCGCGGATGGCATGAAGACCGGCTTCATCTGCTCATCGGGCTTCAATCTCGTGGCTTCCGCCTCCCGGAACGGCAAGCGGCTGATCGCCGTGGTGCTCGGATCGCCGTCGTCCCCGGTTCGCGGCGCGAAGGCTGCGGGCCTGCTCGAGCGCGGGTTCAATGGCAACGGCCGGACCTGGCTGGCGGCGCACGGAACCGTCGAGTCGCTGCGCCCGATCAGCGCGGAGCCGCCGGACATGCGCGAGCAGATGTGCGGCAAGCATCGCAAGCGTCCGGCCGCCGAAGAGGCCGACGAGGAGCCGGCGCCGTCCGCCGCGACTCAGGCCGATTCGAATTCGCCGCAGGCTTTCATGCTGTCCAGCCTGCCCCCCGCCCCCGGCAAGATCTCGACCCTGCTCGGACCGGTTCCGGCAGTGAATCCGATCGTGGTCTATGCCGGGCCTGCCAAGAAACTGGCCGAGCCGCAGATCGCCGCCGCGCGCACCAAGCTCGATGCGGCCGCCAATAAGAATGCGAAAAACGCCAAGCCCGGGCAGATCGCGCCGGTGGCTGCTGCTCCGGCAGCAACGGCGCCGGCCCCGGCTGCGCCTGGCCAGATCGCCGCGGCGCCGGCTGCCCAGTTCGCGCCGCAGCCTGGGCAGTTCATCCCGACGCCCGCCGGCCGCATGCCCGGCGCGTCGGACGCGCCCGCCGCATGGATGAGCTTCGCGCCGCCCGCCAATGCGGCGCCGGCCGCGCTGACCGCAATGCCGTCCGCGGCCCGTCAAGCCGCGGTACCGATGCCCCGCCCGCGGCCGAAGGCGACCGCTAAACGCCAGTGACGACCGCAGCGCTGCATCGCGCTTGTCAGACGGAGCCGACTCTTCGATGCTAGCCCACGTGCCGGCCAAGGCCGCGACAGGGCGAAGCATGGGATTTTTCGCACAGCTCAAGGGCGACTTCGTCTATCTCCGCGGTGCGTTGCGCGCGTTACGCAACACCACGCACATCGCGAAAAATCCGACGCGGGTTTTTCCGGTCGTCATCGAAGAACTCGCCCGGAAGTTCGGCGATGCGCCGGCGCTCGTCTCCGACCGCGAAAGCCTGACCTACCGCACGCTCGCTGAACGCGCGAACCGCTATGCGCGCTGGGCTCTGAAGCACGGCGTCGGCAAGGGCGACACGGTCTGCCTGATCATGCCGAACCGGCCGGAGTACATGGCCGCCTGGATCGGTGTGACCAGCGTCGGCGGCGTCATGGCGCTGATCAACACCAACCTGGTTGGACCGTCGCTGGCGCATTGCATCGACATCGTCGCACCGAAGCACATCATCGTCGCAAGCGAGCTTGCCGCCACCTTCGCGACGGCGCGCCCGCTGCTCAAGACCGAAGCGACGATCTGGTCGCATGGCGAGAGCGCCGAATTCCCCCGGCTCGATCGCGAGATCGAGGTTTTTCCGGGACATCTACTCGCGGCATCCGAGCGCCGGCCCCTCACCATCGAGGACCGCGCGCTCTACATCTACACGTCCGGCACCACTGGGCTGCCGAAGGCGGCGAACATCAACCACTATCGCGTCATGCTCGCCAGCAACGCCTTCGCCGGCGTCATGGACACGAAGCCGAGCGACCGGATGTACAACGCACTGCCGATGTATCACACGGCCGGTGGGCTGGTGGCGACGGGCGCGCTCCTCGTGAACGGCGGCTGCGTCGTCATCCGGGAGAAATTCTCGGCCCGGGAATTCTGGGACGACCTCGTGCGTTTCGAATGCACGCTGTTCCAATACATCGGCGAGTTCTGCCGCTATCTCGTCAACTCGCCGCCGAGCCCGAACGAAACCAGGCATAAGATCCGTCTGATTTGCGGGAACGGGCTGCGGCCGGACCTGTGGGAGGAGTTCAAGGAGCGCTTCCGCATCCCGCACATCCTCGAGTTCTACGGCGCCACCGAAGGCAACGTGAACATGTTCAACTTCGAGGGCAAGCCCGGCGCGGTCGGACGCATTCCGTGGTTCATTGCCAGCCGCTTCCCAACCGAAGTGGTCCGCTTCGATATCGATGCCAACCAGCCAATGCGCAACGCGAACGGCTTCTGTATTCGTTGTGAGCCGAACGAGCCCGGCGAGGTCATCGGCAAGATCATCAACGATGCGTCGCGACCGGGAAACCGGTTCGAGGGCTATGCGGCAGCCGCGCAGAACGAGAATAAGATCCTCCGCGACGTTTTCGAAAAGGGTGACGCCTGGTTTCGCACCGGCGATCTGATGCGCAAGGACGAAAACGGATATTTCTATTTCGTCGATCGCGTCGGTGACACCTTCCGCTGGAAGGGCGAGAATGTATCGACGAACGAAGTCGCGGAGGCGATCAACAAGTTCCCAGGCATTGAGGACGCAAACGTCTACGGCGTGCAGATCTCCGGCCGCGAGGGCCGCGCCGGCATGGCGGCGATCGTCTGCAACGGCAAATGCGATCTCAAGCAGCTGCACGCGCATCTCGCTGCGCACCTGCCCGAATATGCACGGCCGCTGTTCGTGCGCATGCAAAGCCAGATCGACGTCACCGGCACGTTCAAGCAGAAGAAGGTCGATCTCGTGAAGCAGGGATATGATCCCTCTGCTACTCCCGACCCCATCTATTTCAACGATCCGCAATCGCGCTCCTTCGTGCGCCTGGACTCGACGCTTTATGAGCGCATCGAAAAAGGTGACGTGCGTTTGTGAGCGTAACTCCGGAAGCAATCGTCTCCTTCTGGCGCGAAGCCGGTCCGGCAAAATGGTTCGTCAAGGACGCGGCCTTCGATGCCGAAATTACGGCGCGCTTCCTTCCCGCTTATGAGGCGGCAGCAGCGGGCGAGCTTGCTGATTGGGAGAACTCGGCGACGGGCGCGTTCGCCCTGCTGTTGCTGCTCGATCAGTTCCCCCGCAATATCTTCCGCGGCAGCGCGCGCACCTTTGCCGCCGATCCGCTTGCACGCGAGGTCGCCCACAGGGTGATCAATCGCGGCTTCGACCGGGCGTTCCCGCCAAACGAGCGAACCTTCTTCTATCTGCCGTTCGAGCATTCCGAGAATCTGGCCGACCAGGAGCGATGCGTTGCGCTGACGCGCGCTTCGGGCGACGCGGAAGCGCTGAAATGGGCCGAACTCCACGCCGACATCATCCGCCGCTTCGGCCGCTTCCCGCACCGGAATGCCGTGCTCGGCCGGGAAACCACGCCGGACGAACAGGCGTTTCTGGATGCCGGAGGCTTCGCCGGCTGAACGGCTGGCCCGCGGCACGCCACTGGACGGCGCGCTAAAAGCGGACCTAAATGAGCCTCCCAACAGGAGGATTTCCCCCATGCCGTTCCTGGCCACAGGATTTTTACGGACACTGGTGCTCGCCGCCGCAACCGTCGTCACAAGTCCGGCGCTGGCCCAGATGGAGCTGAAGATCATGGCGCCGGCGGCGCCCGGCGGTGGCTGGGATCAAACTGCGCGCTCCATGCAGCAGGCGCTCGTCGCATCCGGAGCATCCAAGAGCGCGCAGGTGCTCAATGTCCCCGGCGCCGGCGGCACGGTTGGCATCGCCCAGTTCGTGAACAACGCCAAGGGCGACGGCAATCAGCTGATGGTCAATGGCTTCGTCATGGTCGGCGCGATTCTGCTCAACAAGGCGCCGGTCACTCTCGATCAGGTGACGCCGATCGCGCGGCTGACGGAAGAGACACAGGCGATCGTTGTGCCGGCGAACTCGCCGATCAAGAATGCGAAGGACCTCGCCGAAGCGGTGAAGAAGGACGTCTCCAAAGTGACCTTTGCCGGCGGCTCGGCGGGCGGCGTCGATCACATCATGGCGGCGCTGTTCGTGGGCGCGGCGGGTGCGGACGCTTCCAAGGTCAACTACGTGCCGTTCTCAGGCGGCGGCGAGTCGCTCGCGGCCATCCTCGGCGGCAAGGTGACCGCCGGCATTTCCGGCTATTCGGAATACGAGGGTCAGATCAAGGCCGGCCGCCTGCGCGCCATCGCCGTGAGCTCGCCGCAGCGCATGCCGGGCGTGGACGTGCCCACGTTCAAGGAACAGGGCGTCGATCTGGTCATCACAAACTGGCGCTCGGTCATGGCCGGGCCCGGCATCAGCGAGCAGCAGAAAAAGGCGCTCACCGACGCGCTCGAGAAGATGGCGAAGTCGAACGCATGGCAGGAGATTCTCAAGCAGAAAGGTTGGGACGACGCATTCATGTCTGGAGACGCCTTCGCCAAGTTCCTGAAGGATGAGCAGACGCGCGTCCGCAAGGTCCTGACCGACGTGGGTCTGGTGAAGTCGTAAGCTTTCTCGTTGGGCCGGGTTAACCCGGCGGGCGCGCTCTGGTACTCGGAATCAGGACCGGGTACCGCAGCGGCGGGTGGACCAAATGATCTTCGCCAATCGGAATATCGACCGCGCTGGCGTTGCCATCGCTGTGCTGCTTTTTCTGCTCGCAGCGGTGATCTTCTGGGATATGGCATCGCTCCAGCTGGCAACGACTTACGGAGTCGGCCCGAAGGCGATGCCGCTCGTGGTCGCGTCTTTCCTGGCGCTGCTTGCGGTCGGTAATCTGGTTCTGGCGCTGCGCGGCGAATTTCCGCCGCGTGAAGACTTCGATTCGAAGGCGCTGTTGCTCATTCTCGGCGGTTTCGTCGCCCTCATCACGATCATCGCGCTGGACGGCGGCTTCATTCC
>Ga0190269_10001235_pt1 | contig 12351 bp, 10 predicted proteins | sample Popmic249IS_FD_133749 | JGI IMG/M metagenome (GOLD analysis project Ga0190269, IMG submission 133749) | Populus adjacent soil microbial communities from riparian zone of Blue River, Arizona, USA - 249 IS | ecosystem: Environmental > Terrestrial > Soil > Riparian zone | place: USA: Arizona...
CGGGCGAGCAGCCAGCCGCCGATGGCCACGACCGACAGTTGCAGCAGCGGACCGGCGAGCGCGCCCTGACCGGCCGAGCGGGCCAGCACCTGCCACGTCCGTACGCCCTCGGCCGAGAGCTCCGGCAGCGGGCGCAGGCAGCGGTGGAGCTCGGCGGGCCCGGTGGCGGCCGCGGCGATCGTCCGGCTGCCGGCCAGCGCCTCGGACAGCCGCTCGGCGATGTCGGCCTGCGCGCGCTGGTAGCGCAGGACGCTGCCGGAGGTGTCGCGGACGTGCCGCCGCAGCAGCGCCGTGATGGCGACCGCGCCGGCGAGGTAGCCCGCGATCAGCCAGCCGTCGAGGTAGGCCAGCGCGGCGACGGCCCCGAACACGGGAACCGTGCTGAGCACGGCCCGTACCTTCGCCACCCCGCCCTGGCCCGCGTCGGCGGCGCCGGTCATCACCCGGCTCACCACGTCGCCCGCCGAGCCGGCGCGGGCGCCGAGCGCGAGCGTGTGCCGTACGAGGCGGCGGCGCAGGGCGGCGGTGCGGTGCACCGGGTCGAGCCCGGCGAGCAGGTCCCGCACCGGATCCGCCACCACGAGGACGGCGACCAGCGCCACCGACCAGACCAGCCACGGCCCGGGACCGCGCTCGGCGACCACCTCGTCGACCGTACGGCCGATGGCCAGCGGCAGGGCCAGCTCCGCCACGGCACAGAGGCCCGAGGTCACGGCGAACAGCACCAGGGTGGAGCGGCGCGGCCGGACCATGCGGGCCTCCTTCCGCCACGCGGCCCCGGGTGGGCTCGTGGCCGGCACCCGGGGCGCGTGCGTTCGATCGATGGATCGGTGTGCGTCAGTTGCAGGTGGTGACGCTGAGCGAGCTGTCGCCGCACAGCAGCAGGGAGGCCCGGCTTCCGCCGCCGTCGCGCTGCTCGGTGGTGAGCTCCATGCCCTGCAGGTCCAGGAGTGCCATGATCTTTCTCCTTCTCGTGATGAACGCGTACGAGTCTTCTTGGGGGGTACAGGTTGCCGGCCATGCGCCGGCGGGTCATCAGTTACAGGTCGTCACGCTGAGCGAGCTGTCGCCGCACAGCAGCAGCGAGGCCCGGCTGCCACCGCCACTGCGCTGCTCGGCGGAGAGCTCCATGCCCTGCAGATCCAGAAGCGCCATGTCCGTTCACCTCCTCCCATCGATCTCGTCGGTCACCACGCGCTCCGCGTGGAAGTCATCGGTCGCGCCCAGCAGGGGCAGCGACGCGCCGTGCCCGGGGCGGGCCATGGCCAGCGCGAGCAGCACGCCCGCGGTCCCGGTGGCGAGGTCCATGGAGAGCCGCAGCAGCTGCTCGCCGGGGAAGGCCAGGCCACCGCCGTACGGCAGCGCGTGCCACGCCAGCCGGCGCGCCTGCTCGGCCATCAGCTCCCGATCCGGCTCGGGCCGCAGCGCCAGGTACGCGAGGATCCCGGCCCGCCCGGCGAAGAGCCCGGACTGCACGTACAGCGGCGAGCGAGCGGTACGGGCGATCCCCTCGGCGGCGCGGGTGAAGTCCTCGTCGCCGGGCCGGTGCCGCAGATACCGGTCGAGCACCAGGCCGATGCCGGTGCTGCCCTCGCCGAGGTACGGCATCGTGCGCCAGCCCTCGTTCACTTCCAGGGCGCCGTCCGGGCGGGTCACGCAGCGCCGCAGGTCCTGCCGCAGCGCGGTGGCCGCCAGGTCGAGGTACCCGGCGTCGGCCGTCTCCTCGTACATCCGCAGGAACAGCAGGGCCACACCGCTCGAGCCGCGGGTCAGGCCGGCGTACGGGTGCTTCCCGCCGCTGATCTCCGGCACCGCGCCGGGCCCGCCGAGCCGCTCCCCGCAGATCTGCGCCGCCCGGGTGGCCGCCGCGCGCAGGCCGGTCTCGCCGGTGCGCCTCGCGAGGTGCAGCAGGTTGAGCCCGATGCCGGCGATGCCGCTGCCCAGGTCGGGCCCGAGGCCCTCCCACCGGTCCGTCAGGCACCGCTCGACCACGTCCAGCGCGGCCTGCCGTTCCCCGAGCCGGTCCAGGACGTACGCCACCCCGTGCAGCCCGTCGAGGAAGCCGTGGCGGGGATCGAAGCCGGGATCCGCGGCGCGCTTCAGCAGCCACTCGCGGTGCTCCGCGGGGATCTCCGCGCCCGCCTCGGCCAGCGCGTGCAGGACTCCGGCGGCGCCGTACGCGATGCCGAGCCCGCCCACGCGGAACTGCTCGATGTCGCCCGGGTACAGCCGGTCGTCGCGTTCCGGCGTGGCGCTCTGCAGGATCGCCCGGACCAGGGTGTCACGGGCGCGGGGCCACGACTCCGGCCCCGGATCGAAGGCCGACCAGTCGCGCTGCCCGGTTCGGCGTACGCGATCTCCCGGCCCTTCGATGCGCGCGACGGCCTCGTCGAGCAGGCGGCGCGGCACCGGGAAGTGCTCGGCGATGACGTCCGCGAGGTGGCGGGACTTGGCGAGGTCCAGGCGCAGCAGCGGGGTCAGCGGGAGGAACAGGGCCAGGGCGAGGCAGGCGAGCGCGTACTCGTCGACGGCCGGTCCCACCCGGTCGCGCGGCGCCGCGAAACCCTGATTGCGCAGGCCCGGGCGGCGTAGCTCGCTCGCCGGGGCCGCCACCTCGAAGTCCAGCAGCGCGATCCGCCCGTCCGGCCGCACCATGATGTTGAACATGTGCAGGTCGCCGTAGACGACGCCGCGCTCGTGCAGCGCACGCACCGCCCGGTCCACCTGCTCATAGACCCCTAACGCCCAATCCGTGTACGCCCGCAGCTCGCTCGCGCCGGCATCCGGGTCGGTCAGCGGGTACTTCTGCACGATGAGCCGGTTGAGCGGTTCGCCCTCGACGAACTCCAGCGCCAGGAACTCGTGCTCGCCCAGCGTGAACGTGTCGCGCACCCGCGGCGTGAAGCCGGCGTCGGCCACGCGGTCGAGCATCTCCCGCTCGCGGCGCAACCGGGTGATGGCGTCGTCGCCGCGGCCGTCCAGTCCGGCGTACGGGCGCGCCTCCTTGAGCACGACCCGCTCACCGGTGCGCGTGTCCTCGGCCGCGTACAGGCCGCCGGCGTTGCTGTAGTGCAGCACCTGGCTGATCCGGTACGGCAGGCCGGTCGTCGTCACGGCGTTGCGGGCGTCCAGGTGCGGCTTCAGGAACGGGGGCAGCTCCACCCAGGACGGCGTGCTGAAGGTCGCCTGTCGCCGGTCGGGCTCCAGCACGCCGTCCGGCCCCTCGAGGGCGGGAACGAGGTCACCGTTGTCGCCGATGCAGTACAGGTGCGCGAAGGCGCCGTACCGCACGTGCAGGGGTCCGTCACCGATCCGCAGATCGCTGAGGATGTACGGTCCCGGCTCACCGGCCAGCTCGGCGCCGAGCTCGGTGAGGATCGTGTGCAATGCATTCCCGTCAGTCGGGTAAATGGTGACAAGTTTGCCACTGGAGGCCCGCGGCGAATACTTCGAGTTGCGCATGAACAGCACCCGCGACGACCGCAGGAACTTGAACGAAATGCCGCGCGGCACGCAGTATTCCCAGACCTTGTCGACGATCTTTTCGGCGTTGCCCGGACAGCCGGAGGAATGGATCTTCCACCCCTGGCGGGGCAGCACCTGGCCGACCGGACCGGCGATCAGCCAGTCGTCGTGAGCCTGCAGGCGCCAGCCCTCCGGAAGCGGCCGGCGCGCCGCGGGAAAGTCCCCGGCCGAGCGCTCGGCGGTCGCGAGGGAGTCGTAGAACAGCGGGTCAGCGGCGCAGTATGCGTCGTATCGGCGGTCCATGCCGGCTCCTCTCATCGGGCACCACCAACTCTGCCGGAATGGCCGATGCCACCGGCAGTCGCCGATGTCAGAGGCTGATGGGCACACGTTCACCGAAGATTTCTGACAAACGCAGGGTTTGAGCCGAAGCGCTGAGGGAAAACGAGCGCGGCCTCATTGTGCGATCTTCGCGGGGCGGTGTTACGGTCGCGAGTGGACGGAGGAAAGCGGGAGACAGGAGCTCTTGCGGTGCCGAAGGCAGCAGCGACCGGAAACCCGATGACGCGCCTCCTTCCCACCGCTATTCGTCTGACCATTCTGGCGGGCTTCGCGGTCGTCGCATTCCTGCTGGTCGGCGCCGAGATGGCGCACGCGGGAGACCGGTCGCCCCTGCGCGGCGGGACCGGTTCCGGCCTGGCCCTCCCGGGGTCCGGCTCCGGCGCTGATTCCAGCTCCGGTTCCGGTTCCGGCGCGAAGGACGTGGTGCGGAAGACGGTCCGGGGGGCCGGCGACGACGTCCGGCGGGCGACCGAGCGGTCCGCGCCGCCGCGATCCACCGGGGACAGCGTCCGGAAGACCGTGCGCGGCTCCGGGGACACCGTGCCGAAGGCCGTGCCCGACTCCGGGGACACCGTGCCGAAGGCCGTGCCCGACTCCGGGGACACCGTGCGGAAGACCGTGCCCGACTCCGGGGACACCGTGCGGAAGGCCGTGCGTGACCGCGGCGCCTCCGGGTCCGCCGAGCGGCCTTCGGCGCGCAAGCGTGCTGCCGAGGCCGCGCCCGCCCGCACCGTCCGGGATCGCGGGGCGGCGCGCGCCACGCCGCGGTCCGGCGCCCGCGGCGAGCGGCCGGCCACTGTGGACCATCCGGCCGCGAAGCAGGTCACCAAGGTGACCAAGCCCGTCGTGGACGCCGTCGTCAAGCCGGTGAGCAAGCCGGTCGTGGAGGCGGTCGTCAAGCCGGTGACCAAGCCCGTCCGGGAATCGGTGGTGAAGCCGGTGGCCGAGGCGGTCGTCCGGCCGGCCACCGATCGCGTCGTGCGGCCGGTCGTCCACGACGTCGTCCGGCCGGTCGTCAAGCCCGTCGTGCGGCAGGTCGTGAAGCCGGTTGTGAAGCCGGTCGTGCGGCAGATCGTGAAGCCGGTCGTGCGTCAGGTGATGGTGAAGCCCGTCGTCGAGCCGGTGGCGCGGCAGGTCGTGGAGCCTGTGGTCCAGCGAGTGGTGCGACCTGTGGTCGAGGACGTTGTGCGGCCGGTCGCCGAGGGTGTCGTGCAGCCCGTGGCCCGGGATTTCGTGGGGCCCGTCACCGAGGCCGTGATGGCGCCGGTGACCCGGCTCGTCCTGCGGCCGGTCGGCGAGCACGTGGTCGAGCCGGCGATGAACGACGTCGTCGCTCCGGTGCTGCGTACCGTACCCGCGGTCATCGACCCGGCGGCGCCGGTCCCGCCGCGCCTGCCCGGCGGCCTGATCCCGCAGGCGATCCCTGCGCCCTGGCATCCGTCGGCGCCGTTCGTGCCCGCGGCCCCCGCGGTCCCCGCAGCCCCCACGGTCCCCGCGGAGCGCGCGCCGGTAAGCCCTGACGGGCCCGCGTGGTCCGCGCCGCCGTCCGGGTGGTCCGGCCCGGCCGACCACACCCCGCCCGCTCCGGTCCGGCACGACGCCGGTCGCGTTCCCGCCGCTCAGCCGGCGGTCTCCCCCTCGACCCTCCACGACCGTCCGGTGTCGTGCGCGGGTGGCGCCTCCGACGCCGCGCCGCTCCCGGCAGCCGGCCGCGATCCCGCAGCCCGGGACCGCACCGGAGCGCCCGGGTCCCTCCCGGCCCCCGGGAACGGCCCCGGCGCTCCCAGCCCCGCCGCGACGACGGCCTCCGCCACCGGCGGCAGCCAGTCCGGCGCCACGGCCTGGGGCACCACCTCGTCCGCCTGGCAGCCCTCGCTGCGCCCGGTGGACCGGCTGATCTGCGCCACCGAGCGCGGCCATGGACGCCGCCTCACCGACGCGCTGCCGCCTGGTTGATTCCTTCCCGCGCCCGTCACGCCGCTGCCACCTGCGGCGTGACCGACGCTCCCGACCCCTGTCCAAGCCCGGTCCGTGCCGTGACACGCCCGGACGGACCCGGCAGGCACCACTTCGGGAAGGAATCAGCCGTGATCCGCATCATGCTGGTCGCCGACGCCGTACTGCTCCGTACCGCCCTGGGCTCGGCCCTGTCGCACCAGGAGGACCTCGAGGTCGTCGCCGAGGCCACGAGCGCCGAGGTCTCCCCCGGCCTGCTCGACGCCCACGAGCCCGACCTCGCCGTGGTCGACCTCGACACGCTCAGCCCGTCCGTCACCACCGCCCTGAACACGATCACCGATCACAAGGTCGGCGCCGTCCTGGCGCTCACCACCGGCACCGCGTCGGGGGCGGTACGGCACGCCCTCGGCTGCCGGGTGGAGGCGTTCCTCAGCAAGGACTGCCACCTCAGCGAGCTGATCGACGCCGTGCGCCGGGCGGCCGCCGGGGAACGCTTCATCGAGCCGTGCATCGCCGCCGCGGTGGTCAAGCGCAACGGCAACCCGCTGACCGCCCGGGAACGCGACGTGCTGCGGCTCGCCGCGCAGGGCATGTCCGTACGGGAGATCGCCGGCACCCTGTTCCTGACCACGGGAACGATCCGCACGTACCTGTCGACGATCATCCACAAGGTCGGCGCCCGCAGCCGCGTCGAGGCCATCCGCACCGCCATCGAGTCCGACTGGCTGTGATCACCGGGCCGGGGAACCGGCGGCCCTCCGGGGGCCGCCGGTCCGGCTAGCGGCGGAACGGGCCGCGTACGCAGTACGTGATGCCGCCCGTGGTCAGGCCGGTCGTGCCGCGCTGCGAGGAGAAGTACAGCCGGTCGCCGGCCGGGTTGAACGCGACCCCGCACAGCTCGGACCTCGACTGGCCGGTCACCCGCAGGAACGACGAGACGTGGCCGTCCGGGGTGACCAGGCAGACCTCCATGTTGCCGCTGTCCTCGGCCACGTACAGGTCGCCGCAGTCCGCGCCGGTGAGGTTGTCGACGCCGGTCAGCGGCGGCGGGCCCGAGGTGACGAGACTGTCGTCGTACGCGAGCCGGTAGCGGCCGGCCGGCAGGTCGACCTCCCAGATCCGGCCGTCGCCCTTCGTCGTGAAGTAGACGACGTCGTTCGCGTAGTAGCAACCCTCGCCGCCGTTGAAGAGCTTCGCGCCGTCGACCTGGCGACGGGTGGGGACCGGCTTGCCGTCGGGGTCGGGCACGGTGACCCACGTGAAGGAGCCGGAGGTGCCCTTGCCGGCGCGCATCACCTGCAGCTTGCCCGCGGACAGGTCGCCCCACGTGCGCGGGACGAAGCGGTAGAAGCGGCCGTCCGGCTCGTCCTCGGTCAGGTAGACGACCTTGCGCACCGGATCCGCCGCGGCGGCCTCGTGCTTGAACCTGCCCATGGCCGGGCGCGCCACCGCGGACCCGCCGAACGGGTACGTCTCGTAGACCTTGCCGCGGTCGACCTCCTCGCAGGAGAGCCAGGTGTTCCAGGGCGTACGGCCGCCGGCGCAGTTGTTGTCCGTGCCGGAGAGCACCCGCCGCGCCCCCACCACCCGGCCGTCGGCGGCGAAGCTGATCATCGACGCGCCGCCGCCCTCGTCCGCGGGCGCCTCGGAGTTGGAGACGTAGCACCAGCCGTCGCCGTCGGCGAAGGTCGCGCCCCCGTCCGGCGCCCGGTGCCACCGGTAGCCGGTTCCGGGAACCTTCTGGCCCGTCCGCGCGACGATTTCGCTGGTGAAGCCAGCCGGCAGCCGGATCCCGTTCGCGTCGGCGGCCAGCATGGGCCCGTACGGACCCGGCGCGGGTTGCGCGGCCCCGTACGCGGCGGACCAGCCGGTGAAGGGCAGCGCGACCGCTCCGGCGCCCAGCACCGTGGCGCGCAGCAGAGCACGTCGTTGCATGGCGACCTCCGAACCCTCCGGCGAGAACAGCGATACGGAGCGTAGTTCAAGAAGGGCTCAAGGTTGGGCGAACCGGGCCGATAGGGCTGCCCACGCGTCGCAAGAAAGGACCCCCGATGCGACTGACGTCCCGCCCCCTGACCCGTGGATGGCTGATGCTGGCCACCGCGGTCATGGCCGCCCTGCCCGCCACGATCCCCGCGGCCGCCGCGGCCTCGCCCTCGCGGCCCCCGGTCCTGCCCCACGCGGTCGGCGGCCTGCTGCCCAGCCCCGTGCGCACCCCGGCCCGCGTCCGCGGCGGCGCCCGCGCCCTCGAGGTGCTGCCCACCAGCGTCGACCTGCGCTCGTCCGCGCCGCCCGTCGGCGACCAGGGCCAGGTGGGCTCGTGCGTGGCGTGGTCCATCGGCTACAGCATCATGGGCTACTACGCGAACCGTACGGGTGGCGCCGGAGCCCCGTACGCGCCGCTCTTCCTCTATCTGCGCAACGTCGCACCGGGCGGCGCGCCCAACGCCGGCCTGGTCGCCGACTACGTGCTGGCCAACGCGCAGACCGCGGGCATCGACACCCAGGCCGACTACTGGCAGGGCACCACCGCCTGGCAGACCCCGCCCACCGCGGCCCAGATCAGCAACGCCCGCAACTACCGGGTCGACGGCTGGACCCGCCTGTTCAGCGGGGCGAACCAGGGCGCCACGGCCAAGACCGCGATCATGCAGGCGCTGGCGTCGGGCAGCCCGGTGGCGCTCGGCATCCCGGTCTACCGGGACTTCATGTACCTGCGGACGCACAGCGTCTACTCGACGGTGACCGGCACGAGCCTCGGCGGCCACATGATGGCCGCGTACGGCTACGACGCCCAGGGTGTGGTCGTGCGCAACTCGTGGGGCACGGGCTGGGGCAACAGCGGCGACGCCAAGATCTCCTGGGCCTTCATCACCAAGCTGGCGACCGGCGCGTACACCGTCAACGGCATCGCCACCCCGGCCACCCCGACCGCGATGGCCCCGACGGTCGCCGCGCTCTCGGTCGCCAAGGGCGTCGCCGGCGCCCCGGTCACCATCACGGGCGCCGGCCTGGCCGGGGCCACCTCGGTCCGGTTCGGTGACAGCCCCGCGACGTTCCAGCCCACGACGACGGGCGGCGTGACGAAGCTCGTCGCCGTCGCTCCCGCGCACGCCGCCGGCACGGTCGACGTCACGGTCACCAACGCCGCCGGCACCAGCGCGACCAGCAAGGCGAGCGTCTTCACGTACGTCCCGCCGCCGCCCGGCATCGCCACCCTGGCCCCGGACACCGTCAGCATCTTCGGCGGCCGGACCGTCACGCTCAGCGGCACCGACCTGACCGGCGTCACCACGGTGAAGGTCGGCACCTCGTCGGCGCCCGCCAAGTCGGTCACCGCGACGTCGCTCACCTTCCTCGCGCCGGCGAAGCCCGCCGGCACCTACTCCGTCACGGTCGCCACCAAATACGGCACGAGCAACCCCGCGGGCCTGATCCGGTACGAGAACCCGCCGCCGCCCGTTATCGGCGCGCTGACCCCGGGCACCGGGCCGACGTACAAGCCGACGCCCGTGGTGGTCACCGGCAGCAACCTGACCGGCGCCACCAAGGTCACGCTCAACGGCCGTACGGTGTCCTTCACGAAGGTCTCGGACACCACGATCCGGCTCACCCTGCCGGCACACGCGGCGGGCACGGCGGCGCTGCAGATCACCACGCCCGGGGGGACGAGCACGACCGGCGCCTTCACGTACGTGGCCCCGCCCGCGCCGGTGATCACGTCGCTGAGCACGCCCGCCGGGTCCACCCGGGCCGCCACCACCGTGGTCCTCACGGGCACCGGCCTCACCGACGCCACCAAGGTCACGGCCGGCGCGCTCAGCGTCCGCTTCATCCGGGTCTCGGACACCGAGCTCCGGCTCACGGTCCCGGCCCGCCCGGCCGGCCCGGCCGCCCTCGTGGTCACCACCCCGGGCGGCGCCAGCCAGCCGTTCACCTTCGCCTTCGCCGCCCCGGCGGCCAGGGCGACCACTGTCCCGGGTGGCACGGGAACGCCCGCGCAGTTCCTCGCGAACTGAGCCGGCGCGTACGGGCCGGGGCGGCGATCAGCCACCCCGGCCCGTTTCGCCATGTCCCCACCCCGGCCGTTCTCCCTTCCGCAGTCCCTCATCGGCGGGTCGGGCATGCTGAGCGGATGACGCTGACCAGCCGGCTCGCCACCCGGGCGGACATCCCCACCCTCCGGCCGCTGATGGACGCGGCGATCGCGCACCTGCAGCGGGAGTTCCTCGACGCGGCCCAGATCGCCGCCAGCCGCGCCATCATGGGGCTCGACACCCAGCTCATCGACGACGGCACCTACTTCGTGGCCGAGGTGGACGGACGTCCGGCCGGCTGCGGCGGATGGAGCCGCCGGGCGACCCTCTACGGCGGCGACCACTCCGCCGGGCGCGACCCGGCGCGGCTCGACCCGGCCCGGGACCCGGCGAAGATCCGGGCGATGTACACCCATCCCGGGTACGCCCGCCGCGGCGTCGGCCGGCTGATCCTGTCCCGCTGCGAGGAGGCCGCCGCGGCCGAGGGCTTCACGACGCTGGAGCTGATGGGCACGATGTCCGGGCAGCCCCTGTACGAGGCCGCGGGCTACCGGGTCGTCGAGCGCCTCGAGGAGGCGGTGGACGGCGTGCTCGTGCCGCTGGTCCGCATGCGCAAGCGTCTCGCCGGAAGTGTCGTACCCCCGGTGCACGATGCCCCGCATGACTGAGCAACGCACAGCCCTCGTCACCGGGGCCAGCCGCGGGGTGGGCAAGGGTGTGGCCCGCGCCCTCGGCGCCGCCGGATACACCGTCTACGTGACAGGTCGCTCGACGGACGGGAACATCACGTATCCGGCCGTCGGCGGCAGCGTCGACCAGACCGCGCGGGAGGTCACCGAGGCCGGCGGGCGCGGCGTGCCGGTGGCCTGCGACCACACCGACGACGCGCAGGTGGCGGCCGTCCTCGACCGGGTCCGCGACGAGAGCGGCGGCCTCGACGTGCTGGTCAACAACGTCTGGGGCGGCTACGCGTCGTACCACGAGGACAGACACACCGACATGGCCGGCCCGTTCTGGGAGCAGCCGCTCAAGGTCTGGGACGACATGCTCACCTCGGGGGTACGCGCCCACTACACGGCCACCGTGCTCGCGGTCCCGCTGCTGCGCCCCGGCGCCCTCGTCGCCACGATCTCCTTCTTCCCGGGCTCCTACCCGCACGGGGAGGACCAGGTGGCGTACAGCGTCGCCAAGGCCGCGGACGACCGGATGGTCGCGGTGACGGCCGCGCAGCTGCGGGAGCGCCAGGTCACGGCCGTCGCGCTGTACCCGGGCCTGGTCCGCACCGAGGGCGTCATGCGCGCGGCGGAGTTCTTCGACCTCACCGATTCCGAGTCGCCGGAGTTCACCGGCCGGGCGGTGGTCGCGCTGGCCGCCGACCCCGAGGTGGCCCGCCACACGGGACGCTGCCTGGTGGTGGCCGAGCTCGCCCGCGAGTACGGCTTCACCGACGTCGACGGCTCGCAGCCGCCGTCGGCCCGCGCCCACTACGAGAGCCGCGTCGCCGCCTCCTGATCGATTCCCGCGCGGCCGCCGTGCAACCCCGGCGGGTCCCGGTCTCGTGCTTATCGCGACCGAATGGATAGGGGTGGTGATGAGCGATCGCGACGGGGCGTTCGCCGACTACTTCGCGGCCCGGTCCGGGGCCATGCGGGGGACGGCGTACCTGCTCTGCGGTGACTGGCACCGCGCCGAGGATCTGGTGCAGGCCGCGTTCACGAAGCTGTACGTGAACTGGAACCGGGTGGGACGGCACGACGCGCTGGATCCGTACGTGCGCAAGGTGTTGATCCGGACCTTCATCGACGACGGGCGTCGCGCCTGGTGGCGGCGGGAACGCCTGCAGGGCACGCCGATCGACGTGCCGGCGGCGGAGGCGTCCGCGGACGACCGGGTGGTCCTGATGCGGGCGCTGGCCCGGGTTCCCGCTCGTCAGCGTGCCGTGCTCGTCCTCCGCTACTGGGAGGACATGTCGGTGGACGAGGTCGCGGCGGCGCTGAACTGCACGCCGGGCACCGTCAAGAGCCAGGCGGCGCGCGGGCTGGACGCGTTGCGGTCGCTGGTCCCACCCCCCGTCACCGCGGATTGAGAAGAGGCGCCGTGAACGAGAACGAGCTGCGTGAGGCCATGCGAGTCACCATGACGGCCACCCGTACGCCCCCACCGATGGACACCGCGGGCGCGGTGGCAGCCGGCCGCCGGGCCGTGCACCGCCGCCGCGCCTGGACCGGCGCCGGCGCGACCGCCACCCTGGTCGTGGCCGTGCTCGCGGCCGGCCCCCTGATCGCCGGCGGCAACCCGGACGCGCCGGGCCCCGCGCAGGCCGGCGGCCCACCCGCCGCCACGCCGACGGCCTCCGCGCCGCCCCCCATCCCCGACCCCAAACCGTCGTGGCCGCTCGACGGCGACGGCACGCCGCAGCAGGACGCGACCGCCCGCTCCGGAGACCGCTACGAACAGGGCCGCAAGCTGCTGGCGGAGCTGCTCGAGGTCGTGCCCGCCGGCTGGTCGAAGCCGATCGGCGAGGCCCCGGACGGCCTCCCGCTGCGCA
>Ga0190269_10001236_pt1 | contig 12350 bp, 7 predicted proteins | sample Popmic249IS_FD_133749 | JGI IMG/M metagenome (GOLD analysis project Ga0190269, IMG submission 133749) | Populus adjacent soil microbial communities from riparian zone of Blue River, Arizona, USA - 249 IS | ecosystem: Environmental > Terrestrial > Soil > Riparian zone | place: USA: Arizona...
GAGCCGGCAACTTCGCCAACTCCACGCTCTACTTCATGTCCCGGGCGGCGAGCGCCCTCTTCGGCGCCGGCGACCTCGACGAGGTGGCCCTCTACAACCGGGCGCTGCCGGCGACGACGATCGAAGACCACTACTTCGGCTCGGTCGGCGGCGGCGAAGCGCCGCTGCCCTCCTTCACGGCGACGCCGAACCCGGCGCAGACCAGTGAGGTGGTCAACTTCGATGGCTCCGCCTCGAGCGACCCGGACGGGACGATCGCGAAATACGCCTGGGATCTCGACGGCAACGGGACCTACGAGACCGAAACCGGCGCAGAACCCGTTGCGACCAAGACCTACGCGACCGCCGGCAGCTACGACGTTCGCCTGCGCGTGACCGATTCCAGCGGCAACAGATCCAGCACGCTGCGCACGGTGACGGTGACCAACCGCGTCCCCACCTCCTCCTTCAGCGCCACCCCCGACTCGGTCAACAAGGGCCAGCTCGTCAGCTTCGACGGCTCCGGCTCGAGCGATCCGGACGGCACGATCGCCAAATACGAGTGGGACCTCGACGGCAATGGGACCTACGAGACCAGTACCGGCACGACGCCGACCGCGAGCCGCTCCTACTCCAGCGCGGGCACGGTCTCGGCAAAGCTGCGGGTCACCGACGACAGGGGCGCGACCGCGGTCGACACCAAGACGATCACGGTCACCCTGCTGCCTCCGACGGCCTCCTTCACCGCGACGCCGAACCCGGTAGCCACCGGCACCAGCGTCAGCTTCAACGGCTCCGGGTCCACCGACCCCGACGGGACGATCGCCAAATACGAGTGGGACCTAGACGGCAACGGAACCTACGAGACCTCCACCGGCGCGACGGCGACGACGAGCCGCTCCTACGCCACCGCCGCGACGGTGGAAAGCAGGCTGCGCGTCACCGACGACGACGGCCAGACGGCGACCGCGAGCCGCACCGTCACGGTCAACAACCGCCCGCCGGCCCCGTCCTTCACCGTCGCCCCCAGCCCTGCCAACACCCGCCAGACCGTGACCCTCAACGGCTCGGCCTCCACCGACCCCGACGGCACGATCGCCAAATACGAGTGGGACCTCGACGGCAACGGGACCTACGAGACGAGCACCGGCACCAGCGCCAGCACGACCAAATCGTTCACCGCCACGGCGACCCGGACGCTCGCTCTGCGGACCACCGACAACAACGGCGCCACGGCGACCACGACCCGCTCGCTGACGGTCAACAGCGGCTACCGTGCGGCCGTCCTCGGCACCGCGGGGATCAGCGACCTCTGGCGGCTCGACGAGACCTCGGGGACGACCGCGATCGACGCCAACGGCGCCAACAACACCGGCATCTACGTCAGCGGCCCGATCTCCGTCGCCCCCCTGATCGGCGGCGAGACCAACAGCTTCGCCCGCTCCTTCAACGGCACCAGCCAGTACCTCGACCTCTCGCCGACGCCGTTCGGGGCGCCGTCGACCTTCTCGGTCGAGGCCTGGGTGCGCACGAGCGTCGCCAAAGCCTCCGGCGGCTACCACTTCGTGGTCAGCGACTCGAGCACCGATTTCGACAACGGGTTCTCGCTGGTGATCGATTCCAGCAACCGGCCGATCTTCGTCGCCGCCCGCGAAAGCGGCTTCGGCAGCGTCACTCGGGGCCAGGCCACCAGCGCCACCACCGTCGCCCCCAACACCACCCACCATCTCGTCGGCACCTATGACGGCAACCGGGTGCGGATCTACGTCGACGGCGTCGAACGCGCCAACGCGATCTTCAACTCGAGCCCGACCTGGTCGAGCAGCCGCGACCTGCGGATCGGTCGGCCGATCTCCTCGACCAGCCTCGCCCAGCGCTACCTGCAGGGGACCATCGACGAGCCGGCGCTCTACACCAGCGCCCTCTCGGCGGCGACGGTTCTGGCGCACTACGAAGCCGGCAAACCCTAGAAACGCCCTCGCCCGCCCGCCGCAAGCTCAAAGCGGCCGCAACCGTTGATCCGGTGTGAGCGCAAACGACGCGATCGCCCCTGGACGCCTGGGCGCGGATAGCCCCCGTTCCGGACTCGCCCGCCTGCTGGCCTTGGCGCGCAGCGCGGACGCGCTAGCCCTGGCGGGCCTGAGCCTGTTCATCGCGGTCCTGGCGCTGATCAGCTGGCGCAAGTGGGGAACGCCGGAGATCGACGCCGGAGCCGAGCTGACCACCGCGGCGCAGGCGGTCCACGGCCACTTTCCCTACGAGGACACGCGGTACTTCTACGGCCCCCTCGGCGTGTACACGCTGACCGGCGCCTTCAAGCTCTTCGGCACCAGCCTCGCGACCGCCTACGCGCTGGGACTGACGGTCACGGGCGCGATCGCCGGCTCGTTCTACGCCCTTGCCCGGCAGTTGCTGCGGCCCCTGGCAGCGGCGCTCTCGACCGCGGTGCTGATCGCGATCGGCTTCTCCGGGACCCAGTTCAACTTCGTCCTCCCCCACACCAACTCGGCTACCTTCGGCCTGCTGTCGCTGATCCTGACGCTGCTGGCGCTCAGCCGCGGCCACTTTCTGCTCGCCGGCACGGCGATCGGGCTGACGGCGCTGACGCGGGTCGAGTTTGCCGCCGCCGCCGCACTCGCGGGGGCCGCCTGGTTGATCGGGGTCTGGAAGGAAGAGGACGGGCCGGCGGCGCTGCGCGCCCTGGCCTGGATCGCGGGGCCGGCGCTGGCGATCCCGCTGGCCGTGCTCGGATCGCTTGCCGCCAATGTCGGGGCCGAGCGCCTCTTCTGGCAGAACCTCTGGCCGATCGACTTCCTCCGCGTCGCAGGCTTCAACGCCTACCGCGAGTGGACCCCCTTCGACGCCGCCAGCGTCGCCTCCTCGCTGGCCCGGGGCGCGATCTACCTCGCCCTGCTCGCCGGCCTGACCGCGACCGCACTCAAGCTCCACGGCGCCCGCGGCCTCGCCCGGGCAAAGGCGCTCTGGCCGCTGGCCGCAACCTGCCTCGGCTCGCTCGCCCTGCTCGGCGCCTGGAAGGCCGGCGGCGTCTTCCCGGATGCCGAGGCCGCGGTGCGGGAAGAGGGCAAGCAGCTGCTGCTGGGGATGAGCTGGCTGCCGCTGCTCTCGCTGCTGGCGGCAGCGCTCCTCGCGCGAGAGCTGTGGACGCGGCAGGACGCCCCCCTGACCGGCCGCTGGCCGCTCGACCTCGCTCTTGTCGCGGTCGCGGTCCTGCTCTGCTCGCGCGCCTACGACCAGTTCACGATGGCCTCGGCCGCCCCCTACTACGCAGCTCCCGCCGTGCTGCTCCTCGGCCTCCTGCACCAGCGGATCGGTGACCGCTGGCCCGGCGCGCGAGCGGCCGTGACGGCGATGCTGGGAGCGGTCGCCGCGGGTATCGCCCTCTACGCCGCGGTCGGCCTCTATCCCGACAAGGGAACGGTCGTCCACACCGCCGCCGGCGACTACGTCGCCGCCAGCCGCGCCGCCGCCGCCCAGCAGCAGGCGATCGACTTCGTCCGCAGCCACACCGCCCCCGGGGAGGCCGTCCTCGCCCTGCCCGCCGATGCCGGCATCTACTTCCTCGCCGACCGCCCGCAGCCGCTCTACGAGAACATGTTCCTGCCCGGGCTGCTGGACACCCGGGCCGACGAGCGGGCGGCGATCGCCCGCCTGGAGCGCGAGAACGTCCGCTACGCCCTGGTCAGCAACCGCGACACCTCTGCCTTCGAGACCGGCCACTTCGGCGTCGGCTACGACCGGCTGCTCGGTCGCTACCTGCGATCGGGGCGACTGGTGGCGAGCTTCGGCGACCTCCAGGCCGCCCCCGGTGGCGGCAACCCGTCGCAGGGCTTCCGCATCTACGCGCTACGGTGAGCGGCGTGCCGGTGGTGGGCGTCCACCCAAGTGCCGAGCTGAGGCGCAGGCCGAGGCTCTTCGCAGCGCTCTCGGCGGCATTCCCCGAGGTGCGCTTCGAGGGACGGGAGGCCGGGGAGACGGCCGGCCTCGACGCCCTGGTCGAGCTCGGCGGCGAAGAGGAGGCAAGACGCGCCGCGGCCTCCGGCCTGCGCGCGCTCGCCGCGGTCGCACCCGAGGGCGAGGCCGGCGCCGCAGCCGCCGTGGAGCTGGCCGCCCCCGTCGACCGGCGCCTACAGGGGCAGACCTTGCCCGACCGGCACCTGGCGGGCATCCCCCCGCTGGCACCCGGGGGAAGACCCGCGGTCCTCGCGCGGGTTCGCACCGAGCCGGTCTGGATCCGGGAGGGAAATCTCGATCTCGCCGCCGTGGCGCCGGCGGAGTTGGACGAGGCCGAACCGCTGCGCTGCCGCCTCGGCGGCGAACGGTCGCTGGCGCTCCTGCCCCTGATCGAGCTGCTGCGGGAACTGGGAGCCGGCACCGCCTGGAACCCACCCCCGCCGCGGGCGACCTTCGTGCTCGACGATCCCAACCTGCACTGGCCCTCCTACGGGTTCCTCTCGTTACCGCAGCTGGGCCGCCACGCCGCCGCCCACGGCTACCACCTGGCCTTGGCGATGGTCCCGCTCGACGCCCGGATCGCCCACCCCGGGGCAGCCCGACTTCTGCGCAAGGGCGGGGAGATCTCCCTCTGCGTTCACGGCAACGACCACTTCGGCGGGGAGCTGGGGCGCGTGGGCGAGCCCGCCGCAGCGCTGGCCCTGGCCGCGCAGGCGAGGCGCCGGATCGCGAGCTTCGCCGAGCGCACCGGCGTACCGGTCTCGCCGGTGATGGTGCCGCCGCACGAGGAGTGCTCGGAGGCGATGGCCGCGGCCCTGGCCCGAACCGGTTTTGCCGCGATCTCAATGACCCGGCCCTTCCCCTGGCTCTCGCCGCCGCCGCGCCACTGGCTGAGCGGTGCCGACGCGGATGCCCACCTCGCCGGCTGGCGTTCGGCCGACCTCACCGCCGACGGGCTGCCGGTGCTGCTGCGCCACCCCTTCACCGCCCCCCACTTCTCCTCCGCCGAGGTCGCCCTGCGCGCCTATCTCGACCAACCGCTGATCCTCTACGGCCACCACGACGACCTTGCCGAGGGGCTGGGCGTCCTCGCCGAGCGCGCAGCCGCGGTCAACCGGCTGGGCGCCGTCCGCTGGGACTCGATGGGAGCCCTGGCTAACGCCAACGTGCACTGGCGCCTCGAGGGCGACCTGCTGCGGCTGCGTCCATATTCGCGCCGGGTCTCGGTCGAGGTCCCGGCCGGCGCCACCCGGGCCGTGGTCGAGCCCCCCTGGGGGGCCGACGGGGAGCAGGTCGAGACCCTCGGCGCCGCCGGGGAGCCCTTCGAGATCGGCGCCGGGAAGCGGCTGGTGCTGCGCCTACGACGACTCGACGCGGTCCCGCCCGAGGCCATCGCCGCTCCCCCTCGCCGCCCCTGGCCGCTGTTCCGGCGGCTCGCCGGCGAGGCGCGCGACCGGGCGGCGCCGGCGCGGCGGCGACTGCGCGCCCGCGCCTGAAGGTCAGCTCTCGGCCAGGGCCATCTGCACGATCGCGTCCTGGCGCTGCCGCCACGAGTTCGCCCGCGCGAACTCAAGCCGCTCGCCGTCGGATGCGCGCCCCATGCTGAGCGCCGCCCCGATCGCCTCGGTCAGGTCGTCGCGGATCGCCACCCGGGAGGAGACGCCGCGGATCGGCGCCAGCTCGAGGGCCGCGACGGGGGCACCGCCGGCCAGGTACTCGTAGAGCTTCAGCGGACTCATCGCCCGGGTCAGGGGGCTGTCGACGTGCGGGATCAGGCAGGCGTCGGCGGCGGCGACCAGGGCGACGACCTCGGGCCGCGACGCCGGCGGGTGGAGGCGGACGTTCGGCAGGGCCCGCAGCGGCGCAAAGTGGGCGCGGTCGAGCAGCGGCCCGACCAGCGAGAACGAGGCCTCCGGCATGGCCGCCGCGGCAGCGGCGATGGCCTCGACGTCGACCCGCGACTCGAGGCTGCCGACATAGAGCAGCCGCGGCCGTGGGAGATCGGCGAACCAGGCCGGCGGCGGCCCCGGAGCCGCCCACTCCCCGGGGTCGACGCCGTTGGGGACCACCGCGCTGGGGCCGCTGGGCCGGATCGCCTCGAGGATCGCCGGCGAGACCGCGGCGACCCGGCGACCGCTCTCGCGAACCCTGCGGTAGGCCTCGCGGTAGGCGGGCCAGAGGCGGCGCAGCGGCTGCGACTCGGCGAGATCGTCGTAGGCGTAGAAGGTCACCGACGAGGCCCACTCCAGCGGCGCGAAGCCGGCGACGAGGGGATGGGTCGTGATCAGGGCCGGCCGTCGCAACCCCCGCCGTGCCGCCACCCGCCACAGCTGCGCGTCCCAGCGCCGGAAGCCACGCTCCAGCGCCCGCACGCCGCGGGGGTCGCTTCGCCGCAGGCGATGCGGGCCGTAGAGCGACGCCGTCTCACCGGCCGGAAAGGCTGGCGGGCGGCGCAGCGCCCCGCGCGCCAGCTTCAGCGGCAGGCTGCGCGGGGTCTCGGCGACCAGGAGGCGGCACACGTCGGGGTGCGTTAGCAGCGTCTCGACCATCCGGTCTTCGGAGAAGCACATGCCACGGGCCACCGCGGTGCCCCAGCTCGCGTAGGCGAAGCTGAAGACGACGTCGCTCTGCGACTGCCCGGACACCGCGCCCCCGTTCAGCGCGTCGCCGGCACGGGCCCGCCCGAACCGACCCGGGGCCGCTCCGTCGGCACGGTCCTGGTTGCCGCTTCGGCAGCCGGTTCGCGGGAGAGGACGGCGACGAAGCCGGCGAAGAAGCAGATCAGGTACGGCAGCTGGGGCAGGGCGAGGATGTCGAGCAGCGCGCCTCCGATCACCATCGCGCTCGCCGCGGCCGCGATCGCGATCGCGGGCCCGGCGCGATCGGGGTCGCCGCAACGGGCGACCCGGTGGGCGAGCAGGAAGATTGCGGCGAAGATCGAGAGATAGGCGAGGATCCCGACCACGCCGGTGCCGATGATCGTGGTCAGGTACTGGTTGTCGAGGATCCGGTATTTCTTCTGGTCGTAGGTCTCATAGCCGCGACCGAGGAGCGGCTGGTTGATCACGTCCGGCTCGATCGCCGCATAGTCGCTCTGGCGGTCGACGGTGCTGCCGAAGCCGAAGAAGTTCTGGGGCAGGAGCTGCGAGGTGACGCCGCCGAGCGCGCCGGGGGTGACGACGTGGACGAGAACGACGAAGGCGACCAGCCCCGGCGCCAGCACCCTCAGCATCCGCGGGCGGTAGGCGATCAGCACGGCGGTCGCGACCACAGGGGCGACGATGCTGGTTTTCCGCTGGGTGGCGAGCGCAGCGGCGATCATGATCGCCGCCGCCAGGCCCCAGACGACCTTGCGCCGCAGCTCGCGGCTTTCGTAGAGCGAGATCAGCGCGTAGGGAAGCGCGCAGGCCATCATCATCGCCGGCGCCAGCGGATGGATGGTGGGGCCGATCACCGAGCGACGACCGATCGAGTCGGAGCTGTGGAGTTCGGGCGGCAGCGTGATCGGGATGAGTTCGCCCAGACCTTCGAAGAAGAAGTTGTATTCCGCCCGATACTCCCAGATGACCCCGATCGCGGTGAGCACGGCCAACCCGCACATCAGGTTCATCAGCGGCCGCACCTCGGAGGGGCGCACGCTCGAGGCGACGACCACGAACAAGGCCATGTAGGACAGCAGCAGCGCCAGCTTGCGCACCCCGAGGTCGAGCTCGCCCAGCCGCACCGTCGTCTCGGCGTTGTGGACCAGGCTCAGGACTGCGATCAGGAAGAAAGCGAAGAAGGCGTAGTGGATCGCCGTCATCCGCAGGCGATCGGTGCCGCCCATCATCACCAGGGAGAGAATCCAGAGGGCGACGATGGCGAGCAGGTAGGGGCGGTCAAGCTTCGCTTCCAGCGGCAGGCCGATCGGCAGGTCGATGCTGTCGAAGGGGACCAGGAAGAGCATCACCATGAAGCCGGCAAGGCACCACGGCATCAGCCTGGCGGTGTGCGGCCAGTCGCCGGCGAGACTCCGCAGGGTGCGGCGGTGGGTCGCCTTCAGGTCCGACAGGACGCCCGACCCGTCGCGACGCGCCGGGGTCACGGCCCGGCGGTCGCCGTGCCGCTCTTACGGCTCTCCTCCCGGCGCCTCGGTTGAGCCACGGGCTCGGCAGGCTCCGACTCGGCACGGCTGCCCTTACCCGTCCCGTTCTCGGCCCCGGAGACAGGCGCGACGTCTTTTTCCTGGAGCCAGTCGCTTGCCTCGGTGCCGACCCTTTCCATGTCCCCGGCCAGGCGCCAGTGGCGCATGAACCCGGAAGCGGCGGCGATCGCGAGGCAGCCGAGCCCGAACACGGTAAGGAAGGCGAGGGTCATCAGGACGTAGTCGGCTTTGCCGCCGACAAGACCGCCCTCGGGGGCGCCGAGCTCGCGCACGACGATGTTTTCGACCAGCGGCACCGAGGAGGTGACCTGCGGATCTTTCGTCGGCGGAGCCACGGCCTCGGCGCGGCGGGCGGCGGCCTTGAGTTCGTCGATGTAGCGCTTGAGGACGGTGAAGGAGCTTTTCGCCAGGGCCAGCGCCTGGGCGGCATCGGGGCCGACCGAGTAGACGGTGATGATCGGGACGTCTTCCTGGGCGGCGAAGACGAGGCGGTATTCCTTGCCCTCGTCGACGAGGTCGCGGGCGCGGGACTCGGCCCCTTGCTGGTCGTAATCCTGGATGCCGGTTCCTTCGCTGAAGGGCCCGGCGGCGGTGATGAGCGCGGGATCGACGTCGATCCCGGCGGCGATCTTGTCGACCGCGTCGCGGCTGCTCAAGTACTGGGCGTAGACCTGGGCGCGGGTCCCGAGGGCGGCGATCTGATCGGAGCCGGCGCCCTCGACCAGGGTGGATTCGGCGGAGTCGACGAGGATCTGGCCGGTGGCGGCGCCGACCGCGACCGAGCGCCGTTCGATCCCGCCGGGACCGATCTTGTAGGCGGTGAGGAAGGCGGCCAGAACCGCAATCGCGAGGAGGACGCCGAGGACGGCCTTCCGCTGCAGAAGTGCCCTGACGAATCCAACTACCTCCATGCGCGCTCCGTTCCTATTTCGGGTCCGTTCATTCCGTCCACATGTCAAGAACGAAGTTCGGCCAGGAAAACTTGCTCGCGCCCCCTGCCTTTCTGCCCACAAGAGACCGGCCTCGAGAAGCGTTTGTTCCCCGATGAGCGCGACCGAGAATGCGAGCCGGCACGAGATGAACGGCGACCAGCTGCGCGAGGCGACGGTGTCGGGCGTCCGCTGGTTCACGCTCGCCAGAGTTGCGACCGAGGCCCTGCAACTGGTCAGCGCGGTCGCCCTGGCCCGGCTGGTCAGCCCGGCCGATTTCGGCAACGCCTCGGTGGCCTTGATCCTGATCCCGCTGGCGGTGATCCTCACCTACGAGGGGTTCGGCAGCGCCCTGGTCCAGCGCAAACTGATCGACACCGGCCACTTCGAGGCCGCGACGCTGACCAGCCTCGCCACCGGCATCGCCCTCAGCCTCCTCGTCTACTTCCTGGCACCGGTGGTCGCGGCGCCGATCTTCAGCGACGAGATCGCCCACCTGATCCAGGTCGCGGCCCCCGCCTTCGCCCTCGCCGGCCTCGGCGCCGTCTCCCGCGCCCGACTTTCCCGCGACCTCGACTTCCGGCCGATCAGCATGATCGAAACCGGCGCCCTCGCGGTCGGCGCCGGCGTCGCCATCGGCCTCGCGGCGCTCGGCCTCGGCGGCGAAGCCGTCGTGATCGGAGCGGTGGCCGGCATCGGCTTCACCTCGCTGGCGATGGTCGCCGTCTCGCCGCCGGGCCGCCCCCGCTGGCGGCGCCGGGAGCTGGTCGAAGTCAGCCGCTTCGGCGCTCCGGCCTCGGCCGCCGGTCTCCTCTACGTCGCCATCAGCAACGTCGACTACGCGGTCCTCGCCGCCCGCCTCAACCCCGCTCAGGTCGGCATCTACTGGCGCGCTTTCCAGATCGGCGTCCTCTACCAGGACAAGATCAGCGGCATCATGATGCGCCTCGCCTTCCCGATCTACTCCCGGACCAACAACCTGGACGAGATGAAGGAGCTGCACGAGCGGGCGACCCGGATCCACGGGGCGGTGGTCGTGCCGCTGCTGGCGATCCTGATCGTCACCGCGCCGGAGCTGATCCCGATGGTCTTCGGCGACGCCTGGCGGGCCGCGGTCGAGCCGACCCAGGTGCTTGCGGTCGCGGGGATGATCGCCGCGATCCTCACCGGCTACTCCCAGGTGATGCTCGCCGCCGGCCGGCCGCGCGCCCTGCTGATCTTCAACTGCGTGGTGCTGGTCGCCTACGGGCTCGCCGTCTACGCCACCGCCAGGCAGGGTCTCGTCACGGTGGCGCTGGCCGTGGTGGGCGTCCACGTTGCGATGCTCGCCGCCGTCTACCTGATCCTCTTCCGCCGCGTCCTCGGGATGCCGGTCGGGCGCCTCTTCACCGACCTGGCGCCGGCGGCGGCGACCGCCGCCCTGGTCCTGGCCGTCGGGCTGCCTGTGGCCGACCTGATGCGGGGGGCCGGCGCGGCCCCAGTCCTGATCGTCCTCCTCGCCGGCTTTGCCGGCTGCATCGTCCAGGCGCTCGCCCTCCGTGCCTTCTTCCCGGAGGTCTGGAGCGACGTCTCCCGCCTGCTTCGCCGATTGCTGCCGGACCGGCTGGCGAAAAGTTCCACCGCCCCGCAGCCGTTGACTCCTTGATGACGGAAAAGGCGACCCATCGCAAGCACGCCCGGGCGGGGATGCTGATGGCGGTCGCGACCTTCGTCATGGCCACCGCCGCCGCGATCCAGGCGGCCCTCTATCTCCACTCCAACGGGACCGACGCGCTGACCGACGGGTTCTTCGTCGCCTTTTCCCTCTACACCGTCTTCGGGGTCTTCAGCCAGAGCATCCGGGTCACCTCGGCGCCGCTGCTGGTTCACCCCACCCGGGCGCTGCCGCTGCGGGAGTTCGGGGCGACGCTCGTCTTCATCGCGCTCGTCGTCGCGGTGCTGACGATTCCCTTCGCCCACCCCCTCTCGATCGCGCTCGCTCCCGGCCTGAGCGACACCGGCCGCGCCGTCACCGAAGAAGCGCTGCCGATCCTCGGCGGGGCGATGATCTTGCAGCTCTGGGCCGCCGGAGGGGCGACGGTGCTCGCGGTTCGGGACCGTTTCGAAGCGGTCGCCGGCGCCTACATCGCCGGCGCCGGCGCCGGCCTCCTCACCTACCTCGTCAGCTCCGGCAGCGCCGGCGAGCTCTCGCTGGGGTACTCGATGCTGGCGATGGCAATCGTCACCTGCGCGCTGATGCTGATTGCGGTGCGCCGCAGCCAACCGCTCGAGCCCGTCGCTCCGCCGCGGCCGCTGCGGGTTCGCCTCCTGATCGCCGACGCCGGCCTGATCCTCGGCCGCACCAGCATCTATCTCGCCTTCAACGCCCTCTACCTGGTCACCCTGGCGCTGACCACCTCCTACGCGCCGGGCGACGCGACCGTCCTCTCCTACGCGTACCTGTTCGCCAGCTACCTGGTCGCCGGGACCGCCTTCGCGCTGGGGATGTCGCGGATCGCCGACATGAGCCGCGACGCCCGCACCGACGAGCTGAAGGCGGTCGGCGGCACCGTTCCCCAGGGCTTCCGCTACTCGATCCTGATCTGCGCCCCCGCCCTCGCCGCCTTCGTTGCCGCCGGGGCGCCGATCATCGGCGCCGTCTTCTCGGCCAGCTTCGACTCCGGCGACGTTCGGATCCTCCAGGAGTTCGGGGCGCTGCTGGCGATCTGGACCGTCGCGGCGCTGCTCGTCAACCTGCTGCTGCCGGCGATGTTCGCCCTCGGGCGGGCCCGGTTCACCAACCTCCTCACCCCGGCGCTGCTCGCCGTCCACGTCGCCGCCTCGCTGCTCGGCGGGGCGCTGTTCGGAGCGGTCGGGGTCGTCGGCGCGGCCTTCGTCGCGCCGCTGCTCTTCGCGGCGACGATGCTGCGCGTCGGAGCGCCCGCGATCGCCGGGCACGTGGCTCGGGAGACCGGCCGCGACGCCTTCCGCTTCCTTCTCCTCGCCGGCGGCTGCTACGGCCTCGGCGCCGCCCTTGGCGCGGCGCTGGGCAGCACCCTGGCCGCGGCGACGGCCGCGGGCGCGCTCGGCTCCGTGCTCTACCTGGCGCTGCTGCCGCTGGTGGCCCGGAGCCAGGTCGACGCGGTCCTGCGAGCGCTTCCCTTGGGCTTCCTCAAGTCGCGGCGGCGCGCAACCCCCGCCGCCCCGGCGGCCTAAACCCTAGGGGCCCCCTCAGGGCCCGTAGTGCTGCTCGGAGGGAACCCAGGTGACGCCGCGGCCGTTGACCAGCCGGTAGTCGTCGAGCGCCGGGTTGAGGAAGGCGGGCGCGCAGTCCTTGGTCGTCCCCC
>Ga0190269_10001237_pt1 | contig 12348 bp, 12 predicted proteins | sample Popmic249IS_FD_133749 | JGI IMG/M metagenome (GOLD analysis project Ga0190269, IMG submission 133749) | Populus adjacent soil microbial communities from riparian zone of Blue River, Arizona, USA - 249 IS | ecosystem: Environmental > Terrestrial > Soil > Riparian zone | place: USA: Arizona...
AATTCCACCTGCGCATGTCGCGCGCCGAGATCGGCAGCTACCTGGGCATGAAGCTGGAAACGGTCAGCCGCACCTTCTCGGCCTTCCAGCAGCAGCGCCTGCTGGAGGTGGACAAGAAGCACGTGCGCATCATCGACCTCGACGGCCTCACGCAGGCCTTCGAGACGCGCGTCCAGTAAGCCGCCTGGTCCTCAGCCGCTTCCTTCGTCCTGCAGGAAGCCCCGGACGCCCTCGGCCAGCCATGGTCCGAGGGCGATTGCATTGGTGGGGTGCGAAATGGTGTCGCAGCTGACCACGCGCGAGATGCCGGCGCGGTGCAGCAGGTCCAGGCCATTCCTGTCCAGCAGCGCATGCACCGCGATGCACAGCGGCTGGCCCCAGCCGGCGGCGCGCAGCACGTCGGCCGCGCTGGCCAGCGTGTGGCCGCTGGAGGCGATGTCGTCCAGCAGCACCGGCACGCGACCCTCACAGTCTGCACCGTGCGGCATGCGCACCTGAACGTCGCGGTCGCCGCGCCGCTCCTTGGTCATCACCACGTAGGGGGCGCCCATGCGGGCGGCCACGTCGGCCACCCATTGTTCGCTCTCGCTGTCCGGCCCCACCAGCAGCGGCTGGGGCACCTCGCGCGCAAGCCATTGCGCAATGGCCGGCGCCGCGGCCACGACCTTGCTGCGCGCGGTGTAGATCGCATCCAGCGAAGCGATGCGGTGCAGGTGCGGATCCACCGTGACCAGGAAATCCACCGCCGCCGACAGCAGCCGGGCGTAGGTACGCGAGGTGATGGCCTCGCCGGGGCGGAAGCGCTCGTCCTGCCGCATGTAGGGCAGGTAGGGCGCCACCAGACCGACCTGCGCCGCGCCGAGGCCGCGCGCGGCGTCGGCGGCGAACAGCAGGGTCAGCGTCTTGTCGTCCGGGTGGTCCAGGTGCGCGGCCAGCAGCACGCGCTGGCCCTGCACCCCGGTGCGCAGGCGCACCAGCCCCTCGCCGTCGGGGAACCGGTGCACTTCCAGCATGCTGGCCGGGCAGTGCAGCAGCGACGCGAGCGTCTGCGCCAGCTTCTCGGCGCCGGGGAGGGCCAGGATGATCGTGTTCATACCCCTCCCAGCGTACCTCAGGCCACCTGCAGGCGGTCGACCACGCGCGTCACGCCGCGGGCGGCCAGCGCGGTGCCGATCGCCGCGTCGTGCTCGGCCAGCGAGTGCACCCTGCCGGTGAGCGTCACCACGCTGCCGTCGACCTCGATGGCGATGTGGCTGGCGTCGCGCTGGGCCCGGCGGGCGAAGGCGGCAGCGATCTCGTCGCGCAGCTGGTCCGGGTCGGCCCGGCGGCGCAGCCGGATGGCGTTCGTCACGCCGCGCACGCCCATGAGCGGCTGCACGCACTGCTCGGCGCTGGCGGACTGGTAGTTCCAGTCGACCTCGCCGCTGAGCGTGACCCAGCCGTCCTCCACCCGCACCTGCACGCTGTCTTCCGGCACCAGCGAGTGCCAGTCCAGCGCGTGCAGGGTGGCCTGCGCGATGTCACCGTCGCTGCGCTGCTGGCCCGCCGGCAACTGCACCTGCAGGTCGATCGCCAGCCCGCGCGCGCCCGACACGCGCCGCACGGCCAGTTCCGCCGCCCGCTTCTGCAGGCAGGTGTCCACCGCGCCGGAGAGGGTCACCACCCCGGCGCGCACCGCCACGTCGATGCGGTCGGCATTCACGCCGGGGTCCCAGGCCAGCTCGGCCTGCACGTCGGATTGAAGTTGCGCGTCATCCTTCATCGATGCCCCTCCTGGCCATGGCCATACACGGGACAAGATCGCGCCGCGGCTGCCGCCTGCCGTTGATGCAGCTCAAGGTTCATGCGCTGCCGGGGCCGAAGAATCGCTGTTGCAGTACGAAAGGAACAGGCACATGGACAGCATGCTGGTGGTGGTCTATTCGGAGACCGGGCTGGCGCGGGACGTCGCGCGGCAACTCAACGCGGAGCATGGCTGGCCGGTCGGCGAGCTCCACGACCTGCGCTCGCATCCCGAAACACCGGGCGTGCTGCGGCCGCTGCTGGATTCGCTGCTGCACCGGGACGCGCCCATCGCGTACCAGGGGCCGGAGCCGGGCGACTTCCGCACCGTGATCCTCATCACGCCGATGCTCGCCGGCCACGTGCCCGCGGCCATGCGCGTCTTCCTGGGCCACCACCGCGAGGAACTGCGGCGCGTGGCCATCGTCTCCATCCTGAAGTCCGAGGACGCGGTGAGCGCCGTGCCCGAAGTCGCGCAACTGCTTGGCCACGCGCCGATCCACAACGCGACCTTCACCGCCGCCGAGCTCGAAGGCGGCGGCGGCGAGCAGCGCGTGCGCGAGTTCGGTGATTTCCTGCAGCCGCGCAGCACCGCCGTGCAACTGTCGGAAGCGCGCCTGTCGGCGGCCTGAACGCCTGAAACGACGAAGGCCGGCGTTGCCGCCGGCCTTGCATTGCGTGAGCGCGCAGCGGCTCAGCCGGCGTCGCCTGCGAGCAGCTTCGGGTCCGCGTGCAGCTTGACCTCGCCGCGGCGGATGCGCAGCGATTCCTCCACCTTGCGCCGGGCGGCGTCGAAGGCGTCGCGCAGGGCCACGTAGGCGTCTTCGTCACGCACGTGGTTGATTGCCAGTTCATGCCCCGGCAACGTCACGTCGATGCGCACGGCGAACGGACGGCCCTGGTGCGAATGCTTGTGCTCCTGCTCGATCGTGATGCGGCAGGCGATCACGTCGGAGCCGAAGCGATCGAGCTGGGCCACCTTGCCCTTCACCGCTTCTTCGAGCGCCTGCGATGGCGCCATCCCGATGAATCGCAGGTCGAGTGGCAGTTTCATGTCTTTCCTTTCTTTCTTCTGCTGGCAAATCGTTGTCAATGCCTGGTCGGCCCCGCGAAGCCCACCGACTGCGCCAGCGCCACGCGCTGGTGCGGCTTGAGCCCCAGGGCGGCAGCCAGCGCGCGGCGGTCGATCTGGCCGCGCACCACGGTCGCCAGGCCGGCGCCCGCGCAGTACAGGTAGACGTTCTCCACGATGCAGCCGACGTCCGCGCCGGCGAGCACGCCGTGTTCCTCGGGGTCCATGCCGTCGCCGGCCGGCAGGTGATGGTGGTCGATCACGTAGACGAGGTTCAGCGGTGCGACCGACACGAAGTCCTGCGTGCCCGTGAGCGCGCGTAGGTCGCCCGCGCGCGCGCGCACCAGCCGGTGCTCGCGGGCGTCGTAGCACCAGGCGCCCCCGGGCAGGATAGCGTAGACCAGGATCTCCTGCGTATCGCAGGCGGTGGGTGCCGTGCGGCCCCAGCTGCCCGGCCGGTTGACGCCGAAGCCGGCCCACAGCAGCGCCGAGACCTGCTCCAGTGTCAGCGCGTCGGGCAGGTACTCGCGCGTGCTGTGGCGCTTCTTGAGCGCCGCTTCGAGGGTGAGGTTGCCCTGCAGCCGGGGAGTCGGCAATTGCATGGTGTCCATCAGCGGGTCGGACGGGATGATCGCCATGGGCCGGTTCCTCCTGGGCGTTGCCACAACCCGAAGATGACGCACGGACCCTCCCGCGGGCTTGCGTTGCCTCAAGAAAGAGGCGCAACATGGCCGTCCCGCCGACCGGGGCCGCCTTTCCTGGAAGCCACGCAAGTGTTCCGCGACCGACTGCAAGCTGCCGAACGACTGGCCGATGCGCTGGCCGCGTACCGCGGCCTCCACGCGCTGGTGCTGGCGATCCCGCGCGGCGCCGTCCCCATCGGTGCGCTGGTCGCGCAACAACTGCAAGGCGAGCTCGACCTGGTGCTGGTGCGCAAGCTGCACGCGCCCGGTGCGCCCGAATTCGCCGTCGGCGCCGTCGACGAGGCCGGCTGGACCTACGTGGCGCCGCATGCGGCGGCCGTGGGCGCCACCGCCGCGTACCTGGAGGAACAGAAGGAAGACCAGTTGCACGAGCTCGCCCGCCGCCGGCAGCTCTATACCCCCGGGCGCGGCCCGGCCGATGTCGCCGGCCGGGTGGTGATCGTGGTGGACGACGGCCTGGCCACCGGTGCGACCATGGTGGCCGCCCTGCATGCGCTGCGCCAGCGCGGGCCGAAGCGACTGGTGTGCGCGGTGCCGGTGGCCTCGCGCGAGGCCGTGCAGCTGGTGGGCGGGCACTGCGACGAGGTGGTGTGCCTCGAGGCGCCCGCGCGCTTCGCGGCCGTGGGGCAGTTCTACGCCTCGTTCCCCCAGCTGGAGGACGAGGAAGTGGTCGCCCTGCTGGCGGCTAACCCTCCATCAGCTCGGTAAGCGACGCGTCGGTGTGCATGCGCGAGATCGCGGCGGCGAACAGGGCCGCCGTCGGCAGCACGCGCAGCTTGTCGCGCACGGGGCCGGCGGGCAGGCGGAACGGCGGCACCGTGTCGGTGATCACGATGCTGTCCACCGCGTCGTCGGCCAGCAGTTCGGCGGCGCCACCCACGAACAGGCCGTGCGTGGCGGCCGCGTGCACTTCGGCCGCGCCCTGCGCCCGGCAGGCGCGGGCGGTGCGCGCCAGCGTCTTGCCGGTGCCGATGCGGTCGTCGATCACGATCACGCAGCGGCCGGCGACGTCGCCGATGATGGCCTCGCCCCCGGTTTCCATCTCGCCGCGCGCCTCGTCGGCGAAGGCCGCGCCCACCGGCCGCCGCAGCACCGACGACAGGCGCCGGCGGAACTGCTCGATGCGCTTGATGTCGGCGGCACCGGGGGCCACCACCACCGCCGGCCGGTCGCCCAGGTGGGTGGCGAAGTGGCGGGCGAACATGCCAGCGGCCTCCAGGTGCTCGGTGCGGCAGCGGAAGGCGTTCTGGTAGGCCGCCAGGTTGTGCACGTCCAGCGTGACGACGCGGTCGGTGCCCACGGCCTCGAACAAGGCGGCGACGTAGCGCGTGGTGACCGGGTCGCGCACCTTCGTCTTGCGGTCCTTGCGCGTGTACGGCATGTAGGGCATGACCGCGGTGACGCTGGCGGCCGAGGCGTCCTTGAGGGCGCCGATGAAGAACAGCAGGCGGCACAGCTTGTCGTTGACCCCCTGTTCGCTGTCCCCGTGCAGCGACTGCAGCACGAACACGTCGCGCCCGCGCACGCTGGCCAGCGGCCGGGCCTTGTGTTCGCCGTCGTCGAAGGCGCGCTCCTCGTGCGGCGAAAGCTCGGCGCCCAGCTGGGCGGCGACGGCTTCGCCCCAGGCGCGGCTGGCCTGCATGGCGAAAAGGCAGGGGGGATCGTGGCTCATTCGGGCATTATCCGTGGGGAACGTTGCGCCGAATCTGATCCCCGCCGCCCACGGCGGGCTTGACGCCGGTCAAGCAGCGGCGCGGAGGGCGGGAAAGAGTGGAGCCATGATCACGTTTCGCACATTCGCGGCGGCCCTGGCGGCGCTGTTGCTGTCCGCCGCGGCCCAGGCCGCCGGGCTGCTCGGGCCGGCAGCGCTGCTGGCGCGCCATGCCGGCCTGGGCCCGCAGCTGGCCGGCAATGCCTTCGGCGGCGCCCTCGTGCTGCAGTCGGACGAGCCGCCGCGCCGCATCGAGGGCGATGTCTATGCGGTGCTGGAGCACCCCTTTGCCGCCGTGTCCACGGCGCTGTCCGATCCCGCGCAGTGGTGCGAGATCCTGATCCTGCACCTGAACACCAAGCATTGCCGTCGCGCGGAGCTGCAGGGGGTGCCGCGCGTGCAGCTGCGGGTCGGGCGCAAGGAGCCGCAGGCGGTGCAGGACGCCTCGCTGCTGGATTTCGCCTGGCACGCGCCCCAGGCGCGAGGCGACTACCTCGCCGTGCAGATGGACGCGCCGGACGGCCCCTACGACACGCGCGACTACCGCCTGTTCGCCGAGGCGGTGCCGCTGGCCGGCGGGCGCACCTTCCTGCACCTGGGCTACGGCATGGGCTACGGCGGCGCCAGCCGGCTGGCGATGCAGCTGTACCTGGGCACCATCGGCCGCGACAAGGTCGGCTTCACGCGGGTGCGCCGCGGCGACGGCGAGGATTTCGTGGACGGCATGCGCGGCGTGGTGGAGCGCAACACGATGCGCTATTACCTGGCGATCGACGCCTACCTCGACTCGCTGGCGCTGCCGGCGGGCCAGCGGCTCGAGAAGCGCCTGCACGCCTGGTTCGACGCCACCGAGCGCTATCCGCGCCAGCTGCACGAGGTGGAGCGGGAGGCGTATCTGCGGATGAAGCGGGAGGAGGTGCGGCGGCAGGGGGTGGCGCCCTAGGATCGCTCCTCGTCGCGCAGCGGCTCCCGGGCCGCCGCGAGCCACTCCAGCACCCTCGCATCCGCTTCGGAGGCATCGCCGGTGCGGGTGCGCAGGCGCTCGCGCAGGACTTCCATGGGCGCTTCGCAATCGACGATCGCGAACGGCACGTCCCAGGTGCGGGCGAGGGCGCGGGCCTCGTCGCGTTCGCCGCGGCGCAGGAAAGCCGCATCGAGCACCACCGGCCAGCCCGCCGCCAGCAGCGTGGCCGCCAGCGTGAACAGGCGCGCATACGTCGCACGCGTGGCCTCCGGCGTGTAGAGATCGACGCCGTTCCCGCGGGACGACGCCAGCGGCGCCAGCCCATGCAGGCGCTTGCGCTCCACGTCCGAGCGCAGGCGGATCGCACCGGCGGCTTCCAGCAGTTGCTGGGACTGCCACGTCTTTCCCGAGCCCGGCAGCCCGTGCGTGATCCACAGCCGCGGCTGCGCGGGCGCACTCCAGCGCAGCGCTTCGGCGGCATATCGCCGCGCGTCGGCGCAGTGCGGCTCGCGCAGCTGGCAGGCCAGTGCGCGCACCAGCGCCCGGTAGGCCAGGCACAGGCGCAGCCCCGGCACGCCTTCGTACTCGCCCGTGTGCTGCAGCCAGCCATCGAGCAGGCGCCAGGCGAGGGCGGGCAGGCCGTGCGCCGCCAGGTCCATGACCGTGAAGGCGATGTCCTCGACGACGTCGATGCAGCGCAGCGCCGGATCGAACTCCACCGCGTCGAAGGCCATCACCTCGCCTTCGAGCGTGAGCAGGTTGGCCAGGTGCAGGTCGCCATGGCCTTCGCGCACGTGGCCGCCGGCAGCACGCGTGCGCCACAGGGGCAGCACCGTCTCGGCTTCCTCGTCGATCCAGCGGGCGAGCTGCGCCTGCCGGGCGGCCGGCCACAGGCCGGTGGCGCCCCGCAAGGCGGACCGGACGCGCTCGCCCAGGTCCTTGTCGCCCGGCTCCCGGCGCGGGGCCTCGGAATGGAAGGCGCCGAGCCGGCGCGCCAGCCGGTCCAACAGCGGCGCGTCCAGCGTGCCCCGCGCCGCCCGTTCGCTGAGCAGGGCGCCTGGCGGGAAGCGTCGCATGCGCACGGCATGTTCCAGCGCCGGGCCGTCGCCGTCGATCGCAGGCTCCTCGATGCTGCCGGTGATGCGCGCCACGCCCAGGTACAGGCCGGGCGCGAGCCGTTCGTTCAGCCGCACCTCCTCCTCGCAGCAGGCGCGCCGGCGTTCGGCCGAGGCGTAGTCGACGAAGGGCAGCCGCAGCGGCTTCTTGAGCTTGTAGGCGAAGTCGCCCGCCAGCAGCACCCACGAGATGTGCTTCTCGATCACTTCGGCGCCGAGGCGCCGGGCCAGCGCCCGGACCAGCGCAAGGGAAGCGGCGGCATCCATGGCTTCAGGGCCGGCGCGCCTGCACGCGCTGGCCGTCGCTCACGCTGGGGGGCGGATAGAGGATCACCTGGTCGCCGGGCTTGAGGCCCGTGCGCACCCAGGCCTCGCTGCCGTTGCGCCCCGCGAGCTCCACCGGCTGCAGCTTCGCGCGCGCGTCCTCGACGCGGAACACGCCCATGCCGCCGTCGCCGATCGGGAACAGCGCGCCGACGGGCACCAGCACCGCCTGGTCCACCTGCTGCGTCAGGATGCGCAGCGTGACGCGGAAGCCGTCACCCATCGCGCGCCAGCCTTCCGGCGGCGCATCCACATCCACCACGACCTTCACCCGCTGCTCCTCGATGCCGAGCGCCGAGACCTTGGTGAAGGCGGCGGGTTCGACCAGCCGCACGCGGGCCTTCACCGGCGGGCCGCCCCAGCGTTCGACCACCGCGGCGCCACCGGGCCGGGCCTGCACGGCTTCGGTCGTGAGCAGTTCGGCGATCACCTCCATGCGCGCGGGATCGCCCAGGTCGACCAGCGGCGCCCCCGCGGCCACCGTGGCCTCGCTGGCCTGGGGGATCCGCAGCACCACGCCGTTCACCGGCGAGCGCACCGTCAGCGGCCGGCCCGCCTGCACGCTGCCGTTGGCCGGCAGCAGCGCCGCGGCGGCCTGCGCCTGCTCGTGGACCGCGGCCTCGCGTTCGGCGCGCGCCACGTCGACCTCGCGTCTGGCCGCCGCGAGCGCCAGCCGCGCGCTGTCCAGCCGGGAAGCGGCGAGGAAGCCCTCCCGCGCGAGCTTCTCGGTTCGATGCAGTTCCAGCTGCGCCTCCTCGGCCGCCACCTGGGTGCGCGCGATGCGCGCCATCGCCCGTGCGACGTTGGCCACCGTGGCCTGGTGGCGCGCGGCCGCCTCGCGCGCGCTGCGCTCGTCCACCATCGCCGACATCACCGGCATCAGCACCGCCACCGGTTCGCCCGCCGACACGTGGTCGCCCTCGCGCAAGGCGATGCGCAGCACCCGCGCGGCCACCGGCGCCGACACGGTGTAGCGGTCCTTCAGGCGCGTGCGGCCATCCTCCTCGATCGACTGTTCGTAGCGGCCCAGCACCACCGCGGCGGCTTCCACCGTCACCGGCCGCGGCGAGAAGGCCCAGGCGAGCAGGGCGGCCGTGGCGATGCCGGCGGCCGCGAGGGAGAGGGTTCTCTTCTGGAGCACGGATTACTCCCGGGTCTTGAGGGCGGCGACCATGTCGAGGCGATCGATGCGCCGGCGAACCACCAGTGCGCTGGCGACGCCCGCGGCCACGATGCAGATGGCGGACCACGCGTAGGTGCGGGGCTGGATCACCACCGGGAACAGGAACTGGTCGGTGCGCATCAGGTCCACGATGCCGTGGGTGAGCGACCATCCGAGCAGCATGCCCACGGGCAGTGCCACGGCGATGCCGACGGCGAGCTCGCCCAGCAGCAGCAGCGAAACCTCGGCGCGCGTGAAGCCCAGCACGCGCAGGCTGGCGAGTTCCCAGCTCCTCTCGGCCAGCGCGATGCGGGCGTTGTTGTAGACGACGCCCACCGCGATCACCGCCGCGAACACGGTGAGGATGGTGCTCATGATGCGCACGTTGCGGGCGCTGATCTCCTCCATGTTGCGCAGCATGGTGGACTTGCTGAAGGCGCCGGCCACCTTGGGCCGGCCCTGCGTCGCCTCCAGCACCCGCGGCAGGTCGGCGCTGGCCACGCGCAGGCTGAAGAAGTTGGCGAGGTCGCCGTCGCCCAGCATGCGGTTGAGCGCATCGCGCTGGATGAAGGCGTTCAGTCCCATCATGTCGCTGACGGTGGCGCGCAGCACCATGGGCACGATCTCGCGCGCGCCTTCGCGCACCTCGACGTCCACCATGTCGCCGGGCTCCAGGTGCAGCTTGGCGGCGAGGCGGTCCGTCATCAGCAGGCCGTCGGGGGGCGCTTCGGCGGGGCGCTGGTCCACGTCGACCACCCGCTGCAGCAGGGCCACCGGCGGGTGGCCGTCGACCAGGCCCTTCGCGCTGCGGTGGCCATGGCTGAAACGCACCTGCAGGCGCCGGCCCGATTCCACCTGCAGCACGCCGGGCAGGCGCGCCAGCTCGCGCGCCGCGGCCGCATCGACCGGCTCCGTCATCCACACGATCACGTCGCCGCGCATGCCGTGCTCGAACTGGGTCGTCACGATGGCCTCGATGGCGTCGCGGAAGAAGTTGCCCATGATCACGATCGCCACCGAGGCGGCGATGCCGCCGACGGTGAGCGCCGCGCGCAGCGGCCGCCGCTCCACGTTGCGCACGATCATGCGCACCGCGGGCGTGACCGGCAGGCGCGGCACGCGTTCGAGCAGGGCGCGCCGGTAGCGGCCGGGAGCGGGCGGGCGCATCGCCTCGGCCGGCGACAGGCGCACGGTGGAGACGATCGCGGTGAGCGTTCCCAGCACCGCGGTGGCGGCCACGATGCCGAAGCCGACCAGCGCCAGGGAGGCGCCCACGTGATGCTCGAACTGCGGGAAGCGGAACAACTCGGCGTACAGGCCCGTGAGCATGCCGCCCATCCAGCGCCCCAGCAGCAGCCCCAGCGCATAGCCGCCCAGCACCATGGGCGCCACCAGCTTCAGGTAGTGCAGGGCGATGGCGCCGTCGCGGTAGCCGAGCGCCTTGAGCGCCGCCACCTGTTCGCGCTGCGTGGCCACCAGCCGCGCGGTCACCACGTGCAGCAGGAAGCCGGCGACGGCCAGGAAGATCGCCGGCAGCACCGTGCCCATCACGCGCTGCTCCCGGATCTCGTTGTCCAGCATCGCGTGCGAGCCCTGTTCGTCGCGCCCGTGCGCAGGCGTGCCGCCCAGGCCGCGCAGCCGGCGCGTGACCGCGTCCAGCACCGCGGGTTCGGAGGCGGAGGGCGCGAGCTTGAGGGCCACGCGGTTGAAGGCGCCGCGCATGTCCATGGCCGCCGCCAGTTCGTCGTGGTCGACCCAGAACACCCCGAAGGCGCGCAGGTCGGGCAGGCCCATGAGGCCGCCGAAGATGTACTCGGGCGACAGCGCGGTGCCGGTGAGGCGCAGCGTGCGCCGCTTGCCGTTCACCAGCGCCGACACCGCATCGCCCGGCTTGAGCCGGTGCGCCTGCGCGAAGGACACGGTGACCACCGCTTCCAGCTCGCCGCCGGCGCGGCTGCCGGCCTCGGGCCACCGGCCCGCCTGCAGCAGCACCTGGTTCAGGCGCAGCGGCCGGCGCGCGTCCAGGCCGATCAGCTGGCCGATGACCGGGTCCACCGTGCCGGGGACGCTCACGCGCGCGACCGCCTCCACGGTGGTCTGCACGTCCAGCACGCCGGGCACTTCGGCGATGCGCTTCGCCAGCGAGGCGGGCGCGCGCCGCACCATCGCGAAGGCGTCGGCGAAATGGGCCGAGGCGTAGAAGCTGTCGCGCGCGCCGGCCAGCGAATCGACGGCGGAGAGCGTGGCGATGAAGCCGCCGATGCCGCTGGCGACCACCAGGGCGATGGTCACGGCCTGGCTCCACAGCAGCCGAAGGTCGCGCAGCACCTTGCGATCGAGCGCGTTCATCGCTTCACCAGGCCAGTTCGGCGGGCGTGAGCCGGCGGGCGGGCCGCTCCTCGCTCGCGATGCGGCCGTCGGACACGCGCAGCACCCGGTCCGCCATGCCGGCGATGGCGGCGTTGTGCGTGATCACCACCGCGGTCGTGCCGAGCTCGCCGTTGATCCGCGCGATCACCTCCAGCACCAGCTTGCCGGTGGCGTAGTCCAGCGCGCCCGTGGGCTCGTCGCACAGCAGCAGTTGCGGCCGCTTGGCGATCGCGCGGGCGATGGCCACCCGCTGCTGCTCGCCGCCCGAGAGTTGCGAGGGGAAGTGGTTGCGCCGCGGCGCGAGCCCCACCAGCGCCACGGCCTCGTCCACCGGCATCGGGTCGGCCGCGATGTCGGTCACCAGGGCGACGTTCTCCGCCACCGTCAGGCTGGGGATCAGGTTGTAGAACTGGAACACGAAGCCGACGTGCTCGCGCCGGTAGGTGGTGAGCGCCTCGTCGCCGGCGCCGTGCAGCGCGTGCTCCTCGAAGAACAGCTCGCCGGAGGTCGGCACGTCGAGGCCGCCCAGGATGTTCAGCAGGGTGGACTTGCCGCTGCCGGAAGCTCCCAGCAGCACCACGAATTCGCCGCGCGCCACCTCCAGGTCCACGGAGCGCAGCGCATGCACGGCGGAGTCGCCGCTGCCGTAGACCTTGGACAGCGCATGGGCACGCAGCACCGGGGCCATGGACCCAATGTAGGCAGGCGCGCGGGTCCGACCTTGACGGTGCGCAAGGGCCGGGCCGGGCCGGCACGCCGCATGCGCGCAACATGGAGATCCCCATGACGGCCCGTCCTTGACCTGCGGCAAGCTTTGCGCCGCATCGAAGCTCGACCATCGGTCCATGGCAGCATCCCTGAACGACGACTACACCCCCCGTCCCGACCCGCTGGACCTCCCCCTCAAGAGCGCCCTGGTGCGCATGGCGAGCGGGATCTCGCCGGCCTCGGTGGCCCTGGCGCACGTGGACTGGCTCACGCACCTGGCGGTGCTGCCGTCCAAGCAGGCGGCCCTGTCCACCAGCGCCTTGCTCAAGACGGCCTCCTGGATGAACTACGTGGCGCGCAGTGCCTGCAAGCCCGACACGCCGCCCTGCGTGGAGGCGCCGCCGGACGACAAGCGTTTCACGCACGCCGAGTGGCA
>Ga0190269_10001238_pt1 | contig 12337 bp, 12 predicted proteins | sample Popmic249IS_FD_133749 | JGI IMG/M metagenome (GOLD analysis project Ga0190269, IMG submission 133749) | Populus adjacent soil microbial communities from riparian zone of Blue River, Arizona, USA - 249 IS | ecosystem: Environmental > Terrestrial > Soil > Riparian zone | place: USA: Arizona...
AAAGGTCTGTGGCTGCCCGAGGCGGGACGGACCCATCCGGACAAGATCGCGCGCAAGGTGTTCGTGCTTACGCTGGCTTACGTCATCGCGTTCGCGGGCTCGATTTGGGCGTTCATCCGCCCGGTATGAACGAGTGGTGAACCCTGTCTGAGCCTGTTGTGAGCCAGCATCTGGCGCGTGCAGCCGTGTCGAGCTAGACGCATTCGTAGCGACATGCTGCAGATCTTCCGACGCCGACCATGGCTGCGCGACGTGCTGATCGTCGTGGTCGCGCTGGTCGGGATCCGCGCCTATCAACAGCGCGACTTGCCGAACGGCCCGGCGCCGCCGTTCGAAGGCGATCTGTTGGACGGCTCGCGCGCAGCACTCGCCGTCTACCGCGGTGAGCCGCTGCTCGTGCACTTCTGGGCCACCTGGTGTGGCGTGTGCCGCATGGAGCAGGGCTCGCTCGACGCCATCGCTGCGGATCGCCCTGTGCTCAGCATCGCCAGCCGCTCGGGCGATGCAGCCGCGGTCAGTACGTACGTGACGAGTCACCAGGTGAAGCCCGGCGTCATCGTGGATAGCTCCGGCGCGCTCGCCGAGCGCTATGGCGTTCACGCGTTTCCCACGACCTTCGTGCTCGATCGCAACGGCGACATTCGCTTTCGTGAGGTCGGGTACACGACCGAGCTCGGGCTGCGTGCCAGGTTGTGGCTGGCCGGATGGTAGCGACGCGCTAGCGCGTCATTCTCCCTGCTTTTCGAGCAGCTCGCGCAGCTCCGTGAACTGCTCGCGCAGCTCATCGACGAAGAAGCTCACGAGCGCGGCGGGCACCAGCTCCTTTGGCACACCTGGGTTGTTGCTGCCCCTGCCGTGCAGCGCGTTGATCACAGCTCGGATCCGGTCGACACGGGCTTCGTCTTTGGGCGAGGTCATAGCTACGCATCATAGGTGTTCTTGCGGCTTCTGCAAAAAGCGGTGTGGCGAGGTTCGATTTTGGCGCGCTGTGCAGCCACGAGCGGCGCTGCCGATCGCTGCGCATCCTTACACCGCGTCCCGTGCCGGTCGGCATTGCGGCCTCGACAGGTTGATCAAAGCGCTGTATCAGCGCGAGATGCGGGGCTCGTCGAGACTCACGCAGCAACCCCGCACCTCGGGAGGTTTTCTAGTGTCGGGCACAATCCAAGGCATGCAGCGCTGGCTGCTCTTGCTCCTATTGATCGGGCAAGCAGGTTGTTATCGCGCGAGCTTCTACACAGATCCCAAGCTGGTGCGCGGCTTGGAACATGATCAGTGGACCAGCTTCTTCGTGTTCGGTCTCGTCGGTACGCAGGAGATCGATGTGCGCAATTTCTGCGAGGGCCGTCCGATCGCGGAGGTCAAGACGGGCGGAAACTTCGCGACCAGCTTGGTGTCCGCGGTGACGCTGGGCATCTACACGCCGCGCAAAGTCTACGTGACCTGCGCCGCCGGGCCGGGCCAGAGCAAGTTCGGCAGCAGCCGTAGGCTGCAACTCGACATCGACAGCGCAGGCCAACCTATGCGCGCGCTGGTCGTTAGCGAAGCCGGGCGCACGCAAGTCGCGCACATCACACCGATCGCGCCTGACACGTACCGCGTTCGCTATGCCACGGGAGGTGCACGATGAACGCCATCAAGAACCTTTGTTGGATTGGTCTGATCGCGACCTGCTCGGCGTGCTTCACCACGACCTTGCGCTCTGGGCAGCCAGCGAATGCTGCGCGACTCGAAAATGATCGGCGTTGGCACCATGGTGTGGTCTGGGGCATCGCCGAGCTCAGCGGTCCTTATGACCTCAAAAAGATCTGTCCGAACGGTTGGGCCGAGGTCACGACCGAGACGTCGTTCCTGAATGGCCTACTGACCTACATCACCTCGAGCATCTACACGCCGCAGAGCGTGACCATTCGCTGCTCGGGCGGGGAGTCTGAGCCGAGCGACGAAGCGGTCGAGTCTGACACCAGCGAGGCTGCCGCTCCTAGCGGCAAACGCAGCTTGTAGTTAGATGCGGGTGCGCGAAGGGTAAGAGCCGAGCACGCGCAGCGACAGCGTGTTCACTCTTACGCCTTCGACCGCCTTGGCGACGTTTGGATCGCTGAGGTTGCCTTCGAAGTCGATGTAGAAGATGTATTCCCAGGGCGTGTTGGGGCGCGGGCGCGATTCGATCTTGGTGAGGCTGAGGCCGTGCTCCGCGAGCACGCTGAGGCAGCGAACCAGCGCGCCTTTTTCGTGGCGGGTGGTGAGGATCAGCGACGTCTTGCAGGGCACCGCGAGCGCGAACTCGGCCGGTTGCTTCGCTGCCACGACGAAGCGCGTGTAGTTGTTCGACTGGTTGGCGATGTCGCGCGCGAGCACCTCGAGGCCGTACAGCGCCGCAGCATGCTCGCCTGCGACAGCCGCCTGATCGCGCCGCCCTTCGTCGCGCACCTTCTTCATCGCCATCGCGGTGTCCGTAAACGAGTGCACGGCTGCGTCTTTCAGTCCATCCAAGAAGACGCTGCTCTGCATGAGCGCCTGGGGATGTGAGTACACGTGCCGGATCTCTTCGAGGCGCGTGCCCGGCAAGGACGCCAGGCAGTGCTCGATCTTCAAGACCTCTTCGCCCACGAGGTGCAGGTCGAGACGTGCGAGCAAGTCGTAGGCATCGTTGATGGATCCAGCTGTCGTGTTCTCGATGGGCTGCATCGCGAAGTCGACTTGGCCGGTGAGCACGGCGTTGAGCAGCTCAGCGAAACTGTTGTGGCCAACACACACGAGCTCGTGGACGCGGTCGCCGAAGTGACGCTCGGCAGCGATCTTGCTGTATGCGCCGTCTGTGCCTTGGTAGCCGACGACCACGCGCTTGGGGAGGCTGAGCATGGTGAGGGGGTAGCACGGCTCACAGCCTCGCGACTACCCCGTACGGGGAAGAGGGTGCGGACCGCAGCTGTGAGCGGCCGACCAAGGCAAATCCCACCGGTCGGCTCCCCAGGGTCGAACGTGGTTCCCCGTCGCAACATCTGGTATTTCAGATAGGGCACTCGGACACAGGCTGGCACTTCGTGGGGATGGTGGGAAATCCATGTCGAACCTCGATCAGCTTTTGGCGGAGCCTCGGCATCTTGTGGTGATTTGCGGAGGAGCCGTCTCCGGCTCCGAGGCCGCAGCGATCTGCGCTGCGCGCGGCGTGCTCGCCGTGGTGCTCGAGCAGAACACCAGGCCATACGGAAAGATCGAAGACGGTCTGCCGCGCTGGCATGACAAGCTGCGCCGGCAGGAGTACGCGCGCATCGACGAGAACCTTTCGCGGCCGGGCGTGGTGTTCGTTCCGCGCGTGACGCTGGGGCGAGATCTCAAGCTCCCTGAGCTCGCAGCGCGGCCGGGCGTGTCTGCGGTGCTGCTCGCGAACGGCGCGTGGCGTGACCGCCCGCTCGTGCTCGATGGGATCGATCACTTGCAGGGCAAAGGGTTCGTCTACCAAAACCCCTTCGTCTATTGGTTCAACCACTACGAGGACACTGACTACGCGGGCCCCGCCTACGGCGTGGAGCAGGGTGCGATCGTGGTCGGCGGTGGCTTGGCCTCGGTCGACGTCGCCAAGATCATCAACCTCGAGCTGTATCGCAACGCGCTCGCGCTGCGCGGCATCGATGTCTCGATCATCGAGCTCGAGCACACCGGCATTCCGAAGACGCTCGCCGCGCATCACCTCAACGTGGAGGACCTCGGGATCACGGGAGCGACGATCTATTACCGTCGGCGCGTGCAAGACATGCCGATCGCGTTTCCCAAGGACAGCACGCCCGAGCAGATCAAGCGCACGGAGCTGGTGCGCGAGAAGATGGTGAAGATCCTCGCGGAGAAATACCTGCTGCGCGTGAAAGACTGCCACATTCCGGTGGCGCCGCTCCGCGACGGCGAGCGCTTGCGCGGGCTGCGTTTTCGGCGCAGCCGCATGGAGCAAGGCAAGCTGATCGAAGTGGCGGACAGCGACTACGAGGTCGAGTCGAAGCTGGTGATCAGCTCGATCGGCTCGGTGCCCGAGCCACTGCCTGACATTCCACGCAAGGGCGAGCTGTACGACTTCATCGACGCCGCGACCGGCGCAGTGCGCGGCCAGACTGGTGTGTTCGGCTTGGGCAATGTGCTCACAGGACAAGGCAACATCAAAGACAGCCGCGAGAACGCGCACGAAATCATGGAAGGCGCCGTGCTCGCGTACCTCGGCATCGAAGAGCGATCGGCTGGCGAAACCATGCTCGGCGTCGCACCGAGCCGCCGGGAACAGATCAGCAATGTGATCGACCAGGCTGTGAGCACGCCCAAGGCCACGCCCGAGCAGCTCCGCAGCTTCATGAATCTCGTGTACGCCCGCTGGCGCGAAGTCGACTATCCCGGACACTACGCGAGCTGGATCGAGCGCCACCGACCGACGTGAAACGACCCGCAGCCGTCAGCTGCGGATGATAAGGTTTGCGAACACACCTGCGGCGTCGGTACACTCAGGTATGGGTTTGCAAGTCGGTCAGGTGTTACGCGAGGCGGCGGTGCGGTCGCCTCAGGCTTGTGCGGTCGTGGATCTGGGGCATCGGGTCGAGCAGCGGCGCGCGATCAGCTTCAGTGCGCTGCATGGGATGGCTTGTGAGGTCGCGCGGGTGCTCGCTGCCGCCGGCGTCGGCCGCGGAGATCGCGTGGCGCTGGTCACTGAGAACAGCGGCGAAGCAGCCGCCGCTTGGTTCGGCGTGGTGTACGCCGGTGCGGCCGTGGTGCCGATGCATTTGTTGTCTGCGGCCGCCGAGCTCAAAGAGCGCTTCGCGCACGCGGGCGTGAAAGTCGTGCTGCACGACAGCGCACGCACCGCGCTCGTGCAGGAGGCGCTCGCGGAAACCACGGTCAAAGCGCTCGACCTCCAATCGCTCGATCTGCTCGCGCCGCGCGAGAACGTACCGGTGGAGCCGCGCTATCCGCTCGACATGGGCGCGTCCGACACCGCGATGGTGCTGTACACGTCGGGCACGACCGGTCGACCAAAAGGCGCATCGATCTCGCACGCCTCGCTGCTCTTGCACACGCTCCTCTTGCTGCAAAATGCGCTCGGCCTCGACGAGCAATCGCGCGTGCTTTGCGTACTACCGCTATCGCACAGCTACGGTTGCCGCTTGGCCATGCTCGCGCCGTTTTATGCGCGAGCGCGCATCGTGATCATGCCGCGCTTCGACGCCACGCGCTGCTTGCACGCGCTACACAGCGAAGAAATCACCTGGTTTCCTGGTGTGCCCACCATGTTCACGGCGCTAGGTCAGCTCGGCTCGGACCAGCAGGATCTCGCGGATCCTTCACGCCCAGCGCGCTTGCGTTGGGCATTGTGCGCGGGCGCGCCGCTCGCGGACGAGACGGTGCGGCGCGCGGAGAGCGTGCTCGGTGTGGAGGTTCGCCAGGGCTACGGCATGACCGAGGCCACGTTCTCTACGATGAACGCGCCGCCCGATCAGCGCGTCGTAGGATCGGTCGGAAAGCCAGCGTGGGGCGTGGAGCTGCGCATCGTCGATGGCGCAGGGCGCGACGTTGCGCGCGGCGAGACTGGGCAAGTGCTCGTGCGCGGGCCGAACGTGATGACGGGCTATTTGTCCGATGCCGAGGCCACGGCCGAAGCGCTCTCGGATGGTTGGGTGCACAGCGGCGATGTCGGCGTGCTCGACGAGCAGGGGCGCTTGCGGATCGTCGATCGCATCAAAGATCTGATCATCCGTGGTGGCTACAACGTGTACCCGTCTGAAGTGGAAAATGCGCTCGGCGCCCATCCGGACGTGCACGATGTCGCGGTCGTCGGGCGGCCCGATGCGTTCTACGGCGAAGAGGTCGTCGCGGTCGTCGTGGCGCGCGAGGGCGCAGGTCTCGACGTGCAGGCGCTGCACGCATTCCTCGCAGAGCGTGTGTCGCGCACCAAGCTGCCGCGGGAATACGCGCTGGTTTCGCAGCTGCCGCTCGGCCCCTCGGGCAAGATACATAAGCGCACATTGCGCGACCAGCTGCTGACAGGTCAGCTGAAGGCTGAAAAGATCACCGGCTGAGCCCGCTCGTGAGTGATAATTGGCGACGAATCCCATGCGAGTTGGCTACCTCACGAGTCTCTATCCCGCGCCGTCGCACACCTTTATCCGGCGCGAAGTGCTGGCGGTTCGCGAGCACGGCGTGGACGTCGCGACATTCAGCGTGCGCACGCCGAGCGAGAAGGAACGCGGCGACCAGCAGGCATACAAAGAGACCTTCTATCTCTTGCCGATGGACCCCGCGCGCGCGGCGCGTGCGCACATCACGCGGCTCGCGCGCGATCCGTTGGGTTATGCCCGCACCTTCGGCCTCGCCCTCAAGCACCGCGTTCCGGGCATCAAAGCACTCGGCCTGTCGCTGGCGTATTTCGTCGAAGCCATGGTGCTCGCCGATGAGCTCGAGCGTCAGGGCGTGACGCACGTGCACAATCACTTCGCGAACCCGGCTGCGACGGTCGGTTACTTAGCGACGCGTCACCTCGGCCTGCCGTGGAGCCTGACGCTGCACGGCATCTCGGAGACCGATTACCCCGCGGGCAACTTGCTCGGCGCCAAGCTCGAGGCGGCGGACTTCGCCGCGTGCGTGTCGCACTTCGGTCGCGCCCAAGCGCTGCGCATGATTCCCCCTGAGCACTGGGACAAGCTGTTCATCGTGCGCTGCGCGCTCGATCTGCGCGCGTTGCCCGAACGGCCTATCCGGAGCAACACGTCAGGCCGCGTGCGCGCGATCTGCGTCGCGCGGCTTTCGCCGGAGAAAGGCCACGTCGGGCTGCTCCGCGCCTATGCAAAAGCACAGCGCAATGGCGCGCGCGAGAGTGAGCTGATTCTGGTCGGCGACGGTCCCGAGCGTGAGCGCATCGTGAAGACGATCAAGGAGCTCGGCCTCGAGAGCTCGGTGCAGCTCCTTGGGCACAAGGCCGAGCAAGACACGCTGCGTGAAGTGGCACAGAGCGATCTGCTCGTGCTCGCGAGCTTCATGGAAGGCTTGCCCGTCGTGTTGATGGAAGCGCTCGCCTACGGCTTACCTGTGATCGCGCCGCGCGTGGCCGGTGTGCCCGAGCTGGTGGAAGAAAACGTCCACGGTCTCTTGTTCGCGCCGGCCGCGTGGGATGAGCTCGCCGATCGCATGCAACGCTTGCTGACGGACGCCGCGCTTCGTCAGCGGCTCGGCGGAGCAGGGCGCGCCAAAATCGAACAAGAGTTCGAGATCTCGCGCGCCGTGGTCCCGCTGGTCGAGCGCTACCGCAACGAAGTCGCTTCCGTCAGCCGTGCTGCCACACCTGCCACGGACCAAGTCCACGGGTGAGCAGCTCGTCGAGCTGCATCTTGTCCTTGAACGTGTCCATCGCGCGCCAGAAGCCGTCGTACGCGTGCGCGATCAGCTGCCGCTTTTCGATCATGCGGTTGAATGGCTCGATGACCAGCTCCTCACCGGGCTGCATGTAGTCGAACACATCCTGGCGGAACACGAAGAAGCCGCCATTGATGCGCAGGCTGGAGCTGGTGACGAGCTCGAGCCCTGTGGCGAGCCCTTCGTGATCTGACTGCACCAGGTGGAACGAGTAGGGCGCTGGCACCGTCACGAACGATCCGGTCTTGTTGCGCTTCTTGAAGTTCTCGACGTAGGTGTGCAGGTTCAGATCCGACAGGCCGTCGGAGTAGTTGGCCAGGAACATCTCTTCGCCTGCGAGGTGCTTGCGTACGGCCATCAAGCGCTGCCCGATGTTCGAGTGCAGCCCGGTCTCGACGAAGGTGATCTTCCAGTCTTCGATGTCCCGGTGGAGCATCGTGACCTTCCGCCCATTGTCTTCGAGGCGGAAGTCACCGGATACCGTGGGATCGTACTTGAGGAAGTAGTTCTTGATGGCGGTTGCGCCGTAGCCCAAGCAGAGGATGAAGTCGTTGTGCCCGTAGTGAGCGTAGTACTTCATCAAGTGCCACATGATCGGGCGTGAGCCCACTTCCACCAAAGGCTTGGGAATCTGCTCCGAGTAATCTCGCAGCCGGGTTCCCATACCACCGCAGAATAAGACGACCTTCATTGCGTATTTCCCCGTTCGTTCTGACTCTAGACGTTGCTACGCAGCAAACCGTGCTCGGCCAACATATCAGCCGCTGTCCGGATGGTCGAAAATGGCATACGCGATCGCTCCGCGATGTCCAGCAGCGAATGGCGGCCGTCCGACAGATTGAGCACCCAAAGCAAAGCGAGCTGAAGGTCGGCGATGTTCGTTCCGCCTAAAGCTTGGTACAGCCCGCGTTTGCCGAGCTGCGGCTCTCCGAATGGCTGGAGATTCTGGTAGCTGCCGTTTCGGTCTAATGTCTCGATCACATTCATGAGGACGCGCAGCGACGCGTAAAGGTTCTCGGGGGTCACGAGCTGCAAGTTGTCCGCGGACGTGTGGTACTGCGGGAAAAGCCCATGTCGGCCGCGCATCAGGCTGCCGACGGGCAAACGAAAGCCCGGCGAATTGTATTGCCGCTCGTCGTACCCGTACGGGAAATAGTCGATGATCTGATGTGGATAGCCGCTGTGCGCCAGCACATGCTGGACCACTCGGTCGATCTCCTGGTCACCAAAGACAGTCTTCTTGTACGTGAAGGGATTCGCGTCGCCGAGGCAGGTTAGCGTCAGGCCGTGGCGAATTCGCTGCGCGTTCTCTTGGTTCCTAGCCAGCCAGGTGATGGCACCGATCGTCCCGGGCGCAAACACGAAGCGCAGCGTATGGCGGCGGGTCGCCCGCGCCGCAAAGGTGCGCGCGAGCAGCGCAGCGATCGCGAGCCCGGAGTTGTTGTCGTCCGCGAGCGATGGGTGGCAGACGTGCGCTGAGATGAGGATCTCATCCGAGGTCTCGCCCGGCAGCACTGCCTCAGCGTAGCTGAGGTAACCTGGTTCGAGCGTCGAGTCGATGCAGACCTCGTATTCAGGATCGTTCAGCGTCTGTCGCTGATCATGACTGACGCAGAAGCCCCAGTTCTCCGCGTAGTAAGAGGTGCGGTACGGAATCAGCGTCGGTTGATCGGGCAGGCTGAAGAGATGCTGCATCAGCTCGTCGCGGGCGACCCGGCGCCGGATGGGCACGCTGTAGTTGAGCACGTGCAGGTTGTGCTGTTGGAAGTCGACGAGCTTCCGACCGTGAACATCGGCGATGTAAGCATCCCGGATGTTCCACTCGTTGGGCACGATCCAATCGAGCACGGGTGTGCCACTCGGCACTTCATGCCGCTGCAGCGGTGCATAACGCCCGAGTATGACCAGCGTGTCTCGGACACCATTCCCCGTGATGCTGCGACAGATGGGATAAAGCTCCTCGACCAACGCGTAGAGCTCGCGCGCTTCGGGATGTAGCGTTGTCTCATCTGACATGTCGAACCTGTGTGTTGTGGCGATTCACCACGTAGCGTGTTCCGGTGCAGGAGTGAAGCATAACGCGTGGATGTTATGCGCGAAGGTATGTGACACAAGCTCTATAGTTCACGCTTGCTAGCGTGCAGCGGACATGGCAAGCATCTCTTATATGAGCTCACACAGTTGTCGGTTTTGCAGCGCGAAGCTTGAACACGCTGTTGTCGACCTGGGCATGTCGCCGCTCTGTGAGAGCTTCCTCTCTGAAGCAGAGGTCGACGGTGTCGAGGCATTTTATCCGCTGCGTGTGGAGGTGTGTCAGGCGTGTTTGCTCGTGCAGCTGCCGGCATACGTGATGCGCGAGCGAATCTTCACCGAGTACGCATATTTCTCCTCGTACTCCGAAGCTTGGCTCGCGCACGCACGCGCGTACGTGGCGATGATCTGCGAGCGCGAGGCGCTGACCGGCAATAGCTTCGTCGTCGAGCTGGCGAGTAACGACGGGTACCTGCTCAAGAACTTCGTGGAGCGCGGCATCCCGTGCCTCGGGATCGAGCCCGCTGCCAACGTGGCGAGCGTCGCGCGCGAGCGCGGGGTGCCCTGCGATGTGGCGTTCTTCGACGACAAAAAGGCGCAGCAGCTCAAAGCGGCAGGCAAGTCTGCCGACCTACTGATCGCGAACAACGTGCTCGCGCACGTGCCGGACCTGAACACGTTCGTCGCCGGCATCGCCAACTTGCTCAAACCACTCGGCACTGTAACTGCGGAGTTTCCGCACCTGCAGCGCCTGTTCGAGGGCAACCAGTTCGACACCATCTACCACGAGCACTTTTCCTATTTCTCCTTGCTCACGATCGAGCGGGTGTTCGCCAAGCACGGGCTGACCGTGTTCGACGTGGAAGAGCTGTGGACGCACGGCGGCTCGCTGCGGATCTATGCGCGGCATAGGGCCGATGCTTCACGGCCCGCGACAGCCGCAGTCCAGGCGCTCCGAGACCGCGAGATCATGCTGGGTTTCGACCGGATCGAGACGTACACGCGCTTCGAGGAACAAGTGCGCGCGACCAAGCGGAGCTTGCTCGCGCTGCTCTCCGAGGCGAAGCGCGCTGGCAAGCGGATCGTAGGCTACGGCGCACCCGGCAAGAGCGCCACGCTGCTCAACTACTGCGGGATCCGCACAGACTTCCTCGACTTCACCGTCGACAAGAACCCGTACAAACATGGCCGCTACTGTCCGGGCACTCACATTCCGATCCTGCACCCCGACGCGCTCGACGCCGCGCGTCCCGACTACATCCTGATCCTGCCGTGGAATGTGAAAGACGAGATCATGGCGCAGCTCGCGCATGCGAGGGGTTGGGGCGCTCGCTTTATCATCCCGATTCCGGTAGCTACTGTCGTGTGATTCCGATTTCCCCTGTCACGAAGACACCGGCTGAGCCGCTCAAGATTCTTTGCATCGGGGCGCACAGCGACGACATCGAGATCGGCTGTGGCGGTACTGTGCTGCGGCTGTTGGCAGAACGGCCGGGATCTACGGTGGATTGGGTTGTGCTTTCGGCCAATCCCGAGCGCGAACGGGAAGCCCGCGCCAGCGCGGCCGAATTCCTCGCGGACGCGGGCAGCAGCAAGGTCTGGGTGGAGAGCTTCCAGGAGAGCTTCTTCCCTGCGCACTGGACAGCGATCAAGCAGTTCTTCGAGACGGTGCGGCGCGCAACCGAGCCAGATCTCGTGTTGTGTCATCGCCAGAACGACCGGCACCAGGACCACCGCGTGGTGGCCGAGCTAGCCTGGAATACCTTCCGCAATCACTTGATCTGGGAGTACGAAATTCCCAAGTACGAAGGGGACTTGGGCCAGCCCAACCTGTTCGTGCCGCTGTCAGCTGCACAGGCCGAGCGCAAGGTTCAGCTGCTGATGAAACACTTCGCGACGCAGGCGCAGCGCGGGTGGTTCCGGCCGGATACATTTCACGGACTCATGAGCATCCGCGGTGTGGAGTGCGCCGCCAAAGAAGGGCGTGCCGAAGCGTTCCACGCAGCTAAGCTCGTGGTCTGACAAACAGTGGGGAACCCCCGAGTGCTACGGAAAGGGTGTGTCGGATGAAGGTACTTGTGACAGGACAGCTGGGCTACATCGGCGTGGAGATGGTGCCAGCGTTGCGCGCGGCGGGCCACGAGGTGGTCGGCCTGGACACGGGCCTCTACAACGAGTGCGACTTCCTCGCGCCGCCTGACGAGGTGCCGAACATTGACGTCGACATGCGGGACATCACGCCGGAGCACTTGAAGGGCATCGATGCGGTCATGCATCTGGCGGCGCTCTCGAATGATCCGCTCGGCGACCTCGACAAGCAGTTGACCTATGACATCAACCTGCACGCGTCGATTCGCTTGGCCGAAGCCGCGAAAAAGGCCGGCGTGAAGCGCTTCATCTTCTCGTCGTCCTGCAGCCTGTACGGTGCGGGCGGCGATGACTTCTTGGACGAAAGCGCCGCGTTCAATCCGGTGACGGCGTACGGCGAGTCGAAGATCAAGGTCGAGCAGGCGCTGCAGAGCCTGGCCGACGACAACTTCTCTCCGACTTACATGCGTAATGCGACTGCCTACGGCGTGTCGCGCCGGCTGCGCGCGGACATCGTCGTGAACAACCTGACGGGTTACGCGCTGACGACGGGCAAGGTGCTGCTGCAGAGCGATGGCACGCCCTGGCGTCCGCTCGTGCACATCGGCGACATCATCCAGGCGTTCATCGCCACGCTGCAGGCGCCGCGGGATGCGATCCACAATGAAGCGTTCAACATCGGCCGCACGGCGGAGAACTACCAGATCCGTCAGGTCGCCAACATCGTGGCCGAGGTCGTGCCGAACTGCCAGGTCAGCTTCGCGTCCGGTGCCAGCGCCGACATCCGCGACTACCGCGTGAGCTTCGCCAAGGCGGAGACCAAGCTGCCCGGCTA
>Ga0190269_10001239_pt1 | contig 12337 bp, 12 predicted proteins | sample Popmic249IS_FD_133749 | JGI IMG/M metagenome (GOLD analysis project Ga0190269, IMG submission 133749) | Populus adjacent soil microbial communities from riparian zone of Blue River, Arizona, USA - 249 IS | ecosystem: Environmental > Terrestrial > Soil > Riparian zone | place: USA: Arizona...
CTCGAACGCGGGCACGTACAGCGCGGCGTGACCGACGAGCGCCTCCGGCAAGACGCGGTAGTTCTGGATGTCGGCCGCGAAGCTGCCGGGATCGATCAGCTTCGGCACGGCCGCGACCACGAACACGAGCGCGGTGACGGCTGCAGCGCCGTGCGCGAGCAGAGAGCGCAGCGGCAAGGCCTTCATGGCGAGCTCTCCAGGCATAGCCGGCAAGGACCGGACTCTGCCGGATAACCAGCGGCGAGCCAGGCCGGCAGCCCGTCCTTCAAAATCCGCACGTCCGCGAGGCCGAGCTCGCGCAGGCGCGCGGCCAGGCGATGTGAGCTCTCACAGCCGCCGCGCGCGTCGCAGTAGGCGATGATCGTCTGTGCGCCGCGCAGCTGGGCGAGCGCGGCCGGAGGCAGGTCGCGATCGCTCGGCAGAGACAGCGCGCCGCTGATGTGCCCGGTCTGAAACTGATCGGTGGGGCGGCAATCCACGAACACGGTGCCCGGGTCGATGAGCAGGCCGCGCGCCTCGCTCGCCTCGATCCAGGGCGTGTTCGTGTCCGCCAGGCTCGGAGTGGTGCTGCACATGTGGGTGTCGCCACTCGCTTGCACCGGTTTTGGGACACCGCGCGTCACGAGCAGGACGACACCGAGTGCCAGAGCTGCTGTACAGATTCTCAGTAACTGTTGCGGCAGCGGCATCGAAGGCGCGAACTATAGCAGATGCGTGCCACACTCGACCTGCGCACGCGCCGTACGGGTGCGTTGACACCCGCGCACCCCACGACTATCACAGGCACCATCTCCTATGCGTGGACCACGTTTTAACGCCCTTTTAGCCGTCGCTGCTCTCACGTCTTCCATGCTTTCCGGTTGCGATCTGACCGGGACGCTTCTGAAAGCACAGGTGGACGGCACCAACGAGTTTGCCTCAGCCAAGGGCCAGGAGATGGCCGACCCAGAGATGGTCGGCCCGGTCATGGCGGCGGGCATCGTTCAAAATGAGGGCTACCTCTACTACGTTCCGGAATACGAGCCGCTGATCCAGAGCACCATCTTCAGCAACGTCGCGTACGGCGTGGGCTGGTTGGGCTCGGCCGCGAAGCAGGCCGAGGTCGATGGCAAATACGAGCAAGTCGAGCACCTCAACAGGCGCTCGCGCTTGCTGTTCGCGCGTGCGCTGAACCTCACCAAGCGCATGTTGCGCCTGCGCGACGAGGGCTTCGACAAGGCGATGGCTGGTGGCATCGACGTGTTCAAGGTGTGGGTGAACGAGCACTTCTTCAGCAAGGAAGACGCGCCGGTTCTGCTCACGGCCGGCATGGCTTACTTCGTGTCGATGCTCAACTCCGAGGAAGGTCTCGCGGCGTCCGTCGATATTCCGTACGCGCGCTACATGATCGAGCGCTCGGTGGAGCTGGACGAGAAGCTCTCCGGCTCGCAGGGTCTCGCGATCCTCGGCACGTACTGGTGCACGGTGCCTGCGATGGTCGGCGGCAATCCGCAGCTCGGTTGGCAGCTGATGCAGCGCGCCATGAAGAACACCAACCGCGGCGCGCACGGCGTGCACGTCGCGGCGGCCGAGCGCTGCGCCACCGCGCTGCAGGATCGCAAAATGTTTCACGACCTGCTGACGGAAGTCATCGAGTCGGGTGATGTGCCGAAGTATCGCTTGCCCAACAAGCTGGCGCGTCACGATGCAGAACGCCTGCTCAAGCAGATGGGCGACCTGTTCTACGACTGAGCGCAGCGCTCGCAGGCGGCTGACATAAAAGTTTGATCGGCGAACGTCGTCGCGTGACACTCGCGGCGACGTTCGCTGACATCTAGGGTTACATGCACGGACGCAATCACAAGAATCAGGTGCGTCGGTGTGCAGAAATGCGCTCCTCAGGCTTGTCATAGCCTGAGCGTTGGGGTTAGTTGCGTCCTCGCTTCTGAGCGCCATCTGGTTCTACGAAAGGTGTTCCGCGCATGGAGTTCTTCCGTCGACTCGATCGAGTCTGGGCACGTGGTGAGGGCATGCTCACCGTGCTCGTTCTGCTTTCGATGGTGTTCGTAGCGGGGTTTTCGGCCGCGATCCGCAACCTGACCCGCTTCGAGCTCGATTGGGCTGCCCGCTTGCTCACCGACATGGAGTGGGCGGATTCATTCTTGCGAAAGGCCACGATGTGGCTGGCCTTCCTGGGCGCGTCGCAAGCGACCTACTACCGCAAACACATCGCGATCGATGTGCTGCTCCGTATCGCACCGCTCAAGCAGCGTTGGGTGATGCACGCGCTGTCCGGCATCATCGCGGGCCTCATCACGTTTGCGCTCGCGTTCTCGCTGTCGGCGGCGGTGAAGCTCAACCTGTCCGAGCGTCCGATCGAATACGAGATGCTCGCCGAGAACGGCAGCAAGCACCTGTGTGAGGGCACGCCGGAAGAGCTCAAGAACCTCGCCGATGTCGAAGTGCCGCACATCTTCTGCGGCGTGCGTAGCACGCTGAAGGTCTTCGGGGTCACTGCCGAGACGCCAGGCGCTGCGTTCCAGATCGTCGTGCCGTTCATGTTCATCGTGATGGGCCTGCGCTTTTTGGGCATCGGCATCGGCGCAGCGAGAGCCGTGATCGAAGGCGACGCGGCGATCCATCGGCTCGAGGCCGAGGAGCACGCGCGGCTCGCGGCGATCCACGCCGCGGTGTCGGGCGAAGAGGCGCTCGCGATGGAGAGCAGCTTGCCGCCCGGCAGCACGGCAGTGGACGCGCATCGTGATGCCGCGCTCGACGGTGATGAAGCGGATCTCCTCGACGACGATGACCACGGGGACGGCCCGCAGAGGAAGTCATGATTCTGATCGGCATTATCCTGATTCTGCTCGCCTTCCTGGGCGTGCCGCTGTTCGCGTTGTTCGGCGCCGCTGCGCTGGCGTTGTTCCTGAGCTTGCCCGAAGGCACCTGGGCTTCACCGGCCATCGACATGTTCGGCATCGGCTTCGCCGAGCAGCCGTCGCTCATCACGATTCCGCTGTTCACGTTCGCTGGTTACCTGCTCGCGGAGTCGGGCATGCCTCGCCGTCTGGTCGCGCTGTCGCGCGCATGGCTCGGCTGGATGCCGGGCAGCCTCGCGGTGGTGTGTCTGATCGCTTCGGCGTTCTTCACCACGTTCACCGGTGGTAGCGGCATCACGATCGTGGCCGTCGGCGGCTTGCTGCTGCCGGCGATGCTCTCGGAGAAGTATCCGGAGAAGTTCACGCTCGGTCTCGTGACCACGGGTGGCTCGCTCGGCATCCTGTTTCCGCCCAGCGTGCCGCTGATCCTATACGGCATCATCGCGAACCTCTCGATGGACAAGCTGATGGTCGCGGGCCTCGTGCCCGGCACGCTCGTCGTGCTGGTGCTCGCGGTCTACGGCGCTGCGGTCGGGTTGAAGAGCAACTACGTCAAGGTGCCCTTCGTGTGGAAGGACGCGCGCCAGACGCTGTGGATCATCAAGTGGGAGCTGCTGATCCCCGTGGTGCTGCTCGGCGGCTTCGGCTCCGGCATCTTGCGGTTGCACGAGGCCGCGGTGCTCACCGCGCTGTACGTGCTGTTCCTCGAGATCGTCGTCTACAAGGACATCAGCATCCGCAAGGATCTGCCGCGCGTAGTCATCGAGTCGATGACGCTCGTCGGCGCGATCCTCACCATCATGGCGTGTGCGGTCGGCTTCACCGGCTGGCTGATCCAGGCAGAGGTGCCGCAGAAGCTGCTCGAGGTCATGCAGTCGATGATCTCCTCGCAGTTCCTGTTCCTGCTGGTGCTCAACATCTTCCTCGTGATCGTGGGCATGTTGATGGAGATCTTCGCGGCCATCGTGGTGGCCGTGCCGCTCGTGCTGCCGCTGGCGCGCGCGTACGGTCTGGACCCGTACCACTTCGCGATCATCTTCCTCTTGAACCTCGAGATCGCGTACCTGATGCCGCCGCTCGGCATCAACCTGTTCATCTCGAGCATCCGCTTCGGGCGTCCGGTCACCTCGCTGTACGGCTCGGTGATGTCGTTCATCGCCGTGTTGTTCGCGACCTTGATGTTGGTGAGCTACGTGCCAATCATCAGCACCTGGCTGCCGAGCAAGGTGCAGTCCGATGAGCCGACCGCGGGCATGGATGAGCCGTCTGGAGCGCCGAGCGACAACCTCGACGACAAGGACTTCGGGCTGACGGGCGAGGACCTCGACAAGCTCAATGTGGACGCGGGCGTGGACGCGGGTGCTGCCGATGCGGCTACACCCGATGCCGCTGCACCCGCGGCGGCCGAAGAGCCCAAGCCGCTGACGAAGGCCGAAAAAGCGAAGGCTGCGGCCGAGGCGCGCAAGGCCGCTGCGCTCGAGAAGAAAGAGGCCGCGAAGGCCAAGCGCGAGGCAGCGAAGGAAGCCGCGCGCATCAAGCGCGAGGAAGCCAAGGCCAAGCGTGACGCCGCGAAGGCGGCGAAGACGAAGCCTGCTGCGGAAGAGGAGCCGGCCGAGCAGTAAGCGCTCCGGCTACGCTCGTACACGAGACTCCGGCGCTCGCGCATGCGGCCGCCGGAGTTTTCGTTTGTAGGCTCAGGTGAACAGGCGCTGCGCGATGGACCAGCCGTAGTGCGCGCCGATGGCGAGCGACAAGAGCCCGGCAGAGGCAAAGAGCAGCGCGTGCGCATCCGCCTTGCGCGTGAGCCAGCGCAGGGGGGCCGCGGCAAAGCCCGCGAGCGCCGCCATGCCGAGCAGCGAGCCGATGGCGAAGCACAACAGAAAGCCGAGGCCTGCGCGCACGCTCGTCATGTTCGCGAAGACGAGCGCCGCCAGACTGCCGCTGCCAGCGACACCGTGCAGCAGGCCGATGAATAGCGACTTGCGCCGCGCGTGCACGTGGGCGGGGCCGTCGTGCGCATGCTGCCGGGTCTGCACCGCGCGCAGCAGCGAGCGGCAGCCCAGTAAGAGCAACATGCCCGCGACGCCGAGCTCGAGCCAATCCGACACACGCTCGGGCAGCTGCCGCCGCAACAGCAAGAGCGCGCCGCCGCACGCGAAGATCGCGAGCGAGTGTCCGAGACCCCATGCCGCTCCCAGCTGCAGGCCGCGTGACACGTTGCGCTGCTCCGGCACGAGCGTGGCGACGGCCGCGACGTGATCGGGCTCCGTCGCGTGCCGCAGGCCCAGCAGAAACGCCATGAACCAGCTCGTGAGGACGGACAGCATCCCCTGCGGTATCACGCTTTTGAGAAACTTCCTACGCGCAGGTCGAAGCTCAGCTGCCGGTCATCTGTGCGCGGACGGCCTCGCCGCGCTTGAGCCACTGCAGCTCCGTGTACCAGCCGTGGACGGCGCCCGCGCCGTAGCGCCGCTCCAGCCTGCGAATCGTGAAGTGCGCGCGCGCCACATCCTGAAAATGTTGCACGAACATGGCGTTGATCGCTGCGCCGCTGGCCGCGCCCACGAACGGGATCGCCTTGGCCATCAGCTCTTGCGAGATCTGCGCGGAGAAACGCGCGGCGACGCGAGCGATCCAATCTGCGACGGGAGGCGCGAGCTTTCGGCCGAGGCCGTGTTGCCCCACGTGTGCGACGGCCTTCTTGAACGACTGCGCGAGCGCCAGGCGTGCGGCGTAGTAGCCCGTCTCCGCGGAGCGATACGACTCGTCGCGGCCGCCGCCGAGCGCCAGCACCTCGAGGCATGCCAGGCGCGACTCGACCTCCTCGAGATCTTCGCCCTCGCTGCGCGCGATGTCGGCGATGGAGCGCAAGATGATGAGGGTGGAGAGCGGCAGCTCGGCCGGCAGCGCGGCAAAGCCCAGAAAGCCGCCCGCTGCTCCGGTGACGGTGCCAGCGATCTTGTGCAGGAAAGGCGAAGCCTCTCTGCCCGGGCTCTTGTCGAGCGTGAACAACGCGATGCGCAGGCCGAACGTGAGCGCGCTGCGCGTGCCACGCGCGAGGGCGCGCTGCACCGTGGGTGGCAGGTTCTCGATGCCGCGCTCGATCGGATAACCGAGTAGCTCGGCTGCGCGAGCGGCGATGCCCGGATGTTCCAGCACCAGCTTCGCGGCGAGCAGCGCTTCGCGATCAGAGGCGGATAACTCCACGTAACCCTCCTGGTCCGCTCATGAGCGGCGCGCGTGACAAGCTTAGCTTGCACGCGCCAACGTCGCTAGCGACAGCGCCCGCCGCAGTCAGAACGCGGCGGGCGTGTGGGTGCTGCACTACCTGCGGCGACCGAACAGGTTCAGCAGGAAGAGGAACATGTTGATGAAGTCGAGGTACAGCTTCAGCGCGCCGCGCAGCGCGAGGTTTCGCGCGTAGCCCTCGGTCCGGTACATCTCCTTGAGCTGCTGCGTGTCGTAGGCCGTGAGCGCGGCGAAGATGAGGATGCCCGCGAACGTGGTCAGCCACATCAGCGCGGAGCTCTGCAGAAAGATGTTCACCACGCTCGAGATGATCAGCCCGATCACCGCGAAGATCGCGAAGCGACCGACCGCAGACAAGTCGCGTTTGGTGACGGCGCCGAACACGGATAACCCGGCAAAGGTACCGGCCGTGATGAAGAACGTGCTGGCGATGGAGCCCGCGGTGTAGACCAAAAACAGCACGGAGAACGTGATGCCGGTCAAAGCGGCGTAGCTGAAAAACATGGCAGCCGCGGCGAACGTGCTGACGCGCGTCACGAGCCCGCTGAACGCGAACACGAGCCCCAGCTGGGCGAACATCAGCCCGTAGAACACGATGCGGTTCTCGACGAACACCGACAGCGCGCCTGGCGAGTGCGCGACGAGCCAGGCGATCATGCCAGTGAGCGCCAGGCCCACCGACATCCAGCGGTAGGTGACCCAGAGGATGTCATTGGCGCTCTCAGCCGACGCGGAGTAGGGACGGGAGGCGACTTGATAACGTTCCATGCCCGACAGTGTAAGGCCTGCCCCGCGCGGGGAAAGTCGCCGAGCCCCGAATTCGAGTGGCTCACAGGCGGCTCACAGCCCGCCGCGACGCGAGCGGTTCTTCAGCAGCTTGTCCAGGTTGTCCCGCTCCCAGGCGAGCGCGGCCTGGTAATGCTCGAACTTGCGCTCGCGGGCCTGGAACTGCGGGCCGTGCAGATCCCGGCGGCCGTTCTGCAGCCCGGGCGGCAGCACGTGGTGCAGCATCTCGTGATAGACGATGTACTCCACGAAGAAGCGCGGCACGAACGCTGCGTCGAGCGCGGGGTGCACGCGGATCAGTCGATCGCGCGAGGTGTAGCTGCCCAGCTTGATCGAGCGGCGCGCCGCGCGCGGCTTGCCGCCGTGTCCGCGGCCCCAGGTGATGTGCACGTCGGCCTGGCCGTCGAAGTAGCGCTGGTTGATGGCGCGACAGATCTCGCTGAGATCGTGGTGCACGCCCGCGGTGGACAGCGCGAGCGGTCGCTCCTCGGGATGGCGGATGTGCTTGCGGTGCTGCTCGATGTAGCGCGCGATCACGCCTGCCGCGGCGCGATCCCCCGCGAACAGGTAATCGCTGAGCGCATCCCAGATGCCGGCTTCGGCGCGCAGAAACATATGATGCAGCCGGACTTCGATCAGGTCCTTGCGCCTGTGCAACGACAACATGGTGCGGCGATTGTCCGTGACCGTCAGCCGTAACGGCCCACCACAACGCGCCCGCAACGCGAGCTCGAGCGCAGCGGAAAGCTCGCTACTGGGCAGCTCCCCACTCTCATCCGTAACCGTAACCGTGGACGTGGACGACTCCGCCGCCACCCCCGGCAAGCTCGCCGGCCCCGCCCCATCCCGGTGCATCCGCGGCGCGCTGTTCTGGCGGGCGCGCGCCGCAGCGAGGTCGACACTGGCTGGGCTGGGCGCTTTCGGCCGCGCGAAGTCGAACCCGAGCTGGTGGGGCGCCATGATAGAAGCCTGCTACATCCGCCCGGGCCGCCGGGCACCTCGAGCGGAACACGCTAAAAGTGGCTGTGCGGGACTGTCAAGAAAGCGGGAAAACGTGGCTCACGAAGTAACGGTGCACTACTACGCGGCAGCGCGCGAGCTGGCTGGCAGCGCACAGGAGCGCGTCCCGCTGTCGGCAGCGCGCGTGAGCCTGGCCGAGCTGCGGAGCGTGCTCGCCGAGCGGCATCCACGCCTTGCGCCATTTCTGGCGCGCATGCGGCTGGCGGTGAACGACGAGCTGCACGCCGAGGTCGAGCACGTCGCGGCCGGAGACGAAGTTGCCGTGCTGCCGCCCGTCGCCGGCGGGAGCGCGGTGTCATGTGAGATCCGCGAGACGCCGCTGTCGCTCGATGCAGCGCTGGCTGGCGTGCAGCACGCCGGGGCGGGCGGCATCGTGCTGTTCCTTGGCGTGGTGCGCGATCACGCCGAGCAGGGTGATGTATCACGCTTGGATTACGAAGCGCATACAGCGCTCGCGCAGCGCGAGATGGAGCGCATCTGCCGAGAGCTGACCGAGGCGCAGCCCGGCACGCGATTGCACGTGCAGCATCGTGTCGGCAGCCTCGCCGTCGGAGATCTGGCCGTGGTCGTGGCCGCCAGCGCTGCGCACCGCGCAGAGGCCTTCAGCGTGTGCCGCGCGGCCATCGACCGCATCAAGCAGAGCGTGCCCATCTGGAAAAAAGAGTGGGCGCCCGACGGCAGCGCTCTATGGGTGAATCTCGGCCCTTCGTCCGGCGAACAGGGTGAATAGCACCGACATACCGGAGCGATGGCTCAATCGCACGAACGCCGCAACGAGGCTGGCCTGCGCGCACGCCAACAGTTAAGTTTGTGGCCGCAGCTCCCACCTCTCGAACCTCCACCGTGACGCTTCAAGCCTGGCCAGATCCCTCGTCGCTTCCGCGCTGGCGTCGCAAACAACGCCAGCGTTATGCGCTGTGGGGCGTGCTGTGCAGCTTGGGGCTGCCTTTGGGTTTGCTGATCCTGCTCTGGTGCGGCGTGAATTTGTTCGGGACCATCCGCGTGGGGGGTGTGCCCGTCGCGCGCACGCGGGCCGGCGTCAGCGTGCTGGAGAGCTACTCCAAGCGCTGGATGGAGGGCATCGTCACCGTGCACATCGGCCCGTACGTGTCGCGCTTCACGCGCGAGCGGCTCGGCGCGCGGCTTCCGGTCGAGCCCATGCAGGCGGGCGTGCTCTCGCTGGGCCGGACGGGAAATCCCGTAGCCGACCTCATGAGCTTCTGGGCCTCCCGCCGCGGGGGGCTCGACATGGCCTGGCATGCGGAGATTTCCCGCGAGATCCTCGCGGAGCGGCTCCAGGACCTGCGCGGCCGCCTGGAGCGGCCCCCGGTGCCAGGCGCGGTGCTGCCGAACGGCACGGAGCTGCCAGGCACACCTGGGCTGAGCATCAACCTCATGGCCTCGATCGATCGCCTGTCGCGCGCGCTGTCCACCGGTGCGTCCGAGGCGAGCCTGGACGTCATGCGCGTGGGAGCCCCGAGCGCCGTGCAATACGCGAGCGGCCAACAACACGGCAGCGGGCAGTTCGGCTACGTGATGACGGAGTTCAGCACGAAGTACCGCACCGGCTCCGGCCTGTCGGGGCGCATTCGCAACATCGAGCTTGCGGTGCAGGCCATAAACAACGCGGTGCTGGAGCCGGGCGGAGAGCTCTCGTTCAATCAGACCGTCGGCCAGCGCAGCTACGAGCGTGGCTTCGAGGCCGCGAACGAAATCGCCAATCGTCGCATCGTGAAGGGCGTGGGCGGCGGCGTGTGTCAGGTGGCCGCGACGCTGCACGCGGCTGCGTTCTTCGCGGGGCTCGCCCTGCCGGACTATCGACCGCACTCGCGTCCTGCGAAGTACATCGAGCTCGGCCTCGACGCGATGGTCGCCTGGCCCAGCCAGGACATGCGCATCGCCAACGTGTACCCGTTCCCGGTCCGCGTGCGGGCCAGCGCGGTCGACGGCGTGATCACGATTCGCCTGGAAGGCGCGGGCAAGGCGCATCCGGTGGACTGGGGCAAGGAGGTCGTGTCGAAGACGAAGGCTTCCGTGCAATACGTGGAAGATCCTTCGCTCGATCCCGGCGAGACGCAGGTCCTGCAAGAGGCCATCGACGGCGTGACCATACGGCGCCGGCGCATCGTGCAGCTGCCGACGGGCCCTCAGGTCGAAGAGCAGCTGCTGCGCTATCCACCGAACGACCGCATCGTGGCCGTGAGCCCCGGCTCCGGCTACGCCACTCGGCGGGTCTCGGCGAGCGCGCTCAAGGCGCTCGACATGGAAGACTTCTGAGCGCTGAGCTAGGGGACAACCCTGCCGCAGGTCCCGACCTCCGTTAATCAAAGCGGCGGTCGCGGGACCAGCGTCGCAAGCTCCGCAGGTCCCGACCTCCGTTAATCAAAACGGCGGTCGCGGGACCAGCGTCGCAAGCTCCGCAGGTCCCGACCTCCGTTAATCAAAGCGGCGGTCGCGGGACCAGCGTCGCAAGCTCCGCAGGTCCCGACCTCCGCAGTTAGGCGACTATACGCCCCGTATGTGTGACATAACATTCGGGGGCCCCTGGCTCGGGGTCGCGCGCGCTGGCATGGTTGTGGCTATCGCATCGAGGTCCAGCCCTCGAAGAAAGGAAACGAGAAAGATGCCGGAGCAGCGTGAACGCAGGGGAGCCATGATGTCTGAAGATCAGATCGCTGCGCGTGCATACCAAAAGTGGAAGGAACGTGGCTGTCCCCTCGGTGATGGAAAGCGCGACTGGTTCGCGGCGCTGGCCGAGATCGACGCCGAGCGCGAACGCCGCGAGTACGAAGCGACCATCGCGGTCTACGACTGAGCGCGTGCCGCTGCGGTGCGCGAGCAACGATGGTATGAGCCGGCCTGTGGACCCACAGGAGGGCTCTGATGCTCACTATCTACGGCAGGCGCAACTCAGCCAACGTGCAGAAGGTGATGTGGCTCGTGGGAGAGCTCGGGCTCGAGCACGAGCACGTTCCGCTCGGTGGTGCGTTCGGGGGCAACGACACGCCCGAGCATCGCGCGCGCAACCCGCAAGGCAAGGTGCCGGCGATCGACGACGGCGGCGTTGTGGTGTGGGAGTCGCATGCGATTTTGCGCTACCTCGCCGCGCAGTACGGCGGCGCGCGCTTCTACCCCGCGAGCGCGGCAGAGCGCGCGAAGTACGACCCGTGGCTCGACTGGTCGCAGTGCACCTGGCAGTCGAACTTTCTGAACGGTGTGTTCTGGGGCTATTACCGCACGCCCGAGGCGCAGCGCGACTGGCCCGCGATCGAGGCCGCGCTCGCGCGTTGTGCGCGCGACTTGCAGCTGCTGGATGCGGTGCTCGCGAAGCAGCCGTTCCTCGGAGGTGACGGGCTGAGCCTGGCGGACATCCCCGCCGGCACCTTGCTGTTCCGGTACTTCACCCTGGACGTAGCGGGGCATGCGCGACCCGAAGCTCCTCACGTGGCGGCGTGGTATCACCGCTTGCTCGATCGCGCCGCGTACCGCGAGCACGTGATGGTGCCGTACGACGACATGTTCGGACGCCTCGCGTACTGATAGAGCGCGCTCGCGCGCGATTCGGGAGGCACGCGAGCGCCTCGCTCCGGCTATGCTCCGCGCATGTCCGGAGTCGCCGAAGCCCAGCACAAAGAGCTCGCCGAGCTCGAGGCCCAGATTCGCCATCACGAGAAGCTGTACCGCGAGGGCCAGCCCGAGGTCTCGGATGCGGTGTTCGACGAGCTGGTCGAGCGCTACACGGAGCTCGCGGATGCGCTCGGCGTGAGCGATGGCCGACCCGATCAGAAGCCCGGGGACGATCACACCGAGGGCTTCGCGCAGGTGGAGCACGTGGTGCCCATGCTGTCGCTCGAGAAGCTCTCGCCGAACCGCCGCGACAGCAAAGGTGCGGCGGTGCCGATGTTGGAGCAGCTGTCGCAATGGGTGGAGCGCCGCCGCAAGGAACTGGAGCTCGCGCCGGCCGCGCCGCTCAGTTTGGTCATCGAGCCGAAGATCGATGGCATCAGCGTCTCGCTCCTGTACGAGGGGGGCAAGCTGCGGCGCGCGGTGACGCGCGGCGACGGACGGCGCGGCGACGACATCACGAAGCAGATCCGGCAAGCGCGCGCGGTGCCGCTCGAGCTGCGCGGCGTGTCCGGCAAGCTCGAGGTGCGCGGCGAGCTGTATTGGCCGCGTCCGGCGTTCGACGCCTACAATGCGCAGCTGAGGGCGGCGGAGAAAGAGACCATCGCGAACCCGCGCAACGGCTGCGCGGGCATGGTCAAGCGCAAGGAGATCGTGGGCCTCGAGGACGTGGGCATCCAGTCGTTTCTGTACAGCGTGCCGTGGGCGGAGGGCGTGAAGCTGCCCGCCAAGCAGTCGGAGCTGCTCGCGTGGCTCGCGGAGCTCGGCGCGCCGGTGTACGTGGACATGATCGCGACGGC